>ENA-UOVV01000154-UOVV01000154.1-compost-metagenome-genome-assembly--contig:-NODE-154-length-102937-cov-18.164169_pt1 | contig 102937 bp, 92 predicted proteins | sample MGYA00238155_ERZ761577 | MGnify/ENA primary metagenome ERZ761577 (study PRJEB28898, sample SAMN06268775) | compost metagenome | isolation source: Emeryville, CA | place: USA:Emeryville, CA | collected...
CCAGGGCCCATACATTAAAAGTGTATTGCTCTACCAACTGAGCTACGAGTTCATCCCGTATCTACACCGACAGATGTCGTTTGTAATTGGGAGTGCAAAAATAGGATTTATTTCAAACGCGCCAAATTTTTCAAAAGTTTTTTTGTGATTTTTTGAAAATGAATGGGTTGTGAAGCCATCCTCTTTTTAAGTTTCCGGGCCTATTCAATCGTGCATGCGCCTTTTTTAGTAGGTTTGCGGCACTAACTTACCACTATATGTCTTCTTTTTTCCAGGATAAAGTTGTGATTGTAACGGGCGGCAGTGATGGCATCGGAAAGGCGATCATCGATCTTCTGATTCCTATGGGGGCCAACGTGGCCACCTGCGGGCGGAACTATGATAAACTCTACCAACTTGAACTTGCGTACGTAGGCAAACCGCTCCATACCATGGTGGCGGATGTCAGCAGCGAATCGGATTGCCGGCGCTTTGTGGAAACCACATTAAAGGTTTACGGAAGAATTGATATCCTCATCAACAACGCGGGAATATCCATGCGGGCGCTGTTGAAAGATCTTAACCCGGATGTCATCCGAAGGGTGATGGATGTAAATTTCTTCGGCGCCGTATACATGACCAAATATGCCCTCTCTTCCCTACTGGAGTCGAAGGGTGCCGTTATCGGCGTATCCTCCGTTGCAGGTTATCGGGGTCTGCCCGGCCGCAGCGGCTACTCCGCTTCCAAGTTTGCGCTTCAGGGATGGCTGGAAGCGATCCGTACCGAATTGATGGCGGACGGCGTACATGTGATGTGGGTATGCCCCGGATTCACAGCTTCGAATATCCGGAATGCCGCGCTCACCGAAAACGGACAGGCACAGGGTGAAAGTCCGCTCGATGAAAAGAGCCTGATGTCTGCCGAAAGATGTGCCGCCGCTATTCTGAAAGCCATCGAAAAGAGAAAGAGGACGCTGGTGCTGGATGGTCAGGGCCGGCAAACCATTTTCCTGAACAAATTTTTCCCATCTTTAACCGATAAACTCGTAAGAAACTACTATTTCAAAAACGGAAACCTTACCAAATAAACCCTATTTCCTCGGATGGCGATCATTACCCTAACTTCCGATATCGGCGTTCAGGACTACCTGCCGGGAGCTGTAAAAGGCCGGCTTCTCCGGGTTAATCCGGAGTTTACCCTGGTGGATATTACCCATCAGGTGCCCCCCTTCAACTATCCCCAGGCAGCGTATATCTGTCGCAATGCCATCCGGAATTTCCCGGAAGGGAGCTACCATCTGGTAATGGTTAATCTGTTCGACAGCAATCCTACCCATCTGCTCTTTGCGCTGCACCGGAATCAATATATAATATGTGCAGACAACGGACTGCTGACCATGATTCTGGAAGAGATGCCGGAAGAGGTAGTGGCCGTTCCCCTGCCGAAGGAGTTGAAACCCGATACGCTGAACATTGCCGATCTTGTAGGACGTCAGATCGAATTGCTTGATCAGGGCGCTTCGCTGGAGGATATCGGCGATCCGCGGATAGCGATTCGTGAGAAACATCCCCTGAAACCGCTGAGCGGCCCGGGATGGCTGGAAGGCCAGATTATCTTTATCGACAACTTCGAAAATGTGGTGGTAAACATCACCCGGGAGCAGTTTGAAGCCGAACGGAAGGGAAGATCCTTTAAAATCGTATTCAAACGGGATGAAGTGATCGATCGGATCAGCAGCACCTACGCCGATGTACCGGAAAGCGAAAAGCTGGCATTGTTTAACGCTTCGGGCTATCTGGAAATCGCCATCAACAAGGGAAACGCTGCCGGTTTATTCGGTTTACAGGGTTTCACAGCCCGTTCGGGCAACTCCGCCGTGTTCCAGAGCCGGCTGTTTTACCAGACCGTACGCATTTATTTCGAATGAGCTTTGTTAAAAAAGGTCGAGATCCAGCATTTCTATCGGCCTAATGCCTGATTATTATATATTTGTCCAACTTTAAAAAAAGGAATAAACCAACCTGTATGAATTTTAACAGAGTCAATAACCTTACCGGATGGGTAGTTTGCTTCATCGCGTGTATGGTGTACATTCTGACAGCCGAAGCGGGAGGCAGTCTCTGGGACTGCGGTGAATTTGTGAGCTGCTGCTTTAAAGTCCAGATCCCCCACCCCCCGGGAGCCCCGCTTTTCGTATTGCTTGGCCGTATCTTTATCGTATTGTTCGGTAACGATCCGTTTACCGCCGCCAAGGGGGTAAATATCATGAACGCCCTTGCCAGTGGCTTCACTATCCTTTTCCTGTTCTGGTCAATCACCCATTTTGCCCGTAAGATTATTCAAAAAGGGCAGGATACGCTTTCCGGAGAACAGGTTTTTGCCATCATGAGTGCCGGTGTCGTTGGTGCCCTCGCCTACACCTTTAGTGATTCCTTCTGGTACAGTGCTGTGGAAGGTGAGGTTTACGCCCTTTCCTCCTTCTTTACCGCACTGGTATTCTGGGCCATCCTGAAATGGGAACATGTTGCGGATACCGACAGGGGGGCCGACAAGTGGATTGTATTCATCTTCTTTATGATGGGTCTGTCCATCGGTGTTCACCTGCTGAACCTGCTTACCATCCCCGCAATCGTTATGGTTTATTACTTCAAGCGTTTCAAACCTACCGGCTGGGGTACGTTCTGGGCCTTCGTTATCGGATGTCTGATCACCGGCGTGGTTCAGGTTGTCGTAATTCAATATACCATCAAGGGTGCAGGCCTGCTCGATATTTTCGCGGTTAACTCCCTCAATCTCCCCTTCTTCTCAGGATTTACGGCCTATTTTGTATTTATGGCTGCCCTGATTGCGTGGGGTCTGAGCTTCAAACAGGAAACCGTAACGATTGGAAAAATGAGGACCCTGCTGATCCTGCTGGTTATCCTTATCCTCATTCCCGTACTGGCCGACAGAGGTGGAATGATCGTGCTGAAGTATATCCTCGGGCTGGGCGTTACCATCGCCCTTGCTTATCTGCTTAAGCCCGGACACCTGCCGAAGTTCAAACTCGGCCTCTGGTGCTTTGCCTTTATGCTCCTCGGGTACTCCACCTATTTCACGACCATGATCCGCTCCAGCGCAAACCCCGGAGTGGACATGTTCAATGTCGACAACCCGAACGCGCTCGTAGGATACCTGGGCCGTGAACAATACGGCGATTTCCCGCTGGTGAAAGGTCAGGTCTTTACCGCTTCGCCGACCGGATCCAGGGAAGGGGCCATGAAATACACCAAAGGTCCGGACAAATATGTAGCGATCGGTCGTGAGGTAAAACCGGAATACGACGAAGCCGACCAAATGTTCTTCCCCCGTGTTTGGGACGCGAGCAACGATCAGGGACATGCCGATTTCTACCGGGATTGGCTCAACCTGAATGAGGGCGAAAAACCCACACAGCGGGATAATATTTATTGGTATCTCTCGTATCAGAATAATTTCATGTACCTGCGTTATTTCCTCTGGAACTTCGCAGGTCGTCAGAACGATATTCAGGGCTTCGGCAACGTTCGCGATGGTAACTGGATCAGCGGTATCCCCTTCCTGGATAACGCACGTCTCGGTGACCAAAGCAAAATGCCTGATTCCCTCAAGGAAAACAAGGCAAGAAATACGCTCTATATGCTCCCCCTCATCCTGGGTATCATCGGCGTATTCTTCCAATATGCAAGACGCAGGGAAGACTTTATCGTAAACCTGCTCCTGTTCTTCTTCACCGGATTCGCCATCGTTATTTATCTGAACCAGCCGGGTAACCAGCCCCGTGAGCGTGACTACGCCTACGTAGGATCCTTCTACGCATTTGCCGTATGGATTGGCATCGGTGTTCTGCAGGTTCGTGAATGGCTCGCCCGTTACGTAAAAGGACCCGTTGCCGGTTATTCTGCGGCATTGGTTTGCTTGCTCGCCGTTCCGGTGCTCATGGGCTTCCAGGAATGGGATGACCACGACCGCAGCAGAAAACAACTGGCCCGCGACCTGGCCCGCAACTACCTCGAAAGTTGTGCACCCAACGCCATCCTCTTCACCTTCGGTGACAACGATACCTATCCGCTCTGGTATGCCCAGGAAGTAGAAGGTATCCGCAGGGATGTGCGTGTCATCAACAACAGCCTGCTGGGTATCGACTGGTACATCAACCAGCTGCGCTATAAGGTTAACGAAAGCGACCCGGTTGATGTGATCTTTACCGAAGACCAGATCCGCGGACGTAACCGTGACTATATCGTTTTCAACCCGACAAGGGGGGCTTCACAGGAGGCTTACTACGATCTGGAGGACTTCCTTCGCAATATCGTAGCCAATGATGATCCGAGACTGAAAGTGGAACTCTCCAACGGCGAACGCATCAACTATTTCCCCGTCCGCCGATTCAAGGTTCCTGTTGACATCAACAAGGTTCGTTCGAACGGTACCGTTAATGCTTCGGATTCTGTTCCGGCTGAAATGCGTTTCGAACTTTCTGCCCAACGCAATATTCTGATGAAGAACGATCTGGCTGTACTGGCCATCATCGCCTCCAACAATTGGGAGCGTCCGATCTACTTCACCTCTCCGTACAATGAACTCGGATTCGGCAACTACCTGCGTAAAGACGGTCTCGCTTACCGCCTGGTGCCCGTTTCCAACAACGCAGGCATCAATACCGACTGGATGCTCGACAAGCTGCTCCACAAGTTCACTTCCGGTAACGCCGACATACCCGGTGTATACTTCGACGAAGAAAACCGTCGTCACCTCAACACCATCCGTCTCGCATACGCCGAACTGGCCCTGCATCTGAGCGACCTCAACCGCAACGAGGATGCGAACCAGGTATTGAAGAAATGCGATACATTGATGAATGCGGCGAACCTGCCCTACGCGATGCCCAGCGCCATCCGTGGTATCCCCCACAACCTGATCACGCTGCGCCTGCTCGAAGCGGCCTATCGCGCGGGCAACAAGGATATCGCCGATAAGCTGGCAGCCGCACTGCAGAAAGATCTGGAACAACAGATGACCTACTACTCCAGCCTCCCGGAAAGAAAACTGGCAACGGTTTATCAGGAGATGAGTGTAGCAAGACAGCTGCTGGCAATGCTGAATGAGCTGAAATCCAGATACCCGAACGGTGCTGCCGCACCAAACACCGACTTGGAAGGAACACCCGTAATACAAAACGACACCAACCAATAAAAATAAGCCCCCGCTAAGCCGGGGGCTTATTTTTTGCTGATTATAAGAGGATTAGACGGCAATGTCGTGTTCGGCGTGCCCTACTCGGAAATACGGGATTTTTTTCGTAGATTGCTATAGTGATGAGAGGATTTCAATTTACCAGATACACCCCGTCGGAAGAGGGGAAAACCACTTTCGACAAGCTGATGGATCTGTTCATGGAACTGCTTACCTACACCAATGGCGATGTGAGCGAAGCGCTTCAATGGATGACCCAGCTTGACAATCAATATGAACTCACCAACCCCGATTACGGACTCGGTGATTTTATCGATGACCTCAGAGCAAAAGGTTTTATTACTGAAGAAAATCAATCGGGTCGTTTCAAAATCACCCCAAAAACAGAACAGACCATCCGTAAGCGCTCCCTGGAGGAGGTTTTCGGGAAACTGAAAAAAAACCGGAGCGGCGACCACCACACCTTTAAGCCCGGTCAGGGCGATGAAATCAATCCGGAAACCCGGCCTTACCAGTTCGGCGATACACTGGAACAGATCGACTTCACCAATTCCATCCGAAACGCGCAGATCAATCACGGTATCGACGCATTTCAGATGCGGGAGGATGATCTCTCGATCCGTGAAACCGATTTTAAATCGCAAACCTCAACCGTTCTGATGATCGATATTTCCCATTCGATGATCCTTTACGGCGAAGACCGGATAACCCCGGCGAAAAAAGTGGCGATGGCGCTGAGCGAACTGATCACCACCAAGTACCCGAAAGATACCCTGGATATCGTGGTTTTCGGAAACGATGCCTGGCCGGTGGCCATCAAAGACCTACCCTATCTGGAAGTGGGTCCCTTCCATACCAACACCGTGGCCGGTCTGGAACTGGCTATGGATATCCTGCGAAGGAGAAAAAACCCCAACAAACAGATCTTTATGATCACGGACGGGAAACCCACCTGCCTGAAGATCGGCAAGAAATATTACAAGAACAGCTTTGGTCTTGACAGAAAGATTACCACCCGTTGTATAAACCTTGCAGCACAGTGTAAAAAGCTGAAAATCCCGATAACAACCTTTATGATTGCCTCAGACGCCTATCTCCAGCGTTTTGTGCAGGAGTTCACGGAAACGAATGCCGGTAAGGCCTTCTTCGCATCGCTGGATCATCTGGGCGCCTTTATATTCAGGGATTTCGAAAACGGAAAACGCAAAACAGTTTATTAAGATCGCATAAGCCAATACGTAATGTCATCATCCTATTCCGCAAAAACACTGGGTGAACTCAAAGCATCCGGATATAAGAGCAAGTCGGTAAAAGAAGAATTAAGAGAAAACCTTATTCGCAAGCTTCGCCAGAATGAGAACAGTTTTACCGGTATCCTCGGGTATGAGGATACGGTCATACCCGATACGGAAAGAGCCATACTCAGCCGACACAATATTCTGTTCCTCGGTTTGAGGGGACAGGCCAAAACGCGGCTGGCCCGGCAGATGACCGGACTGCTTGATGAATATATTCCCGTGATTGACGGCTCAGAAATCAATGATGATCCCTTCCATCCGATTTCCCGCTATGCCCGCGATCTGATCCAAGAAAAAGGCGATGACACGCCTATCCGATGGCTGCATCGTTCCGAACGTTACGGAGAAAAACTCGCCACCCCGGATGTGAGCGTTGCCGATCTTATCGGCGATATCGACCCCATCAAGGCCGCCAATCTGAGAATCAGTTTCGCCGATGAGCGGGTACTGCACTACGGAATCATTCCCCGCAGCAATAGGGGAATATTTGTGATCAACGAACTTCCCGACCTTCAGGCCAGAATTCAGGTAGCCTTGTTCAACATACTTCAGGAAGGCGATATCCAAATCCGGGGATTCAAACTGAGAATGCCGCTGGATATTATGTTTGTATTTACCGCCAACCCCGAAGACTATACCAACCGCGGCTCGATTGTAACACCACTGAAAGACCGGATCGAAAGCCAGATCCTCACACACTATCCGAAATCAATCGAAACATCACTGGCCATCACCGAACAGGAAGCCGATATTCTGCCCGAGCAACTCACCAATATCATGGTATCGGACCTTGTCAAAAGACTGATCGAACAGGTGGCGTTTGAGGCCCGCGCCAGCGAATTTGTAGATAAAAAAAGCGGCGTTTCCGCACGCCTTACCATTGCCGCATACGAACACGCCATCAGTGCGGCAGAAAGACGACTGATCGTAAATAAGGAAAGCCATACCCAGGTTTGGATCAGCGACCTCAGCGGCATCATCCCCGCCATCACCGGTAAGATAGAACTCGTATATGAAGGGGAACAGGAAGGGCCTTATCAGGTAGCCTATAACCTTCTGGAAAAAGCCATCCGCTCACAGTTCGCCATCTATTTCCCCAACCCGGAAACCCTGAAAAGAAGAAGCTCCGGAACGCCGAAAGACAAAACACAGGAAAGCCCCTATGTGCCGATAACCCGTTGGTTCGACAAGGGAAATCAACTGAATCTCGACCTGTATGCTACCGACGAAGAAAAACAGTTACAGCTGTTCAAGGTCGAGGGACTGCATTCCATTGTTAAGAAGTTTTATCCCAATGCCAACGAAGGGGAAACCCTGTTGCTGATGGAATTTGTATTACATGGACTTGCCGCTTATTCGCTGATCAGCAAAAAAGTGGTGGAGGGTAATATTTCCTTTAAGGATCTGATCGGATCGATGATGAATCTCGGCATGACCGAAGACGAAGACTTCGAAGAAGATGAGATTTAGATAATATTCACTTCCCGCTCCAGTTCCACACCAAATTTTTCCCGTACGCTCTCAACGATTTTTTCGCTGAGGGCGTATACGTCTGCGCCGGTAGCATTACCGTAGTTGACCAATACCAGCGCCTGTTTGGGGTGACAACCGGCGTCACCGCTGCGGTACCCCTTCCAGCCGCATCGCTCAATCATCCATCCGGCCGCCAACTTTACCAACCCTTTCCCGGCGGGATAAGCTACAATATCGGGGTGCTCCGCTTTCAAGGCCTGGAGGCGCGATTCCTCAATCACCGGATTTTTGAAGAAACTGCCCGCATTTCCGGTAACGGCGGGATCCGGAAGCTTGGAGGAACGGATACGGATTACCGCATCACTGACAGCACGGATTGAAAGTTCCTGAACGCCCATCTTTTCCAACTCTTCTTCGATTGCACCATAACTGGTATTGAAATTTGGCTTTAGGCTGAGCTTGTAGGTAACATTCAGAATAGCAAACTGATTACGGAATTTTCTCTTGAAAACACTTTCCCGGTATCCAAATGCACAGTCGTTCAAATTGAATTTGACGACGGTCTTTTCCTGCAGATGAAAAGCTTCGAGTTCATGGAAAACATCCTTGATCTCCACACCATAGGCACCGATATTCTGCATGGGACTCGCGCCGGCCTGACCGGGAATCAGGGACAGGTTTTCAACACCGGCATAGCCCTTTTCCACGCAGTACATGACGAAACGATGCCAAATCTCGCCCGCTCCAACCTTTACATACACATCATCGCCATCCTGCTTCACAACCGAAATTCCCGGGATATCATTCTTCAACACCCATCCTTCCGGATTACCCGTAAAAAGAATATTGCTTCCTCCACCGAGAATCATATGGCGGTTCACGCGGCTTCTTTCTATTTCGTGCAACAGTTCGGACAGCTCATCAACATGAGCAAACCTGGCGAAATAGGGAGCTACGGCTTCAATACCGAATGTGTTGAGCGATTTAAGCGAATGGTTTTCGGAAATCTGCATGGTGTATTCTGAATAAATCTCTTCAAATTAAAATTATAGCGCATCCACATCGGGGATGACCTGGACCTGGCGGAACGCTTTTTCCTGATGCATCAGTGCGATCCGGTCGAGAATAAATCGTTTGGCATCCCGCAGGAAAGCCCCATCTCTCGGCAGTTTTAAGGTGATCTCCCGAATATACATATTCCGGACGCGGTTTACCGGAGGTTCGGCAGGACCGATCATAAACTGTCCGAGTTTAGGCGCAATCAGTTCAGCCAGGAACTCCGAACCGCGCTGCACCGTGTCGCGATCCCGATGCTTGAACGTCAGGACAATTATCCTCGAGAACGGCGGGTAGAAAAAAGCCTTCCGCTCCTCAATATCCATGGCATAGAAGCCATCGTAGTCGTGTGCCTTTACAAATGAAAGGACGGGATGTTGGGTATTGGCGACCTGAATCATAACCCGACCGCGGTGTTCCTTTCGTCCGGCCCGACCGCTTACCTGTTCCATAAGTTGAAACGCGCGTTCGTTAACCCGGAAATCGGTAAACCCTAGAATGCCATCGGCATCCAGAATACCTACCAGATCCACCTGTTCAAAGTCCAGCCCCTTCACCACCATCTGAGTCCCCACCAGCACATTGATCTTCTGTTCTTCAAATTCGCGGATCAGTTGCTCGTGGGCATGTTTTCCCCGTACCGTATCCACATCCATCCGGCCGATTTTGGCTTCCGGGAAACGTTCCACCAGCTCTTCTTCAATCCTTTCCGTCCCGAAGTTACGCTGAACAAAGTCATGATTGCCGCAGGCTTCGCAGGTACGTACCGGCGGGTACACCGTTCCGCAGTAGTGGCAATGCAGTTTATGGGAGTACTTGTGATAGGTCAGCGATACATTACAGTTTCTGCAATGCGGAATCCAGCCACAGGTTCCGCAAAGTTGATAGGGCGAATACCCGCGCCGGTTCTGGAAGAGAATCGCCTGCCGACCTTCGGACACCGAAAGCCGAACGGCTTCTTCCAACGCCGGAGAAATCACCACTTTTCCCGACTCTTTCGAGTTCAGCTTTTTGGTATCGAGCAGAACAATTTCCGGCATCACCGCTTCACCATAACGCTCGGAAAGCTTCACCAGTCCATACTTGCCCTGGGTCGCGTTGTAGTAGCTTTCGAGCGCAGGTGTTGCACTTCCAAGCAGGATGCGGGCTCCGGTTTTGGTGGAAATATAAATGGCGGCATCACGCGCATGGTACCGCGGGGCCGGTTCGTATTGTTTATAGGACGTATCGTGTTCCTCATCGCAGATTACCAGTCCGAGGTTATTAAAGGGCAGAAACAGGGAAGAACGCGCACCCAGCACGGCTTTTATTTCCCCGACTTTCACCTTGTTCCAGATTTCCACACGCTCGTTGGCGTTGAACTTGGAGTGGTAAACGGCGATATTTCCCCCGAAATGTTTCTGGAGACGGCGTATAATCTGCGCCGTTAGGGCAATTTCCGGCAACATGTAAAGCACCTGCTTTCCACTTCGGATATACTCTTCGATCAGTCGTATATAAATCTGGGTTTTTCCACTTCCGGTTACGCCGTGAAGCAGACATACCGGCTTCTCTTCAAAGCTTTTCCGGATTTCATCAAGAGCTTTTTCCTGCGCCGGTGAAAGTTCAAAATCCACACGCATTTCGCCGGGCAGTAAACGGATCCGGTCGACGGAACGTTTCTCCGTGATCAGGATATTTTTTTCAACCAGTCCCTTCAGTTGTGCGGAGCTCGCGCCGGCTTTTTTCAGCAGTTCCGATTGGGTAACCATTCCCGAACTGCGTTGCAGTTGAAGATAGGCCAACAGTAAATCCAGTTGCTTGGCGGCCCTTCCCCACCCGTTGATCAGCGCTTCCAGTTCGGCTTCCCCCGAATATGCCGGGTTAAGCAGCACATAGGTTTCCTTTTTTTCGCGGTAGCTGTCTTTCAACGCTTCCCAAACGAAGCAAACCTGTTTGTCGATCAACCTTTTAATGACCGGATACACATGCGAAGAATCCAGAATCTGTTGAATCTCGGTAATCCGAAGTTCCTTACGGATCAGAAGCGCCTCGGAAACCAGATACTCCTCTTCATCCAGGGAAGAAAAATCCTCTCCGAAATCTTCGTTATAGATAAGCACGGTTTCGCTGGACAGTTTGAAATGCGATGGTAATGCTGCCTGCATCACCTCTCCTTCCGAACACATATAGTAAGCCGCGACCCACTCCCAAAGCTGCAGTTGCTGATCAAAAACAATGGGGTCGCTGTCCAGAACATTCAGCAATGGCTTGGGCATAAATCCCGCGGGCGGGTCGGTATGCAGTTTTTTTACCAGCCCTGCATATTTTTTGTTTTTCCCCAGTACAACTTCTACACGCACGCCGGGCTTTACCCTCTCCTGAAGTTCAGGCGGTACAGACCATGTGTAGTTCTTCGGTAAAGCGAGCGGTATGATAACTTCTGCAAACAAATTCGATCCGTCTGTTTAGGGATACAAGGTAACAAGGAATCGCGTTTCCGCAAAAAAGGAAAACACCCGATCTATTGTTTCGCCGCAATCAGCGCAGCTTCCATCCGATCGTAAACCTTTTGTCTGAGCTGCGGGAGATCGTCCAAGGTGAGCCCTTCTGTTAACATTGGCTCAAGGTAAAGGATGCGGCAGGGTCCCGGACAAAGACTGAGCAGACTTTCGTAATGCATACGCGCCAGGGTATCCGGAAAAATCACCGGTTGAATGGGAACCTGCATCTCGATGGCAATCCGAAAAGCCCCATCGTAGAAGTCCTTGAGCGGCTTACCGGTTTCGTTAAAGGTTCCTTCCGGGAAAATAAAGATCGATATTCCGGTACGAAGGACAGCCCTGAGCCGGCGGATGCTGGCGGCCCGTTTTGCCGGACTGCTCCGGTTCACCGATACCACGGCCGTTCGGTATATCCATCCGAAAACGGGAACATTTTTCATTTCCTCCTTTCCGAGAATACGGAGTGGTCGCCGGACGGTTTTGAAGATCATGGGAATATCGATATAGGAAATATGGTTGGCCACATAAATACACTTCGTGGGAACACCACTGATATTCGGAGTTTTCGGGCACCAAATACCCATCATGGCCAGCCAGATATCGGACCAGTACCGACAGGCAGCGTTCAGCAGATTCCCGCCCCTACGCGTTCCGAGGGCAATGGCAACCGCAAGAACGGGTAGTACGCAGCACATCAACGCCAGGAAAATCAGACATGCATACAGGAAATAGATCAGTCTGACAGGCCATAGGAAATACTTCATGCTGTAAACCTATTATTTCTTTTTATCACCGGGGCAGTCACACTCAAAATCTGTATCCAGATCAATTGCCGTTACAACTTTGGTGGTGTGGTCGCACTGGGCAAAAACCACCCGTACACGCTGCCGGTCGGATGTAATGCCTTCCAGCGCGTATGTGGGGCAGGGTTTGGCCTGCACATTCGATTTCTTGTAGTTGATGTTTCCGTTGCGCATGATCTCCTCCACTTCCTTCTGGGAAATCCTGCGGCATTGCATGCGGCAACGGGCATGCGCGGTGTATTCCAGGTAACTGGTGCGTCGATCGAAGCCCCGGTTTCGGTTAACGCCATCCTTCACCGCCGTTGTTTTACGGGTGGTGGTTGTTTTCGTCGACACCTCTTCCGTGCCATCTTTCGAACGAAGCACGACGGCAAGGATCAGCATTGCCGCCAACAGTATATACGGTAAGGCCCTTTTCATAAAACGAAAATAAGGGATCAACCGCAAATGCCCATATCGGGAAAACGATTAGGCGATATTGGTGGAACTACCGGTCTTTTTCCTGGCCCCCTGGCGGTTTCCCGAAAAATGGCGTCGGTTTCCGGACCCCGTATTTTTCTTCGGAGCGTGATGGTTCAAACGCTGATGTTCGCGGAAACCGGGTTTGGATGTACCGGCAGCGGTATTCTCCCGCACCGGAGCGGAACCCGCAAAGGGATGATTATCTACCACCGGAAGGGTACGTTTCAGCATTTTCTGGATGTCGCGGAGATAGGCTCTTTCCTCCATATCGCAGAAAGAGTAGGCGGTACCGCTAGCGCCGGCCCTACCCGTTCTTCCGATGCGGTGAACATAGGTTTCCGGAACGTTGGGAAGTTCGAAATTGAACACATAGGCGAGCTCGTCGATATCGATACCACGGGCAGCAATATCCGTAGCCACAAGAACCCGTGTTGTCTTTTGTTTGAAATTGGTCAGCGCGCGTTGTCTGGCGTTCTGCGACTTATTCCCGTGAATGGCTTCTGCCGTAATGCCCGCCTGGTTCAACGCACGGGCCACCTTGTCGGCGCCGTGCTTGGTACGGGTAAAAACGAGGGCGGTGGCTATATGTGCCGGAGCCAGGAGGTGTACCAGCAGGGAAAGCTTTTGGGGTTTTTCTACAAAATAAATCGACTGCGTTACCGTATCGGCTGTAGAGGAAACGGGCGTTACTTCTACATAAGCCGGATCCTTCAGGATGGCGTCGGCCAGTTTCCGGATTTCCGGTGCCATGGTGGCGGAAAAGAACAGGGTTTGTTTTTTCTGCGGAACCAGGGTAAGCACCTTACGTACATCGTGAATAAAGCCCATATCGAGCATCCGGTCGGCTTCATCGAGCACCAGAATTTCGATATCCCTTATACTGACCAGTTTCTGCTGAATCAGGTCAAGCAAACGACCGGGTGTAGCCACCAGGATGTCTACCCCTTTCTGCAGAATCTGGGTTTGGCCATATTGGGAAACCCCACCGAAAATTACACAGCTCCGGAGATTGGTGAATCGTCCATAAGCCTGAAAGCTTTCCTGAATCTGGATCGCCAGCTCGCGGGTAGGCGTCAGTACCAGCGCACGGATCCTTCTTTTTTCCTGTGCGGGAACAGGTTTATTGTGAAGAAGCTGAATTACCGGAATGGCAAAGGCTGCGGTTTTTCCGGTTCCCGTTTGGGCGCAACCGAGCAGGTCGCGGCCTTCAAGAACTCTGGGAATGGATTGAGATTGAATGGGCGTAGGTTGTTCATAACCTTCCTGCCTGAGGGCCTTCAAAATGGGCTCTACAAGCGCTAATTGTTGAAATGACAATGTTCTGAAATTTAAATAAAAAATTGAGTGGTAAGGCTGCCGATGCATTCCGGCACTTTACCCGCCTTACTGATCCTTGCCGTCACTAACATTTTGACCAGCAAAATACGTGGAGGGAATGATAAGAAGAACGACAAAGATACGAAGTTTTTCCGAAATATCCTACCTTTGCGCCTACGATGGAAAAAAGATCTGTGGCGTTTCATACTTTGGGGTGTAAGCTGAACTTTTCAGAAACATCCACCCTGTCGAGGCTCCTTGAAAAAGAAGGCTTTGAGAAGAAGTCGTTTGAGGATCAGGCAGATGTATACGTGATCAACACCTGCTCCGTTACCGAAAATGCCGACAGGGAATGCCGTCAGCTTGTCCGTCGGATCCAACGTAAAAGTCCGGAAAGCTTTGTCGTAATCACCGGGTGTTATGCCCAGCTGAAGCCCGCCGAAATCGCTTCGATCGAAGGTGTGGACCTCGTTCTCGGTGCCGCCGAAAAATTCAATATTGCGACCCATATCCGCGAGCTTACCAAGGGCAACAGTGCCCGAATCTGCAGCTGTGATGTGGAAGAGATCACCGGCTTCAACGCCTCCTACTCCATCAACGACAGAACCCGCACCTTCCTTAAAGTTCAGGACGGCTGCGATTATGGTTGCTCCTTCTGCACCATTCCCCAGGCTCGCGGTAAAAGCCGCAGCGACTCCATTGCCAACGTGGTCCACAACGTTCATGAACTCGCAGCCTCCGGAGTGAAGGAAATCGTGCTTACCGGCGTAAACCTGGGCGACTTCGGAAAGGGACCGGATGGTAATCGTAAAAACGAGGAAGACTTCTACTCACTGGTTCAGGAACTGGATAAGATCGAGGGCATCGAACGCTACCGTATTTCCTCCATTGAACCCAACCTGCTCACCAACGATATTATACATTTTGTGGCGCAGAGCAAACGCTTCATGCCGCATTTCCATATTCCCCTGCAAAGCGGAAGCAACCGCATTCTGGGACTTATGCGTCGCCGTTATAAACGCGAACTCTACGCCAGCCGCGTGGAGGAAATAAAAAAATGGATGCCACACTGCGCCATCGGCGTTGACGTAATCGTGGGCTTCCCTTCCGAAAGCGAAGAGGATTTCCGCGAAACTTTTGAATTCCTGCATAGCCTGGACGTTTCTTACCTGCACGTGTTTACCTATTCGGAGAGGGATCATACCAAGGCCCTCGAAATCACTCCGGTGGTCCCCATTCCGATTCGTAACGAACGCAACAAACAGCTTCGCAACCTCTCCTACATGAAGATGCAGTATTTCACCTCCCTTCATGCCGGCCAAACGCGGAAAGTGCTGTTCGAAGGACATGAAAAGAAAGGACTCATGGAAGGATACACCGATAACTACATTAAAGTGTCGGCCGCCTACAATCCCGATTTGGTCAACAAGATCGTCGACTGGAAGCTCTAGCCGCAGCCTGAAAGCTATTGATTTTCATCCTTATCGACGCATCCGAAGAAAAAAAATCACCGAAAAAATTGTCGAAAAATTTTGTGATAAAAAAAGGAATCCTATCTTTGCACTCCCAAAACGCCTGAGGGCTGGGGAAATAAAGAAAGGGAGCATAGCTCAGTTGGTTTAGAGCATCTGCCTTACAAGCAGAGGGTCCGCGGTTCGAGCCCGTGTGCTCCCACAAAAAGCGACAAGTTTTGTCGCTTTTTTCATTTTATGCCCTCCGTGGGAGGGTATTGCAGAATTCCGGAATTTTTCGTAACTTAATAGAATAGGGTTCTTCTTTTTTGACCGGCTGCACCGCCCTGCTCAGCTTCCGTTGTGTCACTCACTGCATCGTTCCGAACCCATATCACCATTCCTTGAAATCATCATTCAGCATGAATTCGTTGATGGTGTTGCGCACGCATCATTTTTAAACGGATACTCCCGGGCGGGGGCTCCATTACAGACATTCGGGGTGCTGTACAGGTTTTCTGGATTGCTTCGGGCAAAGCCCTCGCAATGACGACCCCCTAAAGCGTTATAGGGAGCCAACCCGCCACCTCACTGCGAGCCATTCCCTCGTCACGTCATTGCGAGCCGTTCCACCTCACGTCATTGCGAGCCGAAGGCGAAGCAATCCAGGAAAAGGAAACCGTAAATCAATTCCCAAGGTCAACTGCTGAAGAGCGGACAGAACCCTGAAGTGAGTGACACAACGGAAGCCGGGCAGCGATATGCAGCCGACTCCCAAACATTATGCCCTGAAGCTCACGCCGGCGGCGGATAAAAGCAGGTTGTGAATTTCGAAGTTTTTGATAAAAGGCTTGATCAGCTCACTGCCGGGGCCAAACGCAGCCAGCTCCACATAATCGCCCGAATGATCCATGGACCCCCATCCAACCGATGTAAACTCCCGTTGAATTTCGGCCAGTTGCCGGAAGGGTAGCTTTCGGGGATTGTAAATGCCTTCTTCATCGAGCAATTCGTAATGCTTCAGCAAAGAAGCGGCCTGCGCATCGGTGATGACATACCCCTGGGTCTGCTCGATCATTTCGATCAGGGTTGACCTGCTCGTTTTCCTGTCAATTTGGTTTAAGATCCAGGTGTTGGATTTCGAAAACTGCTGAAGCCGGTCGAAATTCGCATCGGCTTTTGAACCATAAAAAATTCCGGGATTGGCGTTGCCGTGGTCGGTGGTAATGATGACAAGGGTCTCCTTATCCCTTTCGGCAAAAGCTACCGCTTCACCGATGGCTTCATCAAACGCCAGCTGGTCGTACAGCAGTGCTCCGATATCGTTCGCATGTGCCGCCCAGTCAACCTTTCCGCCTTCCACCTGAAGCACGAATCCATTTTTATGCTGACTCAGCGAAGCAATGGCAACTTTGGTCATTTCCGCCAGTGCGGGCACTTTCTCAAGCAAATCCTTATCGGACGACCGATCCAGCGAGTAGGGCAAAGCATCCTGATGAAAGATACCCAGCAACGGGCCTCCATTGGAACGATGATTGAGCAGCGAGGTTCTGTCGGTAAACACCGAATAGCCGCTCTGCCGGTATTTTGCGAAAAGATCTTCCTTGTCTTTCCGGAGGCTTTTATCGAAGTGCTCGAAGCCCCCGCCCATCACCACATCGATGCCGAGCCTGAGGTATTTTTCAGCAATAACGGGTTCATCGCTTCTCTTCTTACTGTTCACGCAGAAACCCGCCGGTGTGGCATGTGTAGCGGTAACCGTTGTAACCACACCAACAGCCTTTCCCGTAGATTTAAATTTCTGCCAGATGGGAATGTTTTCGGAACCATCGGCATTTACGTTAAGCGAACCGTTGGGAACACGTTTTCCGCCACCCCATGAAGAGCTGGCCGCAGCGGAATCGGTAACCAGCGAACTTGCCGATGCCGTGTCCATCAATGCCCTTACCACCTTGTTCTGTTCGTACAGCGAAAGCCAGTTCCCGGTTTTTCCTTCCTTGCGTTTCAACAGAAGATTGGCCATATTCAGGGTACCGGTGCTCATGCCATCACTCACCATAAAAATGATGTTCTTTGCCTTTCCGGCCTTGCCGTTAGCGGTAATGGATGCCAATGCATCGGCGGGGTTCAGCAGAGCCGAGCCCAAAAACGCAAAGGAGCCTCCCTTGAACAAATCTCTTCTCTTCATGGTAATTCAGGATTATTTAGGAATAAATGTAGCGATTAAATGAACACGAAAGCTGGACGAGGAAGCGTTTTCTCCCCTCGTGCTGCGCTCCAAACCTACGCACACATGCCGAGTTCCCGCTCAGTGCACAAGTCCTTCACACCGAGCACAATTCGCCGGCACTGCACCTTACCGATTTAAATGGTGGATTAATGATACAACAAATTCCCGTAAAGCTCCGACAAACGAGCAAAGCCCCTCGCGGGGCTCTACTCTTGGGTATAGACGGAAAACGACTGAATGGGAATGGCCGGCTAGCGCTCTACCAACACCTTTACACGCTCACCATAATAATCGATTTTGCTATCGGTAATCGACAGCAGAGAGCGCCATTTCCGGAACGTATTGACAAATATGATCAGCATCAGCAACATCGCCAGGGTCGCTAACCCGGCCAGCAGATACTGTTGTTTGGGCAGATATACGTTGGCCACCTGCTCATAACCAGCCCAGAAGGTAATGATGGCCATAAACACGCCGGGAATAGCCGAACACAGGGCATATTTCCGTCGGTTCATGCGGATCAGCATGGTGGTACAAACGATCAGTCCACAGGCGGCGAGCAGCTGATTGCTGATGCCAAACAGCGGCCATATGGAACTCACATTACCCGTGTACACCAGATATCCCCAGGAAAAGGTAAAGATCAGACTGCAGACCACAATACCGGGAATCCAGTTTTTATCGTTGAACTTCGGAATTACCGTACCAATCATTTCCTGAAGGAAAAAACGCCCTACGCGCGTTCCGGCATCAATCGCGGTAAGTATGAATACGGCCTCAAACATGATGGCGAAATTGTACCAATAGGCCGTAAGATGGTCCATAAATGGAATCTTATTGAAAATATGCGCCATGCCAACGGCCAGCGACACGGCTCCTCCGGTTCTTCCATGGAGGTCAATGCCGATTTTGTTGATATAGTAGTCAAGATCTACCGTGTGCATTTCGGGATGCGCCGCTATAAACCCGGAATAGGCGTCTTTGGGCGTGTTGATGGCAAAATAATCGCCCGGAACAAGCGTGCAGGCTGCAATCAGCGCCATCAGCGCCACAAAGCCCTCCACCAGCATGGCACCGTAGCCCACAAACAATATTTCCTTTTCGTTGGCCAGCATTTTCGGCGTGGTTCCGGTTGCAATAACCGCATGGAATCCGGATATGGCACCGCAGGCGATAACAATAAAAATAAAGGGAAGTACAGGACCTCCGATTACAGGACCTCCCCCATTCACGAACTCCGTGATGGCCGGCATCTGAATGGTGGGGTGAACAAAGATTACCCCCACAGCCAACATGATGATGGTGCCGATTTTGAGGTAGGTCGACAAATAATCACGGGGCACCAACAGCAGCCAAACCGGAAGTACCGATGCCAGAAATCCGTAAGCGGTAATCGCAATGGAAATGGTTTCTACCTTCCAGTGAAAAATATTGGCAATGGCTTCTACCTGCATCAGTTCATGTCCGCCGATGATGGAAGCAATCAGCAGTACGCCACCGAGTATACTCGCAAACAACACACTGTTTTTACGATACCGCATGATCAGCCCCATCAGGATAGCGATCGGCATCGTGGCGATAACGGTAAACAGCGACCAGGGTGCTTCATGCATGGCGCTTATACATGCCAGTGAAAGACCGGCCAGGGTGAGAATCAAAATAAACAGAACCGCAAAACCGGCGATCATACCGGTACCCTTGTCAATTTCCCTGGAGGCAATGGTGGCCAGGCTCTGCCCCTTATGCCTAACCGAAGCAAAAAGAACAATCATATCGTGTACGCCACCCGCAAGCACACAGCCGATCAATATCCAAAGGGTGCCGGGAAGATAACCAAACTGAGCCGCCAGAACTGGCCCTACAAGCGGACCTGCGGCGGCAATAGCTGCGAAATGGTGCCCGAACAAAACGTTTTTGTTTGTGGCAACATAATCCTTTCCATCGGCAAATTCGTTGGCCGGCGTTGTGTTTTTGGCATTCAGCCGTAAAACCTTGTTCGCAATAAAAATTCCGTAAATCCTGTAAGCAATGGCAAACAACAGTAAGGCTGCAAATACGAGCGTAAGTGCATTGGCTCCATTCAAACTATCCATTTTTTAATTCAGTTTGGTTCAGATAATACCAGATAAACCCTTTCAGCAACCGTTCTGGCACCAAACGCTTTGAAGGGGAGAATGCCGGTAAAATAATAATTTCAGACAAAAGCGCCAACCTTATTCTCGTTTATTAATGAACAACACTCGTTCCTCAATAAATTCTTCCTTTTTCCAGCAGGTTGAGAACCCTTAATTCAGAACCGCCTGGATAATCTTGAAATGGCATTGAAAACCATGCCGGAAAAAACCGGAACGGTATTACGACTTTATTATCTCGATAACAAAGACCGGCAAACCGTGGCGTCGGAACTTGGCATCAGCGTCAACACGGTTAAAACGGTTCTCCAGAGAGGGCTGAAGGCACTTCGAAAAAAATTAAAATAGCTGTCACCCTTTTTTCTACTTTTTTTGTCATACACATACCATGAACGATAACTCCAACCATATAAAAAATCTGATCTTCGAAAAGATAAGCGGATCGATCCGGCCCGAAGATGAGGCCTACCTCGATACCCTTATCTCAAAACCCGGTCCTGAAAAGGAACTGTGGGACGAAGTCAGCTCTTTTTATAATATCGGAAAGGGAAAGGAATTTTTATCCTCTTTAAATGCAGAAGCGGATTTTGTACAGCTGAAGCAGGATATCGCCACTCAGCAGAAGAAAAGCAAAATCCGAAAAATCGTTCTGCCCCTTGCAGCAGCAGCCTGTGTTGCCGCAATTATTCTAATCATCCCGGGCATCGGCCTCCTGCACCAAAGAGCTTCCCTGGTTCAGAACAACGAACAACAACCCGTTCAGCAGATCCGCCTCCAATTGGAATCGGGTGAAGAAATTCTCCTGTCCGACTCCGGTAAGGCTTCTTTTGTTGCCCGCGGAACAACCATCGTTACCGACGACAATTCCTTTACCTATGAGTCCTCAGAAATGCAATGGGCAACCGTTGAAATTCCCGCAGGAAAGGATTATAAAATCACCCTCTCCGACGGCTCCCTCCTTTGGATCAATTCAAAATCAAAGGTTCGCTTCCCTACCCGCTTTGGTGGCGACAAACGGCAGATCGACGTAGACGGCGAAGTTTACCTGAACGTGGCAAAGGATGCCGGCCGGCCGTTTTTCGTACGTACGTCCTCGGGAACCGTCGAGGTACTGGGAACCGAATTTAACCTGAATACCTACGACAGCGGCAGCCTCAAACTCGCTCTGGTCGACGGAAAAGTTAGCTTAATAACATCCGACCAATCAACCACCATCAAACCCGGACAAATGGGGCTGGTCTCCAATGGTGAAATTTCGGTCAGCAACAGCTTCGACAAAGACGATGTCCTTTCCTGGATGAATGGCTATTATAATTTCTACAATGCTTCGGTAGCACAGATTTCACGTATCCTCGAACGTTGCTACCCGGTGAACATCGTACTGGAAGATCCGGAACTGAAAAGCATGTATTACACCGGCGTAATCGAAAAAGATAAGCCACTCCAGGCTTTTCTGGAAGAATTTGTGAAAAGCGGTGAAGTAGAATACCGACTGCATAATGGAATACTTCGTTTCAGCAAAGCCGAATAGACCAGCAAACCGAAAATATCAATTTATTGCCCGTTTCAAAATAAGAAGCGGGCTTTTTTCGTTATTAACGAATTAAGCAGTGTCTGCACTGAAAACGAAAAATAAACGATAATTTTGAGCGCATCAGCATCCCCCTGTTCAACGTCCCATGCGTCGCACACTTCAGAGTACCGTCCCCTGCTCATCAATAACGTAAAAGGATAACCGAAATTAATCATGTTCATCTCTATATATTTTCAAACTCCCTTCTATGAGAAATTTAATCCTCACCCTATCCGGGATTGTCGCGCTTCTGAGCTTATCCTCCTGCCAGAGATCCGTGGATGATGTTCCGGCCGATACGCCACCCCCGGCGATGCTGAACTCCGTCATCGAAGTCTACGGAAAGAAGTTTGTGCTGACTCAAATGGAAGCCATCAACGAGAAATATCCCGACGGCAATCGCACCCTCGGCTTTTCATACGACGCAAAAGGTGCTATGATTGCGTTCCAGGAATATTACCCGGGCGGTCTGTCCGGAACAGCATCGTTCAGCTATACCCACGAAAAGGTGGATTGGAAGATAACACCCGTTGGCAGTGACTGGGAAGACAGGGGCTACTACAGCCTATCGTCATCCGGTTGGCCCAAATCCAATTCCGCAAAATCGTATGAAGATGGCGTAGTTGTTTACCGGAGCGAAGATAGCTATACGCTCAACCCCGAAGATCGGGTTGCTCAGGAAACTTACTCCTATTCGGAACTCCTGAACGGGGAACCGATCTACACCCGGTCCGGCGGCGAAAAACACTATTTTGAGGATGGAAATCTGATCAGAACTGAACGATATTCCGAAGATTCCTCCCCAATGGAAGCGGTTTACGAGTTTGAGTATGATGCAAGCAAGACGAACCTCCTGAAATCTGTGGCACTGTACGATGGTGAGTTCAGTGTCATTTATAAAAAACCTTCGCGGAATCTGGTGAGCCGCTTCGTTTACAAACTTGTTGGACCTTCCGACGGAATAGAATATGAAGTTTACAGAATTGACTACACCTACACCTTTAACGCCAATGGTCTGCCCACCGAAATTGTAGCAACGCAGACATACAAGGATACTGCAATAGAGGGAGAAACCATAATGTACAGGTTTACGTATTCGCCGTTTTAAGAAACGATGGGTGTTGAAAAATTGTGTCCCCCACTGCCCGTTCCACAATCCAGTCAAAAAGAAAGCGACAGATGACTGTCGCTTATATTTGCACTTACTACCTTGTTCAAAATTGCGGGGGTTATCCTCTTTCCCAAACCGTTGTTCGCCCAAACATAGGCGTGCCTACATAGCCCCTTAGTTCCAATTTGCCATCGCGCAGTTTAATAGTACAGTTGTAGGTTTTTCCGCTTTTGGGATCGTAGATCTTTCCATTTTCCCATACGCCGTTGTTATATACCACATCTGTTAGGATAATGGTGTTGAGTAATACACGGTTGCGGAGTTTTTCATCCTGATTCAATTCATCTTTTTTCGGCGAACCATCGGGCTCCGTTCTGTTTACCCAAACCAATTTCCCGAAGTATTTATTCTGCGAGCGATAGATTTCAATCCGACCGTCCTTTTCTTCATTCAACCAGCTACCGAGAATAGCATCCGCTTTTACGGACTGTGCCCGGGAGAACAGGCCCATAAATAAGGCCAACAGCAAGCAAGGAATTGTTCGGATCATTTGGCAAATTTTCGGGGTTTAAGATACACAATCCGGAGCGGACTAGCTGTCCAAACTCTGTTAAAAATTCGCTGAAAATGAAAAAGTCAAAAAAAATTTTTGTTTGACAGAAAGAATCCTATATTTGCAACCCGTTCAGCACAAGGCTAACGAAAAAAAGGGAGCATAGCTCAGTTGGTTTAGAGCATCTGCCTTACAAGCAGAGGGTCCGCGGTTCGAGCCCGTGTGCTCCCACAGAGAAAGCGACAGAATATTCTGTCGCTTTTTTTATTTAAACACGATTGTGATATGAGGGATGCAGAGGATTTGTTTCTTTTTATATACTCTTCACCGATTACGGATCTTCAATCCTTCAAACAAAAACCGGCCTGTTTTCTTTCCTGGATTGCTTCGCCTTCGGCTCGCAATGACGTAAAACACAGAGTCGGAACTCTGCGTCAGTATCGTAAAGCCAGACGTTAGTCCAGCGATTTTGTCCACTTCGCAAGCTGAGTTTTCGCCTGTTCCTTCAGGTAAATATCTTCCTCCGTCTGTTCCGGGAGGGAAAGCATTTTTTTCAGCAGTTCAATTGCTTTTGCGCGCTGATTATTTTTATCGTATGCACGGGCGAGTTCAGTATAATTCAGAAGGAAACCAGGTTCGATGGCCTGGGATCGTTCAAAATAACGGATGGCTTCGGCCAACGAAGCTTCCGGCATATAGCCGTAAAACATTTTCACATAGGTTTTCTGGATCGAATTCAGGAGGGCCAGCTCCAGATGCCATTTCCCCAGTATATGCAAGCCCTTGTAGTTGTTTTTATCGAGCCGCAGCACTTCTTCTCCATAGAGCTTGATATCCTTGATGGCGGCAATCTTTTCCTTTCCTTCGGCCAGCAGGGCCATTCTGCCCATAGCCACAGCCATGGCTACATTGGCTTCGGGACTTTCCTTATTGACCTTGAGGGCCATCTCTGCATAACGGCGGGCGCCTCGGTAGAAATCGGTTTTTACTTCGGCTTTTGTTTGACGGAAGCCCAGTCGGCTGCAAATTTCTGAAGCGTGACAGAGTGCTTTCAGATGGTTGGGTTGCTGCTTCAGCAGTTGCTGCCAGGTTTTCAATGCGTCAAGTTCCTTAAGCTGCTTTTCCTGCAGCTCGGCCTTCTCAGCCAGAGCGTCTATATTCTGTCCGTAAATAGTAAAGCAAATAAAGGTTAACAGGATCCCAATGCATGCTTTCCGCATATAAAACAATTTAATCCAAACTATCGTTTCCACACATAGCGAACCCCCACCTGCCCTTCCATTCCGGCAATCGGTGGCGACAGCTTTCTCAACGCTATACGGCTTTCACAGATCGACGGAAACTGGTCGGCCAGTCCGGTCGCTATTCGCATAACAACGGTTTCGAGTAAAGGTGTAGGGATTTCCATGTTTTTTTTCACCCACTCATACACGGCAACGTAATTGATTGAATCGGTCAGTGTATCGATCACATGAACTTCGGGTACAAAATCGACCTCAACCGAAACTTCGAATTCGGTTCCGATTTTCTTTTCCTCCTCATACAATCCATGGTAGGCGAAAAAGCGCAGATTGGAAAGCGTTATGGTCATCATCATACCCTAAAAATAGAAAACCCCGCCGATGGCGGGGCTTTTTTATGGCAGATTTTATGCTTTTTTTTAAACGAGACCGGCAGCGCTCAGATAACGTTCTGCATCGAGTGCAGCCATACATCCACTACCTGCTGCTGTTACCGCCTGGCGGTAGTTCTTGTCCTGAACATCTCCGGCAGCAAATACCCCTTCGATATTGGTCTTGGACGTTCCGGGAATGGTTTTGATATAACCGGCTTCATCCATATCGATATAATCCTTAAAGATAGCGGAGTTCGGTTGGTGACCGATGGCCACAAAGAATCCCTGGATGGGTACGGTCTGTACTTCGCCGGTGGCGGTATTTTTTACGCGCATGGCTTCCACCTTTTGCTCCCCGAGGATTTCTTCGGTTACGGTGTTCCAGTAGATCCTGATATTCGGTGTCGCTTTAACGCGATCCTGCATCACTTTACTGGCGCGCATTCCGTTTTCGTCTTTACGCACGATCATGTGTACAACCGTAGCGAGTTTAGACAGGTAAAGCGCCTCTTCGCAGGCTGTATCGCCGGCTCCAACGATGGCCACTTCTTTTCCACGGAAGAAGAATCCGTCGCAAACGGCGCAGGCACTTACACCAAAGCCGTTGAGACGTTCTTCACTGGGCAGTCCCAGCCATTTGGCAGACGCACCGGTAGCGATGATGACCGCATCGGCATGGATTTCCTTGGTATCGTCGATCCAAACCTTAAAGGGTTTTACGGAAAAATCCACTTTGGTAGCCAGTCCGAAACGGATATCGGCACCCATACGCTGAGCCTGCTTTTCGAAGTCAACCATCATTTCCGGCCCCTGAACGCCTTCGGGATATCCGGGATAGTTTTCAACTTCGGTGGTTATGGTGAGCTGACCTCCGGGTTGGATACCCTGATACAGTACGGGCTTCATGTTGGCACGAGCCGCATAGATAGCAGCGGTATAACCTGCAGGACCAGAACCTATGATCAGACAGTGAACTTTTTCTATCGTATTATTTTCCATAAACTTGGTTAAATTCTTTGCTGGTGTTTTTCAACGTCGGCAAAAATAACTGTAAAAAAGGAAACCGGCGCGGCCGCTTTACGAACGCCGGGATATCATGTGCATAACCGGGACAGGATTCAACGATTGCAGGTATTTTTATGCCATTTCGGCGACTTGCAAGGTAAGTGGTGAACTTTCGGAGCATACATAAACGGCGAACGGATCTACTCTTAAAGATCCTGTTCATCTCGCCATCCCATAATCCTGTAAAAGAAATCCCCCGCCAATGGCGGGGGATCCCAATATTTCAAGTCCGGGAAATGTTATCCCAGATAGGCTTTCAGCGCGTTGCTGTAACGGGCTTTCTGCAGTCTTTTGATCGCCCTTTCCTTGATCTGACGGATACGTTCTTTGGTAAGATCGTATTTCTGTCCGATCTGCTCAATGGTTACACCATTTTCGCCGTCGAGGCCGAAGTAGGCGTTTACGATTTCGGCTTCGCGGGGACTCAGTGATTTCAGGACACGACGGATTTCATTGCGAAGGGAATCCTTCATCACGTCGTCATCGGTATCGTCACCACCTTCCAGCAGGTCGCCCATTGCCACGTCTTCCGCTTCGTGTACGGGAGCGTCGAGTGAGGTATGGCGGCTGTTGCTCTGGAAAATATTGTTGATTTCTGTTTCGCTCATCTCCAGGATCTCTGCCAGCTCTTCTGTTGAAGGTTCTCTCTCATGCTCCTGTTCGAAAGCCATATAAGCTTTGTTCGCTTTATTATAGGTTCCGATTTTATTCTGGGGAAGGCGAACCAGACGACCCTGCTCGGCCAGAGCCTGCAGGATAGACTGACGAATCCACCATACCGCGTAGGAAATGAACTTAAAGCCTTTGGTTTCATCAAAACGCTGAGCAGCTTTAATCAAACCCAGGTTACCTTCGTTAATCAAATCACTGAGCGACAAACCCTGGTGTTGATATTGTTTCGCTACAGAAACCACGAAACGGAGGTTAGCCTGAACGAGCTTATCCAACGCTTTTTGATCACCCATCTTGATCCGCTGCGCCAGAATCGTTTCTTCTTCGGGGGTAATCATCGGAATCTTCGAAATCTCCTGGAGATACTTCTCCACAGCCTGAGAATCCCGGTTCGTAATCTGTGTAGCAATCTTAAGTTGCCTCATAGTTATATTTAAGAATTAGTACAATAGATATCAATTAACAATCATAAGACGCGCAAAGTTCAGGTGAAGTTGCTAAGGGAAAGTTATAACCCATGGGCTCATCCGAAACTATCTGCAAAAATAGTTCAGATTGGCGGTATATCATAGAGCCTGTGGATAAAAACCTACCCCGGCCCGGTCCTTCCAAAACCCGGAAACTCCCATAGTCAAACGATTGATCCCCTCCTATCATCGACGAACACCGTTTTTTTCCGTATAAAATCCGGTAAAAACACCCTGCTAAAGGATTGTTAAAAATAGACCTGTTGACTAAAGTCATCGTTTTTCCCAGCCCTTTTTCGTATATTATAATTCTATTCCGCCCGATCCGCCAATGGGCTACCTAACCTTTCTCCTCCGCAAATGTTCATTCTACGCTGAGAAACCGGCTTTTTCTGCCAAAAAATAACGAAACACCCTGATTTCCCCGGCCGGTTTCTGACCAATTTAATACAATCCGTCGCCTTTTAAAAGCAAATTATTGCAGCCTAAAGAAAAACCCCGACCAATGGTCAGGGTTTCACAATAACATTGCTTATACGGTCCGGATCAGAAAACGATCTCTTCCCCATTGTGGCGGATCACCAACTCCTTCTTGTCGGAGGCTTCTACCCTACCCACAACCCTGGCTTCCACACCGAAGGATTCCGCGATGGCCATGAGTGCTGCGGCTTCCTTCTCGTCGGTAAATATCTCCAGACGGTGTCCCATATTGAAGACCTGGTACATTTCGCGGGAATCGGCGCCGGAAGCCTTGCGGATAATCTCAAAAATCGGCGGTGTCGGGAACAGATTGTCTTTAACAATCCGCATATTTCCGGGCAGGTACTTCATTACCTTGGTCTGTCCGCCGCCGGAGCAGTGGATCAGCCCATGTATGGCTTCGAATTTCTCTTCCAGCAGTCGTTTCATCACCGGCGCGTAGGTGCGGGTGGGACTCAGCAGCAACTCACCCACGGGGAGCAGCCCGAATCCTTCCACCAGAACAGCGTCGGTCATTTTATGGGGGCCGATATACACCACGTCATCATTCAGCTGTGGTTCGTAGGTTTCATGAAAATGTTCGGCATAAAACTTATTCAGCACATCGTGACGGGCACTGGTGAGGCCGTTACTACCCAAGCCGCTGTTGTAGGCGGTTTCGTAATTTGCCTTTCCGAAGCTGGACAGGCCAACAATTACATCGCCGACCCGGATATTGTCGTTGGTTACCAGTTTGTTTTTGGGCCAGCGGGCAGCCATGGTGCCGTTTACGGCAATGGTGCGCACCACGTCCCCTACATCGGCGGTTTCTCCGCCCAGGAACTGAATGTTCACCCCATAGGTTTTAAGTTCGTCAAAGAACTCCTGGGTGCCGTTGATCACGGCTTCCAGAACGGTTCCGGGAATAATCAGCTTGTTCCGGTCGATGGTAGAGGAAAACAGAATATTGTCGTAAATACCTACACAAAGCAGGTCGTCGAGGTTCATGGCAATGGCGTCTTTGGCTATTCCTTTCCAGATGGACACGTCGCCGGTTTCCTTCCAGTACAGGTAGGCCAGGATGCTTTTGGTGCCCGCGCCATCGGCGTGCATAACGTTTACCCAATCCTGATTACCGCCGAGATAATCGGGGTACAGTTTGCAAAAAGCGTGGGGATACAGCCCCTGATCAAGTTTTTCGGTGGCCTTATGTACTTCTTCCTTCTGGGCAGATACGCCCCTCTTGCTATAAAGACTCATAAAAGATCGCGTTGGGTAAGATCAATTAAACGGCAAAAATAGGAAGGTTTCCCGCGTTTATTTCAATTTTTTGCGGTTTAATTGGGTTTTTCGTCAAAATTCCGGTTCCGCAACAGCCTGTTTATGAAGATTATTTACAGAAAAGTTTCTCGTACTTTTGCAGGACTTTTCAAAATATGCAGGTACACAGGCAGACAGAGCAGCTACCGGTATTCCGGAATGCAGTAGTTACAATCGGAACATTCGATGGCGTACACCGCGGACACAGACAGATTATCGACCAGGTGGTGGCCGAGGCCAGGCGCAGCGGCGGAGAGTCGGTTATCGTAACCTTCCACCCCCACCCCCGTCAGATCGTCCGTGGCTCCCATCCGGTGGCGCTGATCAATACCCTGGAAGAAAAAATCAACCTTCTTGAGGCGGCTGGCGTCGACCACCTGGTGATCGTCCCCTTCACGGCAAGTTTCGCATCCTATACCGCCGAAGAATATATCGAAGAGTTTCTGCTCAAACGCTTCAACCCCCATACCCTGATCATCGGCTACGATCACCGCTTTGGGAAAAACCGTACCGGCGATTTCAAATTGCTGGAGAGCTACGCGGCCCGGAATCATTTCAATCTGGTTGAAATTGCCCCGCAACTGCTGCAGGAAGTCGCCGTCAGCTCTACCCGAATCCGCAATGCCGTTCTGGAAGGTGACATGAACCTGGCCAACGAACTGCTGGGCTATGCCTTCAACTTTGAAGGAACCGTGGTAGAAGGAAACCGCATCGGCCGCACCATCGGCTACCCCACCGCCAACCTCCAGATCACCGATCCTGAAAAAATCACGCCCGGCAACGGTGTTTATGCCGTAATTGTGGAAATTCCTGATCAATCGGGAGATATTACCCGCAAAGGAATGATGAACATCGGACACCGCCCCACTGTCGACGGAACACGCCGGACCATTGAGGTGAATATCTTCGATTTTAACGGAAATCTTTACGGCGAAATCATCCGCGTCCGGGTTATGCATTATCTCCGCGGTGAACAGAAATTCTCCGGCCTCGATGAATTAAAAGCGCAACTGGGACGCGACCGGGAAAAGGCGCTGGAACTACTGTAAAAGCTACTCCATCATTTTTACGACCATTTCCTTCAGTAAGGACTCGTCCTCCGTACCGGAGTCGTTGATGCCGATGCTGCGGAGATTATAGTGATGCAGGAGAAGCAGAACTCTTTCGGTTCCGGAAAAACCATATGCCCTGGCGGCCTGCATATAGTCTTTCATAAAAAAGGGATTTACGCCGATAGCGGAAGCAATGCTTTTTTCATCCTGTCCCTGCAAAGAAAAGATCATATACACTTTGGAAAAGAAATTGTAAATCGCCGGAAGCACCATCTGAATCGGAGCAGCTTTCGGATTTTTTCCGAAATACTGGATGATGGTGATGGCGCGGGCCTTATCCTTTCTACCCAGTGCAGCCTGGAGCTCAAATACATTGAACTCCTTACTTACCCCTACATATTTTTCAATATCGTCTTCGGTAATTTCCTTGCGTTGGCCAAGATTGACCAATAGTTTTTCCACTTCGTTATCGATCCGGCTCAAATCGTTGCCGATATGTTCGACCAGCAAATGCAAGGCTTTCTGCTGTATGGTATACCCCTTTTGGGTGATAAGATGGTTTGTCCAGTCCGGCAATTGATTGTCGTACAGTTTTTTTGTCGACAGCATTACGCCCTTTTCCTTCAGTATTTTAGCAAGCTTGCTTCTGCCGTCAACTTTCTTGCCCTTGTAGGCAACAACAAGCACCGTTGAGCTCAGGGGATTATCGACATACCCTTCCAGCTTTTCAACATCCTTCATTTGCTGTGCTTCCTTCAGCACAACCACCTGTCTTTCGGCGAACATAGGATAGCGTCGGCAGGCATTTACAACCGTAGCCCAATCGGTGTCGCGACCGTAAAGAATGCTCAGATTGAACCCAGCCTCCGCTTCGGAAAGAATATGGTGTTCCGCGTATTTGGTAACCAGATCAATATAATAATCCTCTTCGCCTTCAAGCCAATAAACAGGTTTGAAGACTCCTTTTTTCCATTCCGCGATTATTTTTTCCGCCGCCATAAAGGGGTAATTTATAGGTGCAAAAGTATCATTCGGTGGTTAATTTCCGATGAAAAAAAATTTTCTGGCATGGGTTTTGGATTTTTGGTACACCAGAAGAGAATTTCGGTTTTTTCGAAGCAGCAATAGTAAATCCACGAAGATTTGAGAATAGTTGAGAATAAACTTGAAATTTGACAGAAAGGCTGCTAAATTGTAATAAAAAACATAAAAAGGAAAACAATGTCAAACACAAACTATCCATCAGCGTCCACACCGAATCAACCTCCCAAGAAAGATAATCGTGGTGTGATTTACGGTGTTCTTATCGCTGCTCTCCTTGGAACCTGGGGATATGTGATCTGGGATAAGAACCAATCTAAAGAACAGGTAGCCCAACTTCAGACTCAGGTAATTTCTGCCGACTCTGCCAAAAATTCTGTGCAGATCGCATACGAAGCAGCTGTATTCAGACTCGACTCCATCAGCGGAGCATACAATCAACTCTCCGGCAAAATGACGGAAAAGGAGTCTGAAGTAAACAAACTGAAATCTGAAATCCGCAGCATCCTGAGCAAAAGAAATGTTACTCAGGCTGAGCTGAACAAAGCAAAGGGCCTGATTGCTGAGCTGAACGGCAAGATCGCCAGCATGGAAGAAGAAATTGCCCGCCTCACCGAAGAAAACCAAACCCTGACTACCGCCAACGCACAACTCGGTCAGGAGAAAGCACAACTTCAGCAGGACGTAGCAACCGTTACCCAGGTTAAAACCGAATTGGAACAAAAAGTTGATGTAGGATCTACACTGAACGCAAGCAATTTCCGCATGACTGCCGTTAACGAAAAAAGTAACGGTAAGGAAGTGGAAACTGCAAAGGCTAAAAAAGTAGACAAACTCCGTATCTCTTTCGATGTTGAAAACAGACTGGCAACTTCAGGTACAAAAGAACTCTTTGTAGTTGTTTCTGGTCCCGACGGAAAAGTTGTAACAGAATCTGCTCTGGGTTCCGGTTACTTCACTACCCGCGAGGAAGGTGAAAAAACTTACACCAACAAGGTTACCGTTGAATACGAACAGGGTCAGAGAAAAAATGTCAGCTTTGATCTGAAACAAACCGACAAATATCAACCTGGTGAATACAAAGTTGATATTTATCAAAATGGTTTCCGCATTGGTTCCGGCAAAGTGTCCCTTAAAAAAGGTGGCATCTTCGGATAACTTGATTACAAACACCAGGAATATAGAAAAAGGATCGCAGCTTCTGCGATCCTTTTTATTATACAACCGTGTTGCGTCAGAAAAGTGCCCGAACAGCAGCCCTTCCGATGTGAACAGTTCTGCTCTCCGCCGGTTTTCTTCCTTCGTACTGAAAATTCAGTTCCAGATTCTTCGAAAGTCTTTTGGTAAGATCCAGATTCCACAAGAAATTTGAACCGGGCAACAAGCCATCCAGAAGAATGTAGGCCACGGTTGAATTGGCCAGTCCGGAAGGGTCTTTTGTATTATAACGGATTTGGTTAAACGTAAACTTACCGGAGAGGGAACTGTTCTGCAGAACATTGTACTTGATTTCTGAAATCAATGCCTGACTCAGGGCCGTTTCATTCATATCGATTTCATTCTTCTTTTCCTCATTCCGGTAACTCAACGAAATCCTCAGGTTCGTCTTTCGGGTATAACTAATCCTGGGTTCTGCAGCATGTTGGCGTATGATATAGTTCCGGTTGGCAAATTTCGGCGTGTACAATTCGTTTGTACCTTTTTTCGCGACCAAATCAAGCAGGATTTCCCTGTTTACACTCCATCTTCCCTTCAAACTCCATTCTTTCAACGTTCTGCTCTCGAAACCGTAAGTCAGAACCGACTTTCCGTTGTTGATCAGCCGGGTGATGTCGGCCCCCCATTTCGTATGGAATCGGTTAACGGAAAAGGTGTTGGCGAAGACGGATTGAAGGGTTATCAGGGAAGTATCATCGAGGGCACCTGCAAACGGATTGAACTGCGTCAGGCCGCCTGCGATTTCTTTTTTATTGATCTGAAGGGAGGATTGAAGTCCAACAGCACCCACCCATTTCCGGAACCAGGAATCGCCGGGGCGGGGCGCCATCAGCAGACGTGGATTAAGGTTCAGGCTGTGGTTGAATGTAGTATAATTGGCTTTGATAAACTCATTGGTGGGTGTGTAAATCCGGATAAACTTCATCTGATCGCGGAACTGGGCGATTTCGAACTCGTTGAGCTGCGGAATACCGTCGCCGTTATAGTCGATCCAGGTGTATTCTCCCTGGCCTGCCGGCACTTCGAGATAGGAGAAATCACGCTTCTGCTCCTGTCCGGATCCCAATTCGTACAGGAAGTTTCCGGTCAGCATCCCCTTGAATTCGTTCACGGAATATTCCGCTCGCCCGAGCAGGCTTTCGTCTGCGGCGGAGGTGGAAAGATGAGCCCGCTGAACGTCGAGCTTACGGTAAGTAACATTGGTACGAAACTGATGTCTTTCGTTGGCGAGAAGTTCGGTGCTGAAATTGATATTATGGCTGCGATCGGCCGTGAGCATCTCCTTCCCTGCCGGCATCCGGTCGCTCCTTGTATAATAGGAAATACCCCAGACATTGGGTTTCTGAACGTCGGACTTCAGACTGAGTTCAAGGGTTTCGAAAGAGAAACTCTGAAAGAGAAGTGTATCCGTTATTCGTTCGCGCTGGCGGTTATCTTCGAGCGCATACCGAAATCCTACCTGATAATTGCGCACCTGCGGCAACTTCTGAATAAGGGAAATTGTTGGCCGGAAAAAATTTCCGTGCTGAAGGTCGGAGCTGGAATTGCTCAGTTCAATCTGGGCAGAAGTTGTTAGATTATTCCATTGACCTTTCTGCAGTATTGAATTCCGCACGCCCGAAAATCCATCGGATCGCTGGTAGGTATGAATCTGATAACGAAGGGAATTTCCCTTTCTGTTGCGGAGTTCCAGAGCCGCGTCACCCAGATGTTCGGTTGCGGGAGCCGCCAGCAGGTTCAGCCCCCAGTCGCGGGTAAACTCCACATTTCTTAATCGTTCTATGGGACGGAAATTCATATCTACCCATTCGTATCCAAGTTCCGACAGAAGTTCGGTCGACTTCTTTTTCCTGAGGGGTGCCGAATGGGTAAGCCTGAATTTTGCCGCGTAACCCATATCGTTGCCTTTATCGAGAGATGAAAATGTATTAACGTCGTAGTTGCTCAAGGCGAGATCGGTAATCAACAGAGTTCGGGGTGTGATCTGGTAATCGGCACCCACGGTCAAAAGTTGCTGGGTTTTCGGCGTAACCAAAAATGTTACGGGTGCATAGGATCCCTGCGACACACCGTTGACCGGCTGTACCCAGCGGTACACCTTACCGTTGGCTCCGTTGAAGTCGGGTTCATAGTCGCCGTTTCCCGGCCCAACATTCAGGAAACCAAGGCTGTATTTGGTTCCCTCCCGACTGGTATCGTAACGGTAAATCTGTGCGGTTTGCCCGTTGAAAGTGGTATCGTAAAGACTATAAAGAATTTTACCCGCAGAGAACGAATCGATGGTGGCAACAGGATAAAAGGCTTTGTTCACCGAGTCGCCGATGGAATGCAGAAACTGTTTCTGCTGGTCGTCGAGACTTTGGTTGATGGGCGAATTCCGGGCGTCGTTGTTGCTGAAGGCCCCTGCCCGCACCGTAAGCTTCCTGCTGATCTGAAAACGATCATTTAGATAAAGGTTGGCATTGAGATAGTTGCGGTCGGCGTACTCAAATTCCACCTGAATCCGCTTGTCCTTCGTGATCATACGGCGGGGTGTAAACGTAATTTCAGCGGTATTGTAATTGATCACATAATCCTGATCCTCTCCCCGCTGCATCAACTCGCCATCGATATAAACCCTTTCAGTTCCGGCAAGAATCACAAAAAACAATTCGCCGTTTGCGCCCTGCAGCCGGTATGGCCCCTGGTTTCCTTCAAGTCCCTGAAATACGTTTCTGGTAAACTTACCCTTGGCCACAGATCCGCTTACCAGCAATGTATTCCGGCTGTCATCGGAAATCTGCTGTGTATGTTCGAACGAAATTCCCTGCAGACGTTTGTAAAAACGCAGGAAATAACTTTCGCTCTGTCGGATATCAATATCGCCCAAATTCAGTTGCCAATCTTTCTTCTTAAATTGAAGCCAGATTCGATCGAACTCATTCAATTGCTGTGTATTTCCATCGGGCTGGATGGGAATATTGTTGTCCGTGATAGCAGCGGTAATTTCCACGCTGTCGCCGAGCAGCCCGCTGAGCTGAAGGTTTAGGTTGGAGGTCACTACGGCGTCCTGAGCATTACCGAAAGAAATACCGCGACCAAAGGAGCCGCTGTAGTTCAGGTTACCGAAGTTGAGGACATTCCCCGTTCCGTCGTGAAAGGTTTCGCTGTTGAACACGAAGGGCTTTCCCATAAAATTGTCGCGGATGCTGTCGTAACGGAAACGCTGGACCGTAGCGTTGAGTTTTGTACCGAAGCTGCGGTACCGAACGATGATGCTGTCGGTACGGGGTTTTTCGAGCCAATAGAGAGTACCGTTGGCTTCGTCGAGGCGATAGCTTGAAGGGGATACCCCGGTGATGATTAAGGTATTGGGGATGATACTGAGGGAATCAATTTTCTGAACGGGATACACAAAGGGAATTTTCCTGCTCCTGAGGTTGGAAGCAGGGCCTTGCTGTGCAAAAGCTGCACAACAGCAGATCAGCCATCCCATAAGCAGTAGAACCCGTTTTTTCAATCCACTACGATAATTAATGATAAAAATAGCATTTCCGTTTTTCACCGGACTTCCTGCCGTAAAAAAGCCCCATCCGGCAAACGAATGGGGCCCTGTAAATAGTATGCAACTGTTCAGGTTCAGGCAGAAACAGACTCTCCGTAAAGTTCTGCACGGAGTTTCTGTACGCGTTCGTCCTGAAGATATTCGTCGAAGCTCATGAGGCGGTCGATGATTCCGTTCGGGGTCAGCTCGATGATACGGTTAGCGGTGGTTTGCATAAACGTATGGTCGTGGCTGGTAAGGAGTATAATTCCTTTAAATTCAATACATTGCTCGTTGAAGCTCTGAATACTTTCCAGATCGAGGTGATTGGTTGGTTGGTCGAGAATGATGCAGTTAGGGTTTTGAAGCATCATACGGCTGATCATACACCGGACTTTTTCACCTCCGGAGAGCACATTGGTCTTTTTGGCGATATCGTCGCCGCTGAAGAGCATTTTTCCGAGGAAACCACGGAGGAAGGGTTCGTCGGCATCGGTTACATGCGGTGGAACGAATTGGCGCAGCCAGTCGAGCATGGGAAGACCATCTTTAAAGAATTCGCTGTTTTCCAGGGGAAGATACGCGCTGGTGATGGTGGTCCCCCATTCAAATTTACCGCCGTCGGCCTGGGCATTTCCATTGATGATTTCAAAGAAATTGGTTACGGCCAGCGGGTCCTTGCTGTAAAACGCAATTTTATCGCCCTTATTGATATCAAAGGTCACCTTGCTGAAAAGTGTACGTCCATCAACAGATTTGCTGAGATTTTCGACGTTCAGGATCTGGTTACCCACTTCGCGGAGAGGTTGGAAGATGATGCCCGGATAGCGACGGTTGCTGGGCTCGATTTCTTCAATGGTAAGTTTTTCCAGAGCCTTTTTACGGCTGGTAGCCTGCTTGCTTTTGGAGGCGTTGGCGCTGAATCGGGCGATAAATTCGAGGAGAGCCTGACGTTTCTCTTCGTTTTTCTTGTTTCTGTCGCTGATCTGGCGGGCCATAAGCTGGCTGGATTCGTACCAGAAGGTATAGTTACCGGTAAATACCTTGATTTTTCCGCGGTCAACATCGGCCACATGGGTACAAACCTGGTCGAGAAAGTGACGGTCGTGGCTGACCACCAGTACGATATTTTCGTAGTCGGCCAGGAAGTTTTCGAGCCAGCTGATGGTTTCGATATCGAGGCCGTTGGTCGGTTCGTCGAGCAGGAGGATATCCGGATTTCCAAAGATAGCCTGTGCGAGCAGCACCCGTACTTTCAGGTTACCGGGAATATCTTTCATGAGGCTCTGGTGGTAAACTTCCTTCACGCCGAGGCTGCTGAGAAGGCTGGCCGCGTCGCTTTCGGCGGTATAGCCGCCCATTTCGCCGAATTCAGCTTCCAGCTCACCGGCTTTCAGGTAATCTTCCTCGGTGGCATCGGGGTTTGCATAGATCGCATCCTTTTCGTGCATCACGTCCCACATTTTCTTGTGGCCCATCATTACAGTGTTGATAACTGTCTGGTCGTCGAATTCGAAGTGGTTCTGTTTCAGAACGGCAATCCGTTCACCCTTGGAAATCTCTACAGTACCCTTGTTGGGTTCTATTTCGCCGCTCAGGATCTTGAGAAAGGTCGATTTTCCGGCACCGTTTGCACCGATCACACCATAACAGTTTCCCTTGGTAAAATTGATGTTTACCTCGTCGAACAAAACCCTCTTGCCGTAGGCCAGCGTCACATTTTTTACACTGATCATGAATTCTATGCTTTTGAAGGCGCAAAGTTACATCTTTCGCACGAATGTAGGGGCTGTAGCGTCAACGGATGCTTTGCCCCCTACGAAACGTCGGATGGCGACGGACAATGCATGCGTCCCCCCGACGCCGATGGAGGTATTTCTGCCCCCATGATATGGAAATCCTCCGTTTGCAGAAAGCGCATTCGGGTTACTGTTGTGTCGCCGCAAGCGATAAGCGAGCAAATCCTGAATACCTTAAGGGGGAAGTTCACGAATCTGAACTTATAATCTATTGATACATAGGCATAAAAAAGGACAGGATATTCTCCTGTCCTTTTTTATGCTGTATATCGAAAACCGGATCTGGCCGATTTCGGCGAATCAAGATTTTTTGGCGAATTATTCAGCCGAAAGTCCTGCGGTAATGTACTCCTGATTGAGGCGTGCAATATTGGCGAGGGAAATCCCCTTGGGGCAGGTCGCTTCACAGGCACCGGTATTGGTACATGAACCGAAACCCTCCTTATCCATTTGCGCCACCATGTTGAGCACGCGGGTTTTGCGTTCGGGTTCACCCTGCGGCAGCAGCGCGAGGTGAGAAACCTTGGCACCCACGAAGAGCATGGCAGACGCATTTTTACAAGCCGCTACGCAGGCTCCGCAACCGATACAGGCAGCGGCAGCGAAAGCTGCATCCGCTTTTTCCTTTTCAATGGGAATAGCGTTACCATCTACTGCGTTACCGGCATTGATGGAGATATACCCACCGGCCTGAATGATGCGGTCGAAGGCGGTACGGTCGACCACAAGGTCTTTGATAACCGGGAAAGCCTTAGCTCTCCAGGGTTCAACCACGATGGTATCGCCATCCTTGAAGGCGCGCATGTGGAGCTGGCAGGTAGTGGTACCTTCCCATGGACCGTGCGGTTTTCCGTTGATGTGCATGGAACACATACCGCAGATACCTTCACGGCAGTCATGATCGAATGCAATTGGATCTTTTCCTTCCCTGATCAGCCTTTCGTTCAACACGTCAAACATTTCGAGGAAAGACATTTCCGAAGATATATCGCTAACCTGATAAGTTTCAAATCGTCCGCCATCATTGGCGTTCCGCTGGCGCCATACCTTTAAAGTAAGATTCATGGTATAGTGTTCCATGTTGTATCTTGATTTTAATTCAAAATTGTTTTTCTGGGCAAAACCTTATTTGTAGGAACGCTGAGTTGGTTTCGCCACTTCAAATGTCAGTTGTTCCTTGTGCAGGTTCCATTCGGAAGGGCCTTTATATTCCCAGGCCGCAACGTAGGAGAATTCTGCGTCATTCCTCAATGCTTCCCCTTCTTCGGTTTGTGACTCTTCGCGGAAGTGACCACCGCAGCTCTCTTTTCTGTTGAGGGCGTCGATACACATCAGCTCACCGAGTTCCATAAAGTCGGCAACGCGGTTCGCCTTGTCGAGTTCGGGGTTCATTTCCTGGATGGCTCCTGGGATCTTAACGTCTTTCCAGAACTCTTCACGCAGGGAGCGAATTTCCTGAATAGCCTGTTTCAGCCCTTCTTCGTTACGGGCCATGCCGCACTTGTCCCACATGATTTTACCAAGACGCTTGTGGAAGCTTTCTACCGACTGAGATCCCTTAACGTTCATCAGGAACTCAATTCTGTCTCTCACACTTTTCTCCGCTTCTTCGAAGGCGGGGTGACTGGTCGGAATTGCCGGCGTACGGATTTCGTCGGCCAGGTAATTACCGATTGTGTACGGAATTACGAAATAGCCATCGGCAAGTCCCTGCATGAGTGCAGAAGCACCAAGACGGTTCGCACCGTGGTCGGAGAAGTTGGCTTCACCGAGGGCGTATAAACCGGGGATGGTTGTCATCAGTTCGTAGTCGACCCAGATACCTCCCATGGTGTAGTGAACGGCGGGATAGATCCGCATGGGCACTTCGTATGGGTTTTCGCCGGTGATCTTTTCGTACATATCGAAAAGGTTACCGTATTTTTCTTTCACCACTTCCTTACCGAGGGCGGTAATGGTTTCGGCGTCGGCGTTCTGAAGGTTACGTTTATTCGCTTCGATATGCCCGTAGCGTTGGATCGCGTCGGCATAGTCGAGGTATACCGCCTGTTTGGAGGATCCCACACCGTAACCCGCGTCACATCTTTCCTTTGCTGCACGGGAAGCCACGTCGCGGGGAACAAGGTTACCGAAGGCAGGATACCTTCTTTCCAGGTAATAATCCCTTTCATCTTCGGGGATATCGTTGGGACGACGGTTGTCGTTTTGTTTTTTGGGAACCCAGATCCGTCCGTCGTTCCGGAGCGATTCGGACATCAGGGTCAATTTACTCTGATGGTCGCCGGAAACGGGGATACAGGTGGGGTGAATCTGCGTGAAGCAGGGGTTTCCGAAGTATGCGCCTTTTTTATGGGCTTTCCAGGCTGCGGTAACGTTGCTACCCATGGCGTTTGTGGAAAGATAGAATACGTTTCCGTAACCACCGGAGCATAACAGTACGGCGTGACCGAAATGGCGGCTCAGTTCTCCGGTGATGAGGTTACGGCAGATGATACCGCGCGCCTTACCGTCGATAACGACCAGTTCGAGCATTTCATGACGATCGTACATGGTTACGTTTCCGAGTGCCACCTGACGTTCGAGGCCCTGATAGGCACCGATAAGCAGCTGCTGACCGGTTTGACCGGCGGCGTAGAAAGTACGCTGAACCTGAGTACCACCGAAGGAACGGTTACTCAGCAGTCCGCCGTATTCGCGGGCAAAGGGCACCCCTTGTGCAACGCACTGGTCGATAATGTTAACGCTCACTTCGGCAAGGCGGTGAACATTACCTTCACGGGCGCGGTAGTCGCCCCCCTTGATCGTATCGTAAAACAGACGGAAAACAGAGTCGCCGTCGTTCTGGTAGTTTTTGGCAGCGTTGATACCACCCTGTGCAGCGATGGAATGTGCACGGCGTGGAGAATCCTGAAAACAGAAGGCTTTCACCTTATAACCGAGTTCTCCGAGCGTGGCTGCGGCAGATGCTCCGGCAAGACCGGTACCTACTACAATCACTTCAATTTTTCTCTTGTTTGCAGGGTTTACCAGCTTACAGTGGGCCTTATAGTTATTCCACTTCTGATCTAAGGGACCGTCTGGAATTTTTGAATTCAGCATATCGGAAGTTGATTCGTTTGAAATAGATTAGAGGATAATTATTTTACCCATCCGAGGTACATGGAAATAGGCATGAGAGCGAAACCGGCGCATACGATCACAGAGAACCAGAATCCGATCCCCTGCACCAGTGCGAGGTATTTCGAGTTACGCAGCCCCAGTGTGCGGAATGCACTCTGGAAGCCGTGCAGCAGGTGGTACAGCAGTGAAATACAGCCGAGCACATAGAGTACTACCACCAACAGGCTGCCCTGAAATACAGCCAACATTTTTCCGTAAAGATTGTGCACTTCCTGACCGTTGGGCAGATCAACCGGATCCAGCCCTGTGATGCGGGAAGGAACCCAGAAATGGGAAATGTGCATGATCAAAAACAGAAGAACCAGCGTACCCAGCAGTCCCATGGAACGGGAATACCATTTGCTGCCGCGGTTTCCGTAACTCACCGCGTAAGCCTGACCTCTTTTTGTGTTGTTATCAGCGGCAAGCACAAGCCCCTGGACAATATGCAGGATAATGCCAAGGAACAATCCTATCTCGAGGATCCGCGTAACAACGGTGGACCCCATGAAATGGGCAGCTTTGTTAAACATGACTCCGCCATCTCCAGCAAAAATGCATGCATTAAGCCCGACGTGAACAACAAGGAACAAAATCAGCGATATGCCCGTGAGGGACATGATAAACTTTTTACCGACGGAAGATGTAAAAAACTGTTTCCAGTTCATACCGTTTGAATTAGGATTTAATGAAAAATATGACGCAAAAATAACAATTGGCCTCTCAAAAAGATTTCTCATACCCTTTTTTTTATGGGATTAATTAGCGGTGCCGTGTACCTTTTATCTTTGCGTAAACCAATGATTTTATGGCAGAAAGAAGGAATGACCCGCTCGCTGCGGTACGGATAACAGAGTTTCGTAACCTAATGTTGGGACGCTTCTTCTTTATTATGGCGCTGAGGATGATGGCCACCCTTGTCGGGTGGTGGGTGTATGAACTCACATCCGACCCGCTGGCCGTGGGACTGGTGGGCTTATCCGAAGTTGTGCCGGCCATTCTGCTCGCCCTCTATGCGGGCCACGTCATTGACCTCAGTGAGAAAAGAAGTCTCCTGCTCAAGGGCGTGCTCGCCTATCTTACCGCAGCCGCTTCCCTACTCGTTCTCTCCATCCTGTTCACGAAAGGAAATATCGGCCCCACACTGGTACTCACCGGCATCTACAGTGTTTTCTTCGCTACGGGAATCATACGCGCTTTTACGGGCCCCTCCTTCCACGCCATCCTCCCGCAGATCATCCCCCGGGATACCCTGCAGAACGCCATTTCCTGGAATCAGGGCACCTGGCTTACCGCATCGGTTACCGGTCATGCACTGGGTGGTTTTCTGATCGCCGGAACAAAAAACACCGGAACATTGGCCGGAATTGTGGGATTCATCATCGTCGGGTATGTTATGCTGTCGCGTCTCTACCCCAAACCTCCGGAGCCGGGAGCCGGTGAAAAAAGAACCTGGGACAGCGTAAAGGAAGGGCTTCGCTTTGTGTTTTCGACAAAGGAAGTTCTGGCTGCACTTTCACTCGACATGTTTGCGGTTCTTTTCGGCGGCGCGGTGGCCATGGTACCCGTGTTCGCAAAAGATATCCTCAAGATCGGACCAATAGGATTCGGCTGGTTAAACGCGGCAACCGATATCGGTGCCATTATCACTGTTGCACTGATCACCCTGTTTCCCCTACGCAGTAATCAGGGTAAGATCCTGCTTTTCTGTGTTGGCGGTTTCGGTGCCTGCATTATCCTATTCGGTCTTTCGAAATGGTTCTGGCTCTCCTTCTTTGCCCTTATGCTGAGCGGCGTTATGGACGGCATAAGCGTTGTCGTACGGGGTACCATACTTCAGCTTAAAACGCCGAATGAAATGCGCGGCCGCGTGATGTCGGTCAATTCTATGTTCATTAATTCCAGCAACGAATTGGGACTTTTTGAAAGTGGTGTGATGGCAAGGCTGATGGGGGTGATTCCTTCCGTTGTTTTCGGAGGTTGTATGACCATCGGCGTGGTGATCGCTACCTGGTTCAAAGCTCCGGAACTGAGAAAGATGAAATACTAAAAAGATGAAGGCCACCAATGGCGGCCTTCATCCAAACCAAAATCGTTCATCGCTATTTGTTGGAGAAGCGGAACACCACCCCACCAAGAATGTTGAAACCATACACTTCGTATTGATTCCAGCGCTCGTAACGATTATTGAGAATATTGTTCATCTGCAGCCAGAGGTTGAACGAGCGGGAGATGCTGAATTCAAGGCCTGCGTTCAGATCAAATGCCCCACCGAGCTTGCCGGCAGAACCATCCGTTTTCCGATATTGCGGTCCTTCCCACATAAACAGATCACTCTTCAGGTAAAGATCCTTAATGATCTGCCAACGGAAGGTACCGGTAACTTCAGCCGGCACAAGCCCCCAGGCTTCGTCTTCGTTACGCAAACCGGTATAGCGGTAAAGTTTGAGACCTGCGCGGAAATAGAAGTCTTCCCCCCTTGTGTACGAAACCTCCCCTCCGAGATGCAGTGCCTTCATCTTCATTTCATTTACATATAGGAAGGATTTTCCGTCGACCGTATCGTTCACAAACAAGGGCGTATTGGACAGCTGCATGACGCCGAGTTTGGCACCGTAGCTGAAATGGCTTCCCAGCGAGCCCTTGACACCCCCGTAGATCTCACGAACGCGGTTGTTGAGCAATGAATCCGGACGGTTTATCCAGGGATTGAAATTGGCCAGCGACTCAAATGTTGTTTTCCGGTAGTAACCGATCCAACCCGCCTGAAATCCGATCTGCTTGTCGTCGGTTCCTACTTCGAGCATAACATTGGGAAGAAGGGAAAATTCGCTGTTGTCCCAGGCCGGACGAATACCTGCGGTGAGGTTGACGTTCGGTGTGCGGAAGAGCACGGAGGGCGTAACATAGAAAAGATTGTTATTGATTACTTCCAGCTGATCTCTCTTATAACGGGTAAGGTCAGCCGTAAACGACAGATCGATGCCCACGGTTTTACCGATACCTTTCTGAATCGGGAGGTTGAGGTAGGCGTTCGTTTCGCCGTTATCTACATTGTCGCGGAAGGATGAAAACTTAAGTTGCGGATTATAGGAAATCCCATAGGTTGTCGGTTCCAGATTTCTGAATCCCAACTCCGCTCCGATGGTCTGATAGCGGGCCTTGAGGCTGTCGCTGTCTACCACCGACGGCTTCACGTAACCGTAGCGGAAGTACTGGTCCTGATTCAGCCGGATACCGGCCGTCCACTCCTGATTGTTTTTATTTCGGGCCGAACCATTTAAACGGATACCCGTTTGGCTGTAGTCCTGGTATTCGATATTCCCTTTAGACGAGATATGGTCGGCCATAATAGTCAGGGCCGTTCCCGCGCCGTCACCGAATGAAAAACCGGCCTGTACCAGGGGTGTCTGAAAATTGCCGAACCCAAGTTTTACAAAGTGGCTGTTGTCCCAACGTTTGAAAGAATCCACCTGCAGTGCCATGGGTTTAAGCGATACCGGCTGATAGGTGAAATACAGGTTCTGTGTCGGAATATTATAGTTGAGCCGGGGTTTTGCCGTATCCGAGAGAGGGGGTGCTGCGCTGAAGTTGATTTTCACCGCATCGCGCAGAACCGGCTTAAAAACCGAAGTAACGTCTATGGTTTTTTGCTTCCCGTTATCCTGTGCCGACGCCCCGTTGGTGGAGGCCATCGCCATCGCGCCGAGCAGAAGGGTTCTGATATAGAGATTTGTATATTTCATGCTTTTTTTGTAACTTTTATAGATGGATGGCAGCGGTTAATCGCCCAGTTTTCCCGATTCTTTTTCTTCCTGCGTCACCTTTTCCAGTTTCACCCGGGCTTCTTCCTGCAATTCCTCGATTGTCGCATTTTCCACAATACTTTGATAGGTTGCCTTGGCATTAAAATAGTCTTTCTGCCGGTGATAGATATCACCGAGAAGCAGATAGGCTTTGGTCAGCCAAAGATTGTAGGAACCGGATTTATTGATTACTTCAAATGCTGATTTTTCGGCATTTTTCAGATCGTTCAGTTCAAACTGGATTCGGGCGATCTCATAGCGGGCTTCGGCACCGTAAGCGGCCTTGTTCAGGTTGGCCACCGTACGGAAGGCGCTGATGGCAGCTTCCGGCTGGTTGTTCGACAGGTGTGCATGGGCAAGAACCAGGTTGGCAATGACCTTGTCGTCGGTGCTTGCTCCTTTCTGTTCGAGAAGTTCACGGGCGTTTCCGGCCGCTTCGGGCCATTTCTGTTGCTGGAACTGGCTACGGAGCAAACCGCGCATGGCTTCCAGGCGGTTTTCCTGAGAAGCGGTTACCACTTTGAGCTGTGTGAAATATTTTTCGGCCTTTTCATAATCCTTCAGATCGAAATAGTTCAGATGGGCCGCCTGGAGAACGGAACGTTCGGCAAATTTATTCGGCGCTCTTTCAGCAACATATTCGTAGTGTTCGGCTGCGGCCGCCCAATCTTTGGCCGTATTGTAGATTTCGGCGAGATAGTAATGGGCGTCGAGCGCGTGCGCTCCCTCGGGGAAGCGGGAAAGATAGGCGGTAAAGGCTGTTTTTGCTGCCGCGAAGTTTTCGTTTACGTACTGTACTTCTGCAGCCGAATAGGTCAGCGCATCTTCCTCATCCACCGAAATGGTTTTCCCGGCCTTTTTCATGAACTGCACATAGGCGTCGGTTTGTCCCTCCTCCACAAAGATGTTCCGGATATTTTCAAGAGCCGCTTCGGCTTCCTCCGAGTTGGGATAGTTTTCAACCAACTGCTGATAGGCGTTCATGGCATCCTGATTTTTGCCCAGGTTGTAATAGGCAATACCCGACTTCAACAGGGCTTCGGGCTTCAGGTTACCGGTAACCGATGATTTTTGGATGTTGGTGAGATATGGAAGAGCTTCGGCAAATTGTTCACCGGCCATATACACTTTGGCAATTTCCATGTTGGCATCGGGAATCAGCGTCGACTGCGGATACTGACGGATCAGTCCGGCCAGCAGGTTTATTTTTTCACGAGGCTGCGTAACCCCCACGATCATGGCATTCTGGAACACGGCGTAGTCGGCAGATGCCAGGCCGCTGCTTACAACGGTGGCGTACATACTCTTCGCCTTTGCGTAATCGCGGCTCATATAGTAGCAGTCGGCCGCACGGAGATAGGCATCCTGCTGCACAGGTGTGGAATTCGGTCCAACCGTACGGGTAACCAGTTCAAACTGGGAGAGCGCCTGCTTGTAGTTCTCCTTGCGCAGATAGGCATGACCGAGATTATAGCGGGCATTGGTAGCATTTACTTCGCCGTTTACCGGAGCACCGGAACTGAGATAGGAGGTATAGTGACGGATAGCACCGTCGACATCGCCGGTGCGGTAGGCTATCTCCCCTTTCCAGAAATGGAGGAAGGGCAGTACGGAAATATTGTCGTTTCGGTTAAGCGCCCTGTCGAGCAGGTCGTCAGCGGAAGCCAGAAGACCATCGTTGATGAATTCCGTTGCACGTCCGTAAAGGATTCGCGGATAGAGACGCTGAACGGCCGGACCCGGATTCTGGAGACTTTCGAGAAATACCAACGCATCCTTGAAATTATTGGTATTGGCCAGCATACTCACCAGGATTTCCCGGGCTTCGGTACCATAAGTAGAGTTGGGGAACTCCTGAAGAAAACGTTTCATTTCCGAAATGGCAACGTCCTGATAACCCAGTTCGTAGGAAAGTTTGGCGTAGTTGAACAGAGAAACCTCCCGCTGATTGGCATTGCTGCTGTTTGCCGAACAGAACAGAAATGCGTTTCGGGCATTGGCTTTTTGTCCGGTTCGCAGATAGGCATCGCCCAGCATGTACATGGAGCTCTGGCTGAGCGAGTCTTCTTTACCGCTCAGTTGCTTAAATCCGTCGATGGATTTGGTGTACTGACCGGCCTGGTAGTAGCAATAGGAAAGTTCGTAAAGGTCTTCACGGGAAACCTTTGGCGATTTCTGCACATATTGCTCAAGATAGGGCAAGGCCCTGGCGAATTCCTTTTTTTCAAAATAGGCATGCCCCACCATCTGGCGCATTTCCAGGTCATAGTATTGATTGCCTTTTTTCAGTTTGCTTTCGGCATATTCCACAGCGCGGTCCTTTTCGCCCTTGAAATAATAGATTTCGGCAATATAGTAAGGAACGATTTTTTCGTATTGCTGTTCGTTTTCAACAACCCGAAAACTGTTCAGGGCATCGTTGTAGTTTCTTTCGTAAAAAGAAATAAATCCGTAGTAGTAGTTGGCATCCTTGTAATTGGGATCATCCTTTACCTGGCGGATAGCGTTCAGCAGCGGCTTAGCCTTATTGAATTGTTGCAGGGTAAAATAGCCGTAGCCCTGATGAAATTTCATCGCAGCGATTTCATCGTTGGAAAGCTGCTGGATATTGGCCTGCTCGTAATAGCGCAAGGCTTCCGGAATACGTCCCAGGCGGAACAGGTATTCGCCGTAGTGAAAACTCAGCATTTCCACGCGGGCAATATTTCTTTCGAGGTCGATAAAGGATTTCGCCTTTTCGGCTGCTTCCGCTTCGTTCTGCATCAGTCCGCAGGCCAGTGCATAATAGCGTACCTCCTGCTCCAGGATGGGATTCAGCGAACGGTCGGTTTCGACCAGATCCTTCTGAAGTTTCTTGAAGAGGGGGTATGCCAGGCTGAACTGTTTATGTTCAAATAGTTCCCGGGCTTCCTTAAAGGTTTTCTGCGGATCGGCCAGCACTTTGGTTTGCTGGGCCTGCAGAACCTGTGCCGGGGCAACGATTCCTGCGGTAATCAAGGATAGCGAAAGAGCGATGGAAAGATTTCTCTTTCTGCGCCTTCCTGACGAATAATCCGGAAAAAGATTCATATCTGACCAGTGTGGTTTTATGTTCAATCTGCAAATGTAATGGAGCCAGCCCTTCTTTGAACGCTGTAAATTATCGAAATATTTTTAGCCTCACCAAACATCATTCCAATACGCTGCACGAAAGGAGCAGGATTAACATTTTTTTAGCCAATACCGAAAACCATTAATTTTGAAAAAAATCCGTCAATGAAAAAACTGCTTTCCGTAAATTATTCCGATTGGAGCTTTAATCTTGCTACCCTTTTACTAAGAATCGTTTTTGGCGGCCTTATGCTGGTGAATCATGGCTTTGTGAAGATGACCAAATTTTCCGCGCTGCAATACAAGTTTGCCGACCCCTTCCATATCGGAAGCCGCTGGTCGCTTGTACTGGTGATTTTCGCGGAAGTTTTCTGTTCCATTTTGCTCATCATCGGCCTTTTCAGCCGTTTGGCCTCCATACCGTTGATCATTGCCATGCTGATTGCCTTTTTTATTGCGCATAACGGCAGCACGGCGGATGGCGAACAAGCCGCTCTTTTTCTTGCCGTTTTCCTGACCCTTCTGTTCGTTGGACCCGGCAAAGCCAGTGTCGACGGAATGATCGGCAAATAATAAAAAACTGAACCACCATGTATACCTCAGAAACCCAGATCCGGGTACGATATGCGGAAACAGACCAGATGAATGTTGTGTATTATGGAAATTATGCGCAATATTTTGAGGTAGGACGTGTGGAATCCATCCGTCAGCTCGGTTTTACCTATAAGGATATGGAAGCGAGCGGCGTGATCATGCCGGTAATTGAGCTGAATATCCGTTATCTGCGTCCGGCCACCTACGACGAACTGCTGACGGTACGCACGCAGATCCGCGAACTGCCGGTGGATCACAGGATCGAGTTCCATCAGGAAGTATTCAACGAAAAAGGGAAAATGCTGACTTCGGGTAAGGTCACCCTCTATTTCCTGAATGCAAAGAACTGGGAAAAAACCACCATGCCCGAACCGATGGCAGAAAAGCTTCGCCCCTACTTCATGTAAAATATTCCCGTTAAATTCAAGTCTGCAGGGTACTACTCTTCGGCATCCTGCTGATCTTTTTTCTTCGTTCCGGTAAAAATCTTCTTCACGGCCTTACCGATTTTGTTCAGGTTCTGAAGCTGTTCCTCAATCGGTGCGAGTGTAAGATCTTCGGCCATCAGACCCGGTTCGGTGGGTTCACCTTCCAGCTGCTGCGGATAAATCAGCATGGCGTTATTCCGCGAAAAATGTTTGGTAACGCGGGTGGAGAGATTGTCCATATACGGCGCGTAGCTCAGGCTCCCCTTCCGGGCATTTACAGCCACAATCATATCATCGTCGGTCACATCCCTTGCCACCACCAGGAAATCTTCGGGCTCGTCCAGCCGTTTGTGCTGCACATCGGTAACACCCTTGATTTCCACAAATATATCATGGAGAGCCGCAAAGCTTTTTTCGGTACTGAAAACCACCAGACGCGCTCCGGCCTGCTTCACCAAACGGTTTACCTTGCGAACCCAATGGGAAAAGCCGATTTCAAACTCGGCGTTGGGTGGAATAAGAAGCACCACTTTTTTAATTACATTCAACGGATAGATAAAACGACATACATACACCGTTTCACGCACGCCGTTAAGGATATTGTCGAGATTGGTACCGAAAAGATTGGCAAAAAGCCTGTCGGTAGTACTGGGTTTTTCGGGCCAGGCCAGAACCAGGTCGGTAATCAGCAATTCCTTCACCGATCGGGCAATACCATCAGACAGGTTAAGATCGATACGGGTCACCACCTGTACATTGGCTTCCGATGCGGAGGCGTGGATCACTGCCTTGTTCATCATTTTATTGCTGCGCAGGATTTTCTCCTTGGCCTCGTCGTCGTCCTGTACCACGGCAAGCGGATATATTGGTGTACGATGCGAAGGATCTTTTACCATAATGGCAAAATCGATCAGGTCCTCCATATCGGCCTCCTGAAGAATGGGTACCAGAAACCGATCTTCCGTATCCCCCTGAAGCGTTTCAATTTCGGCTTCCTGGATGGCCAGGCGACGACCGGCATTGGCGGTAACGAAGGAGCTGATCATACAGGTAATCAAAATCAGAATCACCGTCCCGTTCAGCACGTTTTCGTCGACGATCTGCATGTTGTAGCCGATAAGGATGACCGCAATGGTAGCCGCGGCGTGGGCACCGCTCAATCCGAAGATAACATTCCGCTGGGTGGATGTATACCGAAATACCTTTTGCGTCAGAAAAGCCGCAATCCATTTGGTACAGAGCGCCACAACGGTGAGTACAGCCGCAATCCGCAAGGCTTCCGGACCTTTAAGCAGCACCCGCAGATCCACCAGCATACCCACGGTAATCAGAAAGAAGGGAATGAAAATGGCGTTTCCCACAAATTCGATGCGGTTCATCAGCGACGAGGAGTGCGGAATCAGCTGATTGAGGGCAAGTCCCGCAAGGAAGGCCCCGATAATGGCTTCGACACCTGCCAGCTCCGCCAGGAAGCCGGCCAGAAAAACCATGGCCAATACGAAGATGAAGTGCGAGGTTTTATCGTCTTTGATCTTCTTAAAAAACCATCTTCCGATCAACGGAAATCCCCACAGAATAACCACTGCGAACACCAGAACGGAAAGCGAAAGCTGGATCCAGAAGGCCTGATCGATATTTCCGGAAGCGATCCCGGTAATGACGGCAAGAATCAGAAGCACTGCGGTATCGGTGATGATGGTGCCCCCGACGGCGATGGTTACCGCTTCGTTTTTGTTGATCCCCAACCGACTGGCCAGCGGATAGGCCAGCAGGGTATGTGTGGAGAACATACTCGCCACCAGCAGGGAGGCCATAAAACTGAAATGGAGAAAATAATAACAAACGGCGAAGCCGCCCAGAAGCGGGATCAGAAAAGTCAGGATCCCAAACACCATGCTTTTATGCCGGTTTTTGCGGAATTCGTTCATATCGAGTTCCAGACCGGCAAGGAACATGATGTAGAGAAGACCGGCTTTGCCGAAAAGGTCGATACTGCTTTTTTCGACGACGGCGAATCCGTTGTCGCCGATGGCCATTCCGGCGATGATAAGGCCGATGATACTCGGGATCCGGAATTTACGCAGCAGAATCGGAGCAAGCAGGATAATAAACAGAACAAGGGAAAAGATCAGCACAGGATCTTTGAGCGGGAGTGAGAAATCGGTCGTTAATATCATCTGTTCAGCATTCATACGCTACACATCGTTTCGAGTTGCAATAAGCGGGCACCGCGAAACGGCAGTCTACCCACCCGGGTAACACCGGAACCGTGCATTTTTTTGCAGATCGTTCAACAAGACTGTAATATTAATGTATTTTTGTTAGAGTTATGAAAGAGGTTACAGCCCCTGAACTATGGGCAGAAATAGAAGAACTTGACGTGTTGACCGGCGGTTACCAGCTGATCGTCTGGAACGACGACGTCAACACATTCGATTGGGTCATCGAAACCCTTGTGGAAGTTTGCGGGCATACCCACGAACAGGCAGAGCAATGCGCCCTTCTGATTCATTTTAAAGGAAAATGCGCTGTTAAAAACGGCGACTACGATGAATTGAAGGCCATGTGCGATGCCATTACCGAAAGGGGTATCGGTGCCACTGTAGAAATGAACGCCTGATCTTTCAGAATCCAACCCATGCCAATTTTTGCCTTATCGCGGGAACTTGTTTTTCCACCGGTGCACCTCGCAGAGCCGGACGGACTGCTTGCGATGGGCGGCGAAATTTCCCGCGAAAGAATACTTCTCGCCTACCGTAGGGGAATATTTCCCTGGTATGAGGGTGAAATACCGCTCTGGTGGTCGCCCGATCCGCGTTTCGTCCTTTTTCCGGAAGAACTGAAGGTGAGCAAAAGTATGAAACAGGTTTTCCGGAAAAACATCTTCCGGTTTTCGGTCAACGCCGCTTTTGAAGAAGTCATCCGGGGCTGTATGACCACCGAACGCCGAGGTCAGGACGGTACCTGGATCAATGAAGACATTATCCGTGTATACACCGAACTTCACCGCGAAGGTTATGCGCTCTCGGCCGAAGCCTGGCACGGCGAAGAGCTGGTCGGCGGACTCTACGGCGTACGGATGGAAAAAACTTTTTTCGGGGAAAGCATGTTTTCGCGGATGAGCAATGCCAGCAAATTCGCCTTTATTTCCCTGGTACATCAGTTGCAGCAGGACGGCGTTGACCTGATCGATTGTCAGGTTGAAACCCAACACCTGCAAAGTCTGGGCGCCCGCTTTGTTTCCCGTGAATGGTTTGTTGAAAAGATTTCAAGGGAGAACTCCTAAATTTGCCCGTTTCCAAAGAAGCTCAAGATATGGCGAAAAAGTCGACTGAATCTCCGATGATGCAACAGCATAAGGCTATTAAAGCCCGCTATCCCGATGCAATCCTGCTTTTTCGGGTGGGCGACTTTTATGAAACCTTTGGCCAGGATGCCATTGTTGCAGCCAACGTTCTGGGTATCACCCTTACCAAACGAAACAACGGCGATGCCTCTTCATCGGAACTTGCGGGATTTCCGCACCATTCGCTCGACACCTATCTGCATAAACTCGTCAAAGCCGGCCATCGGGTAGCGATCTGCGATCAGCTGGAAGACCCCAAACAGGCCAAGGGTATCGTGAAGCGCGGCGTAACCGAACTCGTGACGCCGGGGGTAGCTACCAACGACAAAATGTTGGAGCATAACAGCAACAACTTCCTCGCCGGCATTTATTTTACCGACGGACAATGTGGTATCGCTTTTCTGGACATTTCCACCGGAGAATTTTACGCTGCATCCGGAGACCTGGAATATATCGATAAACTGCTTCAAAGCTTCCGCCCCGCGGAAGTTGTATTTCAGCGCAACCGACAGAAATTTTTCCGCGAACAATACGGCTCGCGGTTCTTTACCTATACACTGGAAGAATGGGTGTTTCAGGAGGCCTATGCCGAAGAAATCCTGCTCAAACATTTTCAAACCCACTCCCTGAAAGGTTTTGGAATTGAAAACCTTAAGGAAGGAATTATTGCAGCAGGTGCCGTTCTGCATTACCTGAAAGATACCGAACATCCCAATCTTCAGCACGTCAGCTCCGTTCAGCGGATCGAACGCGAAGATTACCTGTGGATGGACCGTTTCACCATCCGCAACCTGGAACTCTTCGGCAACGGGGCAGAAAGATCCAACTCGCTTCTTCAGGTGCTCGACAATACCCAGAGCCCGATGGGAGCCCGCCTGCTCAAACGCTGGCTCGTACTTCCCCTCAAGGATCAAAAAGCCATCCGTGAACGACTCGACACAGTGGAATACCTGATCCTGAATCAGGACCTGCTTCAACAAATTGTCCCGCTCCTGAAACAGGTCGGCGATATGGAACGTCTGGTGAGCAAGGTCCCCCTTAAGAAAATCAATCCACGTGAAGTACTCCAGATTGCGCGCGGACTATCGCAGGTGGCGTCTATCAAACAGCTTTGCGGTGCTTCCACTTCCGAATACCTTAAGAAAATATCCGCAGCACTCGATCCCTGCAGCGATCTCTTCACTTTGATCACCAGCACCATCCAGGAAAATCCACCTGTACAAACCGCCAAGGGCGGCGTTATTGCAGCCGGTGTAAATGCAGAACTCGATGAGTTGAGAAACATCGCTACCAGCGGCAAGGACTACCTGACCCGGATTCAGCAACGGGAAAGTGAAAGCACCGGTATTCCTTCCCTCAAAATTGGATTCAACAATGTGTTCGGATACTTCCTCGAAGTTACCAATACCCATAAGGACAAAGTGCCCGAAAGCTGGATCAGAAAGCAGACGCTGACCAACGCAGAACGATACATCACTCCGGAACTGAAGGAATACGAAGAGAAGATTACAGGTGCCGAAGACAGGATTCTGGCGATCGAACAGCAGCTGTTCGACGGGCTTCTTCAGGAACTTCAGAAATACATTGCGCCGATTCAGCAGAATGCGCAAATGCTGGCCATTCTTGACTGTCTGGCTTGCTTCGGACACAATGCCATCCATTATCAGTACCGCAAACCCGAACTGCACGATGGCGAAGAATTGATTATCCGCGAAGGCCGTCACCCGGTAATTGAGCGGAATCTTCCTCCCGGAGAAAGCTATATCACCAACGATATTGTTCTCAATCAGAAAGACCAGCAGATCATCATTCTTACCGGTCCGAACATGAGCGGTAAGAGTGCCATCCTACGCCAAACCGCGTTGATCACGCTGATGGCCCATATGGGAAGCTTTGTTCCGGCCGATGAAGCCCGCGTTCCGCTGACCGATAAGATATTCACCCGCGTAGGCGCGTCCGACAATCTGAGTGGCGGCGAAAGCACCTTTATGGTGGAGATGAACGAAACCGCTTCCATCATCAACAACGTTACTTCGCGCAGCCTGATACTTCTCGACGAGATCGGTCGCGGAACTTCTACCTACGACGGCATCTCCATCGCCTGGAGCATCGTGGAATACCTGCACCATTTTACGCAGCATAAGCCGAAAACCCTGTTTGCCACGCACTATCATGAACTGAATGAACTGGAAAGCAAGCTTGAAGGGGTGAAGAACTATCACGTAACCAACAAGGAGTCCGGCAACAAGATCATCTTCCTGCGTAAGCTGGCCCGGGGCGGAAGTACACACAGTTTCGGTATTCATGTGGCCAAGATGGCGGGCATGCCTCCGGCCCTGCTGAAAAGAGCCAACGAAATCCTTACGGAGCTGGAACAGATGCACGGCAACTCTCCCAACACCGAGGCCCTCAAAAAGGTGGATGCGCCCAAAATGCAGCTCAGCATTTTCGATGCCCATTCGGAAACTTTTGAGCAGATCCGGAAAACACTAGATAACCTGGACATCAACCGGCTTACCCCCGTGGAGGCACTGCTGAAGCTCCAGGAAATCAAACAGATGGTTAAGGCCTGAAAACTTGCCTGATATAATATTTTTTTGTAATTTTCTTAGAACAAGCTTTTCCTAATCCTTAAACCCGAAAGGTGACGTTCGAATTTAAATTACACGATTTCCAGACATGGCTGGATCAGTTTTCGGCGCTGACGGGAAGTCCTGTCAGGAACGGTTACCTTACCTTGCCGGAGGATTTGGGTGATGGCTATATCGTAGCCCATCCCATCAACGAGGAAATGTCTTTTGCCGTGCTGCATTTCCGCCTGAAAAAGAAGCTGACACTGACCCGTAGGAAAACCGAACCATCGTCCCTGACCCTCTTCTTTAATCAACTTGAGGTGCAGGGACATGTTGAAATAAAAACCCAAACCGACCGGATATACGACGAAAGCCGTCTTCGCAACAATATTTTTCTTTCTTCCACCAACTACGATATTTCCGTTACCTATCAGCCTGGAACTTATGTTCGGAGAGCAGGGGTGTGTTTCAGCCAGTCGATGCTGAAAAAGTATATCCGGAAGGAAATCGTCATGGACGTTCTCCTGTATGCCGACCAGCGTTTGGAGAACATCAACCGCGAGATGATCACCCTGGAATACAAGGAGTATCTTAAAGATATTTTCAATACAGCACCGGATCTTCCGTTGAGCCGTTTGATTCTCCAAAACCGGTTGTTGCTGCTGACGGAGCAGTTTTTCCGCTCCTTCGTTGAAAGGATGGACCAGGATTCCATCCATCCGAAAAAAATAAAACCACAGGATCTGGAAGGGTTGAATGTGGTGGAAGAAATTCTCACCAGGAGTGTCGATTCGCATTTTCCTTCCGTAGAGGAGCTTTCCCGGGCAGCCATGATGAGTTGCACCAAGCTTAAGAACAGCTTCAAGGAAGTGTACGGAATGAAGCTTTACGAATATTACAACCGCAACCGTCTGCGCAAGGCCAAAAAGCTTATTGAAAGCGGGCGCTGCAGCATCAAGGAGGCCGGAATGCGAATCGGTTTCTCCAACCTCAGCCACTTTTCCAGGGCCTTCCGCAAGGAATTCGGCCTTCTCCCCTCCGAACTTACCACCCCAACCCATTAGGGAAACACTTAATGCGTGCTTTTCCGGCTCACAGGGTCAGCCATAAAACTTTTTCAGGTACCGACCGACGGACCACCATTGTAACTTTGTACTGTTAAGGTTTATGGTCAATTAACATCTGGTAGCTCCTTGCCCTATCCCGTTTTTAGTTATCGTACCCGTTGGAAACTTCCAATATTCTGGAAAAGCCAGATCCAACTTTGATCGATGTGCTTGTGGGCTGTGTATGCAGCCCATTTTGTTATCTGCTTCCTTAAATATTCAGAATCATACGCCCGCTCCACTCAGAAAACAGATAATTCCCTAACTTTCCGGAAACAGAACTGACCTAATGAACCAAACACCCATGTATTACGGCTCCTACCTGGAGCTGGATAAGATTCTTGATGCCCAGCACCCGGTAAGTTTCAATGCTCCCAACGAGCCCGCTCACGATGAAATGCTCTTCATCGTTATTCACCAGGCCTACGAACTCTGGTTCAAACAAATCCTGTTTGAACTTGACTATGTTCTTGGTGTATTCAGCAAAGACACGATCAACGACAATGCGGAAGACATGAACCTCGTGCTGCACCGCCTGAACAGGGTTAAACGCATTCTGGAACTGCTGAACCAGCAGGTACATATCCTGGATACGATGACCCCACTGGATTTTCTGGAATTCCGGAACCTGCTTACCCCCTCTTCCGGCTTCCAAAGCAAGCAGTTCCGCCTGATCGAAGCAAAGTTGGGGCTCGAAATGGACAGCCGTCACCAACGTGATTACTACAAACGCACCAATGAGGGCGGGTTTACGCAATCGGACTTCTCCGAAATCAACGCCGTCGAAAACGAAACCACCCTCCTGCAGCGCATCAATACCTGGCTGGAAAGGATGCCCTTCTTCGATGCACAATTCTGGAAATCGTACAACAGCAAATACCTGAATAAGGATAAAAAGCATCCTTTCTGGAACGATTACCGCTATATCTATCAGTCGGGGCTTACCGAGCGGGAATCCACCAAAATCCGCGACTTCGATTATATCTTTTTCGATGAACTGCCGGAAGACGCGACTTCCGAAGAAAAGGAACAGCTCCGCGGCGCGCGCGCTTCGCTATCGGCTACCGCTATGCGCTCCGCACTGTTTATCATGCTCTACCGCGATTATCCCGTATTTCAACATGCCTATCGGGTGCTCGACAGCCTCGTGGAAATCGACAGCCAGCTGGCCGGATGGCGGCATAAGCACTATATGATGGTAAGAAGAATGATCGGCATGCGTGTGGGGACCGGTAATACCTCCGGCGCAGGATATCTTCAGGGTGCCCTCAGCAAACATTATGTATTCCGTGATATTGCCGGCCTTTCAACATTCCTGATTGAAAGAAAAAGTATTCCGGTACTTCCCGATGAACTGAGAAAAAATCTCGGCCTTTACTGGAATCTTTAACTAAAGCAATACCCAAACAAAAAGCCCGGAAACACCGGGCTTTTCTTATATCTGACGATTATTTTCTAAATCAGATCAGCTCTTTCAGCTTCTCAACAACATGATCGATTTCTTCCTTGGTGTTTTTCTTGCTGAAGGAGAAACGAACGGTTACCTGATTGGGGTTGTTGTTGATGGCACGGATAACGTGAGAACCCTGCTCTGCGCCGGACGTACATGCACTGCCGCCGGAAGCGCAGATATTGTTGATATCGAGGTTGAAGAGCAGCATTTCCGACTTCTCCGTTTTTGGGAAGCTTACGCTGAGTACGGTGTAAAGGCTTCGTCCAACAGGATCGCCGTTGAATCCTACACCCTTGATATTTTTCTTCAGCTGCTCCATCATGTAATACTTCAGGGAAGTGATGTAGGCGCTGTCGTGATCGAAGTTGTTCATGGCCAGCTCGAGGGCTTTCGCGAAGCCAACAATACCGTACAGGTTTTCGGTACCGGCACGCATATTCCTTTCCTGAGAACCACCGTGGATGAAGGGCTTGATTTTTACGTTTTCATTTACGTACAGCAAACCAACGCCTTTCGGTCCGTGGAATTTATGACCGGCACCGGTGATAAAATGCACCGGCGTATTGCGCAGATCGAAGGGATAGTGTCCTACCGTTTGAACGGTATCGGAGTGGAAGATGGCGCTGTACATTTTACAGAGCTCCCCTACAGCGTGGAGATCGAGCAGGTTGCCGATTTCGTTGTTGGCGTGCATAAGGGTCACCAGACATTTTTCTTCGCTGGATGCCAGCAAACGCTCGAGGTCTTCCAGATCCACATGACCATTGGGAAGGAGCTTAACGTAGCTCAGCGCAGCTTCGCCGGTATGGTAAAGGTGCTCTACCGTATGAAGAGTAGCGTGATGTTCGATGGGCGAAGTGATGATGTGGCGGCACTCCAGATCACGGACAGCCGATGTAATGGCCGTATTGCTGCTTTCTGTTCCACCGCTGGTGAAGAAGATCTCAGCCGGATGGGCATGAAGCAGCTTGGCTACCGTTTTACGGGCATTTTCCACCGCCAGACGGCTTTCCCTTCCATAGGAATAAATTGAAGACGGGTTGCCGAACTTTTCGGTAAGGTAGGGCATCATTGCATCTAAAACTTCCGGGTCGAGGGCCGTTGTGGCCGCATTGTCGAAATATATCCTTTGCACGCGTATATTAATTTAAAAAAGGCACTATTCAGTGCCTGCAAAGTTGTGGAAAATATATGGAATATCAGGGGCGGCGGGGCTGGAATTGACCAACTCGCCCTTCTTTTACATAAACTCCTTAATATCCTGCATTAACCGGAGGGCGATATTATTCGCCGTGGTTTCAAAATTGCTCTCCGCGTAAATCCGGATAATCGGTTCGGTATTGGAAGTTCGGAGGTGAACCCAATCGTTATCGAACTCGATTTTCAGGCCATCTTCCTGATTAATGGGCTGATTTTTATATTTCTCACGGATTTTTTCGAAGATATCCTTCACATTGATGCCTTTTTCCAGCTCAATCTTGTTCTTGGAAATAAAATAGTCGGGATAGGTGGAGCGGAAGGATTTGATGCCGTTTTTGTGGTTGGCCAGCGCACTCAGGAAAAGTCCGATCCCGATCAGGGCATCCCGTCCATAGTGGAAGTCGGGAACAATAATTCCCCCGTTTCCTTCACCGCCGATTACGGCATTCTGGTCCTTCATTTTTTTCACCACATTCACTTCTCCCACAGCCGAGGGAAAATAGGAGCCGCCGTGTTTGATGGTGATCTCCTTCAGGGCCTTTGTTGACGACATGTTGGAAACCGTATTCCCCTTTCGTTTGCCCAGGACATAGTCGGCTACGGCCACCAGGGTGTACTCTTCACCGAACATGCTTCCGTCTTCGCAAACAAAGCAGAGCCGGTCCACATCGGGATCAACGGCGATTCCCAGATCGTATCCGCCTTTTTTAACTTCGGTGCTGAGTGCGGTGAGGTTTTCCGGAAGCGGCTCAGGATTGTGTGCAAAACGACCGGTTACATCATCAAACAAAACCTTTACTTCTGCCACACCGAGAGCCTTCAGCAAGGGCGGAACAAACAGTGCGCCCGTTGAGTTTACTGCATCTACCACTACCCTGAATTTGCGGGCAGCAATGGCTTCCCGGTCTACCAATGGGTAGTTCAGAATGGCGTCGATATGATGCTGAAGATATTTATCAGTTTGGGTGACGGTGCCCAATTTATCTACTCCCACAAACGTAAAGTCGTCGTTTGCGGCTTTCTCCAGTACTATGGCACCTTCCTCTGCGCTGATGAATTCTCCTTCGCTGTTCAGCAGCTTCAGGGCATTCCATTCTTTGGGGTTATGGCTTGCGGTCAGAATAATTCCACCGGCTGCGTTTTCTGCGGGAACAGCAATTTCAACCGTAGGAGTGGTAGAAAGTCCAAGATCAATTACATCCAGGCCAAGCCCAGTGAGGGTGCTGACGACCAGATTACGAATCATTTCGCCACTGATACGACCGTCACGTCCTACCACTACTTTTGAAGAAACCCCTTTTTCTTTCAGCATGGTGCCGTAGGCAGCCGTAAATTTCACTACATCAATGGGAGACAAAGTATCTCCGGGCTTTCCGCCAATCGTTCCTCGAATCCCTGAAATGCTCTTGATTAATGCCACAGTAACTCCGGTTTTAGGGTGACAAAAATAAGGCATTGGTGGATTTTTCATCAGAACCGGAGGCCGGGGAAGCTCATAAAAGTTGTCCACATACCCGCAATCCCTTATTGCAATCGGTTGTCCAATTTTTCGGAACGACAAAATCCGAATCGGATTTTTTTGCTTTCAGAATCTGGAGATTATGGCGATTTTTGTGCAGAACAGACTTCTTTTCCAATAAATATCAGCAACTCATGGCAGAATGGTTTTCCGAATGGTTCAATACGCCCTATTATCACCGTCTTTATTTCGACCGCGATGAGGCCGAAGCGGGTGCTTTTATCGATAAACTGATTCAGTATCTCAATCCCACCCCTGGAGCGATGATGCTGGATGTCGCCTGCGGAAAGGGAAGGCATTCCAAACACCTTGCGGAAAAAGGCTTCGACGTAACCGGAATCGATATTTCCGAAGACAGTATCCGGCAGGCGCAAACACTCGCTTCCGACCATCTTCGTTTTTTTGTCCACGATATGCGTCTGCCCTTTCATATCAACTATTACGACTACGCATTCAATTTTTTTACCAGCTTCGGGTATTTCCGTACGCTGCGGGAACATAACAATGCCGTCCGAACCATAGCACAATCGCTGAAGCCTGGCGGAATATTTGTGTTGGACTATCTCAACGACGCCTATGTTGCAGAAACACTGGTTCCCAAAGAAGTCCGGAATATCGAGTCCACCACCTACCATATCGAACGGTGGATGGACCGGACGCATTTCTACAAAAAGATCATCGTTGAAGATGCGGCACTGCCCAGTCCAATCGAATACACCGAAAAGGTTGCCCGATTTACAAAGCAGGATTTCTGCACCATGCTGGAAAAACAGGGGCTCCATGTCCGGGAATTTTTCGGAGATTATCAACTCAATCCCTGGAATAACTTATCTTCTCCCCGATTAATGCTCATTGCTCAAAAAAACAATTGATCTGATGCGGAATTTTCCTGCAACTGCCGGCATATTGGGTTCTCTGATGACCATACTGGGGTGTAATAACAGCGGTGATACTTCCACCGACGCTACATCACTTGAAGCCCGTCAGGTGAAGCAGGCCATTTCGTGTACCGTTGGCATGAGCAGCAACGACAGTACCGTTTTCATGAAAGGGGGCGGAAATGCCTTCCATGAAACCCGCGAAAACAGTTTCCGTCCATCGGAACCGGCACCAGAGGGTATGGTTTGGGTACCAGGCGGCACTTTCAGCATGGGACTGGTGAATCCCAACGGCCTGCACAAGGGCGGTAAGGAGACCATGGACGATGCCCGGCCGATTCACACCGTAACGGTAAGGGGATTCTGGATGGACGCTTATGAGGTCACCAATGCCCAATTCGAAGAATTCGTGAAGGCAACCGGATACGTAACCGTAGCCGAAAGAACGCCGACAGCAGAAGAGTTTCCGGATGCCAGCCCCGAACAACTGGTCGCGGGCTCCATCGTTTTTTCACCTCCCGCATCGGGCGCCCATCTGGACAATTACCTCGAATGGTGGAAATATGTCCGTAACGCCAACTGGCGGCATCCCGAAGGCCCCTCCTCTTCCATCAAGGGAAAGGAAAATTATCCCGTAGTGCATATTTGCTGGGAGGATGCAGCGGCCTATGCGCGTTGGGCCGGGAAACGACTGCCTACAGAAGCCGAATGGGAATTCGCCGCAAGAGGCGGCAAAGCCGGAAACCTTTATCCCTGGGGAAACAGTTATCTTCTGAATGGCCAATATGCGGCCAATACCTTTCAGGGCAGTTTTCCTTCGAAAGACGCAGCTGCCGATGGTCACCGCGGACTGGCTCCCGTAGGGCAATATCCGCCGAATGCCTATGGACTTTACGATATGTCGGGAAATGTATGGGAGTGGTGCGAAGACTGGTACAGCCCGGAGTACTACAGCATATCTTCTGCAGCAGGACCGGTTTCCAATCCCAGAGGCCCCCAGAATGCCCCCCCGTCGATGATGAAGGTTCAACGTGGAGGCTCCTTTCTTTGTACCGATGAATATTGTTCGCGGTATCTGCTCGGATCCCGGGGCAAGGCCGAATGGCGATCTTCTGCCAACCACATCGGATTCCGCTGCGTACGCGATTAGTGTATTGCAGCCTGCTTTTGGTTGTGCAGCAGCATATATTTTCCGGTTTCATAGATAGCCATCGTCAACTCACCCAGTGCAGACTTAACCGAATCCCGGTACCGGGAATCGTGTTGCTCCATGCCCCCCAGCGGAATCAATTCTTCTTTGGGGAAATAAATGTTGCGGATATAGTAATAGTCGCCGCTGACGATGCCGATCTTACCTTCATCGTGGTGAATGATAAATGCCGCTTCCGGCCCAGGATCTTTCTTTAAAACGTCGCGCCCCAGTGTGGTATTCAGATAAGGCTGATGCATCATTCCTGCCAGTGTAGGAAGTACATCAATCTGCGACACCGTACGACGCACTCTTTCCGGCTGAAGCAGATGCGGAGCATAATACAGCAGCGGAACATGTTCGTCGCTCAAACGCTGTTCTGTCCACGCCTTCGGATATACAGCCGACGCATTGCCCGCAACGCCGTGATCGCCGATAAATACAAAAATGGTATTGGAAAAGTATTTCTCCTTTTGGGCCGACTCAATAAAGCGTCGGATATTCAGATCCATATAACAAAAAGCCTGATATTCCTCAGCCGATTCAAAGCCATAACGCTGAAGGGTATCCTCAGGAAGGATTTCGGGCAGCAGGGGCTTGTCTTCCTCGGGAATGGTATAAGGCCGATGGTTATCTGCTGTTTGAATGATCGCAAAGAAGGGTTCCTCTTGTGCGGCCAGAACTTCTCCGGCTTCGGCAAACAGCTGGCGGTCGCCGATACCCCACACATTCAGTTTGGGTGAACGGAAACGGCCTTCCTCGTAAAGATCGAGCCCCTGGATATTGCTGAGTACCCCCTTGAAATTATTGAACTCACTGCTTCCGCCGATAAAATAAAGCTTCCGGTATCCCTCGAAACCGTTGATTATCGTGTGCTGATCCAGAGCCTCCGGATTGCGGCTGGAAAATTTGGAAAGCTGCACATCCGGAATTCCCGTCAGCAGCGCAAAAACGCCTCTTGCTGTTCCGAAATGCGGGGTGAAACAGCGGTCAAAAAAAATACCTTCCCGACTTATGCTGTCCATGAAGGGCGTAGCGTTCAGGGGGTTACCCGACATGGAACTTTTATACATACTGAACGACTCGCAGATCACCAACACAACATTGGGCTTGCTTTCGAGCGAACCCGATCCGGGAACTTCAATTCGGCTGTAATCCCATCCCGAATTCGGTGGCAGCTGGAGAAACCGCGATACCACGGGGAAGAAATTCCGGGCCTTATGTTCATCAAATACGGGTTTTCTGAACCGCAGGGTGGTAAAGAAATTCTGTAAGGGATTCAGGGAAAGATAACTTTTAAAATTATCATTGAATACAAATGCATCCTTCCATTGCAGGGGCTGACTTCCGTATCCGCCGTAGATAAAACAGGCAAATATCAGGGCTATGCTGATGAACCATTTTCTGTGATAGGGAATTCCCTTCCCGTCCGTTTTTTCCACCACCTTCCAATGCGTCTTCCGGAATAGCCAGGCGAAACTGAGTACCGCGCAGATCAGTCCGATGGAAATCCAGCCCAGCGGATAGGATTGCCAGAGCATGGTCATGGAGATTTTTGCGTCCTCCACAAAATTCAGTGCACTCGCATTCAGACGGGTACTTACATAGGCGAAATGCCCGAAATCCGCACCGAAGAAAAAAAACACCAACAGGGTAACCAACGCCATGTACAGAATCCAGCTTCGCTGCGTCCTTTCGGAAGAAAAGGGTGTGGCTGAGGGCCAGAGACTGGTCAGTACCACCGGCAGCAGGAGAATGGAAATCCAGCGAAGGTCGTAGCGCAATCCCAGCAGAAAGGACGGAACGACCGAGATTGTGGATATATCGGCCGGATGAAAGGCAAAAAACGTGGCAAGCCGAAACAGTGTAAAAATGAGCAGATAAATCAGAAAAAGATTAATTACCCATTGAATCGTTTTGGGTACCCGCCAACGTTGCAGCATTTCTAGTTTCTCTTCTTGTTGTTAAAAAGCATGTAGTTCGCCGTATTGTAGAATGCGGCGGCCTCTTTCTTCATTTGTTCCTTTATCCCCGCTGCTTCTTGTTCCGAAGGCATCACATTGTCTCGATACGGATAAATTCCGTCTTCACCCGATTTCAGCGATCGGAAATAGAAATAGCGGTCGTTTAGAATGCCCAACTGCATCAGATCATGGTCGAGTATCAACGCGCGGTTCGACCTTCCACTATCGGCAGCCAGTGTTGTACTGTCCAACAGATCGCGGCCAAGCGTAGTGTTGCGGTACGGGATTCCGACCAATCCTGCCGTTGTAGGCATCAGATCCACCTGGGAGCAGACTTCGGTACGACGTTGCGGTGCCAGCAGGGACGGTGCGTAAAACAGCAGGGGTACATGTTCGCTGGTGAGGCGTTTATCCGTAAACACACGGGGAAGCATATCCCCCGCATCACCTCCGATTCCGTGGTCGCCTACAAATACGAACAGGGTTTCGTTGAAGTAGGATTCCTTTTTCGCCGAGTCAATAAAGTTGGAAAAACAGAAATCCATATAACGGAATGCATTCAGCTCATCGTTATTCTGAAATCCGTTTTTCAGCAGGGTTTCCTGCGGAAGCTCCAGTTTCCTGAAATGCTTCAGGTCCTCGGTCGGAATGGTATAGGGACGGTGGTTGTTGGCGGTTTGAATGATGGCAAAGAAAGGTTTTGTTTGGGTTTTGAAAACCTTGTTGGCTTCCAGAAAAAGATTTTTGTCGGAGATGCCCCAAACATCTTCCTTGGGCGCATCAAAATCATCCTGTTCACGAATCACCAACCCTTCAATATTATTGGCCAGAAGCCCGCGGATATTTGCCCAGCTGGTACTGCCCCCCAGGAAGTAATACTTGTCGTAGCCCTTGAAATCGTTGATAATGGTATGTTGGTCAACTGCTGATGGGTTTCGGCTCGCGGTACTGCTCAGCAATACGTCCGGAATACCGGTAATGGTGGCCCATACGCCTCTGGCCGTACCGAAATGCGGGGTAAAGCAATGGTCAAAGAAAATACCGTTGCGGCACATTTCATCAAAATAGGGTGTGGTATTCAGCGGATTGCCCCACATCGAACTTTTGTATCCACTGAAACTCTCGCAGATCACCACCACTACATTTTTAGGCGAATTTACCCTGCCACTGGCCTCGATGGAACGGAAATAGTCAAGAGAATCTCCGGCATTCGCTACACCGAGATAGGATTTCATAATCGAATAGCCTCCCCTGACCTCATTCATATCATAGGTGACATGGCGGAATTTCAGGGAGCTCGCAAACGACTGGAAGGGATTCAGCGAAAGGTTGGCGGAGAAATCGTTTCCCCATCCGAAGGCATCGCTCCACCGAAGCGGATACTGGCCGAGCCTACCGAAGATACCGATCGCCAGAAGCAGAAACACGGCCGCAACCCAGCCGGTGCGTTTTACTGCCGGAAGTTGAGGTTGTTCGCTGCGGGCAATTTCCCGCCGGCGGGTCGAAAACCACCAGCCCAACAGCAATCCTACCGCAACGATCAGGAGAAGAAGCCGGATTACCGGATAGGTTTGCCATACCATACCGGCAGAAATAGACGCATCTTTCAGAAATTCCAGAACGGACGCATTGAGACGTATGCCCACATAGGCATGGTGAGCAAAGTCGACCGTATAGGTAAAGAAGAAAAGAATACTGATGAGATAAAAGAAGATATTCCACCCCCTGGCTGCTTTTTCCGAACGGAAGGGATTGAGCATCGGAATACTTCCGAGGAGCAGCATCAGCAGGCCGACGATGGCCGCAACACGCATATCGAATCGAAGTCCGAGCATAAACGCGGCCCGATAATCCGAAACCGATGTACCCGACGGCTTAAAATACAGGCAATACCCGAGGCGAAGAATCGACATTACTATCAGCAAACCAAACACGACCGAGATGATCCATCTGACGAGCCGGGGTATTTTCATGCAAAAGAATTTACCAATGAAGGAATTATACGTTAATAGCCCGCAAAATTAAACGAAATAAATCGACACCATCGCAGGCGAGTTCTTATTTTTACACCATGATACTCCTGCAGACATCCGGCGACGCCGGTTTTATTGATAAACTGATCCACCTCGACCAACAAATTTTCCTGGTGCTGAATGGTGAGTGGCGAACCGGCTTTCTGGATGCCTATCTCCCCTATGTCCGCGAAGCCATTATCTGGACACCCCTATACCTGTTTCTCTTTGCGCTGGTTTGGATGAATTTCGGCCTTCGTGGTCTTCTCTGGATCGTTTTTGCCCTGCTTACCGCCGCCCTGACGGATATTGTCAGCAGCGGACTGCTTAAACAAAATATCATGAGGCTTCGGCCCTGCCGGGATCCCCAGTTTTCCCAGCATGTTTATATGATTGTCAAATACTGCCCGCAAAGCTCCAGCTTTACTTCTTCGCATGCTGCCAACCATTTTGGCGCAGCTATGTTTTCTTATATAACCCTCCGCCATACCGTCAGCAAGTGGATGTGGCTGCTGTTCGTGTGGGCGGGGTTGATTTGCTATGCCCAGGTATATGTAGGCGTTCACTATCCGCTCGATCTGCTGGCCGGCGCCCTTGTCGGAAGCATTATCGGTTGGTTTTCAGCCGGTTTTTTTAATAGACGGATAGGATTACGTACCTTCGGACAACTTTCAACAGAATCATGATTGAATTATTCATATTAGTCGGCCTGGTTTTTCTTAACGGGTTGTTCTCGATGGCCGAAATCGCCCTGGTATCATCCCGGAAGGCACGCCTGGAAGCCCAGGCCCACAAAGGTGATGCACGGGCAAAAGAAGCGCTTGCACTCGCCAATCATCCCGACACCTTTCTTTCAACCGTACAGATTGGTATCACCCTAATCGGCATCCTGACGGGTATCTTCTCAGGCGAAAATATCAAGGACGATGTGATCGAATTCCTGGAGCGATTCCCTTCCATTGCCCCCTACAGCGGACCCGTTGCAACGGCCGTAATCGTTGTTTTCGTAACCTATCTCTCCCTGGTTCTCGGTGAGCTCGTACCGAAACGTATCGGACTCGCCAGCCCCGAACGCATCGCCAAAAGCGTAGCCGCTCCGATGAAGGTGATCAGCATCATCACCTATCCCTTCATCAAACTGCTTACCGCTTCTACCAACCTGATCACCAAACTGCTCCGCATCCAGGAAAACGATAATCAGGTAACGGAAGATGAAATCAAGGCCATGATCAACGAAGGTACCGAACACGGAACCATCGAAGAAGCCGAGCAGGAAATCATCGAACGGGTATTCCATCTGGGCGACCGAAACATCACCTCACTGATGACACACCGCAGCGATATCGTGTGGTTCGACGTCAGCGATACGGAAGCCAGCATCCGTGAAAAAATCATCGAAGACCCGCACTCCATCTACCCCGTCTGCGATGGTCAGATTGATGAAATCAAAGGTTTTGTTTCCCTCAAGGATCTCTACATTTCCAACGACCTTACCCAGTTCAAACACCTGATGCGCCCGGCTCTTTTTGTTCCGGAAAACAATACCGCCTACCAGGTGCTCGAAAAGTTCAAGCAGGCCAAAGTGCACTCCTGCTTTGTTGTCGACGAATACGGAACCCTACTCGGTATGATCACCCTGAACGATATCCTCGAAGCGATCGTTGGGGATATCAATGAACCCGATACCGAAGACTACGAAATTGTGGAACGTGAAGACGGTACCTACCTGATCGACGCACAGCTCCCCTTCTACGACTTCCTCAGCCGCTTCGAAAAAGTGGAATGGATGAATGAGGGCGAACACGAATTCGACACCCTGGCCGGCTTCCTCCTTCATGAACTGGAACATATTCCGGTAACCGGCGAAACCATGGAATGGCGCGGGTTCAGATTCGAGGTGATCGACATGGACGGACACCGGATCGACAAAATCCTGGTGTCGATTTCGGATGAAATCCGAACCGAAATGGACGAAAATTGAAAACATGCCCGGCGGCGCCGGATGCAATAATTTCGAGGGATACGGACGTGTGTCCGTTGCCGGATCAAGGCATGCCTTGATCCGGCAATACCTCTTACCGAAACCGAAGATTCAGTTTAGATTCCGGGTAATCCAATTTGCCGCTGCGGCGAACATTTCCAACCGTGGCATGAACCATGTTGATCTGCTGGTTCAGAAAATTGTACAGAATGGTATTGTTTATTTCGAGGGCATTCGGCGCCGGAACATTTTTGATCTCGAAATAACTCCACACCGCCTCCATCTCGTTTTCATACCCCAGAAATTCCATCTGCAACACCTTCCCATTCGCCTTCAAACGAAGGTTTTTCTTCAGGTAATCGGCTACCAGACTGTCGGCAAGGGCCTTGCGCGACGGCTTAATCAAATCCACGGGTTTACCGTATTCCTTTTTCAGCGCATTCTCAAAATCGTCCGTAAAAATCTTCACACTGATCTCCAGTGTTTGTTCTGAAGCATTATGGTTGATCTCCGTTACACTTACGTAAAACGGATGAAACAACATCATCAGCCAGGTGCAGATCATCAAACTCATGCCACGAATTTCGGCAAACTTCCGTTTTATTTTGTATCCTTGAGCTGAGGAACTGTAAACCCATAGAATAACACCAACTTATGAACGACTTTGGACTCTATTTCCAGCTGGGCTGGGAGCACATAGCCGACATCAGGGGCTATGACCACATTCTTTTCGTTGCTGCACTCTGCCTGCGCTACCTGATCTCCGACTGGAAAAAAGTATTGGTACTGGTTACGGCTTTTACGATCGGGCATTCCATCACCCTGGCGCTTAGCGTATTGAATCTCGTTACCGTTTCCGTAGAATGGATCGAATTTCTGATTCCCGTAACCATAGTTATTACGGCTTTCAGTAATATCTTCGAAAAGAACTTCAATTTCCGCACCCGTTTACCGCTCATCTATTTTTTTGCGCTCTTCTTCGGGCTGATTCACGGCCTCGGATTTTCCAATTACCTGAAGAGTTTGCTCGGAAAAAACAGCAATATCGTTGGCGAACTGCTGGCTTTTAATCTTGGTCTGGAATTCGGACAGTTGCTGATTGTGGCCGCCATCATGATAATTTCATGGATCACCGTCCGCTTATTGAATTTTCCGCGCCGGGAGTGGCTGCTCTTCGCCTCGGGAGGCATTTTCTTCTTATCTTTACTAATGGCTATCGAAAGATGCCCCCTTTAATCAACTGTTGTACGCATGAAGAAATTTTGGCTGATGGCCCTGGCATTGGGCGTTAACTATGCCTGGGCTCAGGACATCCGGAACAACCCCGGCTCCAACCATGGAAACAAATTTGAACAGCTCGGCACCATCCTGCCAACGCCGAATGAGTACCGGACCGCCAGCGGAGCCCCCGGTCCCAAATACTGGCAACAAAGGGCCGACTACGATATCCGCTGCGAACTCGACGAAGTGGCTCTCCGTCTGAAAGGAAGTGAGACCATCACCTATTTCAACAACTCACCCGACGAATTGCGCTATCTCTGGCTCCAGCTCGATGAAAACCAGCACAGCGCCACCAATAACGCCAATTATCAAGACGGATCCACCATTCCGCCGGTGGTTACAGACCAGTATTTTCAGAAGATGGAGGATTTTGCCACCAAGGGACTCGGTGTAAACATTGAAAAAGTTACGGATGGCGCTGGAAAGGACCTTTCCTATACCATCAACCGCACCATGATGCGTGTAGACCTCCCGGTAGTATTGAAACCCGGTGAGAAATACGTTCTCAAAATCGACTGGAACTATAAAATCCCCGACCGTATGTCCGACGGCGGACGCGGGGGCTATGAATTTTTCAAGGAAGACGGAAACCATATCTTCACCATTACCCAATGGTTTCCCAGAATGTGTGTGTACAGCGACTTTCAGGGATGGCAGCATCAGCAGTTTACCGGACGCGGGGAGTTTGCCCTTACCTTTGGGAACTATAAAGTGCAGATGACCGTTCCCGCCGACCATATCGTAGGCGCCACCGGCGAATGCCTGAACTACCCGCAGGTACTCAGCCCTACCCAACAGGAACGCTGGAAAAAAGCACAGACGGCTAAGGAACCCGTTGAGATCGTAACCCTTAACGACGCCAAAATAGCCGAAGGCAAAAAAGCTGCCGGCAAGAAAACCTGGATTTTCAAGGCCGATAACGTGCGCGACTTTGCCTGGACTTCTTCCCGCAAGTTCATCTGGGATGCGATGCCCACCTATATCGAGGGTAAGAAAGTAATGTGCATGAGCTTTTACGGAAAGGAAGCCTATGGCCTGTACCGCCCTTACTCCACCAAAGCTGTTGCCCATACCATCCGGGTTTATTCAAAATACACCATCCCCTATCCATACCCCGTTGCCCAAAGTGTAGAGGCGGCTAACGGTATGGAATACCCGATGATTTGCTTCAACTACGGACGTACCGAAAAAGATGGAACCTATACCGAGTCTACCAAAAACGGTATGCTGGGGGTAATCTTCCACGAAGTCGGGCATAACTTCTTCCCCATGATCATCAACAGCGATGAACGTCAGTGGTCGTGGATGGATGAAGGGCTGAATACCTTTGTTCAATACCTGACGGAATCGGAATGGGACGACAAATTCCCTTCACGCCGGGGTCCGGCCTACCTGATTACCGACTACATGAAACTCCCGAAGGATCAGCTGGAGCCGATCATGACCAACAGCGACAATATCGTTCAGTTCGGGCCCAACGCCTACGCAAAACCGGCCACCGGCCTGAATATCCTCCGTGAAACGATTATGGGCAGAAAACTGTTCGACTTCGCGTTCAAGGAATATGCCAGAAGATGGGCGTTCAAACATCCCACTCCTGCCGACTTCTTCCGCACCATGGAAGATGCCAGCGCCGAGGATCTGGATTGGTTCTGGAGAGGATGGTTCTATGGGATTGACCCCTGCGATATCTCGATAGATACCGTTATTCATGCCGTTCCTGATTTTTCCGGTGTGCCACCGAAAGGAACGACGGGTCTTGCGCGATTCCAGCCTCAGCTGCTCACGTTCGACGATATTTCAAGAATCCGCAACCGCGAAGACAAGAGCATTCAGTTTCAAACCGATCTCGATCCTTCCCTGCGCGATTTCTATTGGCGCTATGCCCGCGGCCTGGAAAAGATCGACACCACCCCGCAACAGGTTGTTTCCGTATCCCAGTTTGCGGCTGCCGATGAGGAAATGCGCAAAAAATACGGTAACAAACATTTCTATCAGATCAGCTTCTCCAACAAGGGCGGCTTGGTTATGCCGCTGATTATTGAGTGGAACTATACCGACGGCACCCAACAAACCTACCGCATTCCCGCACAGGTATGGCGCAAGAACGAAGAGTCACTCACCATGGCTTTTGTGCATGACAAGGAGGTTCGTTCGATCGTTCTCGATCCCCTTCGCGAAACCGCTGATATCGATGAATCGAACAACTACTGGCCGAGAGGTACACAACCAACGCCCAGCCGGTTCCGTATGTTCAAGGAAAACAAATCGGGCGGTGTACGCGGGCAGTCGTCCGGCGTGAGTCCGATGCAAAGAGCACAAAAAAAATAATCCATTTCAGATAAAGAAAATCCCGGGCACTGTTCCCGGGATTTTTTTTATGGTAGAGCTTTCGATACGCTCAACATTCCTCCTTCCGGTTTTCCTGGTCCGGCGGTCGTTGATTCGGATCGCGTTTTCTTTTCGGGTAACGTCCTGCCTTACGGAGCTGCTGATCAATCAGCCATTCCAGCTGTCCGTTGACACTGCGGAACTCATCTTCCGCCCATTTTTCCAGCGCTTCATAGGTTTCCGCATTCAGCCGGAGAACAAAACTTTTTTTGTTGCTGCTCACGATTTTCCGTTTTTCATCATCAGTTGTGGAGAGTGCCCGCGTTCAATACCGGGGTGGCTGCTTTTTCACCGCAGAGCACCACCAGGAGATTGCTCACCATGGCAGCCTTCTTCTCTTCATCGAGTTCCACGATCTGTTTTGCACTCAGCATTTCGAGAGCCATTTCCACCATTCCTACCGCACCTTCCACAATTTTGGTCCGGGCTGCAACAATGGCGGTAGCCTGCTGACGTTGGAGCATTGCACCCGCAATTTCCGGGGCATAGGCCAGGTGACTGATCCGGGCTTCCTTGATCACAATCCCCGCGGGAGCCAGTCTTTCGTTCAGTTCCTGCTCCAGCATCTCGTTCACCTTATCACCACCGCCGCGAAGCGTTATGGTTTGTTTGTCGCCTTCCCGATCTTCTTCGAGGCTGTCGTAGGCATAGCTGACAGCCAGGTGGCGCACAGCCGCTTCACTTTGAATCTCTACGTACTGTTCGTAATTGGCTACATCAAAACAGGCCTTGTAGGTATCCTTCACCTGCCATACACAAACGGCCGCGATTTCGATGGGGTTCCCCATCTTGTCGTTTACCTTCAGCTTCTGGCCGTTGAGGTTCTGGGAGCGCAGCGAAACCTTGTAGGTTTTGAACAAGGGGTTTACCCAAAGCAACCCGTTGGCTTTAACCGTTCCTACGTATTTTCCAAAGAATACCATCACCCGGGAATGATTGGGGTTAACCACCATGATTCCCTTCAGTACGAAGATGGCCAGACCAAAAATCAACAGGGGAATCCACACCAAAGCCGGATTCTGCGTACCGATCACCCTCGTAATACTGTAGAAACCCAGGAATATCAGGACCAGGCCCAGAAGTAACATCAGGTACCCCGACATGGGGCGAACGACTTTTTCCATAGCAGCAAATTTTAAATTGATATTATTATGATATCAAATATACATCAATTTAAAATATCTCGGAAATAAAAAAAGCGGTATTTAACCGCCTGTGCGTCCGTCGCGGACCTGAACTTTTTTCTTGCCGGAGTTTTTCTTTTCGAAGTCCTGCACTTCCTTCGGCTTTGGAACTTCTTTTTTCGGTTCCGGGCTGGCCAGGGCGTTGTTTTCTTCGCCTTCCAGGGTGCCCAGAAAATAATTTTCTTTTTTAACCAGTGCACCGGAGAAGGGATCGTAAACCCGCCATTCCCCGTGTTTAACTGCGGCTCCCTCATGTTTTATGACTTTGGGAACATAGTTGCCCGGCTTTTCCACATCCTCGACCAGGATCGTATCCATTTTCTTCTCCGGGTTGAACGATTTCCAGCTTTCTTCCCGTATCAGGTTGCCCTGATTGGTGTAATAAAGGCAGGTTCCGTCCTTATTGCCCCAACGATATTGTTCAACGCCGATTACATCTCCCATGAGGCTGAAAATGGTCCATTTGCCTTCTTTTTTCCCGTCTTTATAGCCCCCCTGTTCCTCGTAGCCCGGTTCTCCCCTTACGGTTTCGTATCGGTGAACCCAGGGGCCCTGTTTCCGATCGTGACCATCCACACGGTTCAAGGTATCGCCTCGAACGCTGACGATGAAGGATTTGTATTGAGACATCCCCTCGAGGGAAAAAAGAATAAACAGAAGTACGGCAGCCAAACGCATAACAAAATCTTTAGTCTATGTATACAACGGGGAAAAGGAACAAATATGATACCTGATCCATTAAAAGGCTAAAGATTTTTGTCGTGCAGCCAGAGTAGGGCCAGTTCGTAGCCCTTTAGTCCGAGGCCGCAGATGGTACCTTTGGCTTTTGCGGATACATGAGAGATTTTACGGAACTCTTCGCGGGCGTGGACGTTGCTGATGTGCACTTCCACCACGGGCGTGGTAATGCCTGCGATGCAATCGCCGATGGCTACCGACGTGTGCGTGTATCCACCCGGATTGAAGATGATGCCGTCGAATCCGAATCCGTATTGCTGAAGGGCATTGATGAGTTCTCCTTCGACATTGCTCTGGAAATAGTGGAATTCCGTGTCGGGGTATTTAGACCTTAGGTGGGACAGGTAATCGTCGAAGGACTGGGCTCCGTAAACTTCGGGTTCCCTTTTACCGAGCAGATTCAGATTGGGGCCGTTGATGATTGCAATTCGCATAGCCAGCTGATATTTGGTATAAAGCTAAAAAGGATGCTGCGAATTTCTTTAAGAAACGCAACATCCTTTTGAAAAAATCTGAATATTCCTGTTATTTACGCATATGCGCTTCAATCATGTTGAAGAAGTCGTCGAACAGATACCTTGAATCGTGCGGACCCGGAGTGGATTCGGGGTGGTATTGCACGGAGAAGGCGGGTTTGTTTTTGATGCGAATACCTTCCACGGAGTTATCGTTGAGGTTAATGTGCGTAACTTCTACATTATCCGATTTGGCAACGGCGTCGGCATCAACGGCGAAACCGTGGTTTTGGGTGGTGATTTCGCTTCGGCCGGTGAGCAGATTTTTCACCGGGTGGTTGAGTCCGCGGTGTCCGTGGTGCATTTTATAGGTTGGGATACCGTTGGCCAGAGCCAGGAGTTGGTGGCCCAGGCAGATACCGAAGAGTGGTCTTTCCGCAGCCAGAACTTTTTTCACGGTTTCCACAGCGTATTTCAGCGGAGCCGGGTCGCCGGGGCCGTTGGAGATGAAATAAGCGTGGGGCTCAAATTTTTCGGTTTCCTCGAAGGGTGTTGCCGTTGGGAAAACCTTGAGGTAGGCCCTGTCGGAGAGGCATTTGAGCATGTTTCTTTTCACTCCGTTATCCATAACCGCGATGCGGATGGGTGAGTTAGGGTCTCCCACGAAGTAGGGTTCCTTGGTGGAAACTTCGGCGCAGAGCGCAAGTCCTTCCATGGAAGGAACTTTTGCCAGTTCGGCTTTAAGCTGATCTACATCGGTAATTTCGGAGGAGATGATGCAGTTCATGGCGCCCTTGTTGCGGATGTGGGAAACCAGTGCTCTGGTATCGACATCACAGATCGCCACGAGGTTGTTGTCGGCGGCGAACTGTTCCAGGGAGCCATCTGCCATTTTGCGGGAGAAATACGGTGAAATGTTTTTGCAGATCAGGCCGCTGATTTTCACGCTACCGCTTTCTACATCATCATTTTTTACTCCGTAGTTGCCGACATAGGCGTTGTTCATAATCAGAACCTGACCTTTGTAGGAGGGATCGGTAAACACTTCCTGGTAGCCGGTCATACCTGTGTTGAAGCAAAGTTCACCAGAGGCTGTTCCGATTTTACCAAAAGCTTTTCCATGAAATACCGTACCGTCTTCGAGGAGGAGGACGGCGGCCGGAGCAGAAGATGTATTAGGCATTTGTATAGAAAAATTTTGCAAAATTACGGATTATCATTGGAATTTCAAAGGTTAAGGTTTAGTTGGGTCATTTAGGGGCCAAAAAAAAGCAGAACCTTTTTGGGTTCTGCCTTTTATGAAGAAAATCTGCTTATGATAATTATTCAGCGGTTTTCTCTTCAGCGGAAGGCGCAGCAGCTTCTTCAGTTGCAGCAGCTTCAGCTTTTTTGCCACCCCGGCCACGACGCGTTTTCTTAGCGGGTTCTTCAGCAGCTTTCGCTACCGTTTTGCCGTAGATTTCGTTGAAGTCAACGAGTTCGATCAGCGCGAGTTCGGCGTTGTCACCAACCCTTTTTCCGAGTTTGATGATGCGGGTGTAACCACCGGGACGTGTAGCTACTTTGGGGCCAACCACCGTAAAGAGTTCTTTAACGGCTTCATTGCTTTGCAGGTAGCTGAACACAACGCGGTGATTGTGCATGATCGCTTCCTTACTGTCGTTCTTTTTTGTTTTGGTGATCAGGGGTTCCACGAAAATGCGCAGAGCCTTGGCTTTAGCCAGGGTGGTAACGATTTTCTTGTGGGTGATCAGTTCGATAGCGAGGTTGGCGAGCAGTGCTTCGCGGTGTGCCTTTTTACGGCCGAGGTTGTTGATTTTGTCTCCGTGACGCATGACATGTTGATTTAATTCCGCTGCACCGTGTCAGGAATTGCAGCGTACTTGTTATTAAAAAATCAGAGATCCGGAGCCGGGAGGGCTTCCGATCTCTGAGTCGGAAAGTTTATTCGTCGTCGAGTTTCAGCTTGCTGAGGTCCATACCGAAGTGCAGACCACGTTCGCCGAGAACCTGTTCGATTTCGCTGAGTGATTTTTGTCCGAAGTTGCGGAACTTCATCAGGTCTTCCTGTTCGTACTGAACGAGTTCGCTGAGGGAGTTGATTTTGGCCGCTTTCAGACAGTTGAATGCGCGTACGCTGAGATCCAGATCTTCGAGCGGAGTTTTGAGGATCTTGCGCAGTTGCAGCGTTTGTTCGTCAACCAGATCTTCCTTCTTCTCTTCTTTGTTGTCGAAGGTGATGTTTTCATCGGTGATGATCATCAGGTGCTGGATGAGGATGCGGGACGCCTGTTTAACCGCTTCTTCCGGATGGATGGTACCATCGGTGCTCACTTCCATGATGAGTTTTTCGAAGTCGGTACGTTGTTCCACACGGGTATTTTCGATGGAGTACTTCACATTTTTGATGGGTGTGAAGATCGAGTCGATCGGAATATATCCGAAGGGAGCGTCTTTAACCTTATTGTCTTCTGCGGGAACGTAACCACGGCCTTTTCCAAGTGTCAGTTCGATATCCAGCTTGGCGGAGGGGTCCATTGTGCAGATGAGCAGTTCAGGATTCATGACCTGGAAAGACTGTGTACCTTCGCCGATCATGGCAGCGGTGAATTCAGATTTTCCTTTTATGGTCAGCATTATTTTTTCTGAAGCTACTTCGCCTTCAGTAATTTTCTTGAAGCGAACCTGCTTGAGGTTGAGGATGATTTCGGTAACATCTTCGGTTACGCCCTTGATAGTGGCAAACTCATGTTCAGCGCCTTCAATTCTGATTCCCACGATAGCATAACCCTCCAATGAACTCAGCAGGACTCTGCGCAGTGCGTTACCAATGGTAACACCGAACCCTGGTTCCAGGGGACGGAATTCAAACTGAGCTTCAAAATCAGTTGCTTTTTGAAGAACGATTTTGTCGGGCTTCTGGAAATTTAAAATGGCCATATTTAAATTTTCGGTTTTTTACGATTCCATTCAAAAAACGGAGTTCCCGGGGTTATCCGGGAACCGTTATAAGGATTACTTAGAGTACAATTCGACGATCAGCTGCTCCTTGATGTTCTCCGGAACGCTTTCTCTTTCCGGGTAGGCGATGAAAGTACCTTTCAACTCCGTTTCGTTCCAGTCGAGCCAGTTGAATTTCTGGTTTTTGCCACGAATCTGGCTGGTAACGGCGGTGTTGGCGGCAGATTTTTCTTTCAGGCCGATGATGTCACCGGGCTTCAGCTGATAGGAAGGAACGTTAACCACTTCTCCGTTTACCGTGATGTGCTTGTGAGACACCAGCTGACGGGCAGCAGGACGTGAAGCAGCAATTCCAAGACGGAATACGGTGTTATCCAGACGGGCTTCGAGGAGCTTGATCAGGTTTTCACCGGTAACACCTTTACGGCGTGCGGCTTCTTCGAAAGTTCTGCGGAATTGTTTCTCGAGGATACCGTAGGTGTATTTGGCTTTTTGCTTTTCGCGGAGCTGGAGGGCGTATTCACCCAGGCTCTTTCTCTTGCGGGCAGCACCGTGCTGACCGGGAGGATTGCTGTTTTTGTTCAGCCATTTGCCATTACCTAAAATCGGTTCTCCGAAAATTCTTGAGATTTTGGTCTTGGGACCAGTGTAACGTGCCATAGTTTTTTTTCTTTCGATTTTTTTTATCAAAAGGACGGTGATCAGTGAAAAATCGTAAAAAATGAATCAACGTCCTTAAATGAAACGTTGGATTGCACCAACGGAGCTGAAATATCCAGGCCCGAAGCTGCAATCCAATGTAAAAATATGATTAAACTCTTCTCTTTTTGGGAGGACGACAACCGTTGTGCGGAAGCGGAGTTACGTCTTTGATCATTGTCACTTCAATACCGGAGTTTGCCAGAGAGCGGATCGCTCCTTCCCTTCCTGACCCGGGTCCTTTCACATACACATCGCATCTTTTCATACCGGCTTCCAGAGCAACTTTAGCTGCGTCTGCTGCTGCCATCTGAGCAGCGTAGGGGGTATTTTTCTTGGAACCGCGGAATCCCATCTTACCGGCACTTGACCAGGAAATCACCTGCCCGTTCTTGTTGGTCAGGCTGATGATGATGTTGTTGAAGCTTGCGGAGATGTGCGCATCGCCGTACGCATCAACTTTTACTACTCTTTTCTTTGCAGCGGCTTTGGCGCTGTTCTGAGCTTTTGCCATAATTCGTTTAAATAGGTAATCTTTCGATAAAACTTTTACGCGGCTATCCTCCCCGAAGAAGCAAACGGATCCGGATCAACCACACCCTTTACCAGGGGATTACTTCTTAGCTGCCTTCTTCTTACCTGCAACCGTTTTACGTTTCCCTTTACGGGTACGGCTGTTGGTTTTGGTACGCTGACCACGAACAGGAAGACCTTTTCTGTGACGAAGACCACGGTAGCAAGCGATATCCAGCAGACGCTTGATATTCATTTGCACCTCACTGCGCAACTGACCCTCAACCTTGAATTCATTGTTGATGATGTTACGGATTGCAGCCTGCTCCTCATCATTCCACTCGTTAACCTTCTTGTCAAAGCTGATGTTCGCTTTGGACAGGATATACTGAGCGGTAGAACGGCCAATACCGAAGATATAGGTAAGCCCTATCTCTCCTCTTTTGTTCTTTGGTAAGTCTATACCGGCAATACGAGCCATATTTCTATTTTAGTTTTGTTTTTAAATGCTTACCCCTGGCGTTGCTTGTAACGAGGGTTCTTTTTGTTAATAACGTACAGCTTACCCTTTCTCTTCACGATCTTGCAATCTGCACTTCTCTTTCTGATAGAAGCTCTGACTTTCATGATGGTTTTATTTAATAATCTTTAAACTTTATCGCCATTACCGGGAGCTGTCCGCCCTGCCCCGAAAGTTCAACCCCGTTATTTGTAACGGAATATGATCCTTCCCCGGCTCAAATCGTAAGGACTCATCTCCACACCTACCTTATCTCCGGGCAGAATTCGGATGTAGTGCATCCTCATTTTACCGGAAATCGTAGCCAGTATTTCGTGGCCGTTTTCCAGCTTAACCTTGAACATTGCGTTCGACAATGCTTCTACAATGATCCCGTCTTGCTTTATAAGTGCTTGTTTCGCCATACAGATTTTGGGAGCGCAAAGATAGCATTATTCCCCTGAAATTGAAAAAAATCCGTTATATTTTTTCAATCCCGGCAGAAAATGCCCCGTTTTTGTGCACTCAGGGCGCAAAATTAATGAAATTCAGCGACTTTCCTACGGGTCTTAGGCGAGTAATCCCACTTTTGTCATCTGGAGATAGTGATTCTGCAGCTCATGAACCATCAACGGCTGGTTCCAGTGCCGCCGATCTTCCCGATACCAGGCCGTAAGATGCGAAAAATCGCCGTTTTCCACCAGCACGCGGAAGGGGCCTTTCAGGTATTTCACCACCCCGTCTTCCATTTCCTGGCGCTCAAAACCCAACAGAAGCAACTCCTTCTCGTCCAGCGGAATCGGCTCCAGATCCTCCGGACCATACCAGAACTCCTGTTCTCCGGTGCGCACTTCGGCCTGTCCGTCTTCCCTGTTAATGTCAATCACCTCTCCACGGGATGATTTTCCATCGAAACCGGCGATTACATAGTCGCCTACCTTCAGGTCTGAAATCTTTATCATATGGGGCAATATTTAGGTAATGAATATACGGAATTTTCCTAATACTATTCCGCCCAGCTCATTACATACCCATTGTTTTCGATTTCCAGGGCCGCACGGGTCAGCTGAAGGGGGTGGAACGTATCTACCATCACCGCCAGCTCCCGGGTTTCCTTCGCCCCGATGCTCTTTTCCACAGCCCCGGGGTGGGGTCCATGTGGAATGCCTGCCGGATGGAGCGTAATCATGCCCCGCGTCACATTTTTCCGGCTCATAAAATCTCCGTCCACATAATAAAGCACCTCATCGCTGTCTATATTACTGTGGTTATAGGGTGCCGGAATGGCTTCGGGATGGTAGTCGTAAAGCCGCGGAACAAAGGAACAGACCACAAAATTGTGCGCCTCAAAGGTTTGATGCACCGGCGGTGGCTGGTGTACCCTGCCCGTAATCGGCTCAAAGTCGTGGATGGAAAAGGCAAAGGGATAGCAGCAGCCGTCCCAGCCCTTCACATCAAAAGGGTGATTGGCATAGTGCAGCCCGTACATAATCCCCTTCTTTTTTACCCGGATCAGGAAGTCGCCCTCCTGATCGATGGTCACCAGGCGGTGCGGCGGTCGGATATCGCGCTCGCAGAAGGGGGCATGCTCCAGCAGCTGTCCGTACTTACTGAGATATCTTTTCGGATACCGGATCGGACTGAACGACTCTACAATAAAAAGGCGGTTCGCTTCGGTTTTGAAATGCATCTGGTAAATCGTTCCTCTGGGAACGACCAGATAGTCGCCGTATCCGAAATCAATTTCACCGTACATGGTTTTCAGGGTTCCCTCCCCTTCGTGTACAAAAATCATTTCGTCGGCATCCGCATTCTTGAAGAAATAATCGTCCATACTTTTCCGGGGGGCGGCCAGCACGATATGGCAATCGTTGTTCACCAGCACCGGAACACGGCTTTTCAGATAATCGTCGGCGGGCGGAACCCGGAATCCTTCAAAACTCCGGTGACTGAGCATTTTTTCTTCTGCTATTTCCGGAGCAACACTATACTGCGCCTCCGTTTTGATGATCCTGGTGGGCGGATGGCAGTGATACAGCAGGGAATAATCATTAGAAAAACCTTCGGTGGAAAACAGTTCTTCAGCATAGAGCTTTCCATCGGGCTTTCTGTATTGGGTATGTCTTTTATGGGGAATTTCACCCATTTTATGATAATGTGGCATAGCAAATAATTTACTGGGAAGAATGATAATCCATCGTTGTGATGGGAGGCAACAAAAGAAAATGGAGGAAACCGATCAGAGTGAAAGCTGGAGGGTCATCAACAGGAACACGTATTTCCAGTTGCGTTTATCGATCCAATAGGTAAAATTTCTATGCAGTGGCATTGACAAGCTTTCAGTAGAATAAAGATACATAACTTGCCGGGATGAAAAAAATCGGCGTTATTTCCGACACCCACGGCTACCTGGATCCCCGCGTAGGCGAATATTTCAGCGCCTGCGATGAAATCTGGCATGCGGGTGATTTTGGTCCGGGCGACATGATTGCACCGCTGGAAAACCAGGCCCCCCTACGCGGTGTTTACGGTAATATCGATGGGCAGGCTATCCGCTCACGTTTCCCGGAATACCTGCATTTTTCCGTGGAGGATGTTTCCGTGCTGATGATTCACATAGGCGGCTATCCGGGCCATTACAGCCCGCGTGTAAAGGAGTTGATGACCACCATTCGCCCGAAACTGATGGTCTGCGGTCATTCGCATATCCTAAAAGTGGTGTACGACGAAAAATTCCAATGCCTGACGATGAATCCGGGCGCTGCCGGCCGCAGCGGATGGCATAAGGTCCGAACCCTGCTGCGGTTTACCATCGACGGGGGCATTATGAAAGACCTGGAGGTGATTGAATTGGGGCCGCGATCGGCAGGGGTGTAGCTGCAAGGCATGTCGGTATCGTAGCTGCAAGGCATGCCTTGCAGCTACGATACCGACATTATAAAAAACCTTTGAATTATGCTTCTGATGAGGCTTCCGGTGTTTTGCTGGAGGAAGCTTCCTTGAAGGTGAATTGGATTTTTCCCTCTTCCTTGTTCAGATCTGCAATCAGAACATCCCCCTGTTTGATGTGCATGCTCAGAATTTCTTCTGCCAGCGGATCTTCCAGGTATTTCTGAATAGCGCGGTGTAAAGGTCTTGCACCGAACTGTTGATCGTAACCCTTGTCGGCAATAAAGTCTTTTGCCTCGCGGGTGATTTCCAGCGTGAAACCGAGCGACTGCAATCTGTTCATCACCCCCTTCATAAGGATATCGATGATTTCGAAGATATGCTCTTTGGTGAGCTGGTTGAAGATCACCACATCGTCGATCCGGTTAAGGAATTCCGGAGAGAAGGTCCGTTTCAGTGCTTTTTCAATTACCGCCTTATTGTTCTCTTCCTGATTCTGGATGCGGGAAGCCGTAGCAAACCCAACGCCATCACCAAATTCCTTCAACTGACGTACACCGATATTGGAGGTCATGATGATCAGTGTATTCTTGAAGTCCACCTTGCGTCCCAGACCATCGGTCAGCTGACCATCGTCCAGCACCTGCAGCAGGATATTGTAGATATCCGGGTGGGCCTTTTCGATCTCATCCAGCAGGATTACAGAATAGGGTTTACGACGAACCTTTTCGGTCAGTTGGCCACCTTCTTCATATCCCACATAACCGGGAGGCGCACCGATCAAACGGCTTACGGTGAATTTCTCCATGTATTCACTCATATCGATCCGGATCAGCGAATCTTCGGAGTCGAACATATGGCGTGCCAGCGCACGGGCCAGTTCGGTTTTACCGACACCTGTAGGACCGAGGAAAATGAAGGTACCGATCGGTTTTTTGGGATCTTTCAGACCAACCCTGTTCCGTTGAATGGCTTTTACCACTTTCTGGATAGCGTCTTCCTGACCAACAACCATTCCTTTCAGGTCGTCGCCCATTTTGCGGAGTTTTTCGCTTTCGGCCTGCACCATCCGCTTCACGGGGATGCCGGTCATCATGCTCACCACTTCCGCAATCGCTTCTTCGTCGATCGGATAACGTTTGTGTTTGCTTTCTTCCTCCCAGAGCGCCTTGGCTTTCTCCAGTTCTTCACCCAAACGTTTTTCGGTATCGCGAAGGGCAGCAGCTTCTTCGAAACGCTGGCTCTTTACGACTTTATTTTTTTCCTGCTTGATATCTTCAATCTGTTTTTCCAGATCGAGGATATTCTGCGGAACATTGATATTTTTCAGGTGTACGCGGGCACCCACTTCGTCCATCACGTCGATAGCCTTATCCGGCAGCAGCCGATCGGTCATGTAGCGGTCGCTGAGCTTAACACAGGCATCGATCGCGTCGTCGGAATAGGTAACGTTGTGGTAGTCCTCGTATTTCGATTTGATATTGTTGAGAATCTGAATGGTTTCGTCGATAGATGGCGGCTCCACCATTACCTTCTGGAAACGTCTGTCGAGGGCACCATCCTTTTCGATGTACATACGGTATTCGTCGAGGGTAGATGCGCCGATGCATTGGAGTTCTCCCCTTGCGAGAGCCGGTTTGAAGATGTTGGAGGCATCGAGGGATCCGCTTGCTCCCCCGGCACCGACGATGGTATGGATTTCGTCGATAAAGAGGATAACGTCGCGGTTTTTCTCGAGTTCGTTCATGATGGCCTTCATACGCTCTTCAAACTGGCCACGGTATTTTGTACCGGCTACCAGCGCGGCGAGGTCGAGGGAAATCACCCGTTTATCGAACAGAACGCGGGATACCTTGCGTTGAACGATCCGCAGCGCGAGTCCTTCCACAATGGCGGTTTTACCTACACCCGGTTCGCCGATGAGGATGGGGTTATTTTTCTTGCGGCGGGAAAGAATCTGTGAAACCCGTTCGATTTCTTCTTCCCTGCCTACGATGGGATCCAGAGATCCGGTTTCGGCCATGCGGGTGATATCGCGTCCGAAATTGTCCAACACCGGCGTTTTGCTCTTGGCAGTACCACCCGATTGCTTGGCGCGCTGCTGGGCGTATTTCTTTTCGTCGTCGAAATCGTCTTCGTTTTCGTCCTGATATTCTGCCCGCGGCTCGTTGGAGCGCACCACGCCCAGTTCGTTGCGGAACAGGTCGTAGTCTACGTCAAACTGATTCAATATCTGGGTGGCGATATTTTCCTTGTTCTTGAGGATGGAAAGCATCAGGTGTTCCGTTTCCACGGTAGAGCTTTTGAGCGCTTTTGCTTCGAGTACGGTCACGCGGATTACTTTCTCGGCCTGGCGGGTGAGAGGCAGACTGTTGATATTCGAAATGGTTTTACCCGTTTTATCCTTAATGGCCATTTCTACTTCCTTGCGGAGTTCGTAGAGATCGACATTGAAGTTCTTTAATATCTTGATTGCCGTATTATCTCCCTCTCTTATCAGTCCTAATAAAAGATGTTCCGTGCCGATGAAGTCATTTCCCAACCGCAATGCTTCTTCCCTGCTGAACGAAATTATCTCCTTAACCTGGGATGAAAAATTATTGTCCATTTTATTTGAATTGCGTGTGTTACAATAATAACGAATATTTTTGGGATTCGGCTGCGCCTTTCTCAGGGAGGTGCATCTGCCCAAAATCGTTTGAATATGCTGTTCAAAAATGAGTCCAAAGAGAAATTTGAGGTTTTTCTGGTCACCGAAGCGAATTTAACTGCCTCTTTGACAGAAACAATGGCCCAAAGTATAATCCCTGTTTTGGAAAAGGATGTTAAAAACGTGGTGCTCAATCTAAAAAATGTTGCAACACTGGATTTGGCGTCCTGCGCCATTTTGTCGAATTTACAGCAGAAATTTTATGACAATCAGGCGTCTTTTGTAATTTGTGAGGTACAGACCGCAGTTGAGGAAGTTTTTGAACAATCCGGTTATCTGGAGGTTATGAATATTACGCCCACGGAAAGTGAGGCCTGGGATATTGTGCAGATGGAGGAGATTGAGCGGGAATTATTCGGCAGCGATGATCCTGAAGCAGCTATATAACCTGTAACTTGTCTAATACCAAAAAGAGCGGCTATGCTTGGCGTCACCATTCTGGGAAACAATTCTGCCTTACCTGCCTACGACCGGCATCCTACCTCACAGGTGGTATCGCTGGCCGATCAGCAATTTATGATCGACTGCGGGGAAGGCACCCAGATTCAGATGGCCCGTTACAAAATCCGCCACAGCCGCATCAGCCGGATATTTATCTCGCATCTTCATGGCGACCACTATTTCGGTTTGATCGGTCTGATTACCAGCATGGGACTGCTGGGACGAGAGCAGGAACTTCACCTGTACGGACCTCCCCAACTTATCGGGATCATCCGGATGCAGCTATCCGTAGCCGACACTACCCTCCCCTATCCGCTTCATTTTCATCCTATTACCGAAGCCGGACAGCTCGTTGGGGAAGAAAAATATACGGTAGAATGTTTCCGTGTGTCGCACCGGATCGAATGCTGGGGTTTCGTGTTCCGCGAGAAAAAAAATCCGCGTAAAATCAACCGGGAAAAAGCCCTGGCCTTCGAAATCCCCGCCGTTTTCTACGACCGGCTCAAACAGGGGGAAGACTATATCACCAAAAACGGAAACCGGATTCAGAACGAATGGGTAACAACGCCCAATACCCCGGGGAGAAGCTATGCCTATTGTGCCGACACCATCTATTTTCCATCGATAGTCCCCTATATTGCCGGAGTTGACCTGCTTTATCACGAGGCGACCTATCTGAAGGATCTGGAGGAAAGAGCGGCAGCCCGCTTTCACAGCACCACCGTTCAGGCGGCATCCATCGCCCGTGATGCGGGGGCGAAAAGGCTGATCCTGGGACATTTCAGCTCCAAGTACGAAAATCTGGACCCGTTTCTGGAAGAAGCCCGGGCGGTATTCCCGTCCACCGATTTGGCCATAGAGGGTGCCACCTACGTTATCTATCCGCCCAAAGTACAACCGACCATTGCTTCCGGTGCAGAAGAGCAGGCGGAATCTTTTTCCATCGAACGTTAATGGGTTGCCGTAAACGGAGCCCACCATTTCTCCAATCCTTCCTTTTTCCCGGTAAGCATAAGAGGCTCCCCGATTCGGGGCGTTAGCAGATTTACCCCTTCGGCCTCACAGGCGCGGCATACGCGCTCCAGCGGCTCGTACCAGGGATGCTGCGATAACGCGAATTTGGAAGAATGTACCGGCAACAGGTTCCGCGCACCGAGATCCGTCGCCGCTTTAGCCACCTCTTCGGGGAGCATATGGATGTATTTCCAGTTCCGGCCGTATTGCCCATTGTCCAGAATGGCCAGATCGAAAGGCCCGAATTTCTGTCCAATTTCTGCGAAAAAGCGGTCGTAACCACTGTCTCCTCCCAAAAAGATATTGAAATTCGGCGTCTTCAAAACGAAGGAGGTCCATAAGGTCTGATCTCTTGTAAAGCCACGTCCCGAAAAGTGCCGTGCCGGGGTGAGGTGCACGATAAAATCGTTTTCCGGCTGAAACCAATCGTACCAATCGCCCTCGAAAATCCTCTCCCGGTCAAATCCCCAGCACTCCAGATGGGCGCCCGTGCCCAGGCCGCAGAACACTTTTCCTACCCGGGCCTTGAGTTTCATGAGGGTATCGTAGTCGAGGTGATCCCAATGGTCGTGGGTAATAAAGAGAAAGTCGATGTCGGGAATATCGTCGGTGTTGTAAACGGTTGTCCCCTTAAACGCTCGGGTTGTTAAGGGTATGGGCGATGCGAAGGGACTGAACACAGGATCCACGAGAATCTTTCTTCCGTTCAGCTGAATAAAATAGGAGGAATGCCCGAACCATACCAGCCAATCCTGATCCGGCGGAAGTTCGTGCAGATTTGTTTTGACAACCGGAATGGGGGTTTCGGGAGTCCGATCAATTTTTTTACCGAAGAAGAATTCGCGCAGGACCTGCAGGTAGGTGGCTCCTTCCGTCAGGGCGGGGGTATGCGATAGATTCTGAAACTTACCATTGCGGTAATTGGGCGAAGCAAGAATTCTCTCCCGTTGTTGTCCGTCGGGCAGTTTACCGAACTTGGGGCGACGTAGGAACCAGCGGATATAAAGAAAAAGGAGCAGAACGATCAGCGCGGCTATTAACATTCCTTACTGTTTGGGTTCAGACAAAATCATCTGTTTGAAGATAGACGATTGAAAGGTAAGAATATTGCCGCTTCACTTCCCTTTAATTTTTGGGGCACACGCCTGTCGGGCGGTTACATTTGTACTCACTGAACGCCATTTCAACCCGCTGAATCTTGTTCCGCAAACCGTGTATCCGGCAATACGGAAACAGGCACCCGTTGAATTCATCAACAGGCAGCCCTCTGAGTAGCAGTAGATTTGCCATCCGGCAATGCTGTATCGAAACGGCCAACGCGACATAAGAGGGAGCAAGGGTGGGGAAAAGGAAGGCTCCTTTATAAAAAGATACAACTTTTTCTTCAAATTTCAAAATCCGGCTACGCCTCCTCTTCCCCTTCGATCCTCTGTCTTTCTTTTTTTGATTGGGGATGGTCGCTTTCTACCCGCCCGTCCGATTTTTCACTGGGCTCCATCTGCTTACGCATCCGGTTAGCCGCTTTTTCGTCGCCCATTAAGTCTGACAGGAATACGTTCATCTTAGCCTTGGACCCGGAAATGATCCGGTTTTCTCCATTGATAAAGGCGTTGTATCCGTCGCGGGCGACATCTTCCGGCGCGGCGAGATCCGTTTCGCGGTACACGACGGTATCTTCCTGACCGGCTTTAGGGAAAAAGTCGGTATCCGTTGCTCCTGGCATCAGCAGGGTGATGGTGACGCCGGTATCCCTCATTTCGTTGGCGAGTGCTGCGCTGAAGGAAACCACAAACGCCTTGGTAGCGGCATAAACCGAAAGCAGGGGCACTGGGGCTTTTCCGGCTTCCGAGCCCAGTTGAATGATGCCGCCACGCCCCCGCGCAACCATATCCCGCACATACAGTTTGGTCAGTGATAGAAGTGCAACGATATTCAGCTGGATAATTTCCAAATCGCGTTCCAGATCGGTTTCCACGAAGGGCCCCCATTGCCCCTGGCCGGCATCATTTACCAGAACGGATACTTCGATTCCCATTTCCTTTGTCTGGCGGTAGATTTCTTCTGCGGCGCCGGGCTGAAACAGATCCTGAGCGATGGGTGTTACTTCCACCGCATATTTTGTTTTCAGTTCATTTGTCACCTCCTGCAGCATCGCTTCGTTTCTGGCCACCAGCAGAAGGTGAAAACCATCGGCAGCGAAACGTTTCGCCAGTTCATAACCAATGCCACTGGTGCCACCGGTTATCAACACATAGTCGTTTCTGTGCTCCGTATTTATTTTTTCCATGATTATTGATTGAAGATGTTAATCGGATTCCTTGTTGAGTTCCCGTTGGATACCATCCCAGATGGTTTTCGCAATTTCCGCTCCTTCCACCGTCGCGATTCTATCGTCGAAGTGCAGGTCGCCGTTGACATTAAATTCCAATCTTTCGGGAATAAAATCTTCCAGAAGTTTCGTCTGCCTGTCGGGCTCGATGCGATAGGTTGTGGTATCGCCTTCCGTCAGTATATCCAATACAAAACGGTAAGGCTTGTTGTTGATAAAAACATGTATTGTCCGGCGTTCCATAAGTTACGGCTTCAGCACCACTTTCAGGCAGTTATCCTGCTTTTCATTGAATATTCTGTACATTTCAGGGCCCTGGGAAAGTGGAACATTGTGAGTAATAATATCTTCGAGAATTACTTTTTCCTGTGCCACCATTTCAATCAATTGATCGATATAGCGGTGTACCGGTGCCTGGCCAAAGGCGATTTTGATACCTTTGTCAAATACCTGATACAGCGGAAATTTGTTATAGGGAGAGCCATACACGCCCACCACCGTCACCACACCTCCGCGGCGAACCGCGTCGAAACAGGCTTCCAGGCATTTCATACTTCCTTTTTCGCCCTGTATCACGTTGGCGGCCTTTTCCAGAAAAGTACGGTCGGCTTCCATTCCCACGGCATCAACACAAACATCGGCTCCATAACCTCCGGTCATTTCCCGTATTCTTTCGATGGCATCCACCTGCGATGCATCAATCGTCTCCGAAAGCGCCGTTGTTCTGGCAAGCTCAAGACGGTACGGAACAATATCCACCCCAATCACCCTTCCTGCACCTCTTATCCAGGCTGCCTTTTGAGCCATAATGCCTACCGGCCCACATCCGAACACCACAACGGTTTCTCCTCCATTAAGATTCGCCCAGTCGATCGCAGCCCATCCGGTCGGAAAGATATCGGTCAGAAACAAAGCCTGCTCATCGGTCAGGTTATCCGGAACTTTTCGGGGTCCGAAATCCGCGTAGGGAACGCGTACATATTCCGCCTGCCCTCCGTTGTATCCGCCGTACAGATCCGTATAGCCGAACAATCCCCCACCCTTGCCTGTCATCAATCCGCCCTCCGGACCGTAGTTATCTACATTGGAATGTTCGCAATGAATGGGCAGATCCATATTACAGAACATGCATGTACCGCAGGCAATGGGAAAGGGGACAATAACCCTGTCGCCTACCCGAAGAGTCTTGTTATCCGTTCCAACTTCTTCCACGACCCCCATAAATTCGTGACCCATCACCATAGGGCGCGGTTGCGGAAACATGCCGTTGTAGATATGAAGATCAGAACCGCAGATAGCGGTGGATGTCACGCGGATAATAGCATCGCGGCTGGCTTCAATGGTCGGATCGGGTACGGTTTCAAAATCAATATCCTTGGGTTTGCTGAACATCAATGCTTTCATATTCTTTTTTTTATGGTTTTTGTTGATCCTGATCTTTCTTACCGACAGACTTTTTTTCCGACTGAAGAATCTTCCTGTTGTTGGTGCTATCGTCGCCCTTGAAATCCTGTTCCTTATTTACCCGACTATCCAGGTCATCTTTATTTTCGGGCCGCACATGTTTTTTGTTTTGGCTGAAGGCCTGTGTGTTGGGTTTGGTCCCTTGATTTTTCATATACAAGCTTTTCAGGATAGATGAAAAAAGCGTACCTGTGCAGTATTTACACAAACGAAAGCCGGATCTTACCCCTCCTTACTGCATTCGAAAATGAGTGCCTGATAAGGAAGGAGCGTAATCCGTTCATCGTCCATCTGAACCGAGGTGTGGTTGTTTACCAGAACGCCGGCAATAGAGAACGTGCGGGGCAATTGGTACACAACCACATCTTCCGAAAAGTTGAGCACAATCAGCAACATTTCCTCACCCAGTGTGCGGGTGTACACATAGAGTTGTTTATGAAATGGCTCGTCCAACATATATTCTCCATAAACAAGAGTCAGTCTTTCCTTTCGAAGTCGGACGAGTTTGCGGAAATAGTTCAGCACCGAATCGGGATTATCGTGTTGGGCTGCCGCATTCAGGAAACTGTGGTTATCGTTTATTTTGATCCAGGGTTTTCCGGTGGTGAATCCGGCATTTGGGGTGGCATCCCATTGAAAGGGGGTTCGACCGTTATCCCTGGCGCCGAACTGTTGGTCGAGGATAAAGCGCTTCAGATCTTCTTTACGGCTTTTGAGATATTGGTACATCGAAATGGTTTCCACATCCCGGTAGTCTTTGATATTATCAAACCGGATATTTGTCATTCCGAGTTCATCTCCGTTGTAGAAGATCGGTGTGGCGCGCATGGTCAGCAGAAAGGTGATCAGAAGCTTTGCCGACATTTCGAGAAACCCTTCCTTTTCGTTTCCCCATCTGGATGTCATCCGGGGCTGATCGTGGTTCCCGAGATACACGGTACCCCATCCGGACTGTTCAAATACCCTATCCCAGTTGGTGTAGATTTCCTTGAATTCCACCAGATCGTATCCGTTTGGATCCGGCCTTTTGAAGCCGCCGTCAATATAACCCAGGCGCATTCCTTCAAAATGGTAAAGCATATGCAGTTCACGGCGTTCCTCCTTTACAAAAAGAAGTGCTTCATCAATGGAAATACCCGGCGCTTCGGCAATGGTGGCAATATCGAAGTTACTGAAGGCTTCTTCATGCATTTCACGCAGGTAGTTGTGAAGGTTGGGGCCCCGCGAATAAAAGAAGGACCAATCGTTTTGGTAGCGGCTTTTTAATTCCCGGTCCGACACTTTCGGCCACGAAACATCTTTTGAAATATAGGTTATGGCATCCAGACGAAATCCGTCGACCCCCTTGTCGAACCAAAACCGCATCATCGCATAGATTTCCTTCCGAAGTTCCGGGTTCTCCCAGTTCAGGTCGGGCATACGACGGGAGAAATAATGAAGGTAATAGGAGTCCGTAGCCTTGTTGTAGGCCCAGGCCGATCCTTCCGGATCAAAAAAGCTGAACCGATGCGGTGGAGCGCCTTTTTCGGCCGGCCACCAGTGGTAATAGTTGTAGTAGCGATTTTTCCGTGATTTTTTGGCTTCCCTGAACCAATGGTGCTCATCGCTTGTATGGTTAACAACCAGATCCATCAACAGGCGGATGCCTCTTTTGTGAAGTTCTTCCAAAAGCCGATCAAAATCCTTCATGGTTCCGTACTCCTTCATGATGGAGGTATAGTCGCTGATGTCGTATCCGTTATCGTCGTTTGGAGAGGCGTACACCGGATTCATCCAGATCATGCTGACGCCGAGGCTTTCGATATAATCGAGCCGGGAAAGAATGCCGGGTATATCGCCGATTCCGTCGCCATTGCTGTCCTGAAAGCTGCGCGGATAAATCTGATAAATGATCCCTTCTTTCCACCATGCCCGGTGCCCGCTGAATGGTTGATTTGTCATCACGGTTTTTGGGGAAGGTCATTCAAAACAGGTGCCACCGAAAAGTCGTATCGGGCACTATTTTTTTGATCATTAACGAAAACAGAGTTATGCCGCAATTGGCCTACCACGCCGCCCACGAGCAGCATTCGCCTTCCGAACTGTTGCGAATGGTATGTCTTGCCGAAAAGGCAGGCTTCGAAGCTGTCCATTCTTCCGATCATTTTTATCCCTGGACCTGCATCGGCGGACAGAGCGGATTTTCCTTCAGTTGGTTGGGTGCGGCCATGCAGGCCACCGGGCTCCCCTTCAGTGTGGTTTGTACGCCGGGCCGGAGATTGCATCCTGTTGTTGTGGCGCAGGCAGCTGCAACATTGGGTGAACTGTTTCCAGGCAGATTCAGCATCGAACTGGGCAGCGGAGAAGCGTTGAACGAATGGGTTACCGGCCTGTGGCCGCCCCGTGAAGAACGCTACCGAACCTACCACAAAGCCGCCCGGATTATTAAAAAACTGCTGGATGGCGAAGAAGTAACTTCGCGCGGGGATATTATAATCAACAAGGCCCGTCTGTTTACACGCCCTACCGTCCGGCCTGCCGTTTTCGGTGCCGCTTTAAGTGAAGAAACGGCCGACGAGATCAATGGTTGGGCCGAAGGGTTGCTGACCATTGCCGGGGAAGCCTGCAGCTTATCCTCAAGAATACAGCCTTATCAGCAGGACGGCAAGCCCGTCTTTCTTCAGTACGGATTTGTTTTTGGAAACGAGGAAGGCAAAGCTCAGGAAGCCGCCTACAAACGCTGGAGAAATGTATTCCTGAAGGGAAACAAACTTTCTGAATTGAAAACACCGGAAGCCTTCGATAAGGAAGGTAAATCGGTCGGCCTGTCGGAGTTTTCCCGGAAGGTTCCGCTGTTCACTTCCGTTGAAGCGCTTTTGGACGCCATTCAGGAATATTGTTTGCCCGGCGTGGAACGAATTATCCTCCATAATTTTCACCCGGATCAGGAGCCGTTTCTGAACGCATTTCGCGGACGCGGTAAAAAAATGAGCTTCCGAGCGTTTAAGCCCAACTATCCGAGAGGCAAAGCTATTTAACCATTTCAAATATCACCATGGATCGACCGACCAGGGTGTAGTGGGTACCCGCTTCCAAAGTCGGGCCATCTTCAAAGGACTCCTCCTTAAATGTGTTGATCACTTCCTTCCAATGTTTGGCAAACCGTTCATGGGGCAATACGAATTCTTCGTTGTCCGGTGATGCATTGAAGCAAACCAGAAAGCTGGCATCGCGCGTTTCTTCTCCGGAATAGTCCATGATATCCATTCCTTCACCGTTCAGGTAGATCATCAAGCTCCGAGCATCTTCTTTTGTCCAATCGTCTTCTTCCATATTTTTTCCGCTCGGATGAAACCAGGCGATATCTTTTTGTTTCCGTGCTTTATCGAGCCACCCCCTGAACCAGTCGCGGCGGCAGAACACCGGGTGCTGACGCCGGAACTTGATCAGCTTTTGGGTAAAGTCGAGCAGATTACGATCGGCCTTTTCCCATTCCAGCCAGGAGATTTGGTTATCCTGGCAATAGGCGTTATTGTTCCCGTATTGCGTATTCCCGAACTCATCTCCCGAAAGCAGCATGGGCACCCCTTGCGAGAGCATCAGTGTCAGTAGAAAATTCTTTTTCTGCCGGGTTCTGAAATTGTTGATTTCCGGATCCTCCGTCTCCCCTTCCGCACCGCCGTTCATTGAAAAATTTTCATCGCGTCCGTCCTGGTTATCATCCAGATTGGCTTCGTTGTGCTTTTCGTTGTACGACACCAGATCGTTCAAGGTAAACCCATCGTGCGCAGTAATAATGTTGATGCTTGCCGTGGGGTTTCGGTAATCATTTTTGTAGAGATCCGCGCTGCCGGTGAAGCGATTGCCAAATTCACCGAGTTTGCTGTATTCGCCTCTCCAGAAATTACGCATACAATCGCGGTACAGATCATTCCATTCTGCCCAGCCCTGCGGAAACTTACCTACCATATATCCGTTTTCACCCAGATCCCAGGGTTCGGCAATCAGTTTAACATTGGAAATAATCGGATCCTGATAAATGATGTCAAAGAATCCGCTTAGGGCGTTTACATCGCTCAATTCCCTGGCCAATGTAGCGGCAAGATCGAAGCGGAAACCGTCGACATGCATCTCTGAGACCCAATACCGGAGGCTATCCATGATAAGCTTCAACACGGGTGGTTGATAGGCATTGAGTGTATTTCCGGTTCCGGTGTAATCGGTGTAGTAGCGCTTATCTTCTTCGAGCCGGTAATAAGCGATATTGTCGATTCCCCGGAAACACAGTGTAGGACCCATTTCGTTTCCCTCACCGGTATGGTTGTATACCACGTCCATGATCACTTCGATGTTTTCTTTATGGAGAGCTTTTACCATTTCCTTGAATTCGCGAACCTGTTCGCCGTGTACGCCGGAGGAAGCATAAAAAGCTTCGGGGGCAAAAAAACCGATGGAATTGTAACCCCAGTAATTGGTAAGGCCTTTTTCGCTGAGGTGTCGATCGGAAGCAATTTGCTGAACCGGCAGCAGTTCCACCGCCGTCACGCCAAGTTCTTTCAGGTATTTGATAGAGGCCGGATGGGCAATACCGGCATAGGTTCCCCGGAGTTCTTCCGGTATTTCCGGATTGAGTTTGGAGAAGCCCCGGACATGCATCTCGTAAATGACGGAGAGGTGATAGGGAATTTTGGGATGTTGATCGTTTTCCCAGTTGAAGTCGTCGGAAACCACCACAGATTTGGGAATAAATTCCGCACTATTGGATTCACTTTTGGCGAGGTCGCCATCCGGATGGCCGATCTCATATCCGAAAAGACTGTCGTGCCATTGAATATTTCCTGCGATTGCTTTGGCATAGGGATCCAGAAGCAGTTTATTTCGGTTGAAGCGAAGTCCTTCGTTTGGAGCCCATTCACCATCAACCCGATAGCCGTAGAGTTGCCCTTCCCCGGTTCCCAGGATCACCCCATGCCAAACATGGTTGGTTTTCTCCTTCAGTGGAATTACAGCTACTTCGTTTGAAGGATCATTTCTATCGAACAGGCAAACTTCAACAGATTGAGCAGTTTCGGAAAATAGGGCAAAGTTGACGCCGCCCTCAACGAGTGAGGCACCGAGTGGCGTGGGCGACCCGGGCAGGAGTTTATAATTGGACATCTGAAAATTCTATTTACAGGAATCTGTAAATTTTTGTGCCAGCCACCGGAAACCGTGCAGTCCTTTTCGTGTTATGAATTTGGAATCGGCCTTTTGCGCATCGAACTACACAAGCTTTCGGCACCGGGGCTGCACTTCTGGGCTCGTGCATCGGGCATAATAATTTCTGATGGGCTGATGAAACCCGATTATTCATTTCAAAACGTAATTGTATGGAGAACGAATTCAATTCCGGACAAGAGGAAGGTAAGGTTGCGAAAACCATCGAGCAGCAAACCAAACAGATTCCTTCCGATATTTTCCTTTGGGCCTCGCTTACCGCAATGGCTACATCGGCGGCGCTTCAGTGCATGGGCAAAAAGCATGTCAGCCTTTTTGTAGGCCAGTGGGCGGCGCCCTTCCTGTTGCTGGGGATCTACAACAAAATTGTCAAAACCCATGGCAGCGACAACACCGAAGAAGAATCCTACGGTTCGTTTACACAGGGCTATTAATCATTAAACAAGAACGATGTTCAGCAGGAGAAGTTTCATCCGTAACTCATCCAAAACGCTGCTGGCTTCTGCATTAGGTGCCAGCGGCGCCGCTGGATTTTCTTTTGAAATGCCCGCCAAAATTCCAAAAAACATGGAGCAAAATGCCAAGAAACTTGGAGTAGCCCTGGTTGGGCTTGGTAAATACAGCAGCGGACAACTGGCTCCTGCCCTGCAGGAAACCCAAAACGCCTGGTTGGCGGGTGTCGTTTCAGGCTCGCCGGGCAAGGCACACCGATGGCAACAGCAATACGGTTTTCCCGAAAAGAACATATACTCCTACGACAATTTCGATGCGCTTGCGGAAAACAGCGACATCGATATTGTTTACATCGTTTTACCCAACGCAATGCATGCCGAATTTACCATTCGCGCATTGGAGGCCGGCAAACACGTCATCTGTGAAAAACCGATGGCAACCTCTGTTGAAGATTGCGACCGGATGCTTGCTGCTGCAGAAAAAGCCGGCAAAATGTTGAGCATCGGCTACCGCCTGCATTTTGAGCCGTATAACGGAGAGATGATGCGGCTTGGACAAAATAAGGTATTTGGGCCGATTCAGCATCTGCGGGCAGAGAATGGCATGAACGGTACCGAGGGCTGGCGGCTCGACAGGGAACTCGCGGGGGGTGGACCGCTGATGGATTTGGGTATTTACTGCGTTCAGGGGGTACGGTACACGACGGGCATGGAGCCGATTGCCGTTACAGCCATTGAACTGCCCAGGGGTAATCCGTTGCTGTTTAAGGAGGTGGAAGCCGGTTTGAAATGGCAATTGGAATTCCCCGGTGGCCTGATCGCAGAATGTGCCACCAGTTACGAACAGGAGATGAATCTGCTCCGGGCCGAAGCTTCGAAGGGGAGCTTTGAACTGGCACCGGCATACCCCTATTCGGGTCAGAAAGGACATGCTCCGGACGGCGACATGAATTTCCCGCACGTAAATCAGCAGGCACTTCAAATCGACGATTTCGCGGCCGCAGTACGGGACGGACGTCCGACTCCTGTTCCCGGAGAAATGGGCAGGCAGGATGTAAAAATACTGATGGCCATTTACGAAGCCATGCGCACGGGAAGCAAGGTAAGCATCGAGTGACCCCTCCCGATCTATATATGCAAACAAAGGCTGCCGTAAACTTACTGCAGCCTTTATCTTTTTTTACCACCGGCCACGATTAGTAGCGGGTTGTATCCCTTTTGGGCCAGCCGATCGTATCCTTCTGCGGAAGGCTGTCTTTGTGTGGTTTCTTCTTTTTGGGAACCGTGTCCTGATCCACATTTTTCGCGTTTGCCGAAAACTCAGGCGTTCCGTAGGCCATTCCAAGGCCTATTCCGGCGGCTATGGCCACCATCAGTAAACTTTTCTTTTTCATGTCCTGCATTTTTCCGGATTCCTTCAATTACTCTGCCTGGCCGCATTGGGCCTGTAGCGCGGGCTTCGTGTAGCGTGCGCTTTACAGCTGCGGCGGCAGCTGGGTGGAATTCTATACAGGTACTGTAAAAACAGGGGCAAAAGGGGCTGGTACATATTTCGTTTTCTATGGGTTTTAATCATCAAATTGATATTCCATGCAACGGCGCAATTCAGGCCGCGATCAGTCGTATGAATCCGAATACGACGGTTATGGCAACCGAACGGACGCCTACCGTCGCAATCACGAGCGCGAGGATGAGAGCCGGGAAAAACGCACCGCGGGAGACTCCGCAGAGGAACAGGAGAAAAACGATGGCGGACACAAAAGCTTTAAAAGCCGCTCCGGACGCAGCGGATTCGGAGGCCGACGCCGCTGAGTCCAGAGATGAACCCGAATGGGCACCAGGGGATCATACAGGCCAACCTGTAAGGTCCCTTATTTTTTCAACCAATAAAATGCATTGATATGTCCAGAAATTCTTCACCGAAACCCGAGGCCGAAAAAATAGCCAGCCAGAACGTCGATCAGCCGTCCGCTGATACCAACAGCGAATCTCTGCTCGAATTATTTTTTATTGAACAATTGAAGGATATCCTCGCCGCAGAAAGACAACTGAAGGAAGTACTCCCCCGTTTGCAGGCAGCGGCTACCACGGCCGAACTCAAGGAAGCTTTTGACGACCATTTGTACGTTACCGGAAAACATGCGGCGCGGGCGGAAAAACTGCTTTCCTGGTTTAACCGCGATGCTTCCGCAGAAAAATGCAAGGCCATGGAAGGCCTGGTGAAAGAAGCGGATGAAATAATCGCATTTACCCAACCGGGCACCATGACGCGCGACGCCGCACTGATTATTGCCACGCAGAAAATCGAGCATTATGAAATGGCAACCTACGGAGGGCTGGTACAACTGGCGATCACCATGAAGCTCTACGATGCGGCGGAGCTGCTGGAGAGAACACTGATGGAAGAGGAAGAGGCCGATAAGAAGCTGACGGATGTGGCCGAAAGCTATATCAATATCGAAGCAGAAGAAGAAACAAAATATTCCTGGCTTAAAAAGCAGAATCAGGAAGAGGAAGGATAGGTTCAGCTTCCGGATCCGTCTTGGGCGGATCCTCCTTTTTGGGTCCGCGCATACAGGTTTCCGAGCTTATTGTACAACGTACGTCGGCTGATTTTAAGATACTCAGCCGTCTTACTTTTGTTGTAATTGAATTTTTCAAGCGCCTTCTGAATAATCTCCAGTTCGGCGCGTTCATAGTGCCGTTTGAGATCCATATCCGGTCGGGTTTCCGGAACCTCCGGTAGGCTTATATTTTCAGGCGGTGTCGAGGGCAATACCCCGGTCGGTTGATATACCGCTGAACGCGGTTCTGCCTCTCCTTCCGTTACATATTCGGGCAGCACCGAAAGATCAATATAAGGCCCCTGGCACAGCAAGGCCATGCGTTTGATGCAGTTGTTGAGTTCGCGCAGGTTCCCCGGCCAGGAATATTTCTTCAGCATTGTCATTACTTCCGGCAGAATGCCCAGTACGGGCTTTTTCAGGTCGGCCAGTACTTTTTCCAGAAAAACGGAGGCGAAATAAGGAATATCTTCCTTTCGTTCGCGCAGTGGGGGAACGTGAATCCGGAATTCGTTCAATCGGTGAAAGAGGTCGTGCCGAAAGCGCCCGTCAAGAGACCGCTGCCAAAGGTCGTCGTTGCTGGCGCAGATGATGCGGACATCCACCGTGGTTTCCTGTGTACTTCCGATTTTCCGGATCTTCCTTTCCTGAAGGACCCGAAGCAGGGAGGTTTGTGTTTCATAGGGCAGGTTCCCGATTTCATCGAGGAACAGGGTGCCCTTATCCGCTTTTTCGATCAGGCCCGTTTTATCGTCAGCGGCACCGGTAAAAGCCCCCTTTACATGCCCAAACAGTTCGGATCCGGCCATCTCCGGTGTGAAGCATCCGCAGTCGACCGCAACGAAGGGATTTGTACGGCGTTTGCTGCAATGATGAATTTCCCTTGCCACCACTTCCTTCCCGCTGCCACTTTCTCCGGAAATCAAAATGCTGTAGGAAGTCGGTGCGGCAAGGTCAATCTGACTTCGGATTTCTTTCATTGCGGGTGCATCGCCCAGAAAAACGGCGCAGGGAGTTGATGTTTGCTGCGTGTACATAACCTTCTCTTCTTGGGTGTTTTTTGTTTTTCGGCTAAACACCTGTCGTATCGAAGCCAACAACTGCTCCGGAAGAAAAGGTTTAACGAGGTAGTCGATGGCCCCCTTTTTAAAAAGATTGATCGCCACACGAACCTCATCATCATCGGAAAAGACAATGACAGGAATATTCGGATGCATTTGCCGCAACGCATCGAATCGGCTGTGAAAATCGGCGCTTTTCGAAGGATATCCCAACACAATGGTATCCGGCCGAAGCTTTTCCAGAATATTCAGTGCCGATTCAAGACATTCTGCCGTTGCCACATCAAACATGTGCCGGAACAGAAACCGGCTCAATACATGCCGATAGTCGTTGTCGTTTTCAACAAGTAGTATTTTCTTCACAGGAGTTTAGGCTTATAACATCTCCGGCGTAAGGAGCCGTAAATGCGGAATACGTTAATATGCCGGTCGGTTCACCGAACTGTCCATTCGGCTGGAGTCCGCCTGAATAGCGGCCGAATCGGAAGTATTCAGCGGATAACTGCCTTCCGGTGAGGTTACTACCGAACTGTCGTCGTTCATGCCGTCTGTTCCATCGGTACCGGCGTTGTTACATGCTACAAATGCGGTGGCCATGATAATCATTAAGCCGAATGAAATCTTTTTCATGCTTTCTTTTTTTACACGATCTGAAATTAGGATTGCCTCAGTTGAAGGGCTGCTGAGTTAAGACGATTAACATATTATCAGAATCATGCCAGAAAGAGGTGTCCCGAGTTGTTGCGGATTTGACAGGTAAATCTGTAAATCTAATTACACAAACTACCGGTTTGATGTATAAATATCCTCAAATCCGTAGCCACATACAGCCTGGTCCGATGGCCGTCGATTTGAAACAGAACGTTGTGAACAGAGCAATGTTTCAGGGAAAGATGTTTGAATATTCCACAGCGTGTTCCAAAAAGAACAGCTCAAAACAGATCCGGTTCGGGGAGATGATCCATAACCGACTTCAGAAAGGCTTCCATAATGGTGTTGATATAAAACCAACGGACGTTGATCTGCGGAAGTTTTTCGGCGTAGATCGTACCCTTGGCAATTTTCTTCGATCGGAAACTAATGGCATAACAGGCGTACAGCGTGGTAACACCCGCCTCCGGAAGCGGCGAATCGTATCCGGTAACGGCAATGCCCCAGTCGGAAGAAAAAAGCCGGCAGACATTCCGCGCCATCACCACCGCTATGTTTTCCGAAACGCAGTTATGGGCATCGGCCTCAATGGGGTCAACCCGAAGATGTTTGGCTTTCTGTCCCAGATTGTAGGCGGTAATGCCGCCCTGATAAAATTTCATCGCGTCCTGGGTAAGGGAAAACGCTTCCTGGATTCCACCGCTGGTGACGCTTTCGGCCACGGCGACCGAATGACGGCGTGCAATAAGCAGTTCTTTAACCAGTGTAATGGTTCTCTGATTTATTTTACTGTACTTCTCCATATGCCCACCTGTTTAACATTTCAATTGCGGGAGTGATGGTCTTAAAAACAGGTAATTCCCATTATTGTTTATCACCAATTGATTTTCATGACAAAAAACAAACCATTCGTTCCGCCGCAGTTTGAAGGTGGTGCCACTTCCACCACCCACACCTATCTGGCCAAAAGCCTTGACGATGCGGAAGAACTTTTCCGGATTGCGCGAACCCGGCTATTTGCCGTGAACAGCTGGAATGCTACTGCAGGCGGTGGAGCTGAGTTCCAACTCATCGGGGAAGACGGAGAGAAACTGTACGATACGGCGAAACTGGGTAATTACATACGCATTTCTATTCCTGGAGTGCCTGGTCTGGATTCCGGCAAGGGATTCGAATGGGTCCGGATCTCCCATATCTACGAACACCGCAGGGGAATTTATGCCTTTGTTACCATTCGGGTAAATCCGGCATCTCCGCCCTTTGCCCGAGAAAATCAGATTGCCCATTTCTTTTCGGCAGGCACGACCAGTGATTTTTCCATTGAATTGAGGGGAAGAAAACTCATCGCGGGCGTATACGGCAGAAACGAAAAACCCAATACGGGCACCCAAACCCTTGGCGCAAAAATCCGCAACCTTTTGGTTGGCCTGGGAGCCATGTTGGGATTCAACAAACCGCAGTGGAAAAAACTGATCAAAGGGTTCCTCAAGAAACCAATGAAGTTGTGGCCGCGTCAATAAAGCACTATGAAAACGTTTTTGAAAAACAACAGTTTGTCCATTGTATTCACATTGTTGTTTTTGACAGCGTTGATAGGACAATGCGTTACCGGGTTCTCCGAATACAACAAGGAACGTGAGGAAGACGGCGTGCCGCCCAAAGAATTTCCTGCCTATCTCCGCTCAGGGCATTTTCTTCAGGCCACGTTTGAAAACTGGGAAAGCGAATTCCTGCAGATGGCTTTGTATGTTGTGCTCACCATCTGGCTTCGTCAGAAGGGTTCTTCCGAATCTAAAGGAGAAGGGCCGGAAGAAGTCGACCGCGAGCCCTCCCCGGGGCGGGAAGGAGCCCCCTGGCCGGTGAAAGCCGGCGGGGTTTGGTTGTGGCTTTACAGCCGTTCTTTAAGCATGGTGTTATTGGTGTTATTTGCAGCCAGTTTTGCCGTTCACCTCTATGGGAGTCTTAAAGACGAAAACGAACATTTACGAAGAACAGGACAGCCCGAATCCAATATCTTCAACCATATTTCCGGATCAAGGTTTTGGTTTGAATCTTTCCAGAACTGGCAAAGTGAATTTTTGTCGGTAGCAGCCATTGTGTTGCTCTCAGTGTATTTCCGACAGAAAGGCTCCCCCCAGTCGAAACCGGTGGATGCGCCGAATGAGGAGACCGGCGAATAGGCATAAAAAAGCCGCTGACAGACGGCTCCGACTGTCAGCGGCTTGGGAAACAACCATTAGCCTTCCTGCTCGGCTTCCCAGTTGATGCTGTTTTCAGCAATTTCGGTAAGACCGGCATCGGTAGCTTTTTCTTCCTCGAGGGTTTGGGCCATGATTTCGGCAGCCTCGTTCAGTCCCAGCGTTTTCGCCAGCTGAACCAAGCCCCCGTAAGTGGCAATCTCGTAGTGCTCCACTTTCTGTGCGGCCATGATAATGGCGGCATCGCGCGTCATAGAGCCCTCTTCGGTTTCCTCAATGATGCTTTCTCCCTCTTTAATGAGTCCTTCCATGGCTTCACATTTTTTGGCCATAGGCTTTTTGCCGAGAAGTCCGAAAACTTCTTCCAGGCGGGCTACATGCTCTTCTGTTTCTGCCAGATGCTCTTCGATGGCTGTTTGAAGCTCCTCAGTGGTGGCCGCTTTTTTCATTTTCGGAAGGGCCTTGGTCAGGTTTTTCTCAGCCCAGTAAATATCTTTCAGAGAATCGCTAAAATATTTTTCAAGCTGAGTGGCAGCGCGGCCGCTGGATACACGTTGTGCACTTTTTGTCTGTGCCATAAACGACGGTTTTTTATTGAAGAAAATAGTTGACCCCTTAAATGGTTCAATCTACATGCCACTGCATTTTCCCGGAATCTGTGAAAATACCGCCCCAGTTTCGGTTCAGGCGGCATGAATTTTTAAGGAATTCCCATAAATGAGTATATGATGTTCGCGGTATTGAGTCTGATTATGCTGGCAGCCATTATAGGCATCTGCTATCGACCCGGAAACGGTAATAAACCTGAACAACCATAATCTATAACCTTCAATCAAAGTGATATGAATCAGAAAAAAGAAAAAGGGACCCGGGATACGAGTCTGCATCCCGATGATCATTCCTACGAAAACGACAAGAGAAAGGATATCGGCGAAAATGGAGCGGAGAAAGATCCCACCCGGGCCGGTTATGAAAGCGGGCGCGGAGGAACGAAGAGCGCCCATCGTCCTGCTTCCGGAATGGGCGACTCATCGGGTTACCGGAATGGCGAAGATAAAGATTACCACAGGGAGAGCGAAGACGAAAAGGACATGCGGAAATTCAATCCCGATGAAACGGAAAACCAGGAAACGGAATTTCGTAAGGAGCACAGCGGGAAGGATCGGCGACCTTAATCCGGATTTCCGGATTTTGCAGATGATGCAAGAAAATTTAGTCGCAGAACGGAAATTCCTCCTAACACCCGCGCGGAGCTCCTGCTCCGTGCGTCATCCCCAATTCTCTTTCGCTCATTAGCGGACGGAACACTGAATGGTGCTGCACAACGGAAGTCATCAAAGAGATGCAGCTGATTCAAACATTTTAGATTAGTCACAGAGCAGAGCTCTGCGACAGGAGCTCTGCGACAGGGTGCAATTCCCCCTAACTCTCGCGCGGAGCTCCTGCTCCGTGCGTCATCCCCAATTCTCTTTCGCTCTTTAGCGGACGGAACACTGAATGGTGCTGCACAACGGAAGTCATCAAAGAGATGCAGCTGATTCAAACATTTTAGATTAGTCACAGAGCAGAGCTCTGCGACAGG
>ENA-UOVV01000155-UOVV01000155.1-compost-metagenome-genome-assembly--contig:-NODE-155-length-102733-cov-10.852802_pt1 | contig 102733 bp, 90 predicted proteins | sample MGYA00238155_ERZ761577 | MGnify/ENA primary metagenome ERZ761577 (study PRJEB28898, sample SAMN06268775) | compost metagenome | isolation source: Emeryville, CA | place: USA:Emeryville, CA | collected...
CCTGGAAAAGTCTAGGAATCTTGGATGTGAGGCAAAAAAATGGTGAACCCCTATCACCAGGGCCTTATGGTACACCTACCCTTTGGAAAGAAAATGGGCTTTGGTATTTATTTTACGAACGCAATGACGGTGGAATTTGGTTGGCCACTTCGGAAGATATGACCGTGTGGACCAATGTGCAAGATGAACCGGTGATAGCGATGGGGCCGGAAGATTATGATAAACATGCCGTAGCGTTGAACCAGGTGATCAAGTACAAGGGACGTTACTATGGCTACTATCATGCTTCCGCTTATGAAGATTGGCGGGAGTGGACGATGAATATAGCGGTATCCGATGACCTAGTACATTGGGAAAAGTACGAAGGTAACCCCATCATGGGAAATAATCTTTCAAGTGGTTTCGTGGTGGAAACCAATGATGGGTTTCGTTTTTATACCATGCATCCGGAAGTGAATGTATTTATGCCCCTTGGACAAAATCAATAGGTAAACCTACGCACGGGATTTTGATAATCAACATATAGGATAAAAGCGTAGAAAACGGCCGCAAAAGGATTTCCAGGGCTTATTGACGAAGGAATAATTCCCTGAGCTCGGTGGCATCGTCGGGTTTGAGGCGATTCGACAACACGAGGCGTAATTGGCGTCGACGAAGCGCACTTTTATAAAGTTCTATCTCTACTTCCGTTTCAGGGATGACGGGAGGGACCTTTACGGGGCGATTATTGTCGTCGACCGCCACAAAGGTATAAAAAGCTTTATGCGTTGCTACCTTGATACCCGCAGGGACATCTTCAGCCCATACTTCAATGAAGACTTCCATAGAAGTATTAAAAGCACGTGTTACGCCCGCGTGCATTATAACTACATGGCCTAATTTAATCGGCTGAGCGAAAGAAACATTATCAACCGATGCGGTAACAACTTTTGAATTAGCGTGTTTTTGAGCCGCAATAGCCCCACAAATGTCCATCCAATGTAAAAGACGGCCACCCATCAGGTTATTGAGGGTATTTGTATCGTTGGGCAATACCATCTCCGTCATGGTTACCTTCGATGCGGACGCAGGTTTACCCAGATGAAATGGGTCTAAATTATCAGGGACATTTGGTGACTTTTCTTTCTCGGGCATAGCGGGGGTTTGGTATAGAATAGGCAACTTTTACAAGCGGCATAATATACATGTCATTTGATTTTGGGTTACCTCTCACATAACCCGGTTGTTGGTTGATGTTGCCTCTGTATGATAACTGATATGCTAAGTCTGAAACTAATTGATCATATTCTGGATAGACCGTACTTACGTCATCCAGGTAATCGGATAATAAGAAGTTGCCTGTTATTTCTAGGCCTGCACTCCAGCTATTATTGATCCGGACCATCGCCCCGATTCCACCCGATATAAACAAGGGTAAACGCCAGTATTTGTATCCCTCCGTCTGAAGGGGCGGAAGACTATAGGTTTCACCTTGCCACTCGGCTTTCGGGTTAAGGTAGGTAACACCAACCCCCAGCAAAGCATAGGGATTGATAAGAGCTCGTCTTGAATAAGGAAGCAAATCAGCTTGGACCGATAACATTAGGTCGGGGTTGGTCGTAAAAAACGACAAGTTCTTTTGGGGATGGTCGGTATACTGACTATCCCCTGATACCTTGTACAGCCTAATTTCACCTCGCGCACTAAAATGCTCTGTGAGGCGATAGGCTCCTCCAAGTGAGAAGGCCGGACCTAAACCTAAATTTCCCGAACCGAAATTAGCAGAAATATCGCCCATGTAATAGGCGACTCCACCTCCCAAAAATAGGGATATCTGACCATAGGGGTCGGCAGCTCTCGTTTTAGCTTTTTGTGAGAACCCTTGATAAGGGAGCAAAAAGGACGTTATTAAAATAATGATGTATAAATATCTAAAACAATTCATGTTGGATTTTACGCAAAGGTGAACGCATTCTTCCCCACTTTTTCCGTATTGTATGATTGAGTAAAGAACTATGCCAGGGCAGTGTTTAAATTAAAAAGAAATAAACCGGCCTGGCGAGAGGTTGATGTAACTTAACGCATTGGAAGGAAGTAGGGGGCAACTTTAATGGTCAAGTGGATTAAAATGTATCTTTGAAGAGAAATATTCATACAACCCCAGGTTATAATATTGTGAAAAACAAAGTAGCGCTTGAAGAATTATTAGAGAATATTGAAACAACCGATGTTATAGGGGATCGACGTGTATCCGTGCAAGGGATCATTACCGATTCGAGACAGGCGGTGCCCGGTTGTTTATTTGTTGCAATACAGGGGACACAATCCGACGGACATGCCTTTGTTGACCAAGCGATAGAAAAGGGGGCAACTGTTGTAATTGTAGAAAAAATTCCCGCTTCACTGCATCCAGATGTTGTATATGTGGTCGTAAGCGACACCTCGAAAGCATTGGGCTTCCTCAGTAGTAACTATTTTGGCCAACCATCGAAAACCATTAAGGTAATCGGGATTACGGGGACTAACGGTAAGACTTCCGTAGCGACTCTATTGTTTCAGTTATTTCGAAAATTAGGGTATCGATGTGGGTTAATTTCTACGGTTCAAAATCAAATCGAGGATGAAGTCGTTCCAGCCACCCATACAACACCCGAAGCTCCGGTTCTCCATGCATTGCTCGCACGTATGGTGGAAATCGGTTGCCAATACGCATTCATGGAAGTAAGCTCTCATGCCGTTGTTCAACAGCGTATAGCCGGATTAAAATTTGCAGGTGCCGTTTTCACTAATATCACTCATGATCACCTCGACTTTCACGGTAGCTTTGACCACTATATTAATGCGAAAAAGGCATTTTTTGACGGCCTATCCGATGAAGCTTTTGCTTTGGTCAATGCGGACGATCGGCGAGGAAGTGTCATGGTTCAAAATACCCGGGCTAAAGTATATACTTTTTCGACGCAACAAATGGCTGATTTTAAAGCCAAATTACTGGCGTCGACGCTACAGGGGATGCAGTTACTAATAAATGGAAAGGATGTGTGGGTTCGCTTAATTGGATTATTTAATGTTTCGAACCTTTTAGCGGTGTACGGAACAGCCGTTTTGCTGGATGAGGATGAGGAAAATGTCTTAACCGAATTATCGAGCCTCTTGCCTCCCCCCGGTCGATTCGAAGTCGTATTTGACTCCCTTTCGGAAGTGACGGGCATCGTCGATTATGCCCATACACCCGACGCCCTTGAGAATGTTTTATCAACGATAGCTCAGCTGCGAACCCATAACGAAAAAGTAATTACATTGGTAGGATGTGGGGGAAACAGGGACCGGGCCAAAAGGCCTAAAATGGCTTCAATTGCCTGTAGATACAGTGATATTGCCATTTTTACTTCCGACAATTCCAGAAATGAGGACCCGGTAACAATCATTGAAGAAATGAAAGCGGGAGTGCACCCCATCGATTTTAAGAAAACGAAATCGATTATCGATCGGCGAGAAGCCATCCGTTGGGCGGTAAAGCAAGCAACGAAAGGGGATATCATACTAGTCGCAGGCAAGGGGCATGAGACTTATCAAGAAGTAAAGGGCGTGAGAACCCATTTCGATGATAAAGAAGAACTGAAAGCGGCTTTTAATACATCCGAATAGTTGTGGGGCAAACCAAAGGATTAGCTATTTTTATCCTGGGGTGACGTAGGAAATAAATTTAAGTTTACTTGATTTCTTCCTGATAATTTGAACAACTTTGCCCTTCTCGAATGATACACTATGCCACCTTATGCTTTATTATTTATTTGAATTTCTTGACAAACAATATGATGTACCCGGAGCCGGTGTTTTTCAGTACATCTCCTTTCGGGCTCTAGGCGCTGCTGTACTTTCGCTGTTTATCGCAGCGGTATACGGAAAGAAAATTATAAATTATTTGCATAACAAGCAGGTGGGGGAAACCATTCGTGACCTAGGCTTACCCGGGGAAAAGGCTAAAAGTGGAACTCCGACAATGGGCGGTATCATTATTTTAGCTTCTTTGTTGGTACCTGTATTTTTATTTGCTAGCCTTTCCAATGTTTACATAATCCTATTGATCACCACCGCTGTTTGGACGGGCATTATAGGCTTTATCGACGACTACATTAAAAAGTTTAAGAATAACAAGGCGGGGCTACACGGACGGTTTAAAATATTCGGTCAGGTTACCCTTGGGATTATCGTCGGATTGACCCTTAGCTTTAATGAAGATGTAAAAATTCGGGTTTATGACCAGCCTTTTGTGAATCCGGAATTGGGGGAGATCAACCGTTTTCATGATTTGGTCAATCCCATGATCACGACCGTACCCTTCCTCAAAAACAATTCTTTTGACTATAGTATGCTGACTTTCGGACTTATGCCGGAAAGTTACACTTGGATCATTTATACGCTTTTAGCCATTTTTATCATTACAGCAGTCTCCAACGGAGCCAATATCACGGATGGGATTGATGGTTTGGCTGCGGGTTCTTCCGGAATTATTGCGTTAACACTCGGGGTCCTCGCCTATTTATCGGGTAACGTTCGATTTGCCCAGTATCTTAACATCATGTACATCCCAAATTCCGGAGAACTCGTGATCTTTTGTGCCGCTTTCGTTGGGGCTTGTATTGGTTTCCTCTGGTACAATGCTTACCCTGCACAGGTGTTTATGGGGGATACTGGAAGTTTGATGTTGGGGGGGGTGATTGCCGTCATTGCCCTAGCTATTCGTAAAGAACTACTCATACCGGTGTTATGCGGTATATTCTTGGTGGAACTTGTGTCCGTAATGCTCCAAGTTAGCTATTTTAAATATACAAAACGACGATACGGGGAGGGGCAGCGAATATTCCTCATGTCGCCACTCCACCATCATTTTCAGAAAAAGGGGTATCACGAGTCGAAAATTGTGACCCGTTTTTGGATCGTTGGTATCATTTTGGCCATCTTCTGCCTGGTGACCTTGAAGCTCCGTTAAGGAGTACTTTATAGAAAGGCTACCGTACTTTCTAATCCCATACCCCGCGATCCTTTGATCAATACCAACGTGTTGGTTTGAGGGTGATCCATAATCCAATTATGGAGCGAAAATTTGTCGGGGAAATAATAAGCCCTTGGTAAACTTTTTAGGGCGGGTACGATTTCTTTACCATACAAAATGACGGTATTGAAGTTGCCGCTTGCTACAATTTTTCCCAGTAGTTCATGTTCGGCATAGCTAGCTGAACCCAGTTCGAGCATATCGGCCAGAATCACCATTTTGTTTTCAGCCTCCATTTTTGCAAAGTTCTCCAAGGCGGCTGCCATGGAAGAGGGATTAGCATTGTAGGCGTCTAGGAGTATGGTATTGGAGTTTTTTACGATTACCTGCGAGCGATTGTTGTTGGGTACGTAATTCGAAATAGCGGCGTGCATCTTATCGGGGTCTACCCCAAAATATTCGGCTACCCGAAGCGCGGTTAAGATATTATTGAAGTTGTACTCACCTACTAATTTGGTCGATACGGTTACATCTCCAATGGTATAGATTAGAAAGGGGGATTGCCCCATGAGGACCGGAATATTTTCTTGGTTCTCTGAATTATAGAATATGATTTCCCCAAATGCCCTTCGTTTGCTAACCATTTCCATTAAAGTATCGTTTTGAGCATTTACGAAAACGACCCCTTTCTTTTTGGACAAATAATCGTACAATTCTCCCTTCGCTTTGATGACGCCTTCCAAATTGCCAAATCCTTCCAGATGAGCTTTTCCGATATTGGTGATCAAACCGTGGGTCGGTTGGGCTATGGAACATAAAAGTGCGATTTCTCCCACATGATTAGCTCCCATTTCCAAGATGGCAAACTCTATTTCTCGCTCATCGATCGACAAGATTGATAAGGGTACGCCGATATGATTATTCAAGTTTCCCTCTGTGGCAAAAGTGCGATATTGAGTGGAGAGCACACACTTCAACAATTCTTTGGTGGTGGTTTTCCCGTTGGAACCCGTGAGGGCGAGCACTGGGAAAGAAAAAGACTTTCGATGTGTACGCGCCAAATCCTGTAAACATTCCAAACTATCCTCGACGAGAATGTATTGGTCATTAACAACAACCTCTGGGTTGTCGACTATCGCAAAGCTTGCACCATTTTCAAGGGCTTGGGCCGCGTATTCATTCCCGTCGAAATTTTCCCCTTTAAGGGCGAAAAAAAGACAACCGTCTGTGATCTCACGAGAATCGGTTGAGACTTTTCGAGAAGTAAGGTAAAGTGAATATAGTTGGGAAATTTCCATGAATCGAATTATACTATAGGATTGTTGACTGTTTTATCTATCCTTTCGAAAGTTTTTCGTTAATGATAAAACATTCGCTCAAAAATATGCGAAATAACTTATATGAAATTACAAAATACCCTTTTATTAACCGTTCTCCTATTTTGTTATCATACGGTATTTTCCCAAAAAGCATGGTTTTCGCCTGACAGCCTTCCCCTCGTTCGCCATGGAGATAAAATCCTTATCAACCCATGGACGGGTGGATTAAACGCACTTCAATATTCGACCATGGACTTAAACGAGGATGGAGTGGAGGACCTGGTCGTTTTTGATCGAACAACCAGTAAGGTGAGCACGTTTATTGCCGACCATGACGAGAAAAATTTTAAGTACCGTTCCGAATACGAAGACCGATTCCCCCCGGTAGCCAATTGGATGCTTTTGGTCGATTATGACGGTGATGGAAAAAAGGAACTATTTACCCATGTGACACAGGGCGTTACGGTTTATAAACAGGTTCAAGACCCGCTACAAAACTGGAAGTGGGAAAATTTCAAACAGCACCTTACAACACGTGGTTTATCGGGTAATAACACCAATCTGCAGGTAGTAGCTTCCGACATACCGGCTTTGGTTGATTTTGACGGGGATGGGGATTTGGATATAATCTCCTTTGAATCGAATGGAGATTTCGTTGAACTCAATCAAAACATGAGCATGGAGCGATATGGCATTCCGGATAGTCTTGAATTTGTTAGAAATGGTGCCTGTTGGGGGGATTTTAGAAAACATACCTGCGATGATTTTGTTTTTGGCATTGACTGTGGAGTCATCACGGAAATCGCCCGTACCGCTCGTATGAAGCATGCAGGTAACGCCCTTTTATTGCATGATTTTAATGGAGATGGCAAGAAAGATATGTTGATTGGAAATGTCGAATGTGAAAATCTTAGTATCGTATACAACGACGCATCGGGTTTGGCCGCACGGTTTACCTCGTATCAACCCACGTTTCCACAGGAAGACCCTGTGGCTATGCATATTTTCCCAGCGGCTTACATGGAGGATGTGGACTTTGACGGGGTGAAGGACCTACTAGTATCTCCTAATGTTTATGGTAATGACGATCTGATGATCGATTTCATCCATTCGAGCTGGTATTACCATAATGCTGGTTCGAATGAAATCCCCGATTTTCAATTACGGCAAAACGATTTCCTCCAAGCTGAAATGATCGACGTAGGCGAAAATGCAGCTTTATCATTTTTTGACGTTGACGGGGATGGCGCTATGGATATGGTGATTGGAAATAGGGGGCAATATCAAAATGATGAATTTAAGGGGTCGTTATGGCTTTATCGCAATTCCGGAACCCTGGAAAACCCTGAATTCTCTCTTGAATCGAGCGATTACCTCGAACTTTCTTCGCTGGGATTCACGGACCTACAACCTCAATGGCTCGATTTTAACGGCGATGGAAAAACTGATCTGGGCATTGCAGCCATCAAAGATAGACGCCTCCATTTTTTCTATTTCCCTAATAGTGGTGCCGTGGGAGGGGCGCCTGTTTTCAATAGCTCTGAGCTCAAAGAAGTTAACTTGCCCACCGAGTTGACGGTTTCTGATCGTGTCCATTTCTACGATTACGATCGCGACGGCGATATGGATTTGATTGTGGGGGGAGTATTAGGGAATATTAGTTTGTACGAAAATGCGGGCTCTCCGTCCCATCCCATATTTCAGCTTCGTGACTCGGCCTTGGGAGGGATGGGACCTTCCTTTTCGGGGCGGTATCGTTCGGTTGCCATTGGCGATTTGGATTTGGATGGGCGAGCCGACGTTGTCATGGTCGACCAAAGTGGCAAGGTGAACATTCTGTATGAGGGGGATTGGGGAAATTGGACGAAAAGAGACACAGCTGTCATCTTGAGCCGAGAAACCGGGGAACCGATTTCGCCCTATCTAGGCAATCGATTGCATATATCGCTAGCGGATATAAATGGAGATAAGAAACCCGATATCGCCGTGGGGACCCTGGCGGGAGGCGCTTATTTATTCCGTAATATCTTGCCGGTCAGCATCACGGGGCGAGAACCCTCGCCGAAGTTTTACCTCTATCCTAATCCTACACAAGAGTTCTTCAATCTTTATTCGGAAGAAAGTGGGGCTTTTACGATTTACGATCTAAATGGATCCCGGATATTCAATGGCACCTTGTCGGGTGGGACACCGCACCCTGTTTACGTGAGGGGTTGGAAAAAAGGAATATACCTCATACGGCTTAATACCCAACAAGGATTTCAAGTGCAAAAACTGGTGGTCCACTAACAAGCTTGGGAGGGCTTATTCTTCCAGGAAGTCGAGGTCGCGGTTGTGCGTTTCGGGGATGGTTAGCGTACAATAGAACCCAATGAAATAACACAACAGTCCTACGAGAGCACCCGCTTCGATCACCGTGAAAGATTCTTTGAAAAAGCCATAGAGTGTGGTCATACCCACCACCGTTCCTCTAACCATATTGGGCACGGTGGTCGCTGCTGTTGCCCGTAGATTCGTGCCAAATTGCTCAGCACCAATGGTGACGAACATAGCCCAGTACCCTATCCCAAAACCAAGCATGACGAAGAGAGCATAGATGACATGAGCATTTTTAATCCCAGCGAATAGATACATTAAGGTACCTACGAAGGAAATAAACATCAACAGCAGAACTGCTTTTTTTCGGGAGTGGAGGCGATGGCTAATCACTCCACTGACTAAGTCGCCGGCCGATAGTCCTACGTAACTCCACATAATGGCTAGCCCCGGCTGTATGCCCACAGTAACACCTAGAGCCTGTCCGAATTCGTTTGCGAAGGTGGCGAGGATACCGATAACAAACCAGGTAGGAATTCCGATTCCAATGCATCGAAGGTAAGTTGTGAATCTTTTCCAACTGGTAAAAAACATAAAGAAATTACCCTTAGAGACATGTTTTTGGTGTTTTATATTTTCAAATATACCCGATTCAAAAACCCCAATACGCAACACTAAAAGGAGGATCCCGAGTCCACCCCCAATAAAATAGGCATTGCGCCAAGCGAATAATTCGACAGTAAAATAGGCGACAATAGCCCCTAACAGACCGACCCCTGCTACGATGGAAGTCCCGATAGCCCGCAGGTGTTTAGGTAAAATCTCGCTTACTAGCGTAATTCCAGCACCCAATTCTCCGGCTAAGCCCACTCCTGCGATAAAACGTAAAATTTTGTAAGTATGGGGATCTTGCACAAAGCCACAGGCAATATTGGCTAAGGAGTAAGTTACAATAGAGCCAAAAAGCACGGAAAGGCGTCCTCTTTTATCACCTAGGACACCCCACAAAATACCCCCGATCAGTAGTCCACTCATCTGCCAATTGAGAATCGATGCTCCAACGAGCGAGATTTCCTTTGGACTTAAACCGAGGGATTCCAAACTGGGTATTCTAACGATTCCAAAAAGAAGCAAGTCGTAGATATCCACGAAATAGCCGAGCGCGGCAACAATAACAGGGATACTCAAAAGGTGAGCAATATCACTTTTTTCTTGTTGAGCAGTCATTGAGAAATGTAAAGGAAAAGGTCAAAAATTACAGAAGTAGTAAATAAAAAAAGGTTAACGTCGATAGATTGGAGGTACTAGTTCACGAAATATTCATGAGGTATTCTGGGTTTAAAAGGGTAAAATTTGTACTTCGTCATTAAGAATGGCCAAATATAGAGGTCAAAATACGAGTTTATGCAAAAACCTTTCAAAAAATGAGCTAATAAGCACAATGTATGCTTATTTTTATCGCACCAAAGTACAAAAGACAAATCGTTTAAAATCTTAACGGTCTGACTTTTATTTTTACACTTTTAATCACATAAATAGTAATAACAAATGAAAATTACTGTAGTAGGTGCCGGAGCGGTTGGCGCAACCACTGCTGATAACATCATCCGTCGGGAACTTGCAGAAGAGGTCGTCCTGCTCGATATTAAAGAAGGAGTAGCAGAGGGTAAATCGTTGGATATGTATCAAACGGCAGCGCTTTTAGGTTTTAACACACTGCCTGTCGGAAGTACGAACGACTACGAAAAGACTAAGGGTTCCGATGTTGTGGTGATTACCTCCGGATTACCTCGTAAGCCGGGTATGACGCGGGAAGAACTTATCGGTGTGAACGCCGAAATTGTGAAGTCAGTTACCCAAAATGTACTGAAATATTCTCCTAAAGCAATTTTGGTCATTGTATCCAACCCCATGGACACCATGACCTATTTGGCTTTCCGTGAAGCCGGTATCCCTAAGAAAAGAATTATCGGTATGGGCGGTGCGTTGGATAGCGCACGTTTTAAAACCTATTTGGCACTTGAAATGGGGGTGAGTCCCAACGATATTAGCGGGATGGTAATTGGTGGCCACGGCGACACGACGATGATTCCATTGACTCGCCTTGCGACTTATAACGGTATCCCTGTTAGTCGTTTCTTATCGGAAGAAAAATTGGCTAAAGTAGCAGCGGATACCATGGTAGGGGGGGCTACGCTCACCAAATTGATCGGAACTTCTGCTTGGTACGCTCCAGGTGCTGCTACGGCTTTCATCGTTGAAAGCATCGTGCGCAACCAAAAGCGTATCGTTCCCTGTAGTGTTTACCTTAATGGCGAATATGGTCAAAAGGATATTTTCTTAGGTGTACCCGTCGTCATCGGACGCAATGGTTGGGAAAAAATCATTAACCTTCGTTTGAGCGATAAGGAAAAAGCTGCTTTCGCTAAGTCAGCAGATGCTGTACGCGCTATGAATGCGGTATTGCCTTAGTTTTTTTTAGTAATCAACACTCCTCCGGTTGCGCACAATTGGAGGAGTGTTTTTTTATGCGTTTTCCTTAAACCAACTAGCGTACTTCACATAATTATGGGCAGTTCGTATATTGAAAGCACGCTGTTCCTCGGAAACATTTTTTAAGAACCGAGCCGGATTACCCGCATAAATCGTACCTTTTTCTACTTTTTTTCCCTGGGTAACAATAGCTCCCGCTGCAACTATAGCACCTTCCTCCACAATGGCTCCATCCATGACGATAGCCCCCATTCCAATCAGTACATTGTCCTCTATTGTACAACCATGTACAATCGCATTGTGACCGATGGATACATAACTTCCTATCGTAGTAGAAGCTTTTAAATAGGTACAATGGACGATGGCACCGTCTTGAATATTGGTATAGTCACCGATGGTAATGCTGTTTACATCGCCCCGGACTACGGCATTGAACCAAACGGTGCAATATGCACCCATGCGAACATTTCCGATAAGGGTTGCAGTATCGGCAAACCAACAATGATCTTCGTAGGTGGGAGTATATCCGCGAACTGATTTGATTAGGGTCATGTGAAACTACTAAATGAATACCTTCCGTAAAGGTAGGAAGTTAAAAGATATTGTTTTTCATCCCTCACGGTGATTGTATGGGTTAATTGGAAGTACTAACTTAAAGCATTCGAAATAGAGAGTTGGCAAATCCAGTATAAGAAATGAACGTAAATCGACGGGAATTTTTAAAGTCATCCTTGGGAATGGCGGCGGCCGCATCGTGGGCGAGTTATCCAAATCCCACTACTAACAAAGTTTATCGGGTAGCGGTAATCGGTCATACAAATAGGGGCAACTACGGCCACGGTCTGGATACTTTATGGAAAAATATTCCTGAATGTAAAGTAATAGCCGTGGCGGATCAGGTCGAAGAGGGGCTTACAAAAGCTAAGCAACGATTGGGCAATATACCAGGCTATTCGAATTACGTTCAGATGTTGAAGGATACAAAACCCGATATTGTCAGCATTGCCCCACGCCATATTGACCAACATTATACGATGGTTTTGGCTTCAGCAGAAGCAGGTGTGAAAGGCATATATTTGGAAAAGCCATTCTGTCGAAACTTGATGGAAGCCCAACAAATTGTGGATCTATGTCGGGCGAAAAACATCAAATTGGCGTTAGCACATCGTAACCGCTACCATCCGGCCCTAGCTAAAGCTCAACAAATTATTCAAGAAGGTGGAATTGGCCGGGTTATGGAAGTGAGAGGGCGTGGGAAGGAGGATCACCGGGGAGGCGCGCTGGATCTATGGGTGCTAGGATCCCATGTGTTAAACCTGGTTCCCTTATTCACTGGGCCGTTCTTATCCTGCAATGCGTTGTTGTATCAGGACGGTCACGTGGTTACACAAAAAAATCTCTATGAAGGGGATGAAGGGGTAGGCATAATTGGGGGAAATCGATTACATGCCCGCTTCGAGACCGAGAAGGGGATTCCTTTTTTCTTCGACTCAATTCAAAATGGGGGGGTGAAAGAAGGCAATTTTGGTTTTCAGGTTTTAGGGAACAAGGGGGTTGTTGATGTGCGCATTGATACCGAGCCCTTAATACATTTTTGGCCATTAAACCCTTATTTCCCAAAAAAACAGCTCGAAGAATGGGAGCCTATAACCAGTGCGGGTTTGGGCAATGAAGAGCCCATTAAGTCAATTGATATCGACATAGCAGGTCATCGAGCAGCGGTTCGCGATCTTTTAAAAGCCATTGAGAAGGATCATACACCTTTATGTAACGAAATCGAAGGCTATGCCACGGTGGAAGCGATAATGGGCGTATTCGAATCGCATAGGAGGGGTGGCCAAAGGGTTCCTTTTCCATTAACCGTAATGGAGAATCCGCTGAGTAAGCTTTAATGACGTAGTTTGTTTTAATCCTCCCACCAGTCGATAACACGCGAATTGAGTAATTGGGTATAGGTGTTGACAGGCTCGGGAAGACCTTCCTTGGTGATATTCAAATACATAAAATGCAGATGAGTTGTGGATCGGGGTTGTTGTGCATTAAAACCAGTTCGTCCCATTTTTCCTAAAATATCCCCGGCTTTGACCCACTGTCCAGGTTTGACATCTACCGTATGGAAATGAGCGTAATACATGAGCGCGTTTAGGCATGGATTATAGATCCAAACGTAATTCCCACCTCTCCATTGACTGGCTGAGGTCCAGTCCTCACGGATTCCCAGAACTAAGCCACTGGTATAGGCAAGTATATCGACATGTATACACATTACGTCGTCAATTCCGTCATTATCCCGATCTCTTATAAAAAGGTCATGTGCCGGGTGGCTTTTGCGGATACGAGAATCAAAAAAATTAAAATCCTTTGGGCGATAACCCCGTCCTCGGCCTCCAATTGATAAGCGGGGGGAGTAACCACGAACTGGAAAAACATAACCCTTTTTAAGGTCTTCTTCGCAGTTTGCCAATTGGGTTTGGGTTAATTCTTTGAAGTCTAAGAAGAGGGCCTTAAAAGCTGCTTCGGCGGAATCGGGTGTGATGGTACTATCCCCAATGTTTTGGTAAAGTGTCTGGAATTTCTGGATGTTAAGTTCAAGTGGATCAATGACGGGTACGTACTCCTTGCGCAACAAGCTTCCTTGTTGAAGCATTGCGATAAAGAGCATAATAAAATGCCAGGCTCCGTTCAGGGGTATCATCACACTATACTTAGGATAATCAGGGATAAATTCAGTGGAATTAAAAATAACCTAATAATACGATATAATCCGTTTTCCCACCTACCTATGTAGGAGGGGAACGAAAGGAAGTCACATCTAGTGTAAAATACGCCAGGAGATAAATGAAAAAAAGCCGGCTCAATTACACCGGCTTTTCCTTATGAAAAAAGTGATATGTTTTAAACTGCTTTCGTTTTACCGGGTATGGCGATAGGATATTCACCATTGCTATCGGGTACAACTTTAGGCATAGCGTCCCAAGCTAGTTTTTCTGGGAACAAGTCGATATCGGAATTCAATGCTTCTTCAAACTTCACGACTTTTCCTGAATAGGTAGCCATACGACCCATGATGCCCACTAATGTACTTTTCGCACCGTTTTCACCGTCATTGAATTTGTGTTCACCTCGGGCTACGGCCGCAAATAGTTCATCGTGCTCAATTTGATAGGGGTTCCCATCGTTGCGTCCATCATGTTTGTAGATCACGCTGCCGCTGTAGGTTTTCAAAACCGTATTATTGGTTGAAAAACTATCGATTCTTCCTTTTGTTCCTACAAAAGCTTCGTCGACGCGGTTCCAGCATCCTTCGAATTGGCGACATTGACTGGAGATAACAGTTCCGTCGGCATAGACCATGTCGAGTAGATGATGGTCATAAATTTCGCCGTATTTATGTCCGGTACGCACCTGACGACCCCCTGTTCCTTGGATTTCCACCGGATAGCTTCCTTTCACCCAGTTAGCTACGTCGATATTATGTACGTGTTGTTCTACGATGTGGTCGCCGCAAAGCCAGTTGAAGTAGTACCAGTTTCGCATCTGATATTCCATCTCGGTTTGGCCTGGTTGTCTTTCTCTCACCCATGGGGTGCTTCCCACCCAATAGACCTGCCCACCGACGATATCGCCTATGGCACCATCGTGAATGCGTTTAATGGCCTCGAGGTAATTGGGTTGATAATGCCTTTGTAGACCTACGACCACGTTCAATTTTTTCCTCTTAGCTTCTTCGGCAGCGGCCAGAACTTTACGAATACCTGGAGCGTCGGTACCCAAGGGTTTTTCGGCGAAAATATGTTTGTTTTGCTTAACGGCTTCAATAAAATGTTGGGGGCGGAAGCCTGGAGAAGCGGTAAGTATGACTACATCGGCAAGGGGGATGGCCTTCAAATAGGCGTCGAATCCATAGAATCTTCGGGATTCGGGCACATCAATTTTTTCAGAGGCGGGTACTTCCTGCCCTTTTGCGTTTTTATATTTTTTACTCATCAGGTTTTTATAGCTCTGCTCGACCCGATCTTGGAACGCGTCTGCCATCGCTACCAACTTGACGTTTTGTGCCGTACTCAAAGCCTGGGCAGCAGCCCCGGTCCCTCTACCGCCACATCCGATTACAGCTATTTTAATGGTATCATCTACGGAGCTATTATACCCATAGGTGCTAAACGGGCTCAATGCTATGCCACCTGCAATCAGGCCGCTGGTTTTAAGGAAGTCCCGGCGAGTTTTCTCCATCTGAAAAATTCTTTTGAATAGGTTAAAAAACTAAATATCAAATAAGTCCTTCTTAGAATAAGGAAAAGAGATCGGTAATTTACTCAATTTAAATTCAACCATCAATAGTCTTCGATCAATGGAGGATTGTAGTAGGCTTCGATCTCCTCCTTGGAAGGAGTTTTTAAGGGTCTGATGATTCGGAATCCGACGAAGGAGGCGCTGGTAAGCCACCATTCGCTCTTTGGAAGTTGGGGGTCAAGAATTTTCCATTCAGGGATGGATTGTGTCCGTGCGGCCGATCTTAAATTTTCGGGTTCGTCGACCCAGGATCCACCTCTTACTACCGTAGGATATAATTCAGTGACAGGAGCGTAGGGCTCGTTTACTTCCCCTTTCGCTTTCTTAGCATAATAATCTGCATGGTATTGATCCAAAGTCCATTCCATCACATTTCCGTGCATGTCATGGAGCCCCCAAGGGTTGGGTTTTTTGGTGCCAATTTGTTTATAGGAACCGTCGCTGTTGCCCGAATACCAGGCATATTCATCTAGTTTTTTGGGGTCATCACCAAAAGAATAGGCCGTAGTTGTACCCGCCCGAGCCGCATATTCCCATTCTGCCTCTGTGGGCAAACGATAAAATACACCGGTTTTTTCATATAACCATTTACAGAAATAAATTGCCGCATATTGGGTCATATTAATGGCAGGGTAGCCCGTACGCCCCATTCCAAACGACATGTCAACATAAGGAGGACTAGGCCGTGTGCTTCCGTCGGTTTTGGCCATGCTGTTGTGCTCATCCGGGTACCGCCGAGCAAACTCTTCTTCCATACTTTTAAAAGAAAACAGATCGTAGATATCCCAGGTAATTTCGTATTTACCCATCCAAAATGGTTCGATCTTCACTTTATGTTGCGGGCCTTCGTCTTCACGGCGTCCTTTTTCTTTTTTAGGGCTCCCCATTAAAAACTCACCACCCGGGATGGCCACCATGTCATACGAAAGTTCACTACCGGGAATTTTTTGTGTATAGTTTTTAAATTCTTCTTGCGCATAGGTGCTCAGGACCATAAAACTTAGCGCGAAGACTAAAGTGCTTGTTTTTAACATCTGTTCACTGCTTTTTGGTACACTATGAATAATATGTGGCAAATTTGAGGAATTTTGCGACGTGGTAGTCAGAGTTTGTGAAAAATTATAAACTTATGCACCCCGGTTGAAGTGCCAACCGATTTGCGATGCCTCCTAGCAATGACCCACCTAATTGGGGTAGGGTTTAAAAAGGATGCGTATTTTTGTCACGCGTTCACTAGGGAGCCGTGCTTGTTAATTGGAATAAATGAATTTACTATCTGCAGAAAACCTTTCTCACTCGTTCGGAGATAAAGGACTATTTAAGGACTTATCAATTGGATTAAATCAAGGAGATAAAGTAGCTTTGATCGGTACAAACGGAACCGGGAAGTCGACATTATTATCCTTTCTTGCGGGAAAAGATCAACCCGATTCAGGGTCGGTAAGTGTCAGAAAGGGAATTCGAGTAGGATATCTTGAACAAAGTCCGACATTCGATCCATCCCTAACCGTGATGGATGTGGTTTTTGCCGAAATCAATCCGGTAGCTCAGATTGTCAAAGAATATGAAAAAGTGCTAATTACCGGCAAACAAGAGTTATTAGCAGATTTACTGGACGCCATGGACAAATACCAAGCTTGGGATTTTGAATCTAAAGCAAAGGAAATCCTGGGGCGTCTCGGTATTCAGGAAACTACCGCTCGATTTGGAGATTTATCGGGAGGCCAAAAAAAACGCGTAGCCTTAGCCCGAATATTGTTGGATGAACCCGATTTACTCATCTTAGATGAACCAACCAACCACTTAGACCTGAGTTCCATTGAGTGGCTCGAAAACTATCTTAACACCGCCAATACGACCTTTATTACCGTTACCCATGACCGTTACTTCCTCGATAAGGTCTGCAACTTAATTGTAGAGTTGGAAAATGGGCGACTCTACAGCTATAAAGGAAACTATGCTTATTTCCTAGAAAAGAAGGCCGAAAGAGAAAGCGTAGAAAGCGCCGAGATCGACAAGGCCAGAAACCTCATGCGGAAAGAGCTGGATTGGATACGGCGACAACCCAAGGCAAGAGGGACCAAGGCTAAATATCGAATCGATGCCTTTGAAGATCTCAAAGAAAAAGCAACCCAACAGAAATACGACGATAAAATCGAGCTCAATATCCGATCTTCTCGACTAGGCTCAAAAATAATCGAATTGCAAAGCATCGGAAAGCGGTACGGAGAAAAAGAGGTCGTCCATAATTTTCTTTACACCTTCCGACGAGGGGATCGGGTAGGTATTGTAGGACCGAACGGAGCTGGGAAGACTACTTTACTGCGGATGATTACTGGGGATTTAAGACCTGATAATGGGCAAGTCGTTCGCGGCGATACCGTAAAATTTGGTTATTACACCCAGTCAGATCTTGAATACAAAAGCGGACAACGCGTTTCAGACCTCGTCCGGGAACAGGCTGAGGTGGTACGACTAGGCACGGGACAGACAGTTACCGTGTCACAATACATGCAATCCTTCCTGTTTCCTCCCGAAAAGCAACATGATTTCGTCGAGAAGTTGAGCGGAGGAGAAAAAAGAAGACTGCAATTGCTACTCATGTTCATGAGTGAGCCCAATTTCTTAATATTGGATGAACCTACTAACGATCTGGACATTACAACGCTGAATATTCTGGAAGAATTTTTACTGAATTTTCAGGGATGTTTAATGATCGTATCCCACGACCGTTATTTCCTCGACCGACTGGTTGATCATCTATTCGTTTTTGAAGGAGATGGCCGGATCCGTGATTTCCCAGGTAATTATACTGACTATCGGAATTGGTTAGAGGAGAACCAAACGGAAAAAATACCGCAAAAACCGGTAACTTCAACACCTCCTAAACCGACGCCAGAAAACGCCAAGAGAAAGGCTTCGTTTAAGGAACGAAGAGAATTTGAGGAGCTGGAAAAAGAAATAAGCGAATTAGAAAAAAAGAAAAAAGAATTGCTGGCGCTGCTGGAAAAAGGTGGTGATCATACCCAGTTGACCGAATGGGCACATCAGTTGGAAGATATTTCAACCGTCTTGGCTGACAAGGAAATGAGATGGTTGGAACTATCGGAAATTATGTAATTTTGGCCCGATTGAAGTAGTATAGAACAAGATTCAATGAGATCAATAGCCGAATTTTTTCAGTTTTTACTGAACTCAGAGGAAATCATTGTAACAGGAGGTTTAATTTTAGTAACTCTGATCGTATTTGCTGAAAACGGTTTGTTTTTTGCATTTTTTCTTCCGGGAGATTACCTGGTATTTCTGGCGGGCGTTTTTTGCGCTACCAAAATCCTCAATGTTTCCATATGGCTTCTGTTGGCCTGTCTTTTAGGTGCTGCCATATTAGGCTCCCTCACAGGGTATCTTTTCGGGTGGTATTTTGGGGAGAAACTCAAAAATCGACCGGATTCCTTCTTTTTCAAAAAGAAATATCTCACGCAAACAAGAAAATATTTTGACAAATATGGCAGTCGTACGTTAGTCATTAGTCGTTTTCTGCCCATCGTACGTACCTTTGCTCCCATCCTGGCTGGGCTTTCCAAAATGCCCTGGGGAAATTACCTTGTTTTTAATATCCTAGGCGCTGTCCTTTGGATTGTTGGATTGACCGGGGGCGGCTATCTGTTTGGAACACGTTTTCCACAGATTATTGATTATGTTGAGTATATTATCGCTTTCTTCTTGCTGATCACAACCGTCACCGTCATTAGGGGTTATTTTAAAGCAAAGGAAGATCTGGAGGAAAATTAACCTATAAGCAGTTCCCTGAACAATGAAATTAAGTGTTGTCATACCCGCTTACAACGAGGAAGAGTCGATTGCGGAAACCCTTCGCTCCTTAAACAACACCTTAAGAAAACACGGCATTGAGCACGAAATTGTCGTGACCAATGACAATTCAAAGGATGGAACGTTGCGTGTTCTCGACGATCTTTCCCTTGAAATCCCCGAGCTCGTATACTACACCAACCCCGGTCCCAACGGTTTCGGATACGCAGTTCGCTATGGATTAGAACGTTTTACAGGCGACTGCGTAGCGGTTTTCATGGCGGATATGTCAGACGATCCCGAAGACCTGGTCAAGTTCTATCGAAAAATGTGTGAAGGCGATTACGATTGTGTTTTCGGATCAAGATGGATACCAGGGGGAAAGGTTATCGACTACCCTCGCGTAAAAAGAATTATCAATCGTATCGCAAATTTCATTGTAAAAATGGTAATGGGCATCAAATACAATGATACTACCAACGCCTTTAAACTCTACAAAAAAGAAACGATAGAGGGGTTAAAACCCTTTTTAGCACCCCATTTTAATCTTACCATAGAGCTACCCCTCAAAGCCATTGTGCGCGGTTACAATTATGCCGTTGTACCTAACAGTTGGACAAATCGTAAGCACGGAGAATCGAAATTGAAAATCAAAGAAATGGGAAGCCGTTACTTTTTTATCTTGATGTATTGTCTCATCGAAAAGTATTTTTCACAAGGAGACTTCAAGAAGAAAGGTGTTGTGCAAAAAACGGTAAGCCGATAAAATAGACTGGGCTGGGTATAAACCACCAACTTAAATTCCACGCCTTTCGCAGGAACAAACCCATCTTAGTTGAATCTTCAAAAAATCCTTTTTGCTGGAGTGATCAAGTCGGGCCTTTAATGGTTGGTTAATGAGGTTTCCTATACCGCTAGTTCTCACGTTTAAGAAGAACGATTCGATTTTTTAACGTTGATTTACCCCAAGGTATACGTCAAAAAAAGGTAATTAAAACGCAAAAACACCCAGCATTTGCCTACCTAATAAAATAATAGGTCTTCAAATTTAACTTTTCTCTGGTCCGAAACGTTCTAGTGTTTTCCCTTACCATCGAAGTCAATCTAGTATAAAAGTAATTGACTCCGCCACTGCTTGCTGAATTACGCTATTGCAAATTGATGTAGGTCAATGCAAAAGGTATCACAATTTCTCACTTTTGTACAAAAAGTTTACGACTATGAAAATTTTAGGCTTACATCATGTGACCGCCATCGCGGATAACGCCCAGCGGAATCACGATTTTTATACGCGTGTATTAGGACTTAGAATGGTAAAGAAAACGGTCAATTTTGACGATCCCGGTACCTACCATTTTTATTTTGGGGATGAAATCGGCACCCCAGGAACCATCCTCACTTTTTTTCCTTGGGAAGGAATTGGACAAGGAAATACCGGTGTAGGGATGGCTACGCAGGTTGGTTATTCCATCCCTTCTGGGAGCATAGATTTCTGGAAAGAGCGCTTTAGCAGCGAAGGTATAACCCAAAAAGAGGACACGATATTTGGAGAACAGTCCATTCGCTTTTCAGATCCGGACGGGCTGGAAATAGTATTAACGGAAACTTACTCACCGGATACGAGAAAGGGATGGGCTACGGATGAAATCCATCGTGGCGTTGCCTTGCAAGGATTTCACAATGTCACGCTCAATTTGAACCGCCTTGACCCAACCGTAGCTATCATTACGGATTTGCTGGGCTATCAATTGCAGGATCAGGAAAATAATCGTTATCGATTTGTGAACGATTCCATTGAAACTGCGAATGTCTTAGATCTGATTGAAGATCGAAACGGCTCCAGGGGGAGAAATGCAGCCGGTACCATACACCACGTCGCTTTCCGGGTGGCAGACGATCAAATATTGATGGAATATCAGGAACGAATTCGTTCGGCCGGTTTGAGCGTTACACCCAAAATAGACCGCGATTATTTTTATTCCATTTACTTCCGTGAACCCGGAGGAGTATTATTCGAAATCGCTACGGACAATCCAGGTTTTACGAGAGATGAACCCGTAGAACACCTGGGTTCGGCCTTAAAACTTCCTCATCGCTATGAATCGATACGGGAAAAAATAGAACAAGTATTGCCTAAACTTTAATGATATAATTATGGAGAAACTGAATGTCGAACTGAATAACGGCAAAGGGGAAGTTCAGCTGTGGCTGGGTGATGAGAAAGTTGGATTTATGGAAATCGCTGTGAATGGGGAGCGGTTGACGGTTTACCATACGGAAGTGGATAAGGCACATGGAGGTAAGGGATATGGTAAATTACTCATTGGGAAACTGGTTGATTATGCTCGTGAAAATGATTTGAAAATTTCCCCTTTGTGCCCCTATGTACGGGGACAAATCAATAAACATCCGGAGTTATATGCGGATGTAGTATTTAAGAAATAATCATGGTTTATGAATAAGTTTATATCGGGCATTCACCATGTGACAGCCATTACGGGAGATGCTCAAAGTGATATTGATTTTTATACCAAGTTATTGGGTCTGAGGCTCGTTAAAAGAACCGTCAACTTTGAAAACTCGGAAGTCTTTCATCTTTATTTCGGGGATGAGATGGGAAACCCCGGAACGATTCTCACTACATTCCCCTACGGCTCCGATCTTCCGAAAGGCCGCCATGGAAGGGGAATGGTTAACACAACAGCGTTTTCAGTGGACCTAAACGGACTGGATTTTTGGATACAAAGACTCGAAAAAGCCGGTATTGCCTATAAACATCCTCAACAACGTATGGAGGGGGAGGTTTTTGTGTATTTAGAAGATGGTGACGGGTTAGGATTGGAGTTGGTTTTCAATGAAAGTGATAGTCGACAAGGATTTGAAACGCAGGACATTCCCAGGGAATGGGCAATCAAGGGTATTCACCATGTGGAGCTGTGGCTGGATTCATTGGAAAGAACTACCGCTTTACTAACTCAACGACTGGATCTTCACATTGTGTCGGAATCTTCACAGCGAATACGTTTGGGTGCTGCTGATAAGACCACTGAGTTTGTCGATCTGATTGCAATTCCAGAAATCGCGCAAGGGCGCAGTGGTCGGGGGACGGTACATCATATAGCCTTGGCTACCAACAATCTTCAAAATCAACGGACTTTAAAAAACAAATTAGAAAGCCTGGGTATAAACGTTTCAGAGGTAAAAGATCGTAAGTATTTTTCTTCAATCTATTTCCGAGAACCAGGGGGCGTACTTTTTGAAATAGCGACCTCCTGGCCGGGTTTCTCCGTCGATGAAGATCCAGTGTCCTTGGGGGAAAGTTTAATGCTTCCACCACAATTTGAAGGACAGCGTGAAAAATTAAAACAGATTTTACCTGAATTAAGTATTTAATATGGTACATCAACTCAAAATCATCCAACGTGGAGTTCCTCTCGATCAAGCGGAAAAAGTATTAATCATGATCCACGGGAGAGGTGGAAACGCCGAGGACATCACGACCATTTCCTCCTACCTCCATGTCGACGAGTTCGCGCTGTTAGCACCACAAGCAACCCAAAATACCTGGTATCCTTATTCATTCATCGCCCCGACCGAACAAAACGAACCTTGGTTGTCCTCTGCCCTGGATGTGGTCAATCAGACGGTTGAGAAGGCCATACAAGCAGGAATTCGTCTGGAGAATATCTATTTTTTTGGCTTTTCACAGGGAGCTTGCCTGACTGTGGAGTATCTAGCCAGACATGCCCGTCGGTATGGGGGTGCTTTTCTGGTCATAGGAGGCTTAATTGGGGAACAGATCAATCGGCAAAACTATCAGGGAAATTTTGAGCAAACGCCTATCTTGATCGTTTCGAGTGATCCCGACTTTCATGTACCCGTGGAAAGGGTTTATGCAACTTCGAACATTTTGCGAGAAATGAACGCCCAGGTAAAAGAGGAAATATTTCCAGGAGCAGGCCATCAAATGACTCCTATCCATATGGAACTGGCGAATAAATTCCTATGGAATCAAAAATAAACTAGACTTTTAGCTTTAGCAGCTATTTTCATTTACCCGGTAGTTGAGTAATAGGGAATCACCCGATAATTGTTTATTTTTTCACCGCAATTTAATCTGCTGAGCAAAATAATCGTTTATGACGAGTACCTTTACTGACCCGGGTCAATCACCGGCTACTACCAAACATCCCCGTCAACTCTATCTTTTGTTCTTCACAGAAATGTGGGAACGCTTTTCCTTTTATGGAATGAAAGCGTTGCTCCTAGCCTATATGGTGATGGAGTTGAATTTTGCAGAAGAAAAGGGCTATGCGATCTTAGGAGCATATGCAGCGTTAGTCTATACGATGCCCGTCTTCGGAGGGATGTTGGCTGATAAACTTCTGGGTAGTCAGCGCGCGGTTCTTTTTGGTGGCGTCCTCATGAGTCTCGGTCATTTGGTGCTCGCACTGCCTCTAAATTGGAGCTTCTTCACCGGATTATCCTTGATCATTTGTGGTAATGGATTTTTTAAACCCAATATTTCCACGATGGTTGGAGGTTTGTACAAAGACAATGATCCGCGAAGAGACAGTGCTTTTTCAATTTTCTATTTGGGGATTAACATAGGAGCCGCATTGGGTGGTGCCATCTGTGGCTGGGTAGCGCATGCCTGGAGTTGGCATGCTGGCTTTGGGATAGCCGGCATATTTATGATTTTGGGTACGTTAGTATTTTATTTTGGGAAAAAATCGCTTGGAAAGGTAGGGCTTCCGCCTCGACCTGAGAAGTTGAGTGAAAAATGGGGGGGTATTTTACGAAAAGATTTATCGGTTTACCTGTTTACCTTTTTGTTGGTGCCCTGTATAATACTTCTTTTTAACCGACATCATATTATGGATGTCGTCATGCTTGTTCTGGGGGTAACGTCCTTGTTCTACCTTCTTTTCGAGGCATTTCGTATGGATGCTCAAGGTAGAAACAAACTTTTGGCAGCCACCGTTTTGATCTCTTTTTCGATTTTGTTTTGGGCTTTCTACGAACAAAATGCAGGTTCACTCAATTTGTTTGCTATTCGGAATGTGAACATGATGGTAGGACAGACCGAGCTGCCCGCACTTTCAGTAAATAATTTCATTCCGCCTGCCTGGGTAATTGTCCTGAGTTCCTTTTTTGCTTGGCTATGGATTTGGCTAAGTCGGAGAGGGTGGGAGCCGGGAACTCCTGTCAAATTTGCGCTATCCTTTGTCTTTGTAGGAATAGGTTTCCTAACCTTTTATTTGGGGACAGAAATGGCCACTGAAGGTAAGATACCCTTGTGGGTATTTGCTATGGGCTATTTCTTTATCATTTGTGGAGAGCTCTGTATATCCCCAATTGGGTTGTCCATGGTCACTAAATTGTCGCCTTCCCATATGGTGGGTCTGATCATGGGGATTTGGTTTTTGGCTTCAGCATTGGGAGAGTTCGTATCGGCTAAGATCGGAGCTATGATGGTGGTGCCCCCGGAAGTGGTCGACGATGCAGTGGCGTCCTTACCCTACTACAGTGTGATTTTGCAGCAGATCGGTTATGTCGCCATTGGAGTGGGCGTAGTGTTATTACTTTTTAATCCGATTTTACGCCGCTGGATGGGAAACATACACTAAGTCGGTCACTTTAGCTCCGTTTCGAGGATGGGTTGAAGTTGTGTTGCCCATTGTGCATAGGCTTCCGAGGTCAGGTGAGTTCGATCACCAGCCAGCCCTTTTTGTAGTCCGGAATGATCTGAAAGCCAGCGATTGGGGTCTACAACGGGGATGTTTAAGGAGTCGCAAAAGGCAACTAACCACTCGTTCAAACGCTCTACTTTAACCTTTGTACTCGGGGATTCTCGCTCGTATAGGGTTAACTGCACCAAGGTTTTAAGTTGGGCGTTTTTGAGTTGAAGTAGCAAAGATTTATAATCATCGATGGTCTCTTCTACTGATCTTTCAAGTATAGTCAAGTCATTAATTCCGCCCATAAACACACACAGTTCGGGCTGAAAGGATAAAACAGCCTTTTCAAGGTCATCTTTCAAATGAACCACTCCGAGTCCTGGTATTGCACTGTTCCGGATGTCGCATCGTCGCATTAAGACATTCCACTGACCTTGTGCTGTGATTGAATCACCATAGAAAACGATCTTCGCTTTGCCGCTCCAATTTAGCCATGCCTGGACTATTCTTTCTCTAAAATGATAAGCCCCAAAAACTAACCCTGTAAGGAGTATTAGGTTGACTAAAAGAGAAACTCCTAACAAAATCTTGAGGTATTTTACATTGGAAAGCATAGCGTGAAGAATCGTTACAAATCGATGAAAAGGGCAAATGGCCTCTATTTTTACTTATCTTCTTCATTGAGGGCTGTAAAACCAGCGACGATATCAAATAGCTCGGCATCGATACTGCTCTGCCGAAGTTGATGATATTCAAAATAAAGTTGTCCGCGTAGTTCCTCTATATTTTTTTCAGCCCGAAGCATAGCTTTCAAACGACTCTTATTTTCGCTCGCCAACGAAAAAGCGCAGGCTCGGAATAGCGAAGTGAAAAGATATTCGGAAAACAAGGTGGAGAATACCTCCTCCGTTTTGCTGATCAACTGGGGGAGACGGTTGGAAGGCCAGGGTTGATGGGCTGTTCGTTTGATCCATTCATCCTGAAAGGGTAATAGTTTACGAATAACAGGTGTATATCCTTCCGGATTTTTTGGTCTATTGAAAACCGAATAGATCGTGCCGAGGGAATCTTCTTTTTTTAAGTTTTCAATTTCGGTTAAAAGACGATCGGTTAGACGGGTCACTGCTTTGATGGAGCCCGGTACAGGGAAAGTTCGCTGGATGGAATAACCGGCATCTTCCAATAAGTATTTCACCCGTTCACCCACCACCCAGATAATCACCTTCCCCGGTTCGGCTTCCTGCAGGGTTTGTAACGAAAACCGGGCTACGGTGTGGTTGAAAGACCCCACCAAGCCTTGATCCGAACCAAAGACAATTAAGAGTACGTGGTCAGATACTTCGGAATTCGAAACCGGGGGAGCATGATGGCGTAGGTAGACTTGAATTCCCGTTAAAATATTTTTATAATAGGCATCCAAGGCCGATACAGCACGCTGGAACTGACCAATATGTGAGGAAGTAATAGCCTTCATCGTTTTGACAACAGCACCCAGATCGCCGGCCTGTTTGATTTTACGTTGGAGGTTTTCTATAGACTCACTCATTCGTTTGCATCGATGGGTTACTCATTGACGTATAGCGTTGGATGACTTTCTTAACAATTTCTAATAATTCAATTTCGTCGTCCTCTGTAAATGCGCCGGTAATAAATACCTTTTCGTAAAGGTTTGCAGGAATTCGGAACGCCTCCTCATACAATAATTCCTGTACGGATAGCATTTCATCTTCCGGTATTGAATCGAGTAAATGATGTTTGAGCGCGATGAGTACCAAAATTTGTTGTGCTACCGATAAAGGTGATGCTTCCGCTTGGATTAGACATTGCCGTATTCGCTTTCCGTGTTCCAAATGTTTTTGGGTATCTTTATCGAGTCGTGCTCCAAATCGTGCAAAGGTTTCTAATTCTTCGAATTGAGCATAGGTAAGTTTTAGTTTTCCTGCGACTTTCCGAAATACTTGCCATTGTGCTTTTCCCCCTACTCTTGACACCGATTTCCCCACATCTACCGCCGGTAGAATACCTAAGCCGAACAACTTTGGGGAAAGGTAAATCTGTCCGTCCGTTATTGAAATGAGATTGGTTGGGATATAGGCTGACATGTTTTGTGCTTCTGTTTCCACGATGGGCAAGGCGGTCAAAGAACCCCCGCCTCGATGGTCGTTGAGGTGCGTTGACCGTTCTAGAAGCCGTGAATGCAAGTAAAATATATCACCTGGAAAGGCTTCTCTTCCGGGCGGTCGATTCAACAGTAAGGACATTTCGCGGTACGCCCGGGCATGTTTGGTCAAATCGTCATAAACAATTAACACATCCCGCCCTCTTTCCATAAAAAACTCAGCGATGCTTGTAGCAGCATAAGGAGCAATATATTGTAGTCCACTCGGGTCATTACCTTCCGTAACGACCACGATACTATACTCCATCGCTCCAGCTTCTTCTAACTGAGAAATGGAGCGAGCTACGGAGGCAGATCTTTGGCCAATGGAACAATAGACACAGATTACCTGCTTATCCTTTTGGTTAAGAATCGTGTCAATCCCAATGGCTGTTTTTCCCGTTTGACGGTCCCCAAGAATGAGCTCGCGTTGACCCTTACCAATGGGAATCATGGCGTCAATGACTTTTATTCCGCTTTGAAGGGGGGAAGCAATAGGCGCCCGATCCATTATGGCAGGGGCAGGGCGTTCAACCGGATATCGATGTGAAAAAATAACCTGTCCCTTCCCATCCAAAGGCTGCCCCAGAGGGTTGATCACCCTTCCTATTAAACCTTCTCCAACAGGGACGTCAAGGGTTCTCTCGGTTCTATAAACCGTATCGCCCGCTTTAATCGCGGTATCGTCGGTCAATAATACAACGCCTATTTCATTTTCATCAAGATTTAAGGCAATGCCATAACTTTCGTCAGAGAATTCAATAATTTCTTGATAACCCGCTCCGGGCAAGCCCTCCACCTTAGCGATACCGGAATGGATGCTTTTCACCACGCCAGTTTCCATTAAGGATAGCCTAGGCCTAATCTTCTCCCTTTTTTGAGCAAGTGACTCAAAGGTGAGATCAATAAACTCTTGAATATGTCGATTGGTCAACATCATTCCCTTTATTTAATCAATTTCACGCAGATAACCCGCTACATGCCATACCATTTTATAGTGGTTAATCTGCACTTCTATGCCGCATATCAGCTCTGGTTTTATTTCAAATTCAGGTGTTACTTTATCTATTTTAATCAATTCTCGAAGCGCTTTGGTGATCGACTTCTGTTGGCTGGGATCCAGACTAAACGCTGTTCGAACGACGATCGAATTCTCATCATCCAACGCTTTTTTTAGTTGTTGTCGTTCGATGGGCTCCGGACGGTCGAGGTGCCTTAAAAACTGGTCAATGAGGTAGTTTTCAAGTTCTTGCGATGCTAAATCACCCATCGTTTTTTTGGCAAGGGCGAAAACTTCTCGCTGTGCACGCGTTGCAATTTGGTTTTGTATCGATAATTGTTCCTCATTAAAAGATCGCATCAACTTAGATCGAAGCTCTTCGGTCTCTTTTTTAACTTGTGTAAACATTAATTGTCTCTCCTTTTCGGCCTCTTGTCGGGCTTCGTCCAAGAGTTGGTTCCGTTCTTTTTCCAGCGCTTGGAATTTCGCCTCGTATCGATTTTTTATTTGTTGCGCTTCTTCCCGAATGGCGGCGGCGTTACTTAATTCGGTAGCAATTTTCTGTTTACGATCAGCAATAGCCTTGGTCACGGGTTTGAAGAGAAACCTGCGTAACAACAAAGCCAATATGAGAAAGTTGACGATCTGAGCGGCAACGGTGAACCAATCAAGCAGCATAGTTTATTTTAGTTTCCAATGAAATGATTCCAAAATGGATTGGCGAAAATCAGAATCATCGAGATCACAAAACAATAGATACCGGAAGATTCAATCATCGCCAGACCCACGAAAAGAGTTCTAGTAATAGTGGGTGACGCGTCAGGTTGTTGGGCTAACGATTCCATGGCTGCCGCTACCGCCCGCCCTTCCGCCAGTGAGGGAGCGAATACGCCAATGGCGGTGGTTATTCCTGAAATTACGATCGATACAATTGCGACGATGGTGATATTGTCCATGAGTTACCTTTGATTTAAGTGTTTTTGGAAGCTGCGGCAATATAGACCGTAGCTAGAATGGTGAATATATAGGCTTGGATCACCCCCGTTAATAAACCGAATAGATTCATTACAACGGGGAAGAAAAAGGGGGTTAAGGTTAATAAAATGCTGATAATGATTTCGCCACTCATCATATTCCCGAATAAACGGAACGCCAGCGAAATGGTTCGTGTAAACTCGCCAATGATGTTGAAGGGTGCCAGCAGCGGATTAGGACTGATGTAGGTCTTAAGATAGCTGCAAAGTCCCATCTTGTAAATATTAAAAAGCGGAACTGCGAGAAAAACGCAGATCGCTAAGGCCGCTGTGGTCGAAAGCGAACTTGTCGGTGGTTTATAACCCGGAAAAATGGTGGCCAGGTTGGCTGTTACAATAAATAAAAACAACGTACCTAAAAATGGTAAATAGCGAAGAGGCGTCTGTAAACCAGCCTCTTCAATTTGATCGCTAATGGTAATTACAATCATTTCCAACACCCCTTGCTTGCCATCTACTGGTTTGTCGGCACTGAATTTACGCGTGATTAACCATGAACCCCCCACTAAAAAAAGCATTAGCACCCAAGTGGTAACAAGGGTGTTATTAATGGTTAAAAAACCATAGCGCCAATATTCGATTTGGTCAGGTGTAATGGTCATCTTTTATTTTTACTATATTTTTTTGTGTAATGGATCACCATAAAACGGGCAGTGATGAAGCCTATAGCGCATATTACCATACGCTCCCAGCTCCCGGCAGCCACGAAATAGAAGCCTACCAATACCACTGCAGTACGAAGCAAAAAACTACCTATAAAAAACAGCCCTGCCAATTGCCGTCCTAAGGCTTTCTGGACAGTAAACCACAATCCTGCGAAATAGAATATTCCGAGTAAAATGCCCGCAATAAGGGATCCTATCAACATTAACCAATTATTCATCCTTTCTCGAAGCCTCTTTATTGATTTCCTTATTTTCTTCTTCTACCCACCGGTAAGCCAATAGGCATCCCAGCATTATTCCCCCGACCATCATGGTTAACGTCCATGAAAACCCTTGTGGCAAAACCCGGTCAAGCCAAATTCCAATTGCCGTACCCACTAAGGCAGGTAGCACGATAGACCAACCGATGACACCCATAACGCTTAAGCCCAGCCAGGTACTCCGTTTAGTTCGACTTCTAGATCTAAGTTTTCGGCGTTCGATCTCCTGAATTTTTTCAGAAAATGATCGTGTCTTATCGGTCATGAGGTTTTTATTTCTTGGTCAATTGTTCGAAGTTTTTGATAAATCCAGTTTCGAGTTGCGCCATTACCTTTCTTGCTTTCAATTCCTCCTCATCCAGGTTTCTAAATTGATTTTCGATCGCAAGATGGAGGGCTCCTAGATCCTCGTCTGCAAGTGCATTACGGACCGACACGGTAACGATATTCCCGGTTTTTGTCAAAATGCCCTGGTCTACAGCAATAAAGAATTCTTTTCCCTCTCGATCAACGCAAGTTAGGATGCCCGATGATAAGGGTGCCACTCCATCCAGCCTTCGGGGCAGGATACCGAATGAACCCGATTGCGTAGATACTTGGATTCGACTGATCTCCTTATTATTGTAAAAGATCATTTCGGGCATCAGTACATTTAATTCAATAAGCGTTGAATTTTCCACATTTTAACGTTTTACTTCATCAATAGAGCCGATCATATAAAAGGCATTTTCGGGAAAGTCTTTGAATTCATCTCGGAGGATTCGTTCACAGCCGTCTAAGGCGTCTTCCAACGACACACTTTTACCGGGCATCCCGCTAAATTGTTCGGTGGTATAGAAGGGCTGTGTGAGAAAACGCTCTAATTTTCTGGATCGGTTGACCAGATTTAAGTCCTCATGGGAAAGTTGTTCCAGCCCCAACATGGCGATGATATCCTTTAATTCTTCATATTTTGCTAGGGTCGACCTTACCTCTTTGGCAATATTGTAATGCCTTCTACCGATCGTTCCTGGGGTGGCCATACGGGAATTAGATTCCAGTAGATCCACGGCTGGGTAGAGGCCTTCGCTCGCTCGTTTACGCGAAAGAATAATTGATGCTGAAAGGTGGGAAAATGTATGAACCGCGGCCGGATCCGTCATGTCGTCGGCGGGTACATAAACTGCCTGTATCGAGGTAATAGCCCCTGTATCCGTATTAGCGATACGTTCCTGTAGCCAAGCCAATTCGCTGGCCATCGTCGGTTGATAACCTAGTCGTGAAGGCATTTTTCCCATCAAACCCGAGACTTCCATACCCGCTTGTATGAAGCGGAAAATGTTGTCGATCAATAACAAGACGTCCTTTCTTTCTTCGTCACGAAAATATTCGGCTACCGACAAGGCAGCCTGTCCAATCCGGAAACGAGCACCCGGGGGTTCATTCATTTGGCCGAAGAGCATGGTCATATTGGGAAGAACTCCTGCGTCTTTCATTTCATGGTAGAGTTCGTATCCTTCCCGGCTGCGTTCTCCGATTCCGCAGAATAAGCTCACCCCATTATGTTTTCCGACCATGTTATGAATCATTTCGGTCAACAATACTGTTTTGCCTACCCCGGCGCCACCAAACAAACCCGCCTTTCCTCCTTTCTCCAACGGGACCAAAACATCAATTGCTTTTATGCCCGTTTCAAAGATTTCGGTTTTGGTGGACAGACGATGTAGGCTAGGTGGGTGTTGGTGAATACTTCGTAGGGGCGTGTTCTCGGGGATGATATAGTCATCCAATGGTTCTCCGAAAACATTGAACATGTGTCCAAGGGTGGCCGGACCTACTGGGATCTTGGCGGGTGCACCCGTGTCGAACACTTCCGTCCCCCGCGAAAGCCCATCTGTGGGGGTTAACGCAATTCCCCTGACTTTACTCTCACTCAATTGAGCCATTACTTCGATAGGAATTTCACCATTTGGCCCTTGCGTCTTTACCAGAGAATGAATGAATGGAAGAGCGTTGAAAAACTCCATATCAACGACACTACCCCGTACTGCAATTACCTTTCCGTAATTCTGAGCTATTAAAGCCATTCACCTTCCTGTTGTTTAGAAAATACTCAAACATTAAAATTAAGGCATTTTCCAATAGGAGAAACTAACTAGGGTCATTTATTAGTGTGACAAAGGTCAATAGGGATGAAATGAGAAAAATGATAATTGCCCGATGAATAATTCAGTAATTTCGTAGTCGGGGAGTGCCTGATAATTCGCGAAATTTCCTCTAAATTGCTAATACCTTAACAAACTGTTCTGATGAAAATTCTAACCAGTTCTCAGATTAGAGAGCTCGATGCCTATACGATTGAACATGAACCTGTTTCTTCCTGGGAATTGATGGAACGGGCTTCTCGCGTTTTTGCCCAATGGCTTATTGACAAATTTGGTGAACGAGAAGTCTACCATATCGTCTGTGGAATGGGCAACAATGGAGGGGATGGGCTTGCTGTTTCCAGAATTCTCCTCCAAAGAGGATATCGTGTTCAAACGTACATTGTTCGACACAAGGAAAAGGGTAGTCCCGATTTTGAGACCAATAGAAGTTTATTACGGGAGATTGTCCCTCCAATGGAAATATTTTCGTCCAAGGACCTACACTCCCTTGAGGATGGAATCATCGTAGATGCCTTGCTAGGTTCAGGACTTAATGCAGCGGTTCGGGGCTTATTAGCTGATGTCATTACCCAACTCAATGCCGCAGGGTTGCCCATCGTCTCGATCGATATAGCCAGTGGGTTATTTGATGATCGACCGAATCAGCGCGGCGATGTGATCATCCGACCCGATTATACCGTTTCATTTCAATGCCCCCGGTTATGTTTTGTCATTCCCCAATGTCACGCCTATGTAGGCGATTGGCAGGTAGTAGACATAGGGTTGAGTACCGAGTATCTCCAACGATTGTCCTCGAGCTATTTTTTGACAACCAGGGAAAATCTGCCACACCTGCTAAAAAAGCGAGGCAAATTTTCCCATAAGGGCACCTATGGACATGCGGTACTTATGGCTGGGAGTTACGGAAAAATGGGCGCAGCTGTACTTTCGGCTAAAGCCTGCTTAAGATCGGGGGCGGGTTTGATCACCACTTACATCCCCAAATGCGGCTATGAAATCATGCAAATTAGTTTACCTGAAGCCATGGTTATTACTGATCCTCAGCAGGATAGTCTGTCCGTTGCGCCGGTTTTGGAGATGTACTCAGCTGTAGGAATTGGGCCGGGAATAGGCACCAACGACCACGCACGCAATATGTTGCAGCAGGTATTACAGCAAGTAAAAGTTCCCCTGGTTTTGGATGCAGATGCCCTGAATCTATTGGCTGAAAACCCGTCTCTATTGCCGTATCTTCAAGAAAATACCATCCTAACCCCGCACCCAAAAGAGTTTCAACGCCTGGTAGGAGCATGTGAAGACGGTTTCGATATGTTACGGAAAGCCCAGGACTTTTCGAAAAAACATAAGGTGATCATTTGCTTGAAAGGGGCTCATACAGCGGTGGTACTACCGAACGGAAATGTCTATTTCAATACAACAGGCAATCCAGGTATGGCTACAGCGGGGAGTGGCGACGTATTAACCGGGGTTATTTTAGGCCTCCTTTCCCAAGGTTATGCACCGGACATTGCCGCTAGATTAGCGGTTTTTAAACATGGTGAAGCGGGGGATTTTGCCGCAGCTCGGAAATCGGGAACTTCGCTAATTGCCTCAGACCTAATCGAATACCTGTTTTGGTGAGACGAATACGTGGCATGAATTTTGATAATGTGGTCTTGGTTCGTCAATTTAAATCCTTTTTACCATGGCTACTGAATCTTTATTCGCAGACTTAAACTATTACCGCAAAACCGAGAAGAGGAAAACTTTTTCCATCGCAGCTGTTATCAAATTTGCTATCTTGTTATTTGTAACAGCCTACGCGATCGTAAAAATTGTAGAACCCTTACTCGTCCGGGATATTTATTGATTTGTCTCCAATTTTTAGGTAGAAAAGCTGACAATGTCATACGAATAAGGTAGTATTGTATATCTGAGCTGGTGGCTATATGTACTACCTTGATGGTTTTAGAAAATTCGTTTTCAGTCAGAACTTGGCTACAGGGGTGCGACTGACCCTGGCCACGCTTGTTCCCTGCCTGATCTTTCACAAATACGGGGTATTAGAAAGCATGATGCCTTTTGCGTTAGGCACTCTGCTGATCGGCGTTGTCGATAATCCCGGACCACAAAACCGCCGCAGAAATACGCTGTTGGCGACCATTCTTTTATCTTTTCTTTCAGGACTCGCCACCGTTTGGGTAAAATCTGCCCTGGGGCTCGTGTATGTAGCCATCGCGGTGTTTGGTTTTTTCTACTCCATGATAGGGGTATATGGAAACCGTGCAAACAGTGTGGGTACGATTAGTTTGCTCGTTTTTATTTTTACGCTTGGAGAGGATATTTCACGCAATGAAATCTTCCAGCACATGTTCACTTTTCTGGCGGGAGGGTGCTGGTACTTTTTGATTTACTTGTTAGTAGACCGACTAAGACCCTATCTTCCCGCGCAGCAATTGATGGGAGAAAACCTTGTGTTGCTAGGTGAACTATTGTCGGTAAAAGCTAAATTTTATCTACCCCATCCGGATTATGAAAGGCTCTACGACAAGATGGTGCCATTGCAGGTGTCACTAAAAGATAACCATGAAACCTTGCGGGAGATACTCTTCAAAACCCGTATAATGGTCAAGGATTCGAATAACAGAAGCCGCGCCTTGGTTTTGATGTACCTTGATAGCCAGGATTTATTCGAACAAATTATCAACTCCCAACAAGATTATCGCTATTTAAGAAGTGTCTTTGGTGGAACCAAACTACTTCGGTTATTCGGTGTTTACATTCGTTGGCTTGCCGAGGAAGTCCAACATATAGGCGTGGCGGTTCAAGCTGGTACCCCTTCGAATTCCCGCCGAGACCTGGTCGAAGGTTTTCATAAATGTGAACTGGCATTTTACCAGTTTAGAGCCGAAAATATGACGCAGGAAAATGTCGAAGATTTCATCATGCTCAAGCAGGTTTTGATAGGCATGCGTGAGATCACCGAACGGATTAAAAAATTACACCATGCAACACGCTTCGAATCCACGCATACGGAAGACGTTAATTTGACAAGAAAGGATATGATCGTCCCGCAGGAAGATTTTAGTCCGGGGATTTTGTTTGATAATTTCTCCTTTAAGTCGACCTATTTCAGACATTCTCTGCGGTTGACCCTCGCGTTATTGACCGGTTACGCCATTGTCCAAATCAGTGGAATTGGTCATGGTTATTGGGTATTGTTGACAGTGGTTACCATCATGAAGCCCGCCTTTGGTATTACCCGACAACGAAATATCTATAGAATTGCCGGGACATTTTTAGGTGCATTCGTGGGCTTCATAACCATTTACTGGGGTAGCAGTGAAATCGCATTTGTGGTCATGATCTTAGCGATGATCACTGCCTATACCTTTATTAAAACTAACTTTTTTGTGGCAAGTGCAGCGATTACAGTCTATGTATTGATTGGCTTCTACTTTTTGAATCCTTCGATGATTGGAACCGTACTTGCAGATCGGATCATTGATACGCTCATCGGGTCGGTCATTGCCTACGTATATTCCATGTTCGTGTTACCGACCTGGGAGTCGTCTAATCTGAAAACCATTGTTTTACAAGGATTGGAATCGGCAGAAAAGTATTTCGAAGCGGTTGGCGAGGTGTTTTCAGGGACAGGGGTGGATACTTCCGGATTAAAATACTACCGCAAGGAAGCCTTTATCGAACTCGGGAATATTTCGGATACCTTCCAGAAAATGACGTCAGAGCCCAAAAAGCAAAGGGTAAAATTGGAAGATTTTCACCAACTGGTGGCCACACTGCATATGTTGACCTCCTATATCGCGTCCCTATCAACCTATGCGCAAAGTCTGGGAGATAAATTTGACGCGGCAGGCTTCAATCCGAAAATTAAAGCCATTAGTCGGCAGTTCGCAATAGCCAATTCAATTATCAAAGGAAAGCCAATCGAACGCGTGGAAGTAATTAAACAAGCCCTGCCTCAAAATGAACAGTTACTTGCCATGCTGGCCGAGATAAAGAAGGAAATTAGAGAGACGGGTAGGGAAGGCGTCAAAAACCCTCAACTTAGCCGGGATCTAGCAGAACTTCGAACCATAGATGGTCTTTTTGAGCTTATTCATGCCCTATCGGTTGATATCGTGAAAATTCTCAAACGTTTGTTTAAAGATTCCAGAGAAGTTTTTACGGATGAAGAATTGCGTGTAGATTAAAACGAAAAGGTAACTCTTCTCTAACTTATCCAATTACTTGCCATATTTTAAAAGAGCAGGGGGGGAGTTCAAGAGGAATACCTTGGGGGTTATCCCGAAAACAAAAGTCAAAATCCGGGGTTTGAGGATCGAAAATTTCGGTGAGCTTATAGGTAAGCTCCGAGCTTAACTGCAGGTTAGTATTCCAAACATTCTCCGGAATTCGAAGATGGGTGGAAAAACTTCGCTGGTGATCAAAATTGAATACCGCAATTAACTTCTGATTTTCTGTATAACGTAAAAATGAAAAAAGGCGACTGCTGTCATATCCGGGGCTCTGTCCATGGAAGTTGACATATTGCAAATCATAAAACAGTCCCTCGTAAATAGCTTCATTTTTTCGAACAAAGAAATTGAGGTTTCGATAAAATTGACGCAGCTTTTTTTGTGAGTCACTCAATTTTCCGCCGTCAAACATACCTTGATTCGTCCAGGCTTGAAGTTCGGGGATGCCCCAATAGTCGTAGATAGTTGTTCGGCCGTCATCGCCTTGAAAGCCTTCCGTTCCTTCGGCGGCCACGCCCACTTCCTGACCCGAATAAATCATCACGGGTCCTGAATGCAACGTGGCACTAAGTACCATTGCGGGAAGTGCTTTGAAGGGATTTCCCGCAAAAAAGCGTGATGCAATCCGTTGTTCGTCGTGATTTTCAAGAAAGCGAAGCATGTGTTGACTGATGTCACCCGATTCGGTCTGCCAAATCCGCGTGATATCATCGGCATGCCCATGCCCTTCGATCAGTCGGCGGAGGGCATCATATAAGCCCACTTTATCGTAGAGGTAGTCAAAACACCCCTGATGAATATAACGATGGTATTCACCCGGGTTATAAATTTCGGCAATAAATATTAGTTCGGGATTGATTGCTTTAAGCTGGGGAATTACCCAGGCCCAAAACTCGACGGGTACCATCTCAGCCATGTCGCAACGGAAACCATCCACCCCTTTACTTACCCAAAACGAAAGAATGTCTTTCATTTTTTTCCAGGTATCTGGAAGGGGATGGAACCAGGCTTTCCGTCCCTGCAAGTAATCCACGCCAAAATTTAATTTTACTGTATCATACCAATCATGAATACTGGGACGAGCATTAAAAACGTCATTTCCGGTAGCCCGTGCAGGAAATTCTTGGTAATCCCCATCGGAGAGAGAGATCGGTATATCCTGCCGACTAGGTAGCGTAAGGTTCTCTCCGGGGATATAGTAAAAGTTATTGTTGGGAGAAAAAGCCTTTTGCTTATCGTCGTCTTCTCCAAAATCTTTTACACGTTGAGGTTTTTGGTCCGAACGATAACTGCGTGCCACGTGATTGGGTACGAAATCGATGATACTTTTCAGCCCATTTTCTTTGGTTCGGTGAATGAGAGCTTCAAATTCACTTAATCGTTGCGTAATATTTTCTGCTAAATCAGGGTCGACGTCATAATAATCCTTAATCGCATACGGGGAACCGGCAATTCCTTTTACAATTTGCGGGTGATCTTTTGCTATGCCAAATGCTGAATAGTCGGTTAAGGTAGCGTGTTCCAAAATGCCTGTATACCAAATGTGCGTCACGCCAAACGCCCGTAATTCGGACAAGGCTTTGTCTGTTATATCGTTGAACTTACCACAACCATTCTCCTCCAGTGTACCAAAGTATTTGTTAGTTGATTTGCGATTGCCGAAATGGCGCACTAGTAACTGGTATATAATGTGTTTGTGGCGAGTTGAATGCATTCTGGTCACGAAATATTTTTATTAAAGAAACTGCGAACTAAGATACACTTTTTTCTTAGCCACTTTGTGACAAACCAAGCTTTATGCCCTAGGGAAAGAGGTGCTTTCACACTCGTAAATAAGTCAAAAGCGGGAGTGCTTCACAGTTAAATATCTTGTACTAACGAAATGCAGGTATTCGACGCACAAAAATGGCAATGAGCAATCCCATGATGGAAATGACCGCGAACGAGAAGCGTAAGTCAGTTAATTCGGCAATAAAGCCGATAATGGGAGGGCCTAATAAAAAGCCGAGGTAGCTGATGCCCGATACGCCAGCAAGCGCAATACTGGGTGGCATATTGCCTAGCTTACCCGCCGTACTGTAAACCATGGGTACTACCGACGAGACTCCGTAGCCCACAATGATGAACCCAAGAGTAGCCGAAATTATATGGGGGAAAAATATCGCTATCGCTAGTCCGGAAAATATAAACATCCCACTGATTTGGAGCATCCGGGTTTTTCCAAAGCGTAGTTGTAATTTGTCTCCCGTAAAACGACCTAAGGCCATCGTTATCATAAATGCTGCGTATCCTAAAGGGATTAAATTACCTTCAGCCTTAACGATTTTCTGAAAATACACGCCGCTCCAGTCGAACATGGTTCCTTCACTAGCCATGCAACAAAAGCCAATAAGTCCCAGTTGAAGAATTACTCTGGGTGGTTTTGAGATCGTAAACATTTTCTCCTGCTTCCGAGGAGCCCTTGTTTCGGTAGCGCTTTCCATTAAAAAACGATTGGCAAAGATGGTCGTCAGAATGCCTAAAATGGCAACGATCCAAAAATGTTGATAAGGACTTAGTTTCAAGCTAATCATCAGTAGTCCCACTAGCGCTCCCGTGAAACCGGCCGCAGACCAAACGCCGTGAAAAGTAGCTGTAATGGGTCGACCATATTGCCTTTCAACATTCACAGCCTGGGTATTAACCGAGATGTTGCATAGATTTCCGAACACACCCAGGGTGAAAAGGGCTAAGGATAGCTGCCAAGGTTCTTTTGCCAGCCCCAAATTGGTTAAACTAAATGCATAAAACACAAAAGCGATCGCAAGGGAGATTTTGCTTCCATAGCGAGCTACAATTCGTCCGGAAAAAGGGAGTGTAAGCATTTGTCCGGCTGGGAGCGCTAATAATAAGGTTCCCAACATTGCTTCACTTAAGCCAAGACTGGCTTTAATATCGGGAATTCGACTCGCCCAACTGGCGAATGAAAGTCCAAGAAAAAAGAAATACACCGATACAGCTAGGCGCTGATGGCTTTTTTCAATGTAATGGGTTCTCGTTTGATGGGTGTGAAATATTGATTTAGTTATATAAATCCTGCTATTTCTCAGTGCTTTTTCTATACTAAAATTCATGGCTAATAGAGATAAAAACCGCTGCAAACATAAGATTATTTTGTGATCACTGCAATTGTTTTTATTTCTCGCAAATATTAAAAAAGTTAAATATTAAAAAAATATAAAAAATATCGGGTAAGAGAGAATATTTAGGGTAGGAGGAATTCATTCGGGAGAACTAAAAGTGTAATCCGTATCAATTCTTTAGTAACTTGGCTATTGCCTTTTGAACCTTTTTTAAAAATTAAATGCATATTCCTTTTTTGTTAGTGGCCATTCTCTTTGCCCTCCCGGTTTTTAGTTCGAATTTTCAACTCTACGTCTCACCTACCGGCGATGATCGTCATCCAGGTACGGCGGATCTGCCCATGGCTTCCCTGGAAGGAGCTCGGGACAAAATTCGGGAACTGCGGAGAACGATAGCCCCTGAGGATACGATATGGGTAGAAATCCTTCCCGGTGTTTACCCCTTAACCCGACCATTTCGTCTGGGTATCGAAGACGGAGGGAGCCAGACCGGACCGGTCGTGTACCGCGGTAAACCGGTCGACCGACCGGTAATAACCGGTGGAAAAATGACTGCGAAGTTTGAAGAAGTAGGTAAGGATTTATGGCGTGTTTATATCCCAGAAGTAGCAGAATATGGTTTGTATTTTGAGCAACTATATGTTAACGGGCAACGACGCTTTCGTGCGCAAACCCCAAATCGAGGAGCCTTTTCCAAGGTAAAACGCCTTCAAGAGATTCGATTAGATACCCTGGGGGATTTTCGAATGGCACAGTTTGCTAGTCAAAAACTGACGGTCTTTCCGGACGATGCGAAGGTTTTTGGGGAAATACAGCAGGAGGAGTGGGAAAATGCGCTGGTGGTATTTTACCATAAATGGGATAACACCCGTAAAAGAATCAAGCATGTTAGTTTGGAAGATACTACCATCTATTTTACCGGTAGAGCAATGCAACCTTGGAATCAGATTGATTCGCATAGTTTGTATTACGTAGAAAATTACCGGAGAGCATTGGACAGCCCGGGAGAATGGTTTTTAGAGAAAGATGGATATCTCTACTATATCCCCCTTCCAGGAGAAAACATTGAAAACACCCAATGTGTCTACCCGATTGCCCCCCAGTTACTTGTCATTGAAGGACAAGAAGAGAAGGAAGTTGCGTCGGTCCGATTTGAAAATCTACGTTTTGAAGTGACGGGTTACAAAACACCTCCCCACGGCACAGAGCCCTATCAGGCTGCGGTTTATATCGACGCGGCTATAAGTATCGACTACGCCCGTCACATACACTTCTATAATTGTGATATTGCCCATACCGGTCAACACGGGATTTGGTTTAGGAAAAGAGTGTCTCATTCCTCTATCCAAAAGTCTCATCTATACGACCTAGGTGGGGGCGGTGTAAAAATAGGAGATTATGCTGCTCCGAAATTTATTACAAGCGAAAATGGCGAGACCGCGGAGACACACCATATTATAGTGCATAACAACATTATCCAACACGGCGGGTATGTGTTTCCCTGTGCTGTCGGGGTGATTATCTTTCATGCCAGTGACAATTCAGTAACCCACAACGATATAGCTAATTTCCGGTATACAGGGGTATCGGTAGGTTGGGTCTGGGGTTATTCTCCGAGCCCAGCAAAGCGAAATAAAATTGAGTTTAACCACATTCATCATTTGGGATGGGGGGAATTAAGTGACATGGGGGGCGTATATACCTTAGGTGCTTCGGAGGGCACGATGATTCGCAACAACGTAATCCATCATATTCACTCCTATAGTTATGGAGGCTGGGGGCTTTATACCGATGAAGGTTCTTATGGTATCGTACTGGAAAATAATTTAGTGTATCGATGTAAGAGTGCTGGTTTCCATCAGCATTATGGAAAAGAAAATGTGATTCGAAACAATATTTTTGCATTTAATCAATACGCCCAAATGCAGCTCACCCGGGTTGAAGATCACCATTCTTTTGATTTCACCCAAAATATTATCTACTACAACAGTGGGCAGCTCTACATGGACATGGGGAAGCACGCCTGGAAAAATGCACGTACCACGCTTGATAAAAATATCTTTTGGGATTGTAGAAAAGCCGAGCCGGATTTTCAGGGAATGGATTTTAAATCGTGGAAGGTCCTGGGAAAAGATAAAAATTCAATCGTTTCTGACCCACTTTTTGTTGATCCCAATGTGTATGATTTTCGTTTTAAAAGCGAAAAAGTAATCAGCAAGGTAGGTTTTAAGGCATTTGATTACCATCAAGCTGGGGTCTATGGCGATCCGGAATGGAAAGCTAGAGCGAAATTATCCGATAGGCTGCTCGAAGAATTCGATCAAGTGATGAAAAGTATACCTTAGTAGAGTTGTTCGAAGGTGCCTTTGACAAAGTCCTCGAAGGGTTCATTTTTATAATGATCCCCACCAAAAAATGTGACGATGCGGTAAAATTCGTCGGGTTTAATATAGCCTGGAATAGGTTGTATGATTTTCATTTTTTCGTCTAAGAATACGGTGGTAGGGAAGCTTGGCTTGTTTTGACTCAGAACCATAGCCCAAGCGTGGATACCACCTCGCCCTCTTTGGATAAAATGATAGTTCCGGTCGCCAATTTTTATGCTTTGGCGCTGTTCGGCATTGAATTTTATAGGATAGTAATTTTTGTTGATATATTCGGCTATTTCCGCTTTACTATACGTTTCCCTATCCATTACCTTGCACCAACCACACCAGTCGGTATAGAGGTCAACAAGCATTTTTCGCGGTTCTTTAGCATTCAATTCATAGGCTTCCTCCGGTGATAACCATTCGACCTTCCCTTTGGAATTTCCTGTGGGTGGAACCAGGGGTAATTCAAAGGATGAAAGTATAATCAAGAAAAAAAGCGATGAAAGGGCGGCGCCAGCCAATCTTACCATGGGTACGAAAATTTGTTTCAACCTAAAACATAACAATATTTTGACCAAAAAAATTACGTTGAACCGGCGAAATAGTTTTTGTAGACAAAAAAATACCCCGTTGTATCTTTGTACTTAAAGAATTCCAACGGGGTATGGGCATGGCGATAGCCTAGTTGCCAGGCGTACCTATGGAGGCAGGAGACCCTTCTTTTGGCGCACCGCCTTTCGAAAAATCCCCAGCTTTGATAATGACCATCTTGTTGTAGTCGATATACTTGTCGAACGCTGCTTTAATTTCAGCCGCAGTTAGGGATTGAATTTTATTTTCAAAAGCTTCATCCCAGGCGAGGGTTCTTCCCAAATAGAGATAATTGTTAAGACTCCCCGCCAGGGAGTTATCCTGTGCTCTAGACACTTGTCGTGACTGCAGATATCCGGATTTGGCTGTGCGAATCTCGTCCTCGGTAAACCCATCTTTGAGCGCTCTTTCAATTTCTTCACGGAACGCTTGTTCTAACTTCTCCACATTTTCAGGCGCGTAGATGGCAAAGGCAATAAAGTTTCCTACTTTGTCGATTGGATGGGCGCTAAATTGAGAGCCGACACCGTAACTCAAGCCATCTTTTACTCGGATACGGGTGGCGAGACGTGAGTTCAACAATCCTCCCCCCATCATAAAGTTTCCGAGTACCATTGCCGGATATTCAGGGTCATTGTCGCTAATCGCAATAGGAAACCCAGCCACGAACATGGCATTAGCTTTGTCGGGGGTTTCGATCGATTCGTTGGTGGGTTTCGGAAGTTGGAATTTTGCCTCCAAACGCTTGAAGGGCTTAGGGCTATTCCACGAACCAAATTCTTCGGTTACTACTTTTTGGATTTCGTCTTTTTCAAAATCACCCACGAAAGCAATGGTGGCATTGGTAGCCCCATAAAAATCCCGATGGAATTGTTTCAAGTCCTCGGCTGTCGCCTTTTTTATATCTTCCAATTCTTCATCAAATGTACCCACATACCGGGGATCCCCTTTGGGGTATGGGGATGTCTTACGACGGAATTCCAAGGAGGCAATCGCTTGGGGTTCACTCCGCTGGGATTCGATCATCGCGATTTGTTCCTGACGAAGTTTTTCAAGCTCTTCTCCATCAAAAATGGGGTTCTTTAAGATATCCGAAACGATCTTGATAACGGCTGGTAGGTTGTCTTTTATGGTTTCGATGCTAAGGGTTACCTGATTGGCGCCACTAACAATTCCCACCCGAGCATTGAGTCGGTCTAGTTCGTCTTTAATTTGTTGACGGGTACGATTGGTGGTACCTTTATTCAACATGGAGGCGGTTAAAGAGGGTAGGGCACCTTTATTTTTAAGGCTTTGCTCGTCACCAAAACGCACGGTCATTTGTGCCGAAACAACATTACCACGGGTCTTTTTCGGAAGCATCGCCAATTCTAGCCCATTTGATAATTTTACTTTTGTAGTCCGGTTTTCGATGTTTTCGGGCGTGGCATCAAATGCTTCACCCTGTGCGACTTGTTCCTCGCCCTTATAGTCTTTTAATAGGTCAGCAATATCGGGTCTCTCTGGTATTTCAGCCCGGTCGGGATTTGGATCTGGAATAAACAACCCGACGGTCCGGTTGGAGGGTTTAAAATACTTTTGGGCAACCCTTTTTACATCATCCACCTTGACTTGACGAACTCGATCCCGGAATAAAAAGGCGAGACGCCAGTCTCCAAAGGCGATATATTCACTGATTCCCTGTCCAACACGTTCTGTATTTCTAAACTGTAGATCCCAGTTTTTCAAAATCGTTTGCTTAGCTCTTTCCACATCTTCTTCCGAGGGGTTTAAGAGGGCTACTGAGTCTAACGTGGCAATGAGGGCTGATCTCGCCTCCTCCAATGATTTTTCCTTTAGTACTTCCACCCCAAAGAGGGCATAGCCGGGATCGTAAAGTTGGAATGAAAATCCGAATTGAGAGCTGGCTTTTTTGGTTTCTACGAGGTTCTTGTAAATTCGCCCATAGGGTTCAGCGGTCAGCAATTCGGTTAGAATTTCTACCGGAGCATAGTCTTCGTGAGCCCCGGGAGGGATATGATAACCGGCCATCATCATTTGGACATCCCCCACGCGACGAACTTCTACCAATCTTTCTCCATCTTGGGTCGGTTCGACCGTATAGGTGGCTGGTAGCTTCCGTTCGGGTTTAGGAATGACTCCAAAGTACTGTTTAACATATTCCAGGGTTTTTTCCTCGTCAATTTTCCCGGCTACCATTAAAATGGCGTTGTCAGGTTGATAATACTTTCTGTAGAACGCCTGAAGGTTTTCGATAGGAACTCGTTCAATATCCGAACGGTTACCAATGGTTGATTTGCCGTAGTTATGCCAGGAATAGGCGACGTCCATCACCCTTTGCATCAGTACCCGGAAAGGGCTGTTTTCGCCAGCTTCAAATTCATTACGAACCACACTAAATTCACTTTCAAGATCTTTTTTTGCGATAAACGAATTGATCATCCGGTCTGCTTCCAAATCGAGCGCCCATTTGAGATTCTCATCAGAAGCGGCAAAAGTCTCGAAGTAATTGGTACGGTCATACCAAGTCGTTCCATTGGCTCGAGCACCCCGTTCTGTAAGTTCTTGTGTAATGTTGGGATGGCGGGGAGTGCCTTTAAACACCATATGTTCGAGCAGGTGGGCCATACCTGCCTCGCCATACCCCTCATGGCGAGACCCTACCAAATAGGTCACATTTACGGTAATGGTAGGTTTGGATGGGTCAGGGAAGAGCAATACCCTCAGGCCATTATCGAGACGATATTCGGTAATTCCTTCAACCGATACTACTTTTTCTACTCCTTCTGGGAGGTTTTGTGCTGCTGCTGTCGTTAAGGCAACGAGGAGAATGAAAATGGTGCCTTTAATTTTAGAAAAAAATGTAGGGATCTTCATATATCGTGATTAACAGTTGATGGATGAACCCGATTTTACTTAATCTGGTAAAAGTATCGAATTTGTCGTAAAATCCTAACCGAAAAATGATGAACGGAATATAGGCGGGTTAAATAGGGGCAAAGATTTATTTTATTGGTTGTATCTTAGCAAACCGTATATTAATCAATCCAAAAATTAGAACGCATGGCAGAATCACCTTTGATCTCAGGTGTACAGCAAATAGGCATAGGCTGTAAAGATGTAGATGTAACCTGGAAGTGGTACAGGCAGATGTTAGGTTTTGATGTTTCCCTTTTTGACGACAGTGCGGAAGCCAAATTTATGACCCGTTATACGGGGGGAGATGTTCATGGTCGTCGAGCTTTATTAGCCTTGAATATGGCAGGTGGTGGCGGGTTGGAAATTTGGCAATTTAAAACCCGTGAACCCTCACCGCTACCTTTTGCGCCTGTACCGGGAGATTTGGGGATCTATGCGGTAAAGTTCAAATCTGCATTTATTGATCGATCGCACAGTTGGTTGAAGAAAAAATACGATGGTCCCGTATCGGAATTACATCAATTGCCGACGGGACGGGGCTTTTGGGGGATTGATCCTTTCGGCAATCCCTTTCAAGTAACTGAAGACAATTCCTGGTTCAAAAGCGATGCGCGTCCGGTTGGGGGGGTATTAGGAGCTATAATTGGGGTTACGGATATGGATGCATCGCTGAAGTTTTACAAAACATTATTGGGCGATGTGGATGTTAGATTCGACGGATCCGGAAAATTCGCCGATTTACCGGATGGAGCCTCCCAAAAGAATTTTCGACGCGTTATACTCGTCAAAAAAGAGACTCCTCACGGCGCATTCAGCCATCTTTTAGGCAACATACAATTGGAGTTATTGCAGGATCTGGACCGCCCAACCGATCAGAAACCACGGAAGATTTTTGAAGGTAGGTATTGGGGCGACTGTGGTTTTATCCACCTGTGTTTCGACACGCTCAATATGAATGCACTCAAAGAGAAATTGGAAAGTCACCGGTACCCGTTCACGATCGATAGTGGGGAGTCATTCGGTATGGAATCTGCAGCCGGAAGGTTTGCTTATGTAGAAGATCCCGATGGCGCTTTAATTGAGCTGGTGGAAACCCATAAACTACCAGTACTCAAAAAAATTGGGTGGTATCTTGATCTTCGAAAAAGAAAAGCCCAGAAACCTCTACCCAATTGGATGCTTAGTTTATTAGGACTGGGCCGGGTTAAAGACTAACGGTATTGGTTCCCGAACCAGGCCAACACGGGCATTCCTATAAAAGTGGCAATCGCCCACTCAAAAGAAGTCAAAACGCCCATTATCAAAGAAAGTAAAGCGATGATAACGGGATAAATATAAAGTAAAGATCCATAGAGTACGGAGTCAAAAAATACAGTTCCTTCCGTTTTTTTATAGATAGGCTTAAAAAAGAGTCTGTAAATTGGTCGGTTTACGAGCCGGCCAATTTTTCCTATCAGCTGAAAAACAGGGTTGGACTTTCGTGGGGGTATATATTGCTCTAGTTGGGCTGGGTCGGGTTTCCCATCGGGAGTCTCCAGAATACAGGCTCTCATTCGCTTGGTTAGTTCCTGATTGAATGCACGTAACCATTTTTCAGGCTGATTGGGATCTACTGGAATGCTATCGTGACGAATGGGTTCGCCATACTGAACGAGTACATTTTTATTTGCCCCAAGATAGTGCTCATAAGTGAGGCCCGTCGGAACCACTTCCATTTCAAGAATCGGATTTTCACCAAACCAGGTTTGCCACGCCAGCCTCCCGGTACCCTTGGCAAGGGGGCGGAGTTTCCACTCATTGGCAGCTATCCCTTCTGAAAAAATGACGATACATGCGTTTGCACCAAACATTTTTCTGACCATTCGGAAGGATTCTTCATTCTTCAGAAGGTATTCTCGCCCTCCCTCGGTACCTCGATAGGCGGGAATAAGGTTTATACGACGTAGCCATTTTGCGATACGAGGATTTCGAAAAACATCGGCTCTGGTAAACGTATGAATAGGCTGAACCAAGAATTGACCTATTACGATGGCGTCAAAAAATGAGCCTGAGTGGTTACTAGCCAATAAATAGGGCTTCCCGGGTTTAACATAATCGCTATTTATGATTTTGACACTTTTTAAAAAGAGCTTGATAGCCAGTGAACTGATGAATCTCGAGAAAAGGTAAAACAAAGCGCTAACAATTAAATCAGATGCCTACTACAATTCTGTTAAAGTTTTGCGAAAGTAATGGTTTTTAACGAGTTTTAAAGAGAAAAAGGCGAACCCTATCACTATCCGAATAAGTAGAAATCCCAGGTGGGAGTTGTTTTAAATAATGACCAAAGGGAAGAAGGGAACTAGAAGCACAAACGGTCATCAAGTGGGTTTTATTAACGATGCGTACACCCGAAATGAACAACTTGTCGAAACTATCGATTCTACTCCTAATAATTTGCATTTCTGGTTGTTCCGGTTCAGGGGAATTACCTGATGAGGTAGAATCGGCTATGGCCAATATCCCGGCCAAGGTCGATTATATTCGGGATGTCAAGCCTATTCTCTCCGATCGTTGTTTTGCTTGTCATGGTCCGGATGAAAATAAAATTCAAGCGGGGCTTCGTCTTGATGTAGAAGCAGTAGCAAGAGCTAAGAATGAGGAAAGTGGCCTTCGAGCGATTGTACCCGGAAAACCCTTTAAAAGTGAGCTGGTGCATCGAATTCTCTCCGACGATCCGGAGAAAAGGATGCCTACTTTGGAATCCCATTTGACGTTGTCGGCTGAGGAAAAGGCCATTTTGATTCGATGGATCGAACAAGGAGCAGAGTATAAACCTCATTGGTCATTTGTAAAAGTGACCGAACCCCAGGTTCCGAAGGTTAAAAACGACTCCTGGTGCCAAAATGAAATCGACCGTTTTATTTTGAGTCGTATGGAGGAAGAAGGAGTACAGCCCTCGCGAGAAGCTGAGAAAACGACTCTTCTACGTAGAGTTTACCTGGATCTCACCGGTTTAGTACCCTCTCCCGAGGAAGTCGATGCGTTTCTCGCCGATACCAGCCCCAATGCGTATGAAAAAGTAGTAGATCGCCTGTTGGCTTCGAAACACTATGGAGAACATCGTGCGGTTCCCTGGTTGGATCTGGCAAGGTATGCCGATACGCACGGTTATCAAGATGATGGTCCTCGAACCATGTGGCCATATCGTGACTGGGTGATCCGTTCCTTTAATGAGAATATGCCCTTTGACCAATTCGTTACTTGGCAACTTGCGGGTGATCTTTTGCCCTATCCTTCCCGGGACATGATGCTAGCTACAGCATTTAACCGAAACCATCAGCAAAGCCAGGAGGGAGGCATCGTGCCGGAGGAATATCGTAATGAATACGTTGCTGACCGGGTCAATACATTTGGGGCGGCTTTTTTAGGATTAACGACGGAATGTGCCCGCTGTCATGACCATAAATACGACCCTATCAGTCAGAAAGATTATTTTTCCCTTTATGCCTTTTTTAATAACAATAACGAGAACGGGCAGATACCGTACAATGGAGAAGCAAGTCCTACCATCGTATTACCTACGCCAGAAGCTGAGGATCAACTCCGTAATCTCACTCAAGTAAAAACGAAGGCAACACTGCAACGTGGTGAGATAAGTAAATCCGCTCGGCAAGAGTTTGATTCCTGGCTGAAAAACATAGCAACGATAGACGATTCACTCATCTCTCTGGACAAAGATCTGGTGGGTCATTATACTTTTGATGATTCAAAACCCAAACGGATTGCTAATGTAGCTGCAATGGGATTGGATAGTGCCTTAGTGGAGGGGGATGATAGCTTAGCGCGTGCCTCCATAAAAGACGGGAAATTTGGAAAATCGAGGTATATCTACGGTGAAAATGCGATTCGTTTCCCACGACCTATGGGCTGGTATGAACGAAATCAGCCTTTCTCTTTTAGCATATGGATGTATTTGCACGATGAGAAAACAGTAGGTTCGCTAATTCATAAGTCAAACGGTGTCTTTAACGGCTATCGGGGCTGGAATTTGTTTAGGGAAGAAGATGGTACTTTCCGATTCACGCTGAGCAATGTATGGCCGGAAAATGCCATTGAGTTAATTGGTAAAGAGAAAGTCCCCCTACGAGAATGGGTACATTTGGCGGTTACCTATGACGGTTTAAGTCGAGCCCGGGGTGTAAAAATGTATCTGAACGGGGAGGAGATGCCGGTGATGGTGGCGAATGACCAACTTAATCAGAGTCTTCTACACGGCAAGAAAAACTCGAATTGGGGTTTTAGTGATATGTTAATAGGTAGGTTAGCCGATCAATATACGAAGGATTTTGAGGTGGATGAACTTCGAGTTTATTCACGTCACCTCAACCCGTTGGAAATTAGAAGTATTTTTACAGGGGAAAACGAAGTCAAAAAGGCATTAGGCAGTAACCAAGAGATAGAGCGAGCGTATTTGTATAGTTATTATCTTGAGAATTACCGACAAGATTACATACAAGCTTTATCCGATCATCGGGAAGCGATCGCACAGGAGACCGAAATACTCAATCATCAGATCGACGTGATGGTCATGAAAGAGCGCAAATTTCCGAGAAAGACCTATTTGTTAAAACGAGGTGTTTACGATGCTCCCGACTACGAAGTGGAGCCTGATACCCCTCACCAGTTTTTTAAAATCCCAGACGAATATCCTAAAAATAGACTTGGTTTGGCGAAATGGCTTTTACATCCTGACCACCCCTTGTTTACAAGGGTAACCGTCAATCGTTTCTGGCAGGAAATTTTCGGTCGAGGTTTGGTAAAAACGCCAGAAGATTTTGGTAATCAGGGTGAATTGCCTACACATCCCGAATTATTGGATTGGTTGTCGGTATGGTTTAGAAAATCGGGATGGGATGTGAAAGCTCTTCATAAATTAATGGTGATGTCGGCTACCTACCGACAATCTTCTGTCGTTACTCCGGAGCTAGCTCAAAAGGATCCTGAAAATAGGCTTTACACCCGTAGTCAAGCCGGTCGACTTAGTGCTGAGCAAACCCGAGATAATGCACTCGCTACCAGTGGACTTTTGGTAAAAGATATTGGAGGACCGGGGGTCTACCCATATCAACCCGATGGGATTTGGGAAGCACTGGCAACCCGAAATGCCGTTGTTTATGTCCAAAGCCACGGGGACAGCCTCTACCGTCGAAGTATGTATACCTATTGGAAGCGAAGCGCTCCTCCTCCAATGATGTTAAATTTTGACGCAGCGGAAAGACATTTTTGTTCGGTAAAAAGGCAGAAGACCAGTACACCACTTCAGGCATTGGTAACGCTGAATGACCCTCAGTTTGTGGAGGCAGCCCGAGTTCTTGCCCAACGAGCGGTGGCCAATACCCGTGGTGAACCTGAGGAAGTGATAAATTATTGTTTCAAGAGTTTGGTCAGTCGCAACCCGACGCAGCAGGAGATGGAAATTCTCCGTGAACTTTACCAGCAGGAAGTGGAGACTTTCAAACAAAATCCACAGAAAGGCCGGGAGCTTTTGAAAGTAGGAGAGAAGCCTGCTGATCCGAATTTGCCAACCCCACAATTGGCAGCCTATACCGTTGTGGCTAGTACATTGATGAATTTTGACGAGGTTCTAATTAAACGTTAATCGAAAATTTCTCAGGGGACAAATTGCGCCCCTTCAAGGATAGGGTAAAATCAAACATGAGTGAAGAAAATAAGCCTTTTGTTGTCGGTATCACAGGTGGAAGTGCTTCGGGAAAGACCTTTTTCATGAACCGATTGATCCATTCACTTCCTGAAGAATCGGTCAGCCATATTTCGCAAGATAATTATTACCGACCTATTCATCAGATACCGAAAGACGAAAATGGGATTGAAAATTTTGATTTACCTGAAACCATTGACTACGAGTTATTCGCTAGTCATATCGCTGCTTTAAAAAGGGGGGAAGTTATTCACCAAACCGAACATACCTATAATAACCCGCGAAAAACTCCCCGTATATTGACCGTTTACCCAAGACCGGTCATCGTAGTGGAGGGGTTATTTATCTATTATTATTCCGATGTTGCCAACGAAATCGATTTGAAGATTTTTGTTGACGCCAAGGAGCATGTAAAAATAAAACGGCGAATTATCAGGGATAATGACGAGCGGGGTTATGATTTACTGGATGTATTGTATCGGTGGGAAAATCACATTGGTCCTACCTATGACAAATATGTAAAACCTTTACGTGCTGTAGCCGATTTAGTAGTTAATAACAATACTTCTTTTGATACCGCTCTAGAAGTTATTCTGGCTTTTATCTATAAAAAGATGAGCGAGCGCCAGGTGCTCTGAATAATGGATAAATTTATCTTGTGCGGTATTGTTCAATGATTTTAAAGAGAGCTTTTTGCTTCTCTAAGTCTGGGAAGAGCTCATACAATTGTATATGCCCCTCATAATCAAGGGTGAGCGCGATTTCCAAATGGAGTAAAGCTTCCCGGTATTCACCCATTTTGATAAGGTATGCCGTAGCGCGATAGTAAAGATCGGCTTCATCAGGCATATCATCGATGGCAGCTTGAATGAGCTCCAAAGCCCGGCTATGATTTCCTTGATCGAAGTGCACTTGCGACCATTTCAACCAAACATCTGGGTTGGAAGGCTCAATTTCGACCGACTTTTCAAAGGCTTCCATAGACGATAGCAGGTTGCCTAATCTATATTCCATTTCGGCCAAAGCTAACCAGTAGTCCGGATTTAGCTCTGAGACTTCTATCGCTTTACGAATGAAACCCACAGCTTCGTACCACCGTTCTTGTTCGCCCATGCAAATACCGAGCCCAAACCAGCCATCATCCCAGTGTGGATCCATTTTGACTGCTTTTTGATAATATTCTATTGCTCTGCCATAATTTTCCAGCTTCTCATGACAGGTTCCTAGACAACAGTAGGTTTCAGGCTGCGGCCCTTCGATTTCAATGACTTTTAGGTAATGCGGGATAGCCGATTCAAACTCTTGCAGATTCATGTAAGAGTTTCCAAGATTAAAATAGGCCGAAGCGAAATTCTCTTCAATCAGCGTGGCATATTCGTAGGCTTTTATCGCATTGTCGAACTGTTCCAGTTTACTATATGCAATCCCCAGGTTATACCAGGCTAGATAGGAAAATGGATCCCGATCTACTAATTCCTTATAATAACTTAGGTGACCTTCCAGCTTACCGGTCAGATCTAGGCAATGCACGAGTTCATACAGGGCGGGCTCGTTGTTCAAATTGATGGCAATGGATTTTTTATAATGGGCGATGGCTTCCTCGTATTTCTCCCAGTTTTGATAAGCTTGCCCAATTTGGTAAAAAATCTCGTCCTGATCAATAGAGCTGTTTAGTAAGTCCTTGAATAATAGGATGGCCGCTTCATACTCACCCATTAAATTAAATATTGTGGCTTGAGTATAGCGGGTCTCTACATCGCCTGGGTGAAAGAGAGAGGCTCTTTCTAAGACTTCAATGGCAGCATCAAAATCATTTTTAGTCGCTAGGAGATTGGCTTTACCCAACATGAGTTCCAGCGAATAGGGATATTCTTTTAAGCCGATTTCGCAAACTTTGAGGGCTTTGGTCAGCTCGTCCTTTGCTATGTAATGTTCCAAGGCTCTTTCGTAAATATCCAATTCAAAAAAGCCCTCCTCGTCCTTTTGGATCATTTGATCAAAACGGCGAAGCGCTTCTTTCAAGTAATATCTACGTTCCTCGTATTCCTGACTCATAGGGGCATTGTTTATCTTAAGCCTTATCACTACAGCACTTGAAGTCTGAGAAAGTTAGGCAGTTTTGTATTAAAATCAAACAGAGGCTTTCAAACTTTTGCAGACCCTGTTCACCGTTTCCTCCAGGGTACGGTACTCAATTCCCGTGTGCGCGGTTAGTTTGTCACCCACAAATCGGTAATGGTGCTGTGCGGCTCGGGCCGTTTCTTTCGTCAACAAAGGGGCTTTCCCCGTGACCAAGGAACGAAACGCTTCGAAGCGCCATACCATTTCAGCTAAGATGGGGTTAACCCGCCATTTCGGAGGCTTTTTATCCAGGGCTTTGGCGACCGACTCGAAAAAGTGCTTATATGTCACTGTCCCTCCGCTCACAATAAACCGTTCACCGGAAATAGCAGAAAAAAGTAAACGACAGGCTGCCTCGCTCACATCGGCAACATCCACGTAATTCAACAAGCCCTCTGAATAAAAAGGCTTTTCGTTAAATACGTATTTGAAGAGCTGTGTACTACTCTTATGCCAATCGCCTTCTCCTAGTATGACCGACGGGTTTAGGATGACAGCATTTAACCCCTCGGCAATCCCACGCCATACCTCCAACTCAGCCAGGTATTTCGTAACTGCATAATTCGAGTTCGACGAGCTGTCTATCCACCGTTGATTTTCATCGATAGCAATTATTTCATTTGAATTCTTTTGAATTCGTTGGGGGCGGCCTAAAGCGGCTACGCTACTGATATGACAAAGCTTTTTGATACCGACGTTCAGACAAGCATTTACCACATTGGCTGTTCCCTCTACATTGACCCGATGCATTTGCCTTTTTTCTTTTTGGATAAAAGACACCATCGCCGCGGTATGTACAACCCTGTCCACGTTGGAAATAGCTTTTTCCAAACCCATTACATCGAGCACATCGCCCTCAACCCAGTTTAAGTCTTGGGCTATGTCCCTCAATAAGGTACGATCCGAAGACTTTCTGTGTAATACGGAAACACTATGTCCCAGTGCGAGAAGTTGTTTGGAAATTGTACTTCCTAGAAGGCCAGTAGCACCTGTAACTAAAATTTTCACGTAGCTGAAAAATAGGATCTTTAGCAGATTGTTCTTTGCTAAATTGCAAAACTACTCAAATTTTTGATATATATATCAATTAGTATATTCCACCCGTATCGTAGAAGGAGCGTCTGCGTGTCAGTTTTAAATCCTGGAGAATTGAGGATTTTACTTTTAGGGTGAAATTGTAATTACTGGCGCGGATGGAGCTACCTGCGTAGGGAGTCCAACTCAAACTCATGTCCCAGCAGTGTAAATCCCGATAGATAGTGACCTGGGTTATCGTGGGGCTCATCGCAGCAAAATCGAAACCGGATGATACACTTATTTTCCATTTGGGAGTAAGGCTCAAGTCGCCGTTGAAATTGAGAGCTTGGATTGTTCTCGACTGGTCTAGGCCTGTTTTGCTCCAACCGAAATTATAGTTGATATTAATATTCCAAGGGATATTAAAGTCGACATAAAGGTCGGGGTTTTGGTCTATGAACTCGAGTTGCTCTTCGGTGGCTCCTGTTGCCTGTCGGTTCTGTTCGGTGTTTGTTTTTCGAGAGGCAGGATTGAAGCTGGTCCCTAAGGTGAAATTCATATTTTGCAGTCTGGCTAATCCCTGTCCATTGGCAATTGCAAATTTGTTCACCCGAACCCCTGTTCTCGAATTTCCAAAGGGTTCATAGATATAGGGATCAAAATTCATATTGAAATTCATATTGAGATTTCTTCCAATACGCGTGTTGGCGTTTACGCTGATGTTGGACAGGTTGAGGGAGTCGGCAAGCAAATTGTAATTCCCTCCTATACTAAAGTTATCCAGTAAAGATACCTTTTCATATTGTGCTTCGGCTGTGTCACTTCGGGTTCTTAATTTCATTTCGAGTTGATTATTCAACCCAAAATTGATCATCCCCGAAGCTCTACCGTTCCCCCCGGTTGCCAAGTTTTTAAACCTAGAAAAAGTTCTCATGACCGGTTGCCCGTCTTTTGAATCAATTTGTACGGTTTGATAAAAGTTAGTGTTCTTCGAAAAATCGGGTGTATAACTGAATGAGAGATTCGGAATAACTGTATGACGAATGGTCTCTAACCTTCCTTTTCGTACATGAAAAAGCCCGTAAAAACGGGTGTTCATCCCAGCTCCAAACGAGTAGGAATATTGGGAAAAGATCGACTCGGTAGTATCTATCCTTACCCGGTTGTTGCCCATATAAGTGTAGGTATAAGCTCGATTGAACAATTCTCCTTGAAATGAAATACTGGGAGTGAGATTGATATGTTTGAATAATTTCATGTTCGGCAAGGAGATCGGAATTGAATAGCGTCCTTGAAAAATGCCGTTTTCGAGGATAGTGGGTAGGTTTTCGCCATTAATAGCAAGTACTTGTCTTGAAAGACGGGAAGTATCTATGGGGTTATCGATGATGAATCGTAGCGTTGCATACGAGGTATCAATCGCGTTGAGGGTGTTACTTACGCCGTAGTTTCCACTGAAATCCATGCCTAAGCGGAAGCTTTCATACCAACGCCCCCTCGCTTGCCCCCCGATTGTAAAGGGAGAAAACTGGTTAATACCGAAGTTAAAATCCGTACTCACATTGGTGGTTCCGTTCTTTCGAATTTGGGTAACCGGATCGGGTTGCCCAAAATTTTGGTTCACCCGTAAACTGGCACCCGCACGAGCGAATCGACCAAAGGTCTTATTGTACTGAACGGAAGAACTAGCCGTATTTGAAATGTAGGTTTGAATTTCAGCGGCGTTTAAAGAGTTGTAACTATCGCTACCAATATTCACATTTGCGGAAAAGGTGGAACTACCGCGGGGTTTCGGAGTATGACTCCATGTTAACTTAAAGTCATTTCGGATGTCACTCCCCAGCATTTTTAAGATTTCATCCCCCGATCGGTTTCGGTTATATTGGAAACGGAGACTACCATTGTATTTGTAGCGACTTACGTAGTTTGATTGTATACCCACTCCCCAACTACCACTGGTGTAATACTGTCCGGTAACCGTAGCATTTACATATTCATTAATTGCGAAATAATACCCCCCATCTCTTAGGTAAAAACCTCTTACGGCGTCCTCTCCATAAGAGGGGAAGATAATTCCTGAGGTACCAGCCTCTTTGTTTTTCGGTAGAGGGAAAAACCCAAAGGGCAATCCGATCGGCAGGGGTATGTCGGCAATCACGAGATTGAACAAACCCGAAACGACCATTTTGCGTTCCACTAACTTGATTTTAGGCGCATTGATGTAGAAATGGGGATGTTCCAGATTGCAGGTTGTATAGATGGCATCAGCTAGATAGAAGTTGTTAACACTATCTTTTTTGACGCGTTGCCCACGAATATTACCATCGCCTTCCTGCGTAATGATTCCTTTGATGATCCCTTTTTTCGTTTTAAAATTGTAGCGGATCTCTTTAGTATTATAGGTTTGTTGACCTTCCTGAAAAATGGGTTCTCCGACCATTTTTTTTGTTGCGGTGTCTAATTTGCCCACAGCATACACTTCATTAAGGATCCAGTTGAGTCGGATATAATCGGCCTTTAGATTAATGTCGCCGTAGGTAACCGACGCATTGCCGTAGAGATGGACCTCTTTGTTAACCGCGTCCATGATGGTAGAGTCTTCGGCTGTATAGACAACGGTGGTGGAAAGATCACTCGCGACCGTGTCGACCTGGATCGAATCTTCGGGCATAGGGATACTATCTCCTGGCTGAATTAAACCGGGAATTCCGGATGGGCTGATCTCAGGAGTTGCTAAAGAACCGGTATCAGTAGGAATGCTAACTTCTGTTTTTTCCTCATTTTGACGCTCGTTATTTTCCTGAGCCTGTGTCGAGAATGAAAACAAAAGCAGCAAAATGCCGGCCCATATACTAAATAGGTTTTTTTTCAGTTCTAACAAATAAATTACATTTGTAAAGTATTGAGATCAAAATTAGCGTACAATTATCAATGAAGTAGCGTGCTCCACACAAAATAATGTTAAAAGTTGCTAAAACTCTCGTTATTGTCCTATTCCTAGCTGTAGTTCCTGTCAAGATCTTCGGTAAACCGACCGTCGACAACACCGAAGGGTATAAAATAAAGACGGTTGTGATTGATCCAGGCCATGGCGGCCATGACCCCGGGACGGTGGGTCGGGTGGCTAAAGAAAAAGATGTCGTATTGAAACTTGCTCTTGAGTTAGGGCGCAGAATCAAGAATGCATACCCTGATGTAAGAGTACTTTACACGCGAACAACCGATAAATTTGTCGATCTTGCAGAGCGATCGGCCTTTGCAAACCGGAATAATGCCGACTTGTTTATCTCGTTGCATTGCAACGCGAGTCCTCGATCCAAGGTCGTAAAGGGGACAGAGACCTTCGTCATGGGGCTTCATAAAACGGATAGCAACTTAGAAGTTGCGAAAAGGGAAAACTCGGTAATTCTGAAAGAAACTAACTATCAGGAAAAATATAAGGGATTTGATCCCAGTTCGCCCTTAGCTTATATCATGCTAGCCAACTACCAAAGTGCCTTTCTAACCAATAGCCTCCGTTTTGCTCAATTAGTAGAAAAGCATTTCGGAGCTGCGCGTCACAGTAGGGGGGTCAAGCAAGCCGGGTTCCTAGTACTCTGGAGAACCGCCATGCCCAGTGTTCTGGTCGAAATCGGTTTTTTGAGTACACCGGAAGAAGAACGTTACCTGATCTCTGAGAAAGGCAATGCGGAAACGGCAGAAAGAATCATGAAAGCGTTTGGGGAGTATAAGAAAGCTGTGGAAATTGCCGATTAAAATAAAGCACAAAACGCAGCCGCAAAGGCAAAAATTAAATTAATAACAACGAAAGATTTTATCATTCTGTAGATGAAGATGTCCAGAGAAGCAAAGGTGGGGCTGTTGGCTTTAATATCGCTTATAGTCTTGTATTTCGGATTCAATTTTCTAAAAGGTTCCGATATTTTTTCCCGATCAAATGTCTATTACGTCGAATATGATAATGTAGACGGGCTGGCGGCCTCCAATCCCGTCATTTTGAACGGTTATCCCGTCGGGAGGGTGGCCGGCATCGAGTTAATGCCTCAAAACGGGAACAAACTGAAAGTCACACTGGATATCCGTAAGAATGTACCCTTACCTGAGGGTACTAAAGCCGTATTAGTAGACGGAGGCGTGTTGGGGGGAAAGGCGATTCGATTAGCTATGGGAACCTCAGATCAAATGATTCCCGATAGGGCGACAATACAAGGAGATAAAGAGCTCGGGATCATGGCTCTGTTGCAAAATCAAGCTAGTCCTGTACTTTCAAGCGCCGACTCCTTGGTGAGGAATCTCGTTGTGGTAACGGAAGGTTTTAAACAAACTGGGGAAACACTAAATAAGGTATTGGCAAATTTCGATCAGACCGGTAATTCGTTGAATGCGCTTTTGACCGAAAATCGAACCAAACTCACCGGTCTTCTAACTAATTTGAATACCCTTTCAGCCTCTTTGGTGGAAACAGAGAAAAGTATTAAACCGTTGTTGAACAATGCCAATACCCTGATCGATTCACTAAATGCCGTTTCATTGGGAAGCACCGTAGCCAAAGCAAGGCAGACCATCGAGGAGCTTCAAGGCCTGTTGGCAGGAATTAAATCCGGAGAAGGTACGGCGGGAAAACTATTGACCGACGATGAGCTTTATACTAATCTCAACTACACCATGATTAGTTTGAATCAGCTTTTAGCGAATTTCCGTGAACATCCTAAGCGGTATATCAACGTTTCCGTATTTGGGAAGAAAGACAAAGGACCTGCTGTATCGCCTATCGATACCGTGCTACGATTTAAACCTGCTACGGATACTATTCCCTAAAGGTCAAAGACAAATTTATTTTGAACAAGCAAAAAGGCTGCTCCTTCTTTCAAGGAGTAGCGCGATGCTTTGAGGGATTTTATCCCAGTGGATTGGACGATAAAGTCGATTAAACAGAGGGCTGATCCGATCATATCCACCCGTAATTCTTTCATCCCAGGAATGCGCATGCGTTCTTCCCGATTAGAGCTTAGAATCAAGTTCCTACTTTGGTAGAAGCTATCCATGGATATTTCAAAAGCGAGCTGCGTCGTTGGCGGCCAGCATTGGTATTGGCGCCAGTGTTCGATTTCAGCCAAGGTTTCAAAGGTACCTGAAGAGCCAACCAAGGTTTGGGGAGCATATTGGTGAATGGCATTCATTAAGGGGATGAGCGTTTGCTCCAGAAAATGGTGAATTTGCCGAATGGCAGAAGGACTGATAGGATCCGTTTTGACAAACCTTTCAAGTAAGCGTTGTCCGCCCACTTCGAAACTGTTTTTCCAGAATACCTTGTGTCGGTCTGCGATGATAAATTCGACGCTTCCTCCGCCTATATCCATAATAAGATTGGGCGTTTCATCAATTTCAACGGCCTGTTTAACCCCGTAATAGATCAATTGTGCCTCTTGGCTACCGTCGATCACAAGCACGGGAGCGTTCATTTGTTCTTGTATTTTTTCAAGTAATTCGGTACGATTAACTGCGTTTCGTACCGCACTCGTGCCATAAATGAAGGTTCGTTCGGGTTTTACGTCTTGGGAAACAAGTAACTTTCTAAATTCACCCAAAACGGAAAGGGCTCTTTGAATAGCTTCATCCGTAATAAAGCCATGATTTATGCCCCCTTTCCCTAGTCTGGAGGGAATACTGGTTTGAGAAACCGTCTGAAAGCCGCCTTCCAATTCTTCGGCTATCATCATTTGAAACGTATTGGTTCCTAGGTCGATGACCGCTAACTTTTCCTTCATAAAATCATGTTTTGGGCAAATATCTATTTTTTTGTCAAAATCATTGATTCATAATTTTTGGAATATTATCTTTGTGGCCTTTTAAAGCAGATAAATTATCATCATCTAATATGCTAATCATTAATATTAAAGACAACGAATCAATTGACCGTGCACTGAAGAGGTACAAAAAGAAATTTGAACGTACTGGCAGAATGCGGGAACTCCGTGCTCGTACAGCATTTCAAAAGCCTTCTGTACTTCGCCGTCAGCAACGTTTGAGGGCAATTTACAAAGAGAAGACGTACGGTAATCATAACGATTAGTGGTAAGCAGTTCTGTCGCGCTTGTTAAAGTGAGGCAGTAGAGATATTGACCTCCCAAAAGGAGAGAGAGAATCCCTGTTCATTAGCAGGGATTTTTTTATAATAATGCCACCCCTAACGGGGTTTGCGTTGGTCGTTGTTGATCGACAGTTTTCTTTGAATTGGGATGTTTTGGGCTAAAAGACTTAAATAATCAAGGCAAGTTATATCACCACAATGTTACTCACATTGGATACAGTCACCCCCCTCGCCTGAAGGAGATGGGTTGGGGTGAGGTGCTGTAATACTAAACGAGAAACGTACTTGATCTCTAGGCTTCTTCTACAATGAGGCGGATGCCATCCGCTTTGATGATGGTGACCTTGCTTCCTGCCACGATAGGGACTTTCTTAGCGGATATGGCCATCCACTCAGCTCCCCGATAATAAATACGTCCTTCGCCTTCAGCGGGTATGTCCTTAATCACCATAGCCGTTTCTCCAGCAAAATCGTTGTAGTCTTTTTGATCCGATCTATTAATCCAGCGTTTGGCAGGTTTTCGCAACACCAAGGTGGCCACGATGGAAATTACGGAAAAGACAATAATTTGATATTCCCATGAATTTACTAGCCCCGTTGCAGCAAGTAAGGAGGTAATGAATGCCGCAATAGCAAAAAATACGAAAACGAGGGTGACGCTGACTAATTCAGCAAATAACATTACCAAGCCGACTATCAGCCACAACTGGGGGAGGGACAAAAAATCCATGACGTATCTATTAAACTACTACTTTCTCTTTTCATTTTCTGATTTGACGACGCTCATAGCAGAGGCGATCAACGATCCCATATCTGCAAAGTTCGCCGGTAAAATTAATGTATTATTGGTTTTGGCAAGTTTACCGAATTGCTCTACCAGGTTTTCTGCAACTTTCAGTTGTACTGCATCCATACCTCCTTGCGTATTAATCGCTTCGGCTACCAGACGTATGCTTTGAGCCGTTGCTTCCGCTACCGATAAAAGTGCCGCTGCTTCCCCTTCGGCTTCATTGATTTGCCTTGCCCGAATCGCTTCCGACTCCAATACAACTTTTTGTTTATGACCTTCAGCCACATTGATAAGTGCTTGCTTTTCACCATCGGATTGCAATATAACAGCCCGTCTTTCCCGTTCAGCTTGCATTTGCTTTTCCATGGCGGATAGTACACTCTGAGGTGGGGTTATATTTTTAATTTCATATCGGAGTACCTTTACACCCCAACTGATAGCGGCTTCATCAATAGCCTGTACTACAGCTCGGTTAATAGCCATCCTTTCTTCAAAAGTTCGGTCCAGGTCGAGTTTACCTATTTCACTCCGCATGGTGGTTTGGGCGAGCTGACTAACCGCGAAATGATAATCATTTATTCCGTATGAAGCCTTTTTGGGGTCAACCACCTGAATGAAAATGACGCCATCCATGCGGACTTGGACATTATCGCGAGTAATACATATTTGCTCCGGGATATCGAGAGCCTTTTCTTTGAGGGTATGTTTATAGGCAATCCGATCAAAAAAAGGAATGATAAAACTGATCCCTGGTTGCAGCACTGAATGAAACTTCCCGAGGCGTTCCAGCACATAAGCGCTCTGTTGCGGAACGACTTTCACGGCCATTAAAACGCCGATGATTACGATGACCAATAAAATATAAGCAAATGACATATGGATCAGGTATGGTTTATAGTGAAACAATAGGTGAAATTGCCTAATGCAAGTTACCTTATATAGTGGTACCGAACAATAGCGTTAAGGGGTAAAGGCAAAGCGTATAGATATACGGTCTTCGATATAGATAAATGGTAAAGGTCTTACTTTAGAATTTCTCTTGAAATGACGATCTTTTGGATTTCACTGGTTCCCTCGCCGATGGTGCAGAGTTTGGCATCCCGATAAAACTTCTCCACCGGAAAGTCTTTGATAAAACCATATCCCCCCAAAATCTGTACAGCTTCACCCGCTATTTTTACCGCTATTTCCGAAGCGTAGTATTTGGCCGTAGAACTAGAAAGGGGATCAGTATGACCTTCATCTTTTCGTCGTGCAGCATTGTAGGTGAGCAGTATTGCGGCTTGAATTTCAGTGTACATTTCTGCGAGTTTGAAGGCAATTCCCTGAAACTGCGAAATGGGTTTACCGAACTGTTTTCGTTCTTTGGCATAGGCAAGGGCAGATTCATAAGCTCCAAGAGCTGTCCCTACGCTAAGCGATGCTATAGATATCCGTCCACCATCCAGGATTTTTAGGGCTTGTTTAAATCCATCCCCGGTTTCACCAAGACGTTGACTGTCGTCGATTTCACAATCTTCGAAGTGCAGCTCTGTAGTCTCGGAAGCTCTCATCCCCAGTTTGTTTTCTTTTTTTCCAGACTGTAAGCCAGGGGTATTCCGTTCCAAAATAAACGCGGTAGCATTGGAGCGACTATCGATGTCGGCGGTTCGGGCGATGACTACAATTACATCACCGCTTTTGCCATGGGTTATAAAGGTTTTTGAACCGTTTAAGATCCATTTATCGCCCTTTTTGACCGCCGTAGTTTGCATATTTGCTGCATCGGAGCCTGTACCTGGCTCGGTCAAAGCCCAGGCTCCTAGCCATTGTCCCGAAGCCAGATTAGGTAGATATTTTGACTTTTGTTGTTGGGTGCCAAATAAAGTAATATGATTGGTGCATAGGGAGTTATGGGCGGCCATCGACAGTCCGATAGAAGGATCAACCTTTGAAAGCTCGATGATGGCTGTCACATATTCCGCATAACCAAGTCCAGCACCGCCATAATCTTCTGGTACAAGCATACCCATTAGTCCGAGATCGCCCAGTTTTTTAAAAAGGTCTTTTGGAAAATGTTGGTTTTCATCCCATTCCGAAACATTGGGGCGGATATGAATTTCAGCGAAATCTTTCACGGCATCTCGGATGAGTTTTTGATTTTCATTGAGTGTGTAAAGCATGGTAAATCTGGTTTTGGTTGGTTTGTTGATACCTTTCGATAATTCGCAAGCAACATTTATCCGTGCAATTTGCAGGTGATATGAGGGAAAAAGCTAAATTTGCCCCTACCACATCATTTTCCCCCGAATCGATATATTTAATGGATATAAGCGGGAATTTAGCACGAACACTATCACAATAAAGTCAAATAGAATCAAAAATACACCCAATAACCCATGAAAATTGCAGTCGTAGGAACAGGTTATGTCGGGCTTGTGACCGGTACTTGTTTTGCCGAAACCGGAAATCAGGTTGTTTGTATTGATGTAAATGAAGAAAAAGTCAAACAGCTTCAAAACGGGAAAATTCCTATTTATGAACCTGGATTAGACGTATTATTTAATCGGAATACAGAGGAAGGAAGACTCAAGTTTACCACAGATTTAGCTTCCGGCATCGAGGGAGCGGAGGCCATTTTTTTGGCTTTACCCACACCCCCAGATGAGGACGGCTCTGCGGATCTGAAATACATACTCCAAGTAGCCCAACAATTGGGGAAAATATTATCTCAGTACGCCGTGGTTATCGACAAGAGTACGGTGCCTGTCGGTACCGCTGAAAAAGTGAGAGCAGCTATTGCCGAGCATGCGAAAGTTGATTTTGATGTGGTGTCGAATCCTGAATTTTTAAGGGAAGGGGTTGCCGTTGAAGACTTTATGAAGCCCGATCGTGTCGTGATCGGTACGAGTTCAGAGCGGGCAAAGAAGGTCATGGAACATCTCTATGCACCGCTAGTAAGGCAGGGAAATCCCATAATTTTCATGGATGAACGTTCAGCTGAAATGACCAAATATGCGGCCAATGCATTTCTCGCCATGAAGATTACCTTCATGAATGAAATAGCCAATTTATGCGAAAAAACCGGTGCCAACGTAGATCAAATTCGCCGCGGCATCGGGACGGATAGCCGTATTGGGAAACGTTTTCTTTTCGCCGGTATTGGCTATGGAGGTAGCTGTTTTCCCAAGGATGTGCAAGCCTTAGCCAAGACTTCCAAAGACCATCAATATGATTTTCAGTTGTTGAACGCGGTTATGCGGGTGAACCAGCAACAGAAAAAGAAGCTACTCAAACCGCTGTTCGATTATTTCAAGGGCGAACTGGAAGGGAAAACGATTGCCGTTTGGGGGCTAGCGTTCAAACCGTATACCGATGATATACGAGAAGCCCCTGCATTAGAAAATATACGTGAATTATTGAAAGCCGGAGCACAAATAACCGCTTATGACCCGGAAGCAATGGAGAATACCAAAAAGGTATTTCCCGAAGTGACATACTGCCATACTGCCTATGCCGCTTTGGACGACGCGGATGCGCTAATGATTTTTACGGAGTGGCCACAATTCCGTACACCTGACTTCGAGAAACTAAGTGCTCTTTTGAAGAACAAGGTGATATTTGACGGAAGAAATCTGTACGAGCCACATACTATGAAAGAGCTTGGTTTTAGTTACTACAGCATCGGAAGGGAGATGGTGGAAATTACGGATCAATCGTAAAGGTCAAGTGAGCTAGCAAATATTCCCGCCCGAGAGCAATCATCTACACTAGGAACATGTTCCCATGCAGGGCTCAGGGGAAAGGCAAAAGCTCGAAGTAATTGATGTACTGAGAGGCATTGCGATTTTAAGTGTATTCGGCTATCATTGGCATATAAGCCAGGTTGATCGCTATGTACAACACAATGGGAGGGTTATGATGTTCCAGGATGTCACTTGGGACAACCTTTATGCGTCCTTCTCTCCCCTCAATTATGGTAGCTATGGCGTAGAGCTTTTTCTCGTTATAAGCGGTTTTTTAATTCATTACAACTATCTCATTAGGGGTGCTGGGCGACTGAATTTAAACCACTATTTTTCAAGACGTTTCTGGAGGATTTATCCCCCTTATATACTGGTTTTATTCTTTTTTGCTTTTTTAAATAAGGAGAGAAGTGCCTACCATCTCTTTACCGAAACCGGGAGGGAATCCCTACTCTGCCACCTGCTAATGGTCCATAACCTCTATGGAGACAACGCTATCATTTTTGGCATTAATTCGTCCTTTTGGTCGATTGCACTGGAGATACAATTGTATCTTATTTATCCGATTTTCCTGATTTTAAGAAGAAAAATTGGGGTGTATAAACTCTGCTTTACGCTTTTCATCGTACATGTTCTTGCATTGATCGGGATTTATATTTGGCGAAGCGGTTTTCCACACAGTCTGGCCGAAGTTACCTTCGTAGGCCATTTTTGGATAATTTGGGGACTCGGAGCTATGGTTGCGGAAGCGTGGTTCGCAAGGCAAAAAATCTTTAAGATTTCGTGGACAGGATGGTTTATACTGTTTTTAATATTTATGTCGTCGCAGATTTTCCTACTGTTTTTTGTTTACGCAGGCAGTATAATGAGTGCTATACTATGGGCAGCTTTAATTGAGCTGTGCCTCTACCAGCCCTTACGATTGAATGTCTTTTTCAGGTATGTAAAATCGTTTTTAATTCCGGTGGGGCTTTGCAGCTATAGTATTTATCTCATTCACCAACCCTTGATTGAGCCACTTCTACAACATGTTAACTGGGGAGATTCGTCCCGGTATACGTCTTTGATTAATATAGGCTGGGTTTTTTCAGTGATCTTTCTGATTTCTTATAGTATGTATGTATTTGTGGAACAGCCCTCTATTAGATTTGGACAAAAAATAGCGGGAACTAGCAGGGCAAAATAAATTCAGCTAATTTTGGAGTGTTAATAATATTTACGGATTGATTCTGACGAAAGAATGAAAAGAGTTTTGATTACCGGGGCTGCCGGGTTTCTCGGCTCGCATCTTTGCGACCGCTTTATTAAGGAAGGGTACCGTGTTGTCGCTATGGACAATCTCATAACGGGGGATATGCGGAACATTGAGCACCTGATGCCCTTGGAAAACTTCGAGTTTTATCATCACGATGTGACCAAATTTGTACATGTTCCCGGTGATCTGGACTACATTCTTCATTTTGCTTCTCCTGCCAGTCCGATTGACTACTTGAAAATCCCCATACAAACCCTGAAAGTGGGTGCGATGGGTACGCACAATCTGCTGGGATTAGCTCGGGTGAAAAAGGCCAGGTTTATGATTGCTTCCACGTCGGAGGTATATGGGGACCCCTTGGTCCACCCGCAAACGGAGGAATATTGGGGCCACGTAAACCCAGTGGGGCCTAGAGGTTGCTACGATGAAGCGAAGCGTTATCAGGAAGCGATCACCATGGCTTACCATCGTTACCATGGACTGGAAACACGTATTGTCAGAATTTTCAACACCTATGGTCCGAGAATGCGACTGAACGATGGTAGAGTACTCCCAGCTTTTATAGGCCAGGCACTTCGAGGTGAAGACTTGACTGTTTTCGGTGATGGCTCGCAAACGCGTTCATTCTGCTATGTCGATGATTTGGTGGAAGGGATTTACCGCCTGTTGCTCAGTGACTATGCTCTTCCCGTTAATATAGGTAATCCGGCTGAAATCACTATTCGGGACTTCGCAGAGGAAATCATCAAACTTACCGGTACTACCCAGAAAATAATTTACAAACCCCTACCAAAGGACGACCCCAAACAAAGACAACCCGATATAACAAAAGCCAAAGAGTTGTTGGGATGGGAACCCCAAATCGAAAGAGAAGAAGGTCTGAGAAGAACCTATTCCTATTTTAAAAGCCTGTCGCGTGATCGATTGTTCGAAGAAGCAAACCACCGCGAATTCTCAAAATCCTGTTGATCAAGATTTGATTTGAAACGTGGATTTACTCGTCCGGGCTCATTTGAAATGAACCCGGAAAGCCTTATATTCGTTTATTGGTTTAAAAGTGGAAAACAATTTGTTATTTTAAGATGAAAGCTAGTAGCCAAAAATGGATTGCCGTACTGTTGACCAGCCTTATATTAAGCTCGTTTACCTTCTCAGCAAATCCTGAAAAACTAACCTGGGAAATTTTGCGCGATGTGACTTTTAGCAAGAAGTGGTTTGAAGCAGAACAGGTTTATATGTTATATCCTACCTTTGGACCAAGTGTTAAAAAATTGGATAACAAGGAAGTAGCCATTACGGGTTATGTTATTCCACGCGACCTGGATGCCGGCTTATATGTACTGTCTGCTTTCCCATTTAGTGCGTGCTTTTTCTGCGGTGGAGCAGGACCAGAATCGGTGATGACTTTAAATCTGGGCAAAAATACCCGTAAGTTTAAAACCGACGAAAGGCTGACCTTCAAAGGAATCCTTAAATTGAACGCCGACGATATTTACGAGCTAAATTATATTCTAGATAACGCGGAGGTGGTGAAATAGCCCTTTAACATTCGCTCAGTGTTACAGGAATATTAATGGCGAGCCCGCCTTCAGATGTTTCTTTGTACTTCTCACTCATATCCAGCGCGGTTTGCCACATCGTGCGAACGGCATCATCCAACGACACTCGAGCAGCCCTTGGGTCACCTTGGAGTGCGAGTTGTGCCGCGGTAACCGCCTTGACGGCTCCCATGGCATTTCGCTCTATACAGGGTATTTGTACCAAACCCGCTACCGGATCGCAAGTAAGTCCTAGATGATGTTCCATCGCAATTTCCGCTGCCATCAAACATTGTTCGGGTGTGCCCCCCATCACCTCGGTTAAACCAGCAGCAGCCATAGCTGAAGAAACACCAATTTCAGCTTGACACCCTCCCATTGCGGCCGACAAAGTCGCTCCCTTTTTAAAAATAGAGCCTATCTCAGCAGCCGTTAATAGAAAGCGAAATAGGTGGTCTTCCCTATTGCCGTTACAGAAAACCATATAATACATCAGTACGGCGGGAATAACCCCGGCTGCGCCGTTGGTGGGAGCGGTAACGATTCGCCCAAATGAAGCATTTTCTTCGTTGACGGCCAAGGCAAAACAACTTAACCAATCTAGGGTGTAACGGAAATCACTTCCCCCTTCTCTAATTTTTTCAATCCATTGCGAAAGACTTTGAGGAGGTAATGCGGACAATAAACGATTGTGTAGGATACCAGCTCTCCGTTTTACTTTTAATACCCCCGGCAAATATCCCTCGGTCGTACTACATCCACGATGCATGCTTTCCCACATTGTTTGCCAAATTACGCGTAAAGCATCTAAGGTCTGCTGTTCGGTACGCCAGGCTTTCTCATTTTCAAGGACAATACCACTGATCGGTAATCCGGTATTTTTGCAATGATTCAATAAGTCTGAACCCGATTCGATGGCATAGGGCAGGGATTTTCTACGCTCGTCCGAAAAATCGATTTCTTCCCCTCTCTTGATAAAGCCTCCGCCAATGGAATACCAGGTTTCCGAAAATGACACATCGTTGTTCAGTTGGACTGAAAAACGCATCCCATTCGGATGATAGGGAAGCGTTTCTCCGTAGTGAAATACCAGATGATGTGATTGTAAAAAGGGTATCGGATGACTTGCATTTAAAAGCAACCTCTCATTTATCCGAATGCCATCCATGATTTCGTCGATCCGACTAGTGTCGATCGTAACCGGATCATAGCCCGAAAGGCCCAGCATTACAGCCAGGTCAGTGCCATGTCCTTTTCCTGTTTTGGCCAATGAGCCATAGAGATCAACTCGAATTTCAACCACTTTTTCAAGGGGTTGGTATGCTTGTGCATTTTTTAAAAAAGTTTGTGCAGCACGCCACGGTCCTAAGGTATGCGAACTCGACGGACCTATACCCACTTTGAAAATATCGAGTACTGATATGCTTTCTTCCATAATCTAGTTTCTTACCCCAACCCTATCCGGTATTAAATAAAGTTACCGAAAAACCTTAACTTGTCCTTGGATATAATCACAAACCTGATACCTACATACCTATGAATCATCTGTCATTTGGGAAAATCCTATTTACACTCGTATTGTATGTTCTAGTTGTTTCTTCTACATCCCTCGGACAACAACCTTCATTTTCGATTGAAGTAGTTGACAATCAGATCGAAATCGGTTATGGAGTCGCTATTGGGGATGTTGATGGGGACGGAAAACCCGATATCTTATTAGCCGATAAAAAGGAAATCGTATGGTACAAAAATCCCGGTCAGCGAAATCGTACCTGGCAAAGGTATGTCATTGCAGCCAATCTAACGGAGTACGATAATGTGTGTATTGCAGCCCGCGATCTCGATGGGGACGGCAAGGTAGAGGTAGCGGTCGGTGCGCAATGGAACCCCGCGGAAACCAATGACAGGGATAAGTCGGGAGCTGTTTTCTATTTGAAAAGACCGGCCGACCCTACCCAACAATGGGCACCGGTGAGGCTGCATCACGAAGTAACTATTCATCGGATGCAATGGGGGAGAAAACCTGATGGCAACTATCAATTGTTAGTATTGCCCTTACACGGACAAGGAAATGTGAATGGTACGGGAGAAGGGGTTAAATGGATCGCCTTTGATGTACCGAAGAACCCCGATGGCGAATGGACCTATCAGTTGCTAGATACACAATTACATATGACCCATAATTTTCAAGTATTGGAAGAAGAAGGTAAATCGTTGACGGCAGCTGTGGGGGGAAGAGAAGGTGTAAAATTATTACACTATAAAAACGGGAAATGGGAAGACCCCGGGGAATGGCTGGTTAAAGATAAACCCGTAGGAGAGGTCCAGATTGGGACGTTTCGTAGTGGAAAATCGTTCATAGCCACCATTGAACCCATGCATGGAACCCATGTAATGCTAACCGGTGAAGATGGAAACCGGACCGAACTTTCGTCCAATTTTGTACAAGGACATGCCGTCGGAGTAGCTGATCTGTTGGGAACCGGTAGTGATCAGGTCGTGGCGGGTTGGAGAAACCCCAATAAAGATCGTATGGTAGGGGTAAGACTTTATGTAGAGAAAGAAAGTACATGGGAGGAACACATACTTGATAATAGCGTTCGTATGGCTTGTGAGGATTTGAAGATAGCTGACTTGGATGGGGATGGAAAACTCGATGTGATCGCGGCAGGTCGTGCCACTTTAAATGTGTTGATCTATTGGAATAATACAAAATAGCTGGTGTTAAATTTGGATCGGTTTACAAATTGAAAGTGAATTATATTTTAGCTGCAGTATATTCATAGTCGCAGGGAACTGAATGACGATTCTCCTTGTAGTTAGAACATATATCTTTCAGTTCTGGAAATATGGATTTAAAAAATATACCGCTGACCATACTAGACTTGGCAGTCGTGAAAGAAGGTCAAGGCGCTCGGGAAGCCATCGAGGAGTCTGTACTTATAGCGCAGGAGGGCGAAAAGTTAGGATATCGAAGTATCTGGTTTGCAGAACATCATAACATGCCCCATATTGCGAGTTCTGCGACGTCAATATTGATGGGGCATATTGCAGGGAAGACCTCTACCATTAAAGTGGGTTCAGGAGGTATTATGTTGCCTAATCACTCCCCATTGGTCATTGCCGAACAGTTCGGCACATTGGAAACCCTCTATCCGGGCAGGATCGAACTCGGTCTGGGGAGAGCACCAGGTACGGATCAACTTACAGCGATGGCATTACGTCGTACCAACATGAATACCGCGTTTAGCTTTCCCCAAGACGTACAGGAACTGTGGGACTATTTCCGAAATGAAGATCCTGAGGTGAAGGTGAGAGCATTTCCCGGTGAAGGTCTGAAGATTCCATTTTATATATTAGGATCTAGTACAGACAGCGCCCATTTAGCGGCCGCACTCGGTTTACCCTACGCTTTCGCGGCACATTTTGCCCCCGCACAATTAAAAGCGGCTGTTCAGATATACCGTTCGAAATTCAAGCCTTCGGAAGTACTGGATCGTCCACATGTCATGGTTTGTGTGAATGCCTTTGGCGCTGATACCGACTCGGAAGCGTACCGGATATCGACCAGCATGTTTAGAATGTTCATTGGATTAGTTACGAATCGACGGGCGCCTTTAGCACCTCCGGTTAATTCCTTGAACTCCTATTGGACTCCGGACATACAACATGCCGTTATGCAAATGGCCTCCTGTACTTTTATGGGCAACCAAGAAAGTTTGCAGCAACAATTTCAAGAATTTGCTACGGAAGTGCCCTTTGATGAATTGATCATCAGCAGCTACATTTATGATCGAGAAGCGAAATTCAAGTCACTTGAAATCATAAGGAATGTTTTTCAGAACAATTAATATGAATACCTCATTCCTACAAATGAGTAAAAGTTTTTCTTAAAATAAGACAAAATCTTATATTTGGTTTCTTACCATATAAGATTTGTCATGGAAAAGCTCGTAGCTTATTTTGAGACCATTCCCTCATCTCACAGGAGTCTGCTACTAGTAGGCGGGATCACCTTCTTTTGGATGATCGAAAATGCGTATCCCCTTTTCCATTTTACCTATCATAAGATTCGGCACGCGGGTATCAATATCGTCTTTACCCTTACCACCATACTGGTCAATTTTTCCCTGGCATTTCTCTTGGTCCAATCCAGTCAATGGGCTACCACATCGCATTTTGGCGTATTAAGTTGGATACCGGATTGGCCTCTATGGTCAAGGTTTCTCATAGGTCTATTACTTTTGGATTTTATTGGTGCTTGGTTGATTCATTGGATTCAGCACAAAGTAAAGTGGATGTGGAAATTCCATATCATCCACCATACCGACACCCACGTAGATACCACAACCGCTAACCGGCATCACCCTGGAGAAAGTGTATTTCGATTTGTTTTCACCATTTTAGCCACCCTCGTCGCTGGAGCACCCATGTGGTTGGTTTTTGCCTATCAGTCGCTGTCGGTTTTACTTTCACAGTTTAATCATGCCAATATCCAATTGCCCGAAAAGCTAGACCGTATCGTAAGCTTATTAATCGTTACACCCAATATGCATCATGTCCATCACCATTATCGACAGCCCTATACCGATACAAACTATGGCAATATTTTTTCGATATGGGATCGACTTTTTGGAACATACATTCAGTTGGACCAATCCCGACTTATATATGGTATAGACACGCACTTGGACGAGAAAGAAAACAGTAATATGGGGAATCTGATGCGAATCCCTTTTCAAAAATATAGGCACCGAACAACCAACGGATAGGCCTAAATAAGATCCTCCTTTACACCTTGTTCCCTTGAATTCTCAAGTGGGGGTAATTTTTTCAAACGTTTGCATGCTTTATTGAAATAATTGCATTTTGTAATGAATTTCAATGGGGCTATTATTGTGCATCGATCGTCTTACCGTACTAACTAAAATTGGCATGAAAACGAGTTTTCTTTTACGTCAGGCCCAAAATCTTCCTACTTATCAGCGCATTACTGCCGAACAAGCCGGTTGGGAATATCTGAACTTCGAAGCCCGTGTCCTGCAAGCCGGGGAAAGCCTAGCGGGTAATACGGGTGAATTTGAATATTGCATCGTGCTTTTGGGTGGGAACTTTAGCGTCGAAAGTAAAGGAGAAATATGGGAAACTGTCAATGGGCGAAAAGATGTTTTCAGTGGGATTGGTCATGCCATGTATTTACCCAGGCGTACCGACTTTGTCCTCACATCACAAGCTCCGGACACAGATATAGCTCTATGTTGGGTAGAGACCGACCAGGACCATCTGCCGTTTATGAAGCGACCGGAAGAAGCACCGATTGAAATTCGGGGTGGAGACAATGCAAATCGCCAAATCAATGGACTTATCCCACCCGGATCCCCTTGTCATCGAATTGTATGTGTGGAAGTATATACACCGTCGGGGAATTGGAGTTCGTTTCCTGCCCACAAGCACGACGAACGAAAAGTAGATGATCAAGGTGAGCTACTGGAGGCCGATTTGGAAGAAATTTATTTCTACAAAGTAGACAAGCCACAGGGGTATGCCCTACAGCAGGTATATACCGGAGATAGAAGTTTGGATGAGATTATTAGGGTGAAAAATAACGAAACTGTATTGGTGCCCGAAGGGTATCATCCGGTGGTGGCAGGGCATGGATACAACGTCTATTATCTGAATTTCTTAGCCGGTAGTGATCAGTCGTTGGCCAATACATTCGACCCCGATCATGAATGGATTTACGGTACCTGGAAAGGACAGGATCCGAGGCTGCCTTTAGTAACCGCCGATATGAATAATGTATATAAATAGCCAAGACGAAACATGGGAGAAGTTTCATTGGATTTGTTGACGATCGGTCGATCTTCAATCGACCTTTATTCAGCGGATATAGGTAGCCCCTTCGAACAAATTTCTGCCTTCAACGCCTTCGTGGGGGGGTGCCCGTTGAACATAGCTACCGGCTCTAGTCGGCTGGGGCTGAAAACAGCTCTCTTAACCGGACTGGGCTATGATAAAGTGGGGGATTTTATCGAAAATTTCCTGAAAACAGAGAATATTAAAACTGATTGGGTGCCTCGTATAAAGGGTACCCGTACTTCAGCAGTAATCCTTGGTATTGAACCCCCCGATCGCTTTCCATTAGTTTATTACCGCGACAATTGTGCCGATATTCAAATCGACTTAGACCATATCGACGCAGTACCTTTTGAAGCCTTCAAAGCGGTTGTTTTTTCAGGCACCGCGTTTAGTAAAGATCCCAGTAGGACCGCAATGTTATATGCGTTGGAAAAATGCCGGAAATTGGGAATTACCACCCTGCTGGACTTGGATTTCAGGGCAGATCAGTGGAGCGATCCTCGGGCTTTTGGTATCGTTATCAGAGCCGCTTTGCCACTTTTCACCATCGTATTAGGCACCGAAGAGGAATTGTTGGCTACTTATCTGACAGACAAAAAACAATTGGAAATTAAGCATCAGCAGATATCGGCACCCGAAATCAGAGGCGATATCGATGCTGCGATAAAAGGTGTGCTAGAGTCAGGGGTACAGACCTTGGTCGTTAAGCGTGGGAAGGATGGAGCATCTTATTTCAAGCCTGGTGAAGGGGAGACCAAGGTTCCTGGTTTTCCGGTTGATGTGGTCAATGTGCTTGGGGCTGGAGACGCATTTTGCGCAGGATATACCTTTGGCCTGTTAAAAGGGTGGTCGCATTATCAGAGTGTTCGCATGGGCAATGCATGTGGGGCTATCATTGTGACCCGGGAAGGCTGTGCCAATTTTATGCCTACGTATGAGGAAGTAATAGAATTTGTGGAGGCAAGGGGTGGGTTTTGACGTACACCAATTACGGTCTCCAAGGAAAATAAATGGATACACAATGAAACTGAAGAATTATCAAAATGGCGAATGGACTGAAAGTCATTCGGAGCAATACATGAATGTCGTAAATCCCGCAAACCAGGAGGTCCTTGCTCAGGTACCACAAGGAAGTGGGAAAGACGTAGATGATGCTGTCAAAGCAGCATTGGAAGGATTTCATGAATGGAGAAGAACCCCAGTTCACGAGCGAATTCAATACTTATTCAAGCTCAAGACCATCTTAGAGGAACATAGGGAAGAAATAGCTCAGACGATCACGCTGGAATCAGGAAAAACGATTGGTGAAGCAAGGGCAGAATTGGTGCGCGCCATCGAAAATGTGGAAAATGCCTGCGGTGCACCGGCGATGATGCAAGGGGAGTTTTCAGAAGATATAGCCCGGGGAATAGACGAATTTATGATTCGCCAGCCTGTAGGGATTTGCGCCTGTATAGCCCCGTTCAATTTTCCGGGAATGATCCCTTTTTGGTTTTTACCCTATGCAATAGCCTGCGGAAATGCATTTATTTTAAAGCCTTCCGAAAAAGTACCACTTACCATGGTGTTAGTTTTTCAGTTGATGGAGAAACTCAACCTGCCCAAAGGAATTCTGTCTCTAGTCCATGGAGGAAAGGAAACTGTAGATGCGTTATTAACGCACCCCGGAATCAACGCCATTAGTTTTGTGGGCTCCTCAAAAGTGGCAGCCTACGTTTATGCAAAGGGTGCAGCGCATGGAAAGCGAGTACAAGCACAGGGGGGAGCTAAGAATCCATTGGTGATTTTACCCGATGCTGATTTGGAGATGACTTCTAAAATCGTTGCCGATAGTGTGTATGGTTGCGCGGGGCAAAGGTGTTTGGCTGCAAGTAATATCATCACGATTGGAGCTCATAAGGATATTACCGAGGTACTGGTGGAAACGGCAAAGTCGCGAGTTACAGGTTTCGGACTCGATGAAAAAGTCCAGATGGGACCCGTCATTTCCGCGGAAAGTAAATCAAGAGTGGAAGCACTGATACAACAGGGGGTACATGAAGGTGGAAACGTATTACTGGATGGTCGGTCGGTGGTAATTCCAGGTTTTGAAAATGGGAATTTTATCGCGCCTACGGTATTAGAGAATATACCATTGGATGGTCAATTAATTGACACTGAAATATTTGGTCCGGTGATGAGTTTGATACATCTGAATACGATTGACGATGCGATCGCATTCATCAATAAAAACCGCTACGGAAATATGGCCTGCGTATTCACGACGAGTGGGCAAAACGCGCGTCGATTTAGAAGTGAGGCAGAGGCTGGCAATATCGGAATTAATATCGGTGTTGCAGCGCCTATTGCTCAATTTCCTTTTTCGGGTTGGAAGGAGAGCTTCTTCGGTGATTTACACGGCCAAGGAAAACACGCGATCGAGTTTTTCACACAAACCAAAGTGGTGATCGAACGCTGGCCGAAAGAATGGAGTCGCAAATTTTAATGAAGTTAGATACAAAACTGTAGGGATTTTACCCTGGCCAATCAGGTCGGAACGGAGATCAGGAACTGACCGGGGGTGTGAAAGTCTGATCGTAAACTAATCAAGTAAAGTCCAGATGAAAGTTGGCGTAGTTGGCTTGGGCCGTGTCGGAAAGATACACCTCAGCAATTTGATTTATCATTTTCCAGAAATTGATGTCGTAATAGTTTCCGACCCAGCGGTTGAAACGCATGATTTTGCGCGAAGATTAGGGGTGCAAAATATCGTACAAAATGCGGAAGAGGTACTTACACACCCGGATGTAGATTCAGTTCTGATCTGTTCACCTACGCCTTATCATGTCCCTAATCTCATTTTAGCTGCTCGACATGGAAAGCATATTTTTTGTGAAAAGCCAGTAGATGTAACCCTGTCTTCTATTAAAGAAGCGTGTAAAGTCGTTGAGGAGTTTGGGGTGAAATTGATGGTTGGGTTTAATCGCCGATTCGATGATAATTTTTCACGGGTCAGAGAGTTGGTAGCTTCGGGTAAAATTGGAGAACCTCATATTTTAAGAATTACGAGTAGAGACCCGGCACCTCCCTCCTTAGATTATCTGCGTACATCTGGGGGCATTTTCCTCGACATGACTATTCATGATTTTGATATGGCGCGGTTTATTGTCGGTAGCGAGGTGGTAGAAGTATTTGTAAAAGGGGCTGCGTTGATCAATCCGGAAATTGAACGCATCAATGATATTGACACAGCTGTAATCGTATTGACGTTCGAGAATGGTGCCATCGGCGTGATTGACAATAGCCGAAAGGCAGTTTATGGTTACGATCAACGCTTGGAAATATTTGGTTCTGAAGGGATGGCTCGCGCTGAAAATCGGAAAGAAAACGATGTCGAATTTGCAGGAAAAGAGGGTATTACCGGCGCTTTGCCCTTATACTTCTTCCTGGAGCGATACGAGAAAGCTTTCCGTGAATGTCTTCGCAATTTCCTATCCTGCGTTGCCAACGACGAAGCGAGCCCTGTGAATGTATATGATGGACTGATGGCAACTGCGATAGGAAAAGCAGCACTTAAATCTCTTATGGAAAAAAGACCCGTTAAAATGAGTGAAGTATTGAACGAGGTGGATCGGGAAATAACAATCTCAGGTTCGAATTAATTACTTTAAAATGGGACAAACCGGATTTAATCCTGTCGATCTAGTCGTATTTTGCATCTATTTTGTAATCATTGCGGGTTATGGATATTGGATTTATAAGCGGAAATCGAAGGCAGAAGCTTCCTCAAAAGACTATTTCCTAGCCGAAGGTGCCCTCACCTATTGGGCTATTGGCGCTTCTTTAATAGCCTCAAATATATCAGCCGAACATTTTATTGGGATGTCGGGATCGGGCTTCGCCATAGGCCTTGCTATTTCATCATACGAGTGGATGGCAGCAGCCTCTTTGATCGTGGTGGCTGTTTTCTTTGTACCCATTTATCTGAAGAATAACATTTATACCATGCCTCAGTTTTTGAGGCAGCGTTATAACCCGACTGTGGCAACCATTATGGCTATATTTTGGTTGTTGCTGTATGTTTTCGTCAATCTAACTTCGATCATCTATCTTGGCGGACTAGCCCTCCATGTCACAGCCGGGGTCGACTTCACCGTTGCGATTGTCGGTTTAGCCCTATTTGCCATTATTATCACTATTGGGGGCATGAAGGTCATAGGTTATACCGATGTGATTCAAGTTATTGTTCTCGTGGTGGGAGGTCTGGCTACCACCTATTTAGCGCTGGATATGGTAGCTGAATATTTTAATAAACCGTCGATTTTTGGTGCTTTTTCGGCGCTTAGGGCAGAGGCCGATTCACATTTCCACATGATATTACCGAAAGAAAGCCCCTACTACAAAGACCTTCCAGGAATGACAGTTATCCTGGGGGCTATGTGGATAAATAATTTAAATTATTGGGGATGCAATCAGTATATTATCCAACGGACGCTTGGAGCGGATCTTAATACGGCTCGTAAGGGCATTCTCTTCGCTGCATTCTTAAAATTATTAATACCAGTTATCGTGGTAATTCCAGGGATCTCAGCCTATGTCCTGTATCAAAATGGGGTATTTGGCCAAGAAATGTTGGATGCAAGTGGCGTAGTGAAGCCCGACCATGCTTACCCCGTTTTATTGGGTTTGCTGCCCGCCGGACTAAAGGGAATGGCATTTGCGGCATTGACAGCGGCGATTGTCGCTTCGCTAGCGGGAAAGGCGAACAGTATATCTACAATTTTCACACTCGATATTTATAAGCTGTATATTAAACCTGATGCATCGGAAGCCCATTTGGTAAAAGTGGGCAAAATAACCGTTTGGGTGGCTATGCTCATAGCAACACTGATAGCTCCCCAGTTACGCGTACTGGAACAAGCCTTCCAATTCATTCAAGAGTATTCTAGTTTTATTACGCCCGGGGTTTTTGCGATTTTCTTTTTTGGGATGTTTTGGAAGCGAACCACGAGCCTGGCTGCTATGACGGCCGCCCTATTAAATATCCCTTTGTCGGTCATTTTTAAAATCTGGTTCGAGCACATTCCATTCCTCGATCGGATGGGGTACATATTTCTAATTTTAGTGGTGGTCGTGGTGGCATTATCGCTACTCGATCCTAAGAGTAAAAACAATCCGAAAGCCCTTGAAATAGATGCGGAGATGTTCAAGCCTTCACAAGGTTTTGTTTATATCGCCTTACTAATTTGTGGTATTTTGGCGGCGTTATATACCGTATTTTGGTAAATCTAAATCATGAGACTCACTACTTCCCAGCTTTTCGAAAAATGTTACGGACAGTTTGCGATTCCTGCTGTCAACGTGTTTTTCATGGAAGAGATCCTCGGGTTATTTCGTGCAGCTCAACGTTGGAATGCGCCTGTAATCGTTCAAACGACTCCCTTCGCACGAGACTATGCGGGGGCTGAAATGCTGATTTCCATGGTAACTGCAGCGGAGAAAATGTTTCCTAATGTAGTGTTTGCTTTGCATTTAGATCACGGCAATGAGGAGCATATCGAACATGTGCTTACCCAAGACGCCTATACCTCAGTTATGATCGATGCGTCCCACGATCCCTTTGAACGGAATGTCCACAGAACACGTATCGTCGTTGAAAAAGCGCACGAAAAAGGAATTAGCGTGGAAGCCGAACTGGGCGTACTTGCAGGTGTGGAAGATGATCTATCCGTAGCGGAAGGGTATTATACCCAACCTGATGAGGTTGTTCATTTTGTCGAACTTACCGGTTGCGACAGCTTGGCAATTGCGATCGGAACCAGCCATGGTGCTTATAAATTTTCTGGTGGGAAAGGCCTTCAGTTCTCCATTTTACGGGAGATTCAAAAGAAAATTCCCGGGTTTCCCCTGGTCTTACACGGGGGCAGTAACGTAAATCCAGAGGTGGTAAAACGAATTAATGCAGCAGGGGGGCGAATAAATCCGGCGGCCTCCGGCGTGAAAGACGAAGAGATCAAAGCAGCTATTCCCCTTGGAATTACAAAAATTAATATCGCAACGGATTTTAGACTTTTGTGGACCATGATCAACCGTGAATTTTTCAGGGATTTCCCAGAAGAATTTGCCCCCACTACACCAGGAAAGAAGTTTATGGATGCCTATGAGGATTATCTCGGCGGTAAAATTAAACTACTCAATGCCGACGGGAAAGCGAATTTATACCAGTGAAGTACCGAGGACAGTATGAGAGAGACCTCTAGGACGGTAATGTGCATTCCAGAAAGTTGTTTTCGAAATGAATAGCTAACTAAAAGCCTTTTATGCCTTATGACGAAACGGTTAACGGTGGCTCAGGCTACCATCGAATTTCTAAAAAATCAATTCATAGAACGTGACGGTGTAGAAACCCCCTTTTTTGGTGGTTGCTTTGGGATATTCGGACATGGGAATGTGGCTGGACTCGGACAAGCTTTACAACAGTATCCAGAGTTTCGCTACTATCAATGTCGCAATGAACAAGCTATGGTTCATACAGCGGTAGCCTACGCCAAATTGAAAAACAGACTGGGGGCTTTTGTATGTACTACGTCGATAGGTCCAGGGGCTACCAATATGTTGACAGGCGCGGCGCTGGCCACTATTAATCGTTTACCTGTACTTTTATTGCCGGGCGATATTTTCGCTACTCGAGAACCTAATCCCGTTTTACAGCAGTTAGAATCGGCCTATACGCAGGATATATCGGTGAATGACTGCTTCAAACCGGTATCAAAATATTGGGACCGTATCAATAGACCCGAACAGCTAATTTATTCCCTGCCCGAAGTGATGCGTGTCCTTACCTCACCCGCAGAAACGGGGGCGGTGACGCTTTCCATGCCTCAAGATGTTCAGACACATGCCTATGATTTTCCGTCGTCCTTATTCGAAAAACGAGTATGGAAAGTGCCCAGAAACCGTCCGGACCAGTCGGTTATAAGAATTGCTGCTGATTGGCTGAGAGCAGCTAAGAAGCCTGTGATTGTTGCCGGGGGTGGAGTAATTTACAGCGATGCCTGTGATCAGCTCCATCGATTTGCCTTACGGACAGGTATACCGGTTGGCGAAACCTTCGCAGGTAAAGGAGCTACTCGTTACGATGCCCCGTATAATATCGGAGGTTTAGGTGCTACAGGGACACGCTATGCCATAGAAATTGCTAATGAGGCAGATGTGGTGATAGGCATTGGTACCCGTTACAGTGACTTTACAACGGCGTCAAAATCGCTATTTCAACATCCCGATGTTAAATTCATCAATATTAATGTCAATGAATTCGATGCGTTCAAACACGCTGCACTACCCGTTGTAGGTGATGCAAAGGCTGTTCTGGAAGAACTCGATGGACTTTTACAGGACTATGAAGTTCCAACGGATTATCGACAAAAGGTTTACGGGTATAACCAAGCTTGGAACGATGAAGTTACCGAGATCTATGAAACAGGAAATGGGGCAAAACCTCCTATTGATCAGGCAGTAGTCATAGGCGTTTTAAACGATTTTATGGAAGATCGGGATGTGATGATCAATGCCTCCGGTAGTGCCCCCGGCGATTTACATAAACTCTGGAGGGCTACCGACCCGCAAAACTTTCATTTAGAATACGGGTATAGCACCATGGGATATGAAATTGCGGCAGGATTAGGTGCTAAAATGGCTTCTCCTGATCGTGAAATATATGTGATTTGCGGGGATGGAGGGTATCTCATGAATAATCACGAACTGGTAACAGCTGTTCAAGAAGGAATCAAGTTTACGGTGTTGTTATTGAACAACAATGGTTATGCCAGTATTGGTGGTCTATCGGAAAGCATCGGTAGCTCGCGTTTCGGAACGGAATACCGGTATAGGGATAGTAACTCAGGGCAACTAAGCGGATCACATTTGCCGGTAGATTTGGCCAAAAATGCCGAAAGTTTAGGGGCTATCGTTATTCGGGCTTCTGATCGTGACTCACTGAAAAGGGCTCTCATTCAAGCAAGATCCAATGATCGCACGACGGTGATTTATATTGAAACTAATTTATATAGGACCGTCAAAGGGTACAACGCATGGTGGGAGGTTCCCGTCGCTGAAGTATCAACTTCTGAATCGGTACAAAAAGCCTACCAGGAATATCGTGAAAACAAGAAAAAACAACGTGTCTATCTATAATTCATTCACCTTACTGACATGGAAATTTCATTAGGAATAGCCCCGATCAACTGGACCAATGACGATATGCCTGAGTTAGGCGCAGAAAATACCTTTGAACAATGCATCAGTGAAATGGCCTTAGCGGGTTATACGGGCTGTGAAGTGGGAAATAAGTTTCCGCGCGACATACCCACCCTGAAAAAAGCGCTGGAACTAAGGGGCTTACAAATATGTAACCAATGGCATAGTTATGAATTAACCACCCGATCCTTAGCAGAAAATATCGCATCGTTTAAAGAAACACTCGGATTTCTTAAAACAATGGGATCCAAAATCATTGGGGGAGGGGAGACGGGTAATAGTTGCCAAGGAAAGCCGGATGTTCCTGTTTTTGGTGGGAAAGGTATGTTGAATACGCTCGATGAATGGAAGAATTTTACTAATGGGATGAATGAATTAGGGAAAATAGCTCAAGACCAGGGACTGAAACTTGCATTCCATCACCACATGGGTACCTGCATTCAAACTGCCGAGGAGACCGAAAGATTTTTGAATGATACAAATCCGGCGTATGTTTTTTTAAACTACGATTGTGGACATTTCTATTTTGCCGGGGAAGATCCGGTGGAATGTTTAAAAAAGTTTCTCAGCCGAACGGCTCATATCCATCTGAAAGACATTCGGCCACATGTCCTGACAAAGGTGCAGGAAGAGAAAATGAGTTTTCTTAAAGCCGTTCGTAACGGCGTGTTTACCGTGCCCGGTGATCCCGAGGGCTGTATCGATTTTTATGCATTATTTGAGGTACTTCAAAAAAGTAACTATTCGGGGTGGTTGGTTGTGGAAGCCGAACAAGATCCCGCCGTCGCCAACCCCTTGGAATACGCGTTAATCGCTCGTCGTTACCTGGGTAAACTCCTAAAAGAACCTGATAATCATAATTTATCAAGGATAAAATTGTAGTAAACAAGTTTTGTCCGAAAATTTTTGTATGTTGCTTTTGTACTTAGTATTCATCAAAACAAAAGCACAATGGGAATCTTATCGTGGATCATTTTCGGACTCATCGCCGGTGCCATAGCCAAACTCTTACATCCTGGTAAGGATCCGGGAGGTTTTTTTGTTACCATCATCATCGGTATTTTAGGTGCCGTTGTGGGAGGATTTATAGCTACTTTTTTAGGCTGGGGCGCAGTCGACGGTTTTAATTTCGGAAGTTTTATAATCGCTGTTCTAGGTTCGATTCTACTACTATTTCTCTATAGGAAACTCAAAGGCTAGTAAATTTACTACCACTTTTAATTAATCGGTTAATTTTGTGTCTCGGAAAACCTGCAGATACAAGGTTAACCTTTTATTTTATCAATCAGCACGACTTTAATGAAGCTAATCAATGATATCGTAATTTGGTTTATGAAAAAGCGTCTAGAGCGGATCGAATTTTTTAAAAAATATCCGATCGAAACGCAACAATCTGTACTGGACGAGTTAATCCAAACCGCCCGGTTTACCGATTGGGGTACCCGATATAATTACGGACAAATTAAGACGGCTCAGGAGTTTGCTGAACAAGTTCCTGTATCAACCTATGAGGATTTGTTTCCTTATATTGAGCGAGTGCTGAAGGGAGAGCCCAATGTATTATGGCCAACGGCTACCGAATGGTTTTCGAAATCTTCGGGTACGACCAACGCTCGTAGTAAATACATCCCCGTTTCGGAAGAGTCATTAGAAGAATGCCATTATAAAGGAGGAAAAGATCTACTCACACTTTACTCCTATAATCGTCCTGACACGACCGTATTTACCGGGAAGGGACTTTCGATAGGGGGCGCACTTCATGCCAATCCCTATAATCCGGATACAAAGGCAGGTGATATATCCGCCATCATTGTCAATAACCTGCCTGGCTGGGCACAATATCTAAGAACACCTCCCCTGGATATTGCCTTGATTAGCGAGTGGGAAGAAAAAATAGGGAAAATGGTCGAGGTTTGCCAGGATGAAAATGTGACCAATTTGCTGGGTGTGCCGACTTGGGCAATTGTATTACTCGACCGGATCATGGAAAAGAAAGGCGCTAAGAATATGTTGGAGGTCTGGCCGAATTTTCAACTTTTTGTACATGGTGCCGTTTCCTTTACCCCCTACAGAGAACTTTTTAGAACCAAATATTTCCCCTCCGAGGCAGTTGATTATATGGAAGTCTACAATGCTTCTGAAGGATATATTGCTGTCCAAGACGATTTGTCGAAGGTCGGAGAAATGTTATTGATGCTGGATTATGGGATTTATTATGAATTTGTGCCCACCAGTGAAATGCATAAGAAATTTCCCAAGACAGTCCCTTTAGACGAGGTAGAGTTAGATACCAATTATGCTTTGGTAATTTCTACCAATGCCGGACTTTGGCGTTACCAAATTGGAGATACGATCAAATTTACTAGTAAATACCCCTTTCGAGTTAAGGTAAGTGGTCGTACGAAACATTTTATAAATGCATTTGGGGAGGAGGTCATTGTCGAAAATGCGGATACCTCCATTTCAGAAGCCTGCAAGCAGACTGGTGCTAAAATTAAGGAATATACGGCAGCACCCATTTACATGGACGAAAGTGGTAAGGGGGGGCATGAGTGGATCATGGAATTTGAAACGCCACCCGATAATTTGCAGCGTTTTGCTCGGGTTCTGGATGAAAAGCTAAAAGAGGTTAATTCAGACTACGATGCGAAAAGATACAAGGATATGGCCTTACTACCCCCAGTGATACACCTAGCGCCCCGCGGGACCTTTTACCAGTGGATGCGTGAGAGAGGCCAACTGGGCGGTCAGCATAAAGTACCTCGATTGAGTAATGAACGAGTTTATGTGGACGGTATTCTGAAATTGATAAAGAAGGAATAGTTCAGGTATTAGGTAGTCTTCTTTGCTGATTTTAAGCAAATTCTAATCTTTCTTTAATGCTGTTTTAAGTATTGGAAGGTTTATTTGTGTATAGAATTGATATTGCATAAAACGCGATATACTCTTTTCATTTTTTTGTGGTGTGTATTAGTAACTTGCCCGGTACATTTCGTACCGGGCAAAGTTTTTTTGGATAGTCTAGTGTAAGGGATCAAGCGCTATTTCATCGATGGAGTTTTAACTTCTCTCGATCTACGCTAATTTCCGAGAAAACGTTCTGCTAATAATAGCTTAATGCTTCTTTCGCACCTTTATGATTTTTAGCTTTTCCAGAAGCTTAATGACTGGGTAGGTAGGATCGAACTCGTACCATTTTTGGCCGAAATTCACCGAATTAGGGCGTTTATGGTGATTGTTTTGGAATAATTCTCCCAGCATTAAAAAGTCAAATACTAACGAATTCTTAGAATGGTCGTTGTTGTCAAAGTTCTGATAGCCGTATTTGTGCCCGCTCCAATTAACAATCGCACCATGAATCGGCCCCATTAGGAAATGGATGGGCAGAAGGAAAAAGAAAGCCCAATGCATATCCAGGTAAACATACGCAAGAATGTAGAATACAGTATAGATGAGCCCCCAACCGATGCGCGAAACCCAACTATCACCCAATTTTTCGATCAGGTTCCATTCTGGATAATTTCGATCAAAGCGTTGTTCTACCTCCCTTTTTCGCGTTAATACAGCGTTGTAAATGTTTTTGGTATCCCACATCATTGTAAAGACATTTTTCGTATGATGGGGCGAGTGTGGGTCCTTTTCCGTATCGCTAAAAGCATGATGCATACGATGTAAAATGGCATAAGCTCTAGGGCTTAGATAAGATGACCCTTGGGAAATATAAGTTAAAAGATAAAAGAATCTTTCCCAAAACTTGTTCATCGTGAACATCTTATGAGCAGAATAGCGATGAAGAAAGAAAGTTTGGCAAAAGAGGGAGAGGTACCAGTGTACCAGGAAGACAACTAAAACGATATACATTGTACGCTAAAAAATGGGTATTAATGCGAAACTACACTTTTTTGAGATCATATAAAAAGGTAGCTAATAATTGGTTAACGAAAAACTGATAAGATTAGCTCCCATTTGCAAGGCTAATTGTCTGATTTCTTCAGGATTATTGTAAACGCTTGCATCTTCCCAGCCATTCCCTAGGTCACTTTCGTAGGAGAAATAACAGACCAGCCTTCCTTCCCAAAAGAGGCCGAACCCCTGGGGTTCCTGGTTATCATGTTCGTGTATTTTAGGGAGCCCGTTTTCAAATTTGAACCGTTGATGGTAGACCGGGTGGGTAAATGGTATTTCAACGAATTCCAATTCCGGGAAAACTTTTTTCATTTCCCTTCGAGCGAAGGGGGCAAGGCCGTAGTTGTCATCAATGTGGAGAAACCCACCACCTATAAGGTAGTTCCTTAGATTGGCTGCTTCTGCTGAGGTGAAATGCACGTTGCCGTGCCCAGTCATATAGACAAAAGGGTAGGAAAACAATTGGGGGCTTCCGACTTCGACGATATCTTCCTCCGTACGGATGTTCGTTTTGAGGTGATCGTTACAAAATTTGATAAGATTGGGAAGTGCCGTTTTGTTGGCATACCAATCGCCCCCTCCTCCATATTTAAGTTTCGCGATACGGAAGGAAGGAGCTTGTCCATACGTTAACGTGGAACCCGCCAAGAATAGCAAAAAAACCAAAAGATATTTGTGCATTACTTCCATCGTCCACCTTTCCTTTCCACCAAAATTTGCTGGCCTATGTATTATGCGGCTTTCGAATCGAAGAACCGCACTTTAATTATCTGCCATAACATGGGCAATACGGAAATGAAGATAATCAGGAGAATAACCTTTTCAAAGTTATTTCTGACGATATCTACATTGCCGAGGAAGAATCCGGCCAGGGTAAGTCCTACTACCCATACAATACCCCCAATGACGTTGTAGGTAATAAAAATGCGGTAATTCATGTGTCCAACCCCTGCTACAAAGGGGGCAAGCGTTCTCACAATGGGGACAAAACGGGCGATAACGATGGTAGCCACGCCGTATTTTTCGTAAAAGCTATGGGTTTTATCTATATGTTCTTGCTTAACAAAATTCCTGCCGAAGATTTTGACTTTCAGCGCTCTTTCGCCAAAATACTTCCCAATAAAATAATTGCTGGTATCGCCGAGAATGGCCGCGATGGTAAGTAACAATATGACTAACCAAACGTTCAGGGAGTCAGGGTATTGAGCTGCAAGCATACCGGTTGCAAACAGCAGGGAGTCACCGGGAAGAAAGGGCATAAATACGACTCCGGTTTCCACAAAGATGATCAGAAATAGGATGACGTAGGTGAGGGTGCCGTAGTCTGCGATAATCACGGCAAGATGGTCGTCCAGATTCAAAAAGAAATCTAGGACCTGGTGGATAACTTCCATTCAATTTTAGTTTTTTGATTTAGAAAATAAGAGAAAGTGTCACCTCGCAGACCGAGGCGGATTGTTTCAAGGGGAATTATTTCTTCAGCGGCTATATTTCCAAGGTTTACATTAGGTCCACAAAGTTTAACAAACCAGGCTTGTTGGGCTTTTTTAGGGGCTTCCCAAATAATTTTTTCTGACGGGATGGCAGTTAAAATTTCGTCTACCAGGCCTTGTCTTACCTCACCCGAAGCCCGAAACAGTCCTACATTTCCGGATTCTCGTGCTTCACCAATCACCTTCCAGGCACCGGCTTTCAGCTCTGCATCCATCAATTCGATCCATTGGTAAGGCGGAATAATCTTTTCTTCATCCTTAGAGCCTACCTCCGACAATACGACGAAATCCTTGGAAAGCTCATAGATAAACTGGCATTTTAACTCATGTTCCAATTCAATGGTGCCGTCAGACACTTCGGCATGGAAGATTTTGTATTTGTCTAAAATCCGACGATAGTCGTCAAATTGCCCCCTTACCAGAAATGCTTCAAATAAAGTGCCTCCAAAATACACTGGGATGCCAGCCTTTTGGTAGACCTCTATCTTTTCAGCCAAGTTGGGGGTCACGTAAGAAGTACCCCAACCCAATTTGACAATGTCGATGTAGCTTTCGGCCACCGACAAACAATCTTCAACCTGTCGGATACTCATCCCTTTGTCCATCATCATTGTCAAACCGCTTTCTCGAGGCTTGAGATTTCTATCAGGGATTTGCGATAAGTGGTAATTCATCCGTTTGCCTTAGGCGTTATGTCCTGCCAAAGTTAATGTTTACTTAGGTTCATGCCAAAAAAATGCACAAATAGGACTCCAATAAACGTGCTTTTCGTGGATAATTCCTATTTTGTAACTTTTTCAACTGTTTCGGCAAAAATAACTAATAATTAAATTAACTCTTCATCGTGCAACTGGAAGATACCAATCCGAGATTATCCTTCTTTAGAAGTCTTTCACCCGCTGAAATGAACCAACTCGCCTCCGGAGTGACGCGCTGGCTTGGTGGGGAACTAAAAGAAATTTTACCGGGAAAGCTTGTGGCTGAGTTTGTTGTACGAGAAGATATGACCAACCCCCTGCGAACTTTACATGGGGGAATTGCAGCCCTTATTATGGACGAAATGATGGGTATGATGGTTTACTTACTCGGAAATCCCTACGCTCATACCTCCGTGAATCTGAACTGTGATTTTCTCCACTATGCACCTGTTGGCACCAAACTCATTGCAACAGCCACCGTGATTCGGAAAGGGAAAAATATTATTCACTGTGAAAGTGAAATACGCAATGACGAAGGGAAAATCATAGCCAAATCGTCCTCTAACCTGGTGATAACTTCCGTGCCGATAAAGGATCCGTTTCTTAAAAAGAAATAAAGGGGCTAGGCGGAAGGGAAAGGTACAGTAACTATTTCCTTTTAAAATTTCCTGCTTTGGTTAGATTTGCGAAGAACCCAACAGCTATGAATATGATTCATTTCATAAATTACGATCATGTTACCTTAACCTATCCTTATGGGCAGGAATCAGTGCTGCGAAAATTCTATGGGGACGTACTAGGTTTGGAGGAAATTATCGGAAATCACCCCAACGAATCAATCTGGTTTAAAATGGGAAATAAGGAAATCCATTTTGTTGTAGAACAAATGGGTCCATTATCCCGCCGACACGTTGCGTTTGAAGTCCAAGACTTAAATCATGCGAAGGAATACCTGCACGGCCAAGGCATCGAAATTACTTTTTCTTCAAAAATTGAGGGGAGAGACCGTTTTTTCGTGCGGGATCCTTTCGGAAATCGATTGGAATTCCTTGTATATGACTAACTTTGAAATGGACAAGTCTCCGCTATTATCCAGTAAAAATATCTCAACATGAAACTATTTTTTTCTGCACTGTTTTTGGGAACCTGCGTTATATTTTCCTGTTCTCCTAAAAAAGGTCCTAGTGAAATCTTAATTCAAGCCAATGATGTTCACAATGAAGCGCTCGGCATTTATAGTGAGGCACACGAATTATATGAAACATTAAAACGCCAAGCCGAGACGAGTAATAACGAAAAACTTATTATTCAACTCGATAGTATACATGAGCTTTTGCATGGATGGGAAGATGGGGTGTATGAGGTACCAGGCTTTGAACATGATCACGGCGAACAGGGGCATTCACATGAACACTCCCATGTAGTGGCTCCGCCCATGACCGATCAATCGATGCTCGATTATCAAATCAATGCTCGGAAAGCGATTGAGGAAATTAGGGAAGTATTACAAGATTTGATCAACCAGGAGAATGAATAGGCAATGTATATGTTGAGAAAAAAGCTTCTTTTTACTGTCCTAGCTGCGGTTATTATTACCACGACGGGATTTTCATTTCTTGATAACAGGGGTGAAACAACCATCACTTGGAAAACACTGACTGACATTACCTATACTCGAAAATTCAACGAGAAAGAGGAAATGTATTTTATGTATCCTGTTTTTGGTAAATCCGTCAAAGCCCTTGAAGGAACAGTGGTTACAATCCGGGGATATATGATTCCGGTGGATGAGACGGGTGAACATTATGTTATTTCAGCTAAACCCATGGCCGAATGCTTTTTCTGTGGAGGTTCAGGCCCAGAATCGTTGATAGAATTGAGTTTTAAAAAGAAAACCAGAAGATTTAAAACCGATGAGGTGCGTACTGTCCGAGGTGTTTTAAACCTAAATGATAGCGATGTTGAGCATCTCAACTATATCATGACAGAAGTTGAAGTGGTCAAATAAGTTTTGCTAATTATCAGAAGGCCATGAATTCGGTGGGGAGAATAGTGTTTATGGGTTTTATGCCAGTTTTACTACTGTCGTCCTTTAAAATCGAAAAAACGATACCCATTACCTGGGAAACGTTAACGGATGTGACCTTCAAAACTCGGCTGAACCTACAATCCAAAGAATATATTAAGATTCCGGATTTCGGTCCTTCCGTCAAATCACTCGAAGGAAAACGGGTAGAGATAAGAGGATATATGATCCCGGTAAGCATTCCTGATCACAAGTATGTGATTTCTGCTCAACCCATGACCTCTTGTTTTTTCTGCGGCAGTGCGGGTCCAGAATCGGTGATCGAGTTGAATTTTCCACAAACACCCAAGCGTTTTAAGACCGACGAGATTCGCACGCTAAGTGGGGTGCTTGAACTCAATGCCAACGATCCAGAAAGTCTGTGTTATCGACTCAACTCGGTGGAGCTGGTCAAATAGGGGCGAAGGAATTGGGGCTTTTGCATAAGTTTTGCCACCTTTCCAATCACAATCACAGCCGGAGACCCAATTTTTTCCTCCTGAGCTAATCTTAGGATATTGTGAATCTTTCCCGCAACAGACTTTTGTTCTTCCAAAGAGCCATTCTGAATGATCGCGATGTCTTCCTCTGCCTTCCCTTGTTCTTTAAAAATCTCTACAATTTCAGGAAGCTTTTGAACTCCCATCAAGATGACCAGGGTGGCTGTAGATTGTGCAGCCAACACGACATCGTTCGAAAGCGTATGGTCTTTAGTGGTACCCGTAACGACCCAAAAGCTCTCGCTGACGCCCCGGAGTGTAATCGGAATACCGGACAAAGCAGGTACCGACAATGCGCTTGAAATCCCTGGAATGACTTCGCAGGCAATTCCCAAATTGGACGCATATTCAATTTCTTCATAGCCCCTTCCGAAAACAAAGGGGTCGCCTCCTTTGAGTCGTATTACCTCGCCCATTTCTCGGGCGTAGTGGGCTATCAACCCATTAATTTCATCCTGTTTGCAGCTCAGTTTTCCACCCCGCTTTCCCACGGCGATTTTTAAGCTATTTTCAGGGCATAAATCGAGCAAGTCTGGGTGTACCAAAGCGTCGTAGAGAACCACTTTCGCCTTTGCTAAAGCTTTGGCTCCTTTCAGACTAATAAGCTCCGGATCGCCCGGACCTGCTCCAATCAATAGTAGTTTCATAAATGGTTAGGGTGTCATTCCATTCATCTGCTGCTACACAAGTTCAGTGTGTAAATCAGAAGTTTCTTCTCCCAGGGTAGCAACACTTTCCCTATAACTCATTAAGTATTCGGCAAACTCCTTGGCGTTGCCTACATAGTAACGTGCAAACTCCTCGGTTGGCTCATTTTTGTTCAAGGTGAGCAAAATTTGACGGAAGCCTTCTTTGGTCTCTGAAGGACAGAAATAATCGCCGAAATGTGTGTCAAAATCTTTCATAATACCATGCTGTGTGTTGGTTGCAATTCCTTCTCCAATGAGCAAAGCTTTTGCACCTGTGATCATGGAATTGTAAGCATGGTATATGGCGTCTGCCCATTCGCCGGCACTCAAAAGTTCTTGAGCAAGTTGTAATTTCTCTTTCGCCTCGATAAGGGTGGTCGAAACCAGGTCTAAAACGACACCGGCACATTCCCCAATACCTATTTCGGTCTTGAAGATCTCATCGTGTTCATAGTCTCGATAATCATCTTCAGTAACCGTTGATAGGTCAGCCAAAGGCCGTAACAATTGATAGAAATAATTTTTCCCTTTACGGCTATAGTAGTTATTGAAATATTCGCCCTCCATAGCATTGGCCATGTAGTCATCCAAAAGTAAGCGGAGTGACTGTGGGCCTCTTTTGGCTGGGATTTTAATGACTTTTTCACCCACACTCCCTATTCCATTACCAGCATAGCCACCTCCAAGTAATAGTTGTAGAGCGGGTAATGTATGTTTCCCATGTTTGATGGAGCTACCATGGAAGCCAATATTACAGGCGCTGTGTTGCCCGCAACCGTTCATACAACCGCTGATTTTTATTTTGATGTCTGCATTGTATATCAGTTCCGGATATTCATCATGAAGCACGTCTTCAAGCGCTTTTGTGATACCATAGCTACTTGTGATAGCCAAATTACAGGTATCTGTTCCCGGGCATGTAGTGATGTCATGGGTACTATCAAAACCGGGGGTGGCTAAGTTCAGGTCGGTGAGTCGATCAAAGACGGCTCTAAGGTCCTGTGCCCGGATATAGCGTAGCAGGTAGCCTTGGTTGGCGGTCACACGAATATCATCTTCCGCAAATTCTCTGACAATATCGGCGAAAGAACGGGCGGTACTGGAATGCATATCCCCCAGTTTTACCCTAACTTGAACAGCGTACCAACCTCTTTGTTTTTGTTCGAAAACGTTGGTTTTTAGCCATTTTTTAAAGGGCTCGTCAGCGTTACTAATCAGTGCTGCTATGTCTGTCGTACTTTCCGAAGGTCGCACCGGAGGTTCTTCTGTTCCGGGGATCACAAATATTTTACTTTTCAGGGCTGGCCACTCGGCTTCAATTCTACGGAGGAATTCCTCTATCCCGATATCCGCGAGTAAATACTTCATCCGCGCTTTATGGCGCTTGGTTCTTTCACCATAACGGTCGAAAACCCGAATGATAGCCTCAATCAGAGGAATAACATATTCTTCTTCCAGGAAGTCATAAAGTAATTGGGATGCCATGGGTTGTGCACCCAAACCACCAGCCACCAGAACTTGAAATCCCCTCTGTTCGGTGCCGTCTTCTTTCTTAATAACCTTCGGTATTAATCCGACATCATGGATAAAGGCGAAAGCAGTATCCAGGTGTGAAGAAGAGAAACAAATTTTGAATTTCCGTCCCATATCCTGGTTAATGGGATTTCTGAGGAAATAGCGAAACGTTTGTTGAGCGTACGGGCTCACGTCAAAGGGTTCATGAGGATCAATACCTGCCGTAGGCGATGCCGTCACGTTTCTGACCGTATTGCCACAGGCTTCTTTGAGGGTGAGCCCAGCGTCTTCCAGCTCAGCCCATAAATGGGGGGCATCCACCAGTTTTACAAAATGCAATTGTATATCCTGGCGAGTCGTAGCATGGAGGTTTCCCGTTGCATACTTGTCTGAACAATCGGCGATTCGAACCAATTGATCCGCTGTGATCCTTCCATAGGGTAATTTGATCCGGATCATCTGCACTCCGGGTTGACGTTGGCCATACACACCTCTTGCAAGGCGGTATTTACGGAACATCTCTTCGTGCATCTGTCCGCTATTCACTGAATCGATCTTCTTATAGAGATCCAGAATATCTTTTCTCGCCTTTTCGCTGACACGATCGCTAAATTTTACTTCTTTCATATACCCTATGGATTTGATAGGTTAACAACTGTAGGATTATTTGGTTCAATAGTAACTGGTTAGGGTGATTAAGCTTCTTCGAGCATGCAAGCCCCCACGGTCACATTACTGGTTTCGTCAATGAGGATAGCCCCACCGTTGGCTCGGTTTACGGCGTAAGGATCGAAAGCGATGGGTTGAGCCGTTCGAATTCGAACTTTGGCGACGTCATTAAGTTTAAGAGCATCTACCTGATCTTCCTTGACATAGGTGTTGATATCAATTCGATAATCGATTTCTTTAACAGAACAACGCACCCTTGCCGTTCCATGTTGCAAGAGATATTTATTTCCGGGTTTGAGCTCTTTGTGATCGTCCATCCAGCAAACCAGGCTCGTAATATCCTGTGAAGACTGAGGTTGGTTGTTTTCGCCCACGATCAAATCCCCCCTGCTAATATCGATATCGTCGGTTAGCAAAAGAGTGCCAGACTGTGAAGCGCTCAGACGTTCGGATTCCTCCCCGTAAATCTCAATTTTGGCTATGGTCGAGGTTTGTCCTGAAGGGAGTACGGTTATTTTCTCTCCTTTTTTCAGGGTGCCGCTAAGTAATCGTCCTGCATAACCTCGGTAATCGTGAAGTTCTGTAGATTGTGGACGTAATACGTATTGGACTGGGAATCTTGCACCTGTGTGGGTAGTACCTTTGTGCACGTCGACCGTCTCAAGCACTGAGAGCAAGGTTTCACCCTGATACCAATTCATGGTTTTAGACTTTTCGACGACGTTATCGCCTCCAAGCGCACTGACGGGAATCACCCAAAGATTTTCGATACTCAGCTTTTCAGCCAGCTCCTTATATTCTTTCGCGATATTGAGGTAGACGTCCTCCGAATAGTCAACCAGGTCCATTTTATTGATGGCAACTACAATGTAGGGGATTTTCAACATCGACGCGATCAATGAATGGCGTTTGGTTTGTTCGATGACTCCCAAGCGTGCATCGATTAGAATGATGGCCAAATCAGCATTTGAAGCCCCGGTGACCATGTTTCGTGTGTATTGGGTATGCCCAGGCGCATCGATGCTTATGAATTTACGTTTAGGCGTTTGAAAGTATTTATAGGCTACGTCGATGGTAATGCCTTGTTCACGCTCTGATCGCAATCCGTCGGTAAGTAAAGCGAGATCGACTTCCCCGTTGTTACGGGCTTTACTTGCTTTTTCGATGGCATTCATCTGGTCGGCTAAGATGTTTTTGGTATCATAGAGTAGCCTTCCTATGAGGGTGCTTTTCCCGTTGTCGACGGAACCTGCAGTAATAAATCTTAATATATCCATTGGTCGAAATTCTTGTTGAAATTAGAAATATCCGTTCTTTTTCCGGTCTTCCATGGCCGCTTCTGTTTGCTGGTCGTCAATTCGGGTTTCGCCTCTTTCGCTGATTCTTGAAACGGTAATTTCAGCGACCACCTCATCCAAGGTAGCGGCTTTTGATTCGACGGCAGCGGTACAGGTCATATCACCCACCGTACGGAAACGAACGGTTCTTCTTTCGATACGATCATTTTCATCCTTTTCGATGAACTCGGCATTGGCCAATAAGCGTCCATCCCGAACGATCACTTCTCGTTCATGGGCAAAATAGATAGAAGGAAGTTCGATTTGTTCTCTTCGAATGTAGGACCAAACATCCAATTCAGTCCAGTTTGAAATCGGGAAAACCCTAACATTCTCTCCTTTACTTATTTTTCCATTAAATAAATTCCATAATTCAGGGCGTTGCCGCTTCGGATCCCATTGTCCAAATTCATCCCTAAATGAAAATATGCGTTCCTTCGCACGCGCTTTTTCTTCGTCCCGTCGAGCCCCTCCTATACACGCGTCAAATTCGAATTCTTCGATGGTGTCGAGCAGGGTAAAGGTTTGAAGCCAGTTTCGGGTTGCGTTTTTCCCTTTGGGCTCCTTCAGGTTTTTGGCTTTAATGGTATCTTCCACATAGCGTACAACCAGTTTTACACCCAGGTTTTCAGCAAGTTCATCCCTGTAGCGAATGGCTTCAGGGAAATTATGCCCGGTATCGACATGGACCAGCGTAAAGGGGATTTTGCAAGGAGCAAAAGCCTTCTTGGCAAGGTGTACTAATGTGATCGAGTCTTTTCCACCTGAAAACAATAACGCTGGGCGTTCGAACTGTCCCGCCACCTCGCGCATAATGTAAATTGCTTCGGCCTCAAGATCATCGAGATAATTGGACAGGGGATTGTTGTTTTGAGTCATTTTTTGGTATTTATAATTCTGTAAAAAGTCGTGGTTGTCATGTTAGCGTGCATGGAGACCACATTCTTTTTTGCTTTCATCTTCCCACCACCATCTTCCGGCACGGAAATCCTCGCCTTCTTTGATGGCTCGCGTACAAGGCGCACAACCGATGCTCACAAAACCTTTATCGTGCAAGGGATTGTATGGAACGTTGTTCTCCTTAATATAAGTCTTTACCTGATCAAATTCCCAATGCAATAAAGGGTGGAATTTAAACAGCTGGTGTGCGTCATCCCACTCCAGTTGGGTCATTTGCTGGCGATTCCCTGACTGAGAAGCACGGATACCGGTAATCCAAACCTTAGCATTTTTTAAAGCACGGTTCAAAGGGACCACCTTTCGGATGTAACAACATTCTTTGCGAGCTTCGACCGAATCGTAGAAGCTGTATGGCCCCCTTTTCGATACGAGTTCTTCGACAGCCTCCGTTTCCGGGTAGTAAGTCCGGATCTGCGTTGCGTATCTCTTGTTCGTGCGCTGCAGCGTTTTTTGAGTTTCTTCAAACAAACGGCCGGTATCGAGTGTAAAAACTTCAATGGGGATGCCGTTGCTGAAAATCATATCTGAAATTACCTGATCTTCATAGCCTAAACTGGTTGAAAATACGACTTCACCTGGAAATAGTTCCTGGAGAATGCGTAACGACTCAATTTCGGATTGGCCGTCCAAAGCCTGGGAGATCAAGGGTAGTTTATTTTTCAAGTCGGACATGGTTGTCGTACTACTTTATTGTGATAGCTCAGCCTTAGCGGAGACTTCCACCGCATTTGTAAAATCTTCAATTAAATCTTCAATATCCTCAAGCCCTACCGATACCCTGATCATTCCTTCCGTAATACCCAGTTCAAGTTTGTCTTGAGCGGATAACTTCGAATGGGTGGTCGTGTAAGGATTGGTAATGATGGTCCGGGTGTCGCCTAAATTCGAAGACAAGGAAACGATCGTCAGGTTTTTCATAAATGCACTGACGCGTTGAAAACCACCTTCCAGCTCCAGAGTAAGGATGCCACCACCGGCCTTCATTTGCTTTTGAGCTAATGCGTATTGAGCAAAAGAGGGTAAAAATGGATAGTTTACCTTCTTAACTAAGGGGTGAGCCTCTAATGCTTTAGCCAGTGCCAACGCATTTTGGGAATGTTTTTCCATACGGAGCTCCAACGTTTCCAGACTTCTTGATAAAAGCCATGCATTAAAAGGCGATAGGGCAGGGCCAGTCTGGCGACAGAAAAAGCGAGCCGGTTTTATGAGCTCCTTACTCCCTAATAAGATACCACCCAAAACACGCCCCTGTCCTTCGATAAATTTAGTCGCTGAATGTACTACCAGGTCTGCTCCAAAGTCAACTGGATTTTGAAGGGCTGGAGTTGCAAAACAGTTGTCGACATTCAATAGGAGATTGTGCTTTTTACAAAGTTTACCTACCATCTCCAGGTCTACCAATTCCAGTCCGGGATTGGATGGGGTCTCCAAAAATACCATTTTGGTATTGGGCTGTATAGCCGCCTCCCATTCAGTTTCCGGCGCCGTGGCTTCCACATAGGTATAGGTAATACCCCATTTCACCAAAATCTGGGTGATGATCTGATGGGCAGAACCGAACAAAGCACGACTTGCAATTAAATGATCACCCGAACTCAAATAAGAAGCAAAACTAGCAAACACAGCAGCCATTCCCGTAGAAGTAGCTACTCCGTCTTCATACCCTTCCAACAAACACATTCGGTCGATAAACTCTTGGACGGTGGGGTTGGAAAAACGACTGTAAAGATTACCGGATTCGGTTTCATCAAAAAGTGCTTTCCCTTGTTCAGCCGATTCAAAAGTGAAGCTACTCGTCAAGAATAACGGACTTGAATGTTCCCGATACTGCGTTTTCGGGGTTTGAACACGAATGGTTTTGGTCTGCTTTTTCACACGGTTGGAAATTGTACTTCTGCCAGTTTTGTGAATGAATAAGAAACAGTTACGCCGGAGCAAATGTTCTTGATTCCCTCTTCATGTCATTTTAGTCTATTAAGTATACTAAAATAGTAGACTTATTTTGGCCTCAATATAAGAAGATTGGAGGCGCAAAGTTAATTGCCGAATACGATTTTTTCAACATTTTAACGAAATAGATGGTTCCGATTTTTGTTAATAAATATTTTTAACTCAATTTCCCTATGATCATTCGAAATTAATCCTAAGGTTTACTATGCGAAATCACGTTGCCAAATTCCCGGTTTGGATGGGTATAAGTCTTCTGACGTTTGCAATTACAAGGGGGAATTGGTAAGTTTGATAAATTGTACAATATTGAGAAGTAATAAGATTATGAGAGAGGAAGTATATATCGTTTCAGCGGTGCGAACACCCATCGGAAGTTTTGGCGGGGCCTTAGCTGGAATCTCCGCTACCGAGTTAGGAGCTACAGCGATTAAGGAAGCGATAGGTAGGTCGAGCGTGGATCCCTCGTGGGTTAAGGAAGCTTATGTCGGGAATGTCATTTCAGCCAATTTGGGGCAAGCACCCGCACGTCAAGCTGTTCGTGGAGCCGGTTTGCCTGATTCGGTCGTGTGCACAACAGTGAATAAGGTGTGCGCTTCGGGGTTGAAATCTGTGATATTAGGAACCCAATCCATTATGCTGGGAGATGCAGATGTTGTAGTGGCCGGTGGAATGGAAAGTATGTCGAATATTCCATATTACCTGCCAAAGGCGCGGTTTGGTTACCGCTATGGCAACGCGAGCTTAGTCGATGGTTTAGTCCGGGATGGACTGGCCGACGCCTATGATCACTCCGCCATGGGGACTTGTGGTGACCATACCGCTTCGCGTTATACAATCTCACGCGAGGACCAGGATGCCTATGCGATTCGGTCGTATTCTCGAGCCAAAACAGCCTGGGATAAGGGATGGTTCCAGGAAGAAGTGATCAAAGTGGAAGTGCCCCAACGAAAAGGAGTATCAAGGTGGGTTGATCAAGACGAAGAGTATTTAAAAATTGTTCCGGAGAAAGTTCCTCTTTTGAAACCGGCTTTTTCGGAGGAGGGATCTGTTACAGCAGCCAATGCGTCCACATTAAATGACGGGGCTTCGGCTTTAGTGCTGGTCAGTAAGGAGGTACTGGAAAGGGAAGGCTTCAAACCACTAGCACGAATTGTCCATTACGCTGAAGCCGAGCAAGAACCGCAATGGTTTACAACGACACCCGTATTGGCTACCACCAAATTACTTGAAAAAGCGAACCTGTCGATAGATGAAATAGACTATTTTGAAGTTAATGAAGCCTTCTCCGTGGTTGCTTTGGTCTATGCTCAACTCTTGAAAATTAATCAAGAAAAGTTAAATATTTGGGGAGGTGCAGTGGCACTGGGACATCCGTTGGGGGCTTCGGGAGCCCGAATCTTGGTAACCTTGTTAAATGTTTTAAAAACTAATAGGGGGAAATACGGTGTTGCAGCGATATGTAATGGGGGAGGGGGAGCCTCGGCCATTCTGGTGGAAAATTTGCAATAGGCGTATACCGTACGCGGGACGGATGATCCCTTCGTGTACATCTAAACTAATTAATTGTTTAAAATACCCAATAACAGTCGGTCGATGACGTCCAGTAGACCGAATCCGGGAGTATGATTTGGAACTAGGAAATTGCAGGCATATGTAGAAACGTCAATATGGTGGCTATAGCTCTTTAATTTTAATATTGCGGAACCATATTTTTTCCTTCGCATTATGGCTTTGCAAGGCGATCTTTCCACGATGACGAGGTGAAGCATAAGGCCAATCTTTGAACTTACTTTCCTGGACAAGTTTTTGCCATTGGTCGTCGCCGTAATGGTAGTCGGCCACCAATTTGCCATTTAAGTAATGCCGAACATGCGACCCCTTAACCACGATTCGGCCTTTGTTCCAGGTGCCTGCCGGGCGGAATGCTTTATTTGTTAGGGGTGGGTGTAAATCATAATTAGCACCCGATTTTTGGGTTTCGAGTAGTGGAATCGTCTCCCCTTGCGCATTTTTAATGATATATCCCGTATCATCGATTATTTGATATTCCGGCGCGGAATGTACCGTACGCTTGATTTCTGGTTTTTCCAATACCTTGTAAAATACGCCACTGTTGCTAGCGGGTGGGATTTTGAACTCAAATTGTAAATCAAAATCACCAAACTCCTTGTTGCTCGTGAGATCACCGCCGCTCCCGTCTGTGGTAAGGTTGCCATTTTCTATCATCCAACCTACCACTTTATCCTGATTATAACTATGCCATTCGTCGAGGTGGGTCCCATTAAATAACCAAATCCATTTACCGCTCTTTTGCGCATCGACGGTTTGGGTTGCAAAGCACATCAATAGGAAAGATAATAGGGTGTTAAGGGGTAGGGAGATAGATAAAATTCGCATTCTACTCATATATTAAAGTGAAGCCCAAAGTTAAATGTTTAATATGAATTCGGAGAAACCTAGTTTAAAATAACTGTCAAATCTTACAATAACTACCGACCTACTTAAGGTAGGCTGTTTTTCTGGTTTTAGCTATGCTTGTTATTGGGGATAGATAGTGCGTTTGAAGTATCGATAGGGTATATATGAATAATGCAAAATTAAATGCATGGTTGTAATCAGGTTATAGAGAAATGCTATATAGCTATAAAAACAATCAATACCTAAAATATTGAAAATATTCAGTATTGCTATGCTTAAAGTACAAAAGTGGATTTGCCTTTGACGACTTTATGGCTTAGATTTGTAACTACAAAAAGTCTAATTTAATTATCTCTCAAAAAATTTAAACTGAAGTTTATTATGGCAAATTCAATCTTGTCGGTTGGTGCAGAATTTCCTTATTTTAAGAAGAAAGCGGTTGTTTCATTAGAAAAAGGCAACGAATTCTATGACATTACGTCAAACGACCATCGTGAAGCAGGAAAATGGATGGTGCTTTTTTGGTGGCCGAAAGACTTTACCTTCGTTTGTCCGACTGAGATAGCAGCTTTCAATAAGCATGTAGACGATTTTGCTGACCGTGATACCATTCTAATTGGTGCTTCTACTGACAGCGAATTCGTTCATTTAGCTTGGAGAAAGGATCATGAAGATCTTCGTGACCTACGTTTCCCTATGTTGGCTGATACTTCAAAGTCGTTGGCAGAGGAGCTTGGGATCCTGGAAGCTAATGAGAAAGTGGCTTATCGTGCTACCTACATCGTAGACCCTCAAGGGATTATTCGTTGGGTTTCGGTTAACGATCTTTCTGTGGGAAGAAATGTTGACGAAGTAATTCGAGTTTTAGATGCGCTTCAAACTGATGAGCTTTGTCCTTGTAATTGGAAGAAAGGCGAAGCTACTTTGAGCGTATAATGGTCTGTGTATAAACGACAGATTTAGTTTTAATCATCGCATAAGAGGGGTTTTCTCGATGTTTTCGGGTTTGTTTAGCCCCTCTTATGTATTAAATATCCTGAGAAAATATGTATCCATTTGCAACAGCTTCTAATCCTAAAGAATCGCTATTCAAAGAGGTGAATCTACCTGATAATTTTGAAAGCGTCCTGTTAGATAAACTAACTTCCTTGGATCATAAGTATTTAAAAGACCTTAAGATCAACGTTGGTAATGTACTGAAATACCAGAATTTGAGTAGGAAGGAAATACTTTTGGTCGCCCTGGCTACGGCTATTAATGAGAAGCATGAGGGGCTTACATCCGGTTTTGAGGCATTGGCTAAGGAAGAAGGTGCTTCGGATGCTGAGATAGCCGAAGTAATCGCCTGTGTGTCTTTAATGAATGCGAACAACGTTTTTTACCGTTTCCGGCATTTTGTCAATAAGGAATATTACGAAAAAACACCGGCCGGTATAAAAATGAGTATCATGATCAATCCGGTTCTGGGAAAAGAGTTTTTCGAATTGCTCAGTCTTGCTGTTTCCGCATTGAACGGTTGTGAGCTTTGTGTTACTTCTCATGAGCAATCGGTGCTAAATCACGGGGGAACGCAGGCACGTGTATATGATGCCGTCCGTGTGAGTGCTATTATTAAGAGCTTTGCCGTAATTCTGCGATAGCAGCATTTCGGAAAAGTTAGGTTTGTCCCTGCAGCGTTATTATACACGGTCGCAGGGATTTTTTTTGGAATAGGGATACGGGGGTAGTGTTTAGGGTTAATCGCAATTTCATGGGAAGGCAGCCCAGCGCTACTTTTTGTTCGATGAGCTTGGTAGGTAAAGGATATTTTACCGGTATTATTGGTGGATATAAATCAGATTAGGGTCGATACCTTGACTATTGTTTCTTGCCGAGCCTGAGATTCTGGATCGGAACATGAATAATACAACGCGGTTCACGAGTATTGGTTTGGTGTCGGGAGGCCCCCCACCCGCCCCCCCTTTAAAATTACACAAGAGGCGGTTAACGATCCAGTTAACAAGTAATTCTAAACGAAAGTAAGCGGTTAGGGAATAAATAACGGTTAGGAGGTGTTGCTGTCAGTAAACGGTTTATCGGTCTAAGCTAGTTAGGTAGTTCCACCCCATTTAGGGAGGTTGGTGGCCCTTTTATGCGAGCATCATAAACGAAAGGATAGGAGAGGAAGTACCAGTCAAACAGAGCCTACTGGATGAACCAAACTGTGTTTAGATACCAGTTAGCCCTAAATTAGGTCGATTCATACAAGGCTCAAGTTAGTTGAGAAAACCTGAATAGCGAGAAACGGGAGGGCTCTTCCGGATTATAGGATGAGAATGAAGGAAGGATCGAGAAAGGAGTGGATGTTAATCGAATGTTTTGGATCTAGCGTTTTTTTTGTGGATCGTCTCGGATTAAGCCTACGTTTAGGTGAATCCACCATTGATAGTATAATGATTCTTTTCACTATAAGCCTTCTGAGAAATTTCTAGTTTGGGGGATTATTTACTGCCGTACCTGAATTTGACTCTAACCACAGTGTTTCGATAAACTCACCGAATTTTTCTAAAAACTCTACCTCAACGTTGTAACTGGAAATGGTGTACAAGTGAAAACCGATTTAGACCAAAGCCCAGCGCGCCTTTTTGCATTCCTTGTTTGGTAAGTAATGGGAACTCGGTTGGTGTTAATTTTTGAAATTTAGTAGATGAGGGTCGATAAGTTGATTATTGTTTCTTGCCGAGCAGAAATTGAACTTAGAATCACATATCAATCTCCACACTATTTAACCTTAAGTCGTTTTGATTTAGAGTGGGAACGAATAGAGAC
>ENA-UOVV01000157-UOVV01000157.1-compost-metagenome-genome-assembly--contig:-NODE-157-length-100870-cov-16.281139_pt1 | contig 100870 bp, 93 predicted proteins | sample MGYA00238155_ERZ761577 | MGnify/ENA primary metagenome ERZ761577 (study PRJEB28898, sample SAMN06268775) | compost metagenome | isolation source: Emeryville, CA | place: USA:Emeryville, CA | collected...
CGCGACGGCCGCTCCTTCGCCCGCGCCGCGACGGGTGCGAAGTAGCGCGCGCCGCGACGACCGGAACGTATCGTGCCATGATACGCTCGGGGTCGCGGGATGATCCGGTCTTATCGCGACAGGAAGACGCTTCGCCTCACGAAATTCTTCGGCACGGCCCGCAATTCTGGATGGACATGCCGGCGTCCTAACGACCTTGCAGTGGAAGCGGATGCCAGGAAGGAAGACCTGGCGGCGATCGAGGCGCCGCGCGCAGCTTGAAGCACATCGTCGCCTGAAAGCGGGAACCGCGCCCGCTCAGACCAGCACGGGCTGGCTGACGCGTTCCTCGCCGCCGAAGATGCGCAGGTAGCGGGCGATCGCCTCCGGCTCGCCGGTCGCCTTGTTGGGGTTGTCGGAGAGCTTGACGGCCGGCCGGCCGTTGGCGTCCGCCACCTTGCATACCAGCGAGATCGCCTTCAGCCGCTCGTTGGGCAGCGGCGCGCAATCGTCGAAGTCGTTGGTGAGGTTGGTGCCCCAGCCGAAGGCCATGCGCACCCGTCCCTCGAAATGCCTGTAGGTCTTCTCGATCGTGTCGACGTCGAGCCCGTCCGAGAAGATCAGCAGCTTCTCGCGCGGGTCGCGGCCCTTCGACGTCCACCACTCGATGATGCGCTCGCCGCCCTCGATCGGCGGCGCGCTGTCGGGCCGGAACCCCGTCCAGTCGGCCACCCAGTCCGGCGCGTTGCGCAGGAAGGAGGCCGTGCCGTAGGCGTCGGGCAGCACGATCAGCAGATTGCCGCCGTAAAGCGTGTTCCAGTCCTGCAGCACCTTGTAGGGCGCCTGGATCATCTGCTCCTCGCTGTCGGCGAGCGCGGTCAGCACCATCGGCAGCTCGTGCGCGTTGGTGCCCAGCGCCTCGAGATCGCCGTCCATCGCGAGCTTGACGTTGCTGGTGCCGGTGAAAGCCTCGCCGATGCCCTCCTTCAGCGCCTCCACGCACCAGCGCTGCCACAGGAAGGAGTGGCGCCGCCGCGTGCCGAAGTCCGAGATGCGGATGTCGGGCAGCTTCTTGAGCCGCTCCACCTTGTCCCACATCTTGGCCTTGGCGCGCGCATAGGTGACGTCGAGCGCGAACTGGCCGAGCGACTTCAGCGCCGCCCGGCTGCGCAGCTCGTTGATGATGGCGAGCGCGGGGATCTCCCACATCGTCGTCATCGCCCAGCGGCCGTGGAAGTCGAGCCGGTACTGGCCGTCCTCCTTGCTGAGCTCGTATTCGGGAAGCTGGAAGCCGGCCAGCCAGGCGAGGAACTCCGGGTCGAAGATCTGCTCGCGGCCGTAGAAGGTGTTGCCGGCGAGCCAGATCATCTCCTTCTTGGTGAAGCGCAGCGTGCGCGCATAGTCGAGCTGCGCACGCAGTTCCCCCTCGTCGATCTCCTCCGCCAGCCTGACCGACCTGGTGCGGTTGATCAGCGTGAAGGTCGCGTCGACGCGCGGATACAGGCTCCAGATCATCTGCAGCATCAGAAGCTTGTAGAAATCCGTGTCGAGCAGGCTGCGCACGATCGGATCGAGCTTCCACGTATGGTCGTAGACGCGCTTGGCGATGTCGGTCGTGGCGGCCATCCCGGTTCCTCCGTTCCGCCGTCTCTATGCGCTGGCGCGGCAAAAAGCGAGTCTCCCCGGGGACCGGTTTTCCCCCCGTTGCGCCGCGACGGCCTTGCGCCGGCGCCGAAAAGGCACACACTGGCGACGGCGGTCGGGGATGGTGGCACCGGTGATGAAAAAAGGCTTGAAACGGCTTGCCCGGCGCTGCGGCGTCCCTCTGCTGACGGCCGCCGCCGCGCTTTGCGCCGGTGCCTCCGCCGCGCTTGCCCATGCCGGCGATCGCGGCTTCGTGCTGCTGCTGCCCACCGGCTACTACATCCTGGGCGGCGCGCTGGCCGTGGCGGTCAGCTTCGCCATGCTGACGCTGCTTCCGGCGGGCCGCCTGGCCCGGCTGGCCGGCTGGCGCGCGAAGCTGACGGGCAGCTTGCCCGAGGCGCGGCTGGCGACCAGCCTCGTCTCGTTCCTCGTCCTGTGCGGCCTTCTGTGGTCGGGCTTCGCCGGCAGCCGCGACCCGTTGTCCAACCCGCTGCCGCTGGTGTTCTGGACGGTCTGGTGGACCGGGCTGACGCTCGCCGTCGGCCTGTTCGGCAATCTGTGGTGCTGGCTCGACCCGTGGTACGGGCCGTGGCGGCTGGTTTCGGGCGTGCTCTTCCGCGATGCCGCGCCGCTGCGGCTGCCGCAGGCGCTCGGCGTGTGGCCGGCGCTCGCCGTGCTGTTCGCCTTCGCGTGGTTCGAGCTGGTCGATCTCGCGCCGGAGGACCCGCAGCGCCTCGCCATCGTCGTCGGCCTCTACTGGATCGCGAGTTTCGCGGGCATGCTCCTGTTCGGCCACGCGCAATGGACGCGACGCGCCGAGTGCTTCTCCGTCTTCTTCGGGCTGGTCGCGCGGCTGTCGCCGCTCGGCCGTAGCCGCGAGGGCGGGCTCGACCTGTCGCTTCCCGGCGCGCGGGCCGCCGCGTCGGAGCCGCTGGCGCCGTCGGCGACGCTGTTCCTGCTGCTCGCCCTTGCGGCCGTCTCCTTCGACGGGCTGTCGCGCACCTTTGCGTGGCTGTCGCTGCTCGGCATCAATCCGCTGGAGTTTCCCGGCCGCTCCGCCGTGCTGGGGGCGAACACGCTCGGCCTGCTCGCCGCCTTCGCCGCCCTGGCCGGCGCGTTCTACGCCTGCGTCTGGCTCGGCGGCCGGCTGGCCGGCAGCATCGGCACCGCGCGCGCGGCCGGCCTGTTCGTCTGGTCGCTGCTGCCGATCGCGCTGGCCTATCATTTCGCCCACTATCTGACGGCGCTCGTCATCAACGGCCAATATGCGCTGGCCGCGGTCTCGGACCCGCTGTCGCGCGGCTGGAACCTGTTCGGGACGGCCGGCTACCATGTGCTCGCCGGCGCCACGGCGGGGCACGAATCGGCCTGGCTGATCTGGAACAGCCAGGCCGCGGCGATCGTGGCCGGGCATGTGCTGGGCGTGGCGATCGCCCATGTCCAGTCGCTGCGGCTGTACGCCGGCGAGCGCCGCGCCGCCGTCGGCGAGCTGCCGCTGGCCGCGCTGATGGTCGGCTACACGGTCCTGGGGCTGTGGCTGCTGTCGGCGCCGACGGGCTATTGAGCCGGCCGCTTCCGCACAGTCAGCTCCTATTGCAAGCCCCCGGGATTGATGGTTTCTATTCCGCATCTGCGAGATGGCGGCCCTCAAGGGGGCAGCCGCCGCGGCAACGACCCCAGCCGGTCCAGAACGAGAAAGGCAACTGCCATGACAACCCAGAAGGGGACACCTTTCACCAGGTCGAGGATCACGCGTCGCGATACGCTGAAGGGTCTTGGCGCCGCGGCTGCCGGCCTGGCGCTCGGCCCGGGCTTCGTACGCTATGCGCAGGCCCAGTCTTCCGCGCCGATAAAGATCGGCTTTCAGGCCCACCGGACCGGCATCGGCGCTGCCTATGGCCGCTGGTACGAGCGCGTGACGACGGCCGCCGCCAAGGCCATCAACGACGCCGGCGGCATCAACGGCCGCCCGCTGGAGATCGTCACCGAGGATGACGGCACCGACCCCAAGCGCGGCGCCGAGGTGGTCGAGAAATTCGCCAACCAGCACAAGGTGGATGTCGTCTACGGCACCCTGTTCTCGCATGTCGTGGTCGGCTCGGCGCCTGCCGCCGGCGAGCTGAAGATGCCCTATTACGTCGTCTCGGAAGGCTATCACGTCGCCTCCGGCCAGATGAACCGCTGGTGCCTGCAGCCGGGCATCACCGACGTGCGCGCCCAGACCCGCGCGGTCGGGCCCTTCATCGCCAACAATATCGGCAAGAAGGTCACGATGCTGTTTCCGGACTACGCGTTCGGCCACGACCATCGCGACTACTTCCCCGCCAATTTCGAGGCCAATGGCGGCAAGGTGGTCGGCATGGTGCCGATCCCGCCGACCGAAACCTCGTTTACCCGCTATTTCCCGCAGATTCCGGCCGAGACCGAGGTGATCTACCACGTCATGGTCGGGCCGGCCGTGCTGACCTTCGTCAAGGAGCTCGGCGAGTTCTACGGCTCCAGCGGCCCGAAGCTGTTCGGCTTCATCGATTCGCTCGAGGCCGTCGACATGAACAGCCCGGGGCTGGAGTTCCTCGATGGCAGCCATTTCTGGGAAGGCATGCCGCGCTACCTGCAGGCCGACGCCTCGGACGATGTGAAGGCTTATCGCGCGGCCGTCGGCCTCGACGACAACGGCGCCTCCGTCAACGACCCCAAGGACGTCTCGACGGCGGCCCACATGTTCGGCTGCTGGGAGACGCTCTACATCATCAAGCAGGCGATGGAGGCGGCCGGCTACCAGGGGCCGCAGGATCGCGCCAGGCTGGTCGAGGCGACCGAGGCCTTGACCGAGTTTCCCGAAAGCGCGCAGCACCCGCAGGGCGCCAAGGTCTTCAACGGCAAGATCCATCAGGTCTTCGGCAGCCAGTATATCAGCCAGATGAAGGACGGAAAGCTCGCCGTCGTCCACAAGACCTCGATCGAGGACGGCATGTACGAGCCGGAGGCCGACTACACCACGCAGCCGCTCTGAGGACGCTGGCGTTGCAGCGGAGTAATGAGGGCTGAATGGCTTTCGGACCCTATCTCCTGCTGGCGACGCTGGAAGGGCTGGTGCAGGCCGCGGTGCTGGCGCTCACCGCGCTCGGCCTGTCGCTGGTCTTCGGCGTCATGCGGGTGGTCAATGTCGCGCATGGCGAATTCTTCATGCTCGGCGCCGTCGTCGCCTGGGGCGTCACCACGGCCGTCTCGGGCCACCCGGCATTGGGCTTCGCCGCCGCGCTGGTGGTGGCGCCGCTCGCCGTCGGCGCGGTCGCGCTCGTGTCGGAGCGGCTGGTCCTGCGCCGGCTCGACTACAATCCCGAGGCGACGATCGTCGCCACCATCGGCCTGCTCTACATCCTGCAGCAGGCCGCGCTCACCTTCTACGGGCCGGAGGCACGGCCGGTCGTGCCGCCCTTCAACGTCCGCATCCAGCTCCCCTGGTTCGGCTATTCGGCCTACAAGCTGTCGGTGATCGGCGCTTCGGCCCTGCTGCTCGCCGCGACCTGGTTCGTGCTCGCCCGCACGCGGATCGGCCTCCTCATGCGCGCCACCCAGTACGACCGCGAGATCGCGACCGCCTTCGGCATCCCCGTCGCGCGCGTCTATGCCGGCGTCTTCGCGCTTGGCGCCATGCTGGCGGCGGTGGCCGCCGTCCTCGTCGTGCCGATCACCCAGGCGCACTATCTGATGGGGACCGACCCGCTGCTCCTGTCGTTCATCGTCGTGATCATCGGCGGCCTCGGTTCGCTGCGCGGCACGGTGGTCGCAGCCCTGCTGATCGGCCTGTCGGACGGCATCGTGTCCGTCTTCTTCTCGCCCACTCTGGCCAAGATCATCGCCACGCTGGCGGTCGCGCTGGTGCTCGTCTTCCGGCCGCAGGGCCTGTTCGGGCAGGCGGCGCGATGACCGCCGCGGCGCCGGGCCTGCGGGTGGTCGCGCTTCACCTTGCGGTGGTGGCGCTGCTGTTTGCGGCGCAGTTCGTGCTGCCGGCCTACCATCACGGGGTCATGGCGCGCATCCTGGTGCTGGCCGTCTTCGCGATGGGCTACAATCTGCTGTTCGGCTACACCGGCCTGCTCAGTCTCGGCCACGCGCTGTTCTTTTCCGCCGGCATGTACGGCGCCGGGCTCACCGCCTATCATCTCGGCTGGGGGCCGGCCGCCGCCTTTCCGGCCGGCATCGCTGCCGGCGCGGCCGTGTCCGCCCTGATCGCGCTTCTGGCGCTGCGCACCAGCGGTGTCGCCTTCATGATCGTCACCATGATGTTCGCCCAGGTCGGCTACCTGCTGACGCTCTATTTCGCCGGCTGGACACGCGGCGAGGAAGGGCTGACGCTCGCGCCGGCCCTGCGCGTGCTCGGGCCGCTCGAATTCACCGACCCGCGCACCCGCTATTTCCTCGCGCTCGCCCTGTTTTCGGTCGTGCTTTTCCTCACGCTGGCGGTGGTGCGCGCGCCGTTCGGGCGCGTGCTCGTCGCGATCCGCGAGAACGAGGCGCGCACCCGCATGCTGGGCTACGACACGTTTGCGAACAAGTTCGCCGCCACCGTGCTGTCGGGCACGATCAGCGCCGCGGCGGGCGCCGCCTACGCATTGCTGTTCGGCTATTTCGGCTCGACCTTCGCCACCGTCGCCTATTCGATCCTGCCGCTTCTGTGGGTGCTGGTCGGTGGCGCGGCGACCACGCTGGGCCCCTTCCTCGGCACGCTGGCGATGTACTATCTCGTCGACATCTCCAACGACGTGCTGAACCGACATTTCCCCGATTGGGACATGAGCTCCCTCGGCACGGTCGGCGTCGCCCTCGTGCTGCTCGTCTTGTTCTTCCCGAAGGGGCTGCTCGGCGGCCTGCGCCGCAGGTGGGTGGCATGGCTGCCGTGACGCCCTCACCTGCCGCCCCGCTGCTTTCCGTGCGCGGCCTGACCCGGCATTTCGGCGGCATCAGGGCCGTCGACGGGGTCGATTTCGACGTGCCGGAAGGACAGGTCCGCGCCATCATCGGCCCCAACGGTGCGGGCAAGACCACCTTCGTCAGCCTGATCTGCGGCCGGATCCTGCCGTCGGGCGGCACCATCCTTTTCGATGGCGTCGACATCACCCGGATGCCCGCCCATCGCCGCGTGCTGGCCGGCATCGCCTATACGTTCCAGATCACCAGCATCTATTCCGGCCTGAGCGTGCGCGACAACGTCGCGCTCGCCGTCCAGCGCCGCCATGTCGGCGGCAAGGGCGCGCGCCTGTCGCACCGCGCCTTCGCCGCCGAGATCGAGCGTACGCTGGGGCGCGTGGGTCTGGCGGCCCGTGCCGGCGAGCAGGCCGGCAACCTCGCCTATGGGCACCAGCGGCTGCTGGAACTGGCGATGGGGCTGGCGCTTGCGCCGCGCCTGCTCATCCTCGATGAGCCGACGCAGGGCTTGTCGGACGCGGAGATCGACGGCTTCGTCTCGCTGGTGCGCGAGATCGCGGGCGGGACCACGGTGCTCCTGATCGAGCACAACATGGCGGTGGTCATGGCGCTGGCCGGGCGCATCACCGTGATGGATCAGGGCCGCGTCATCGCGGAAGGAACGCCCGCGCAGGTGAAGGCCGATCCGGCCGTGCAGGCCGCCTATCTCGGAGCTCCCGCGGATGTCTGACATCCTGAGGCTTTCCGGCGTCGACGCCTTCTACGGCCAGGTCAAGGTGCTCCACGGCATGAGCCTCGACCTGCGCCGCGGCGAGGTGCTTTGCCTGCTCGGCCGCAACGGCGCCGGCAAGACCACGACGCTGAAGGCGATCATGGGGCTGGTGCCGGTCGCGTCGGGCTCGATCCGTCTCGAGGACATCGAGCTGACCGGGCTGCCGGCCCACGAGGTGCCCAGGGCGGGCATCGCCTACGTGCCGCAGGGCCGCCGGCTGTTTGCCGAGCTGACGGTCGCCGAGAACGTCGAGATCGGCCTGAACGCGCGCAGGAAGGGCGCTGACGTGGCCGAAACGGTGCTCGACCTGTTTCCCGTCCTGCGCGAGCGCTACCGCCAGCGCGCGGGCACGCTGTCGGGCGGCGAGCAGCAGATGCTGGCGATGGCGCGGGCGCTCTGCCTCGAGCCGTCCGTCCTCCTGCTCGACGAGCCGACGGAGGGCCTGATGCCGTCGGTGATCGCGCGCATCCGCGACACGGTGGCGGCGCTGCGTGCGCGTGGCGTCTCCACCATCCTGGTCGAGCAGCGGGTCGATGCCGTGCTGCCGGTGGCCGATCGCGTCGCCTTCGTCGAGAACGGCCGCAACCGCGAGACGGTCGGCGTCGAGCGGCTGCGGGCCGAGCCGGAGCTGGTGCGCCGCTATGTCGGCGTGGGGTAGGTGGGGCCGGCAACGCCGCGCGTGGCGCGGCGCGCGCGCCATTGCGACCATGCGAAGGCGGCGAGGAACTGCGCCGTCATCAGCAGCACGATCGTCGGCGCCGGCGCCGAATCGATGAAGAAGCTGGCATAGACGCCGGCCAGCGACGAGACGACGGCGATCGCGATCGAGACGGCCAGCATGCGCTCGAAATGGCGGGTGACGAGCAGGGCGATCGCCCCCGGCGCGATCAGCATCGCCACCGAGAGGATGATGCCGACCGCCGTCAGGGCACCGACGATGGCGAGGGACAGCAGCGCCAGCAGCCCGTAATGCAGCAGCCGCACCGGCAGGCCGATGACGCGCGCATGCTGCGGGTCGAAGGCGAGCACCGTGAGGTCGCGCCGCGCCGCCCCGACGAGGGCGAGGACGATCGCGGCGATCGCCACGCTTTGCGCGATGTCGCCCCAGGAGGCGCCCAGCATGTCGCCGAACAGGATATGGTCGAGATGCACCTCGGTGGGGGTGGCGATGTAGAGCACGAAGCCGGCGGCGAACATGCCGGAGAACACGATGCCCATCACCGTGTCCTCCTTGAGCCGGCTGTTTTCCTTGAGATAGCCGGTGGCGAGCGCGCAGCCCATGCCGGCGACGAAGGCGCCGGCAACGAGCGGCGCGCCGACGATATAGGCGATCACGATGCCGGGCAGCACGGCATGGCTGATGGCGTCGCCCATCAGCGACCAGCCCTTCAGGATGAGGAAGGGAGACAGCAGCCCCATCGGCAGCGCGGCCAGCACCGCCACCAGCATCGCCTGCTGCATGAAGGGAAGCTGGAAGGGAAGCGCAAGCCATTCGAGGGTCATTGGCCCGCCTCCAGCGCTTCGCGTGCCCGTCGCCTTGCGGCGAGCAGCCCGTGCTTGGGCGCCAGCACGAAGGCGACGAGGAAGATCAGGGTCTGGGCGACCACGATGATGCCGCCCGTCGCCCCGTCGAGGAAGTAGCTGGCATAGGCGCCGAGAAAGCTGGTCGCCGCGCCGATCGCCACCGAGATCTGGATGAGCCGCGGGAAGCGGTCGGTGAGCAGATAGGCGGTCGCCCCCGGCGTCACCACCATCGCGATGACCAGGAAGGCGCCGACCGCCTGCAGGGCGGCGACGGTCGAGGCCGCGAGCAGGGTGAAGAACAGCGCCTTCATCAGGCCGGGCCGCAGCCCTACCGAACGGGCATGGGTCTCGTCGAAGAAGACGACCATCATATCCCGCCATTTGAGCGTCATCACGGTGAGCGTCACGCCGGCGATGATGACGAGCTGCAGCGTGTCGGCCGGCGTGATGGCCAGGATGTTGCCGAGCACGATGGTCTGGATGTTCACCGAGGTCGGGTTGAGCGAGACCATGAACAGGCCGAGGCCGAAGAAGGAGGTGAAGATCAGGCCGATGACGGCATCCTCGCGCAGCCGGGTGCGCCGGTTGAGAAACAGCATGGCGGCCGCCGCCAGCCCGCCGGAGACGAAGGCGCCGAGCGAAAAGGGCAGGCCCAGAATGTAGGCGCCGGCGACGCCCGGCACGATGGCATGGGACAGCGCGTCGCCGATCAGCGACCAGCCCTTGAGCATCAGATAGGCGGAGAGGAAGGCGCACACGGCGCCGACCAGCGCCGAGACCCACATGGCATTGACCATGTAGCCGTAGCCGAAGGGTTCCAGCAGCACGCTCATGTGTCGCCGTCGCTCCCGTCCGCGCCGACATGATTGTCGCCATAGATGACCAGCGGCCGCTCGTCGTCGGTCAGCACGGTCAGCCGTCGCGTGTCGGTCTCGGCGTCCTCGTGCAGGTCGGTCCCGCCCAGCGTGTGGCGGCGCAGGACCCCGCCGAACGCCGCCTCAAGATTGTCGTGGGTGAACACGTCGCGCGTCGGGCCGGCCGCCAGCAGCGTCCGGTTGATGAGGATGGCCCGGTCGCAGAAGCGCGGCACGCTGCCCAGATTGTGCGTCGAGACGAGCATGATCCGCCCTTCCTCGCGCAATTCCGCCATCAGCGCGATGATGGCCTCCTCCGTTGTCACGTCCACCCCGGTGAAAGGCTCGTCGAGCAGGATCACCTGGCCCTCCTGCGCGAGCGCCCGGGCCAGGAACACGCGCTTCTTCTGCCCGCCGGACAGCTCGCCGATCTGCCGCTTGCGGAAGGCCGCCATGCCGACGCGCCGCAGCGCGATGTCCACCATCTCGCGGTCGCGCCGCGAGGGGATGCGCAGGAAGCCCATATGGCCGTAGCGTCCCATCATCACCACGTCCTCGACCAGAACGGGGAAATTCCAGTCGACCTCCTCGGCCTGCGGCACATAGGCGACGACGTTGCGCCTGAGCGCGCGGCCGGCCGGCTCGCCGAGGATCGTCACGCTGCCGCGCGCCAGCGGCACGAAGCCCATGATCGCCTTGAACAGCGTCGACTTGCCCGAGCCGTTGACGCCGACGAGCGCGGTGATCGTCCCTTTCGGCAGCTCGAAACCGATGTCCCGGATCGCGTTGGTGCCGTCCCGGTAGGTGACGGTGACGCCGGACACGGCAAGACCGGCATCGCTGCCGGTCGCCTTCGCACCGTGCTGGACGGGCCGGTTCATCCCTTCAACCCCGCCACGATGGTTTCCGTCGTGACTCGCAGGAGATCCAGATAGGTCGGCACCGGACCGTCCTCGTCGGACAGCGAGTCGACATAGAGGACGCCACCATATCTGGCGCCGGTCTCGCGCGCCACCTGCCTGGCCGGATCGGCCGACACGGTGCTTTCGCTGAAGACGGCGGGGATCGCATGCGCCCGCACCGCGTCGATCACGCGGCGGACCTGTTGCGGCGTGCCCTGCGCATCGGCGTTGATCGGCCACAGATAGAGCTCCTTGAGGCCGAAGTCGCGCGCGAGATAGGAGAAGGCACCCTCGCTGGTGACCAGCCAGCGCTTCTCCGGCGCGATCGAGGCGAGCGCCGTGCGGATCGGCCCGGTGGCCGCGTCGATCCTGGCCGCATAGGCCTCGGCATTGGCCGCGTAGGTCGCGGCATTTTGCGGGTCGGCCTCCGCCAGCGCGCGGCGGATGTTCTCGACATAGATCTTCACGTCGGACGGCGACATCCAGGCGTGCGGGTTGGGCTTGCCCGAATACGGGCCCTCCGAGATGCTCATGGGCTCGACGCCGTCCGAGACGACGACGCTCGGAACGCCGCGCAGATTGCGCAGGAAGCGTTCGAACCACTGTTCCAGGTTGAGCCCGTTCCACAGGATCAGCCGGGCGTCCTGCGTGCGCAGGATGTCGCCGGGCGTCGGCTGGTAATTGTGGATCTCGGCGTTCGGCTTGGTGATCGATTCCACGATCGCCGCGTCGCCGGCCACGTTGCGGGCGATGTCGGCGATGACGGTGAAGGTCGTCACCACCTTCATCTTTTCCTCGGCGGCGAAGCCGGCGCCGGTGGAAAGGGCCAGCGAGAGTGTGGCCGCGAGGCCGAGAAGACGGCGCCTAGTGAAAATCGTTCTCATCGTAGCAGCGAAACCTGTTGGACGATGATGCCACCCTACAGCCGGCTTACTGTCCTGTCAATGCAATTGCAAATCGTTTGCAAAAAAGAATTGGAAGCCGGGGGCAATCGCGAGTGGGCGCAGTCGCGAGTAGGTGCGGTCGTGGGCGGGCGCGATCGGGGCTTTGCAACAGGGGCGTGGCTGGACCATAGTCCGCGCATGGACGGAGACGCGAAGAAGAGACCGGATTACGAGAAGCAGCTGCGCCGCGCCGGCGTGCGCATCACGCGGCAGCGCCGCATCCTGCTCGAGATCATCGCCGGGGCGGGCGACCACCCCGACGCGATGGAGATTTTCCAGCGCGCCAGCGCGGTGGACAAGAGCATCTCCCTTTCCACCGTCTACCGCACGATGAAGCTTCTGGAGACGATGGGCGCCATCCACCGGCACGCGTTCGAGGGCGGGCCTGCGCGGTTCGAGCAGGCGTCCGGCCGCCACCACGACCACCTGATCGATCTCGACACCGGCGACGTCATCGAGTTCCACTCCAGGCGCATCGAGGAATTGCAGGACGAGATCGCCCGCTCGCTCGGCTACGAGATCGTCCACCACCGCCTCGAGCTCTATGGCCGCAAGCGCCGCAGGCGCTGACGCCGGTCCGCGGCGGTCGGAAGTCAGCCCGGTTCCCGGCGTCGCCGCGGCCGTTCGGCAATTCGTTCTTCGCGCGGGCTTGCGGCGGAGCATGCGGCCGCTTGTCGGGCCGGCGCCCTGCCGGTATTGTCATCGTCTTGTCGCGATGTACGCGTATCCGGCGGGCGGGAACGCGGAGCATCGTCATGCATGGCATCATGTCGAAATGTGAGGGGGGCGGGATAGATCCGGGAATCCTAGCCGGTTCGGTGCGGTTTCGCGACGCGGTGGCAAACGGGCTGCCGCTCGGCAGGATCGGCTCGCTCGAAGTGCGCCTCACCCGCTCGCCTGCCGAGGTGGCGGCCGCCCAGCAGGTGCGCTATCGCGTCTTCTTCGAGGAGCTGGGTGCGCGCGCCAGCGTGGCCGGCGCCCTTGAGCGCCGCGATGCCGACCGTTTCGACGAGGTCTGCGACCATCTCCTGGTCATCGACACGGCGCTTCCCGGCAAGGACATGGACCGGATCGTCGGCACCTACCGCTTGCTGCGCGACGAGATGGCGGCAGCCTCCGGCGGCTTCTATTCCAGCGGCGAGTTCGAGCTGGAGAAGCTGGTCGCGCGCCATCACGGACGCCGGTTCATGGAGCTCGGCCGCTCCTGCGTGCTGCCCGAATACCGCTCGCGCCGCACCATCGAGGTGCTGTGGCAGGGCATCTGGGCCTATGTGAACACCTACGACATCGGCGTCATGGCCGGCTGCGCATCCTTCCACGGCGCGGTCCCCGCCGCGCATGCCGAGCCGCTGTCCTTCCTCGCCCAGCAGTGCCGCGCCGCTCCCGAATGGGACGTGCGCGCCGTTGCCGGCCGCTACTGCCCGATGGACCTGATGCCGGCCGAGGCGGTCGATCCGCGCGCGGCGCTCGCCGCCATGCCGCCGCTCGTCAAGGGCTATCTGCGCCTCGGCGCCAGGGTGGGAGACGGCTGCGTGGTCGACGCCGAGTTCGGCACCACGGACGTTTTCATCGTCCTGCCGGTCGAGACCATCTCGGCGCGCTACGTCGCCTATTACGGCGCCGGCGCCGACCGCTTCCGGGGCTGACGCGTGGATGACTTCGCCTATGCGCTCGACCGGCTGCGCAAGGCGGCCGCCGGCCTGCCCGCCGTCGAGGAAGGCACGTCCTACGGAACCCCCGCCCTCAAGGTACGCGGCAAGCTGCTGTGCCGGGTCAAGGATGCGGACACGGTCGTCCTCGTCTGCCCGCTCGAGGAAAAGGAGCTGCTGATGATGGCGGCTCCGGACGTTTATTACGAGACGGCCCATTATCGCGGCTGGGCGGCCGTGCTGGTGCGCATCCGCGTCATTGCCGATGCCGAGCTCGCGCATCGGCTGGCGCTCGCCTGGCGGCGACAGGCGCCGCGCCGGCTCGTCATGGCCGCAGACGAGGGCGGCGAGGCTCCGCCGCGGCGCGCGCATGCGGCCGGCGCCGGGCCGGCGCGCAACGCGAAACGATAAGAACAGTAGCGGCGTGCCCAAGGTCGAAACCGGGTCACGGGTCGATCTTTCAGCAGGGATATTCATATCTGATAGCAATTGCCATCATATGAACCGATATGATCGCGGGCAATTGAAGTGAAATTTCGGTTTGGCCCGGCACAAACCGGTTGTGCAGCGATGCACCATCGATTCCGGCCGCGCCCCGTGATGTAATCGTCCTCCGAACACAGGAGATGCTTGGGAGGAAATCCGTGAAATACCATCTTGCGATTGCTGCGCTGCTTGCCTCGACCGCCCTGGCGGCGGCGCAGGGCATCAGCGGGGATGTCGTCCGCATCGGCGTCCTCAACGACCAGACGGGAACCTATGCGGATTTCGGCGGCCTGACCTCGGTCGAGGCCGTCCGGATGGCGGTGGACGACTTCAAGGCACAGACGAAGGGCATCGAGGTGGAGGTCGTGGCCGCCGACCACCAGAACAAGGCCGACGTCGCCTCGGCCCTGGCCCGCCGCTGGTTCGATGTCGACGGGGTCGACGCGATCGCCGACCTGACCAATTCAGCGGTGGCGATCGCCGTCAACACGATCGGCAAGGAGCAGGGCAAGATCACGCTGATGACCGGCCCGGCGACCACCCGGCTGACCAACGAGGATTGCTCGCCGACCGGCTTCCACTGGGCTTTCGACACCTATTCGCAGTCCGTGGGCACCGCCAAGGCGGTGCTGGAACAGGGCCGCAAGTCCTGGTTCCTGCTGACCGCCGACTACGCGTTCGGCCACCAGATGGCGGCCGAGCTGACGCGCGTGGTCGAGGCCGGCGGCGGCGAGGTCGCCGGCAGCGTCAACCACCCGCTCGGAACCGCCGACTTCTCGTCCTTCCTTCTTCAGGCGCAGGCCTCCGGCGCCGAGATCGTCGGGCTGGCCAATGCTGGCACCGACACCATCAACGCCATCAAGCAAGCCGGCGAGTTCGGCCTTGCCGAGGCGGGCCAGAACCTTGCCGGCCTCGTCATCGTCATCAGCGACGTCCATGCGCTCGGCCTCAAGGCCGCGCAGGGCCTTCTGGCCACCACCGCCTTCTACTGGGATCGCGACGATGCCAGCCGCGCCTGGTCCGAGCGCTTCTTCGAGCGCACCGGCCGCATGCCCGGCATGGTCCAGGCGGGCACGTATTCGTCCGTGCTGCACTATCTGCGCGCGGTTGCGGCCACCGGCACCGACGACGGCCCGACCGTGGCCGCCAGGATGAAGCAGACGCCGGTCGACGACTTCTTCGCGCCCGGCGGCACGGTGCGGGCCGACGGCCGGCTGGTCAAGGAGATGTATCTCGTCAGGGTCAAGAGCCCGGGCGAATCGAAGGGCGACTGGGACTATTACGACGTCCTGCAGACGATCCCCGCGAGCGATGCCGCGCAGCCGCTGGAACTTAGCGCCTGCCCCTTCGTCAAGGGCGAGTGAGCTCCCGGCCCGGGCGCGTGCGGCGCGCCCGGGCCGCCTTAGACGTTAGGCCAGTGGGGTTTCTACGATCTTGTCATCTTCGCGGGAATTGTTGCATCCTGCGTCGAACAAGCGGCGCGAAGCCGCGTGGCCTTGAAAAAAGTGGGGCGAGACCTCTCGGGAGGAGGGCTCTCCAGATTTCCAGAGCGCCCGAAGAGGCGTACCGGCGAGAGCGAGGAAGGTAGGGAATGGACGACGGCGTCATTCTGGCCGCTGAGAACCTGACCAAGGAATTCAAGGGTTTTGTTGCAGTCGACGACGTCAATCTGAACGTGCGGCGCGGCCAGATCCATGCATTGATCGGCCCGAACGGCGCGGGCAAGACCACCTGCTTCAACCTTCTGACCAAGTTCCTGCCGCCAACGCGCGGCAGGATCACCTATAACGGCCAGGACATAACCGCCCTGTCGCCGGCCGACATCGCCCGGCTCGGCCTGGTGCGGTCGTTCCAGATCTCGGCGGTCTTTCCGCACCTGACGGCGCTGGAGAACGTCCGCATCGCCCTGCAGCGCCAGCGCGGCGACAGCTTCGATTTCTGGCGCTCGCAAAAGGTCCTGTCCCGTTTCGACGAGGCGGCCGGCGCGCTGCTCGCCGATGTCGGGCTTTCGGAGTTCGCCCACGTCCACGCCAGCGATCTGCCTTATGGGCGCAAGCGGGCGCTCGAGATCGCCACGACGCTGGCGCTCGATCCCGAGATGCTGCTGCTCGACGAGCCGATGGCCGGCATGGGCCACGAGGACGTCGAGCGCATATCGGCGCTGATCCGGCGCATCGCGGCCGACCGCACCATTTTGATGGTCGAGCACAACCTGTCCGTGGTCGCTTCGCTGTCCGACACGATCACGGTCCTGGCGCGCGGCAAGGTGCTCGCGGAAGGTGATTATGGGACCGTCTCGAAGGACCCGCGGGTCGTCGAGGCCTATATCGGAGCCGGTCATGGCTGAGGCGGCGCTTGCGGACGACAGGAAGACGGATGCGGCCGGCAGCCCGCTTCTCGACGTGCGGGGGCTGGAAGGCTGGTATGGCGAGAGCCACGTGCTGCACGGCATCGACTTCGAGGTGAAGGCGGGCGAGGTGGTGACGCTGCTGGGCCGCAACGGCGCCGGCAAGACCACGACGCTGAAGGCGGTCATGGGCATCCTGCAGAAGCGGCGCGGCTCCGTCGTGTTCGAGGGGCGCGAGACGATCGGCCTGCCGGCGCGCACGATCGCCCGCATGGGCATCGCCTTCTGCCCCGAGGAACGCGGGATCTTCTCCTCGCTCTCCGTCGCCGAGAACCTGACGCTGCCGCCCCAGGTGAGGCCTGGCGGCATGAGCGTCGAGCGCATCTTCGAGCTGTTCCCAAATCTGAAGGAACGGCTGTCGAGCCAGGGCACCAAGCTTTCGGGCGGCGAGCAGCAGATGCTGGCGATCGCGCGCATCCTGCGCACCGGCGCCAACCTGCTGCTTCTCGACGAGCCGACCGAGGGCCTGGCGCCCGTCATCGTCCAGCAGATCGGCCGCACCATCGCGCGGCTGAAACAGGAAGGTTTCACCATCGTCCTGGTGGAACAGAACTTCCGCTTCGCCTCCTCCGTCGCCGACCGTCACTACGTGGTCGAGCAGGGCAGGGTGGTCGACATGGTGCCCAACCGGGACATCGAGGCAAACATCGAAAAGCTGCACGCCTATCTCGGCGTGTAGAAGGCAGGGCGCGGCAAGCGCCAAAAGGAGGAAGAAACATGAAGATATCAGGGTTCCTGCTGGCGTCCTTCGCTGCGTCGCTGCTGGCGACGAGCGCGCTCGCACAGGACGTTTCCGTCAAGATCGGCGTCCTCAACGACCGCTCCGGCGTCTATGCCGACCTGTCCGGCGAGGGCTCGGTGATCGCCGCGCGCATGGCCATCGAGGACTTCGGCGCCGAGGCCAAGGGCATCAAGGTCGAGATCGTTTCGGCCGACCACCAGAACAAGCCTGACGTGGCCTCCACGATCGCGCGCCAGTGGATCGACCAGGACGGCGTCAACGCCATCGTCGACGTGCCGACCTCTTCGGCCGCGCTGGCGGTCAACGAGATCACCAAGACGGCCAACGCGGTCTTCATCAACTCCGGCGCCGCCGCGTCCGACCTGACCGGCGCGGCCTGCTCGCCCCACACCATCCACTGGACCTACGACACCTGGGCGCTCGCCAACGGCACCGGCTCGGCGATGGTGGAGCAGGGCGGCGACACCTGGTTCTTCCTGACCGCGGACTACGCGTTCGGCCACGCGCTCGAGCGCGACACCACGGCCGTGGTGGAGAAGGCCGGCGGCAAGGTGCTCGGCGCCGTGCGCCATCCGTTCCCCGGCACCGACTTCTCCTCCTTCCTGCTGCAGGCGCAGTCGTCCGGCGCCAAGGTGATCGGCCTCGCCAATGCCGGCGGCGACACGATCAACTCGATCAAGCAGGCCGCCGAGTTCGGCATCACCCAGGGCGGCCAGGCGCTGGCCGGCCTGCTGATCTTCATCACCGACGTGCATGCGCTCGGCCTCCAGACCGCGCAGGGCCTCGTCCTGACGGAGAGCTTCTACTGGGATCTGAACGACGACACGCGCGCGTGGTCGGACCGCTTCCAGAAGCTGGAAGGCGACAAGCCGACGATGGTGCATGCGGGCGTCTATGCCGGCGTGCTGCACTATCTGAAGGCCGTCGAGGCGACGAAGTCGAACGATGCCGACACCGTCGTCGCCAAGATGAAGGAAATGCCGACCGACGATCCGCTGTTCGGCCAGGGCGAGGTGCGCGCCGACGGCCGCAAGGTGCATGACATGTACCTGTTCCGCGTCAAGGCGCCGGATGCCTCGACGGGCGCCTGGGACTACTACGAGAAGGTGGCGACGATCCCCGCCGACAAGGCGTTCCGCCCGCTCAGCGAGGGCGGCTGCCCGCTGGTCCAGTAGGCGAAGGCATATCCGTTGCGGTGCGCGCCGGCCTGCCCGGCGCGCACCGGCCGTGTCGGGCAACAGACAGGACGCTTCGATGTTCGAGCTACTAGGTATCCCCCCGCAGGCTCTGTTCGGCCAGCTTCTTCTCGGGCTGATCAACGGGTCGTTCTACGCCATCCTGTCGCTCGGACTGGCGGTCATCTTCGGCCTGCTCAACATCATCAACTTCGCTCACGGCGCGCAGTACATGTTCGGCGCGTTCGTCGCCTGGATGCTGCTCACCTATCTCGGCATCGGCTATTGGTGGGCGCTGCTGCTCGTGCCGATCATCGTCGGCCTGACCGGCGTGATCCTCGAAAAGCTGCTGATCGCGCGGCTCTATCATCTCGATCATCTCTACGGGCTCCTGCTCACCTTCGGCGTGGCGCTGATCATGCAGGGCCTGCTGCGCAACCAGTACGGCATATCGGGCCTGCCCTATTCGATCCCCCCGCAGCTTTCCGGCGGCCAGAACCTGGGCTTCATGTTCCTGCCGAACTACCGCGCCTGGGTGGTCGTGGCCTCGCTCGCCGTCTGCCTGGCCACGTGGTTCGTGATCGAGAAGACCAAGCTCGGCGCCTATCTGCGCGCGGCGACCGAGAACCCGACGCTGGTCGGCGCCTTCGGCATCAACGTGCCGCGCATGATCACGCTCACCTACGGCTTCGGCGTCGGGCTGGCGGCCTTCGCCGGCGTGCTCGCCGCGCCGATCTACTCGGTCAACCCCAACATGGGGGCGGACCTGATCATCGTCGTCTTCGCCGTCGTCGTCATCGGCGGCATGGGCTCCATCCTGGGAGCGATCGTCACCGGCTTCGCGCTCGGCCTGATCGAGGGGCTGACCAAGGTCTTCTATCCGGAAGCGTCGTCGGTGGTCATCTTCGTCATCATGGCGATCGTGCTGCTGGTGAAGCCGGCCGGCCTGTTCGGGAGGGTTGCCTGATGGCGGCGCTCGAAACCACCCGGCCGGCGAGCGTGGCGCCCGCGGGCTCCGGCACCGCCACGCCCGTGCATCACCTTCTGATCTTCGCCGGCCTGCTGGCCGCGGCGCTGGTGGCGCCGTTCTTCCTCTATCCCGTCTTCCTGATGAAGGTGATGTGCTTTGCGCTGTTTGCCTGCGCGCTCAACCTTCTGCTCGGCTTCGGCGGCCTGCTGTCCTTCGGCCATGCGGCCTATTTCGGCAGCGCCAGCTATGTCAGCGCGCACGCCGCCAAGGTCTGGGGCCTGACGCCGGAACTCGCCATCGTGGCGGGCACGCTCGCCGCCGCCATCCTCGGCGTGGTCATCGGCGCGCTCTCCATCCGCCGCCAGGGCATCTATTTCGCGATGGTCACGCTGGCCTTTGCGCAGATGGTCTTCTTCTTTTCGCTGCAGGCGCCCTTCACCGGCGGCGAGGACGGCATCCAGGCCGTGCCGCGCGGCAACCTGTTCGGCCTTGTCAGCCTGCATTCGGACATGGCGCTCTATTTCGTCGTGCTGGCCATCACCTTCGGCGGCCTGCTGGTCATCTACCGCATCATCCACTCGCCGTTCGGCCAGGTTCTCAAGGCGATCCGCGAGAACGAGCCGCGCGCCGTCTCGCTCGGCTATCGCGTCAACCGCTACAAGCTCGCGACCTTCGTGCTGTCGGCGACGCTGGCCGGGCTTGCCGGCGCCACCAAGGCCATCGTCTTCCAGCTCGCCTCGCTGACCGACGTCCACTGGTTCATGTCGGGCGAGGTCGTGCTGATGACGCTCATCGGCGGCATGGGCACCGTCTTCGGCCCGATCGTCGGCGCCGCCGTCATCGTCACCATGCAGAACTATCTGGCGACGTTCGGCGCCTGGGTGACGGTGATCCAGGGGACGATCTTCGTCGTCTGCGTCATCCTCTTCCGCGAGGGCATCGTCGGCGTCATCGCGAAATGGATCAAGCGGCCGCTATAGGCCGCGAAGGAAAGGCCGGCCGGGCCTGAGGCAGGGGACCCGCCCCGGCCTCCTTGATGGCCGGCGCGGCGGAGAGATGGCCCGGCGCGCCTGCGCGCGCCTCAGGACCCCGCGCTGTAGGCGGCGATCGCCGCCATGTTGACGATGTCGCTGTCCTTGGCGTTCAGGGCGACGATCTGCACCGGCTTGTTGAGGCCGACCAGCAGCGGCCCGATCACCGTGCAGCCGCCGAGCTCCTGCAGCATCTTGGTGGCGATCGAGGCCGAGTGGAAGGCCGGCATCACCAGCACGTTGGCAGGCCCCGACAGCCGGCAGAACGGGTATTGCTGCTGCATCAGCCGGTAGTCGAGCGCCACGTCGGCCGCCATCTCGCCGTCATATTCGAAATCGACGCGCCGCTTGTCCAGCATCTTCACCGCTTCCTGGACCCGCTCCGAACGTTCGCCGGCCGGATGGCCGAAGGTCGAGTAGGCGAGCATCGCCACGCGCGGCTCGTAGCCCATGCGGCGTGCGAAATTGGCCGATTCCTCCGCGATGTCGGCGATCTGCTCGGCCGTCGGCATGTCGTGGACGGCGGTGTCGGCCACGATCACCGTGCGGCCGCGGCACAGCGCGATCGAGACGCCGATGATGCGGTGCCCGGGCCGGGCGTCGACCACGCGGCGGACGTCGTCGAGCACGGTCGAATAGTTGCGGGTGACGCCCGTCACCATCCCGTCGGCGTCGCCCAGCGCCACCATGCAGCCGGCGAAATGGTTGCGGTCGTTGTTGATCAGCCGCTGGCAGTCGCGGAACAGGTAGCCCTTGCGCTGCATGCGCTCGTACAGATGCTCGGCATAGAGCGCGTTGCGCCGCGACAGCCGCGCGTTGATGATCTCGATGCCCGGCTTGTCGATCTCGATGCCGGCGCTGCGCGCGTTCTCCCTGATGATCTCGTCGCGGCCGACCAGGATCGCCGTTCCCAGCCGCTGGTTCACGTAGGAAACGGCGGCGCGCATCACCTGCTCCTCCTCGCCCTCGGCGAAGACGATCCGTTTGGGCTGGCGCCGCACGCGGTCGTAGATGCGCTGCAGCGTCGAGGCGATGGGGTCGCGTCGGGCCGAAAGCTGCTGGGCGTATCTCTCGAAGTCGAGAATGGGCCGGCGCGCCACGCCGGTGTCCATCGCGGCCTTGGCCACCGCGACCGGGATCGCCGAGATCAGGCGCGGGTCGAACGGTACGGGGATGATGTAGTTGCGGCCGAACTTGGGCCGGTTGCCCTGATAGGCCGCCGCGACGTCGTCTGGAACGTCCTGGCGGGCCAGCGCCGCGAGCGCCTCGGCCGCCGCCACCTTCATCGTGTCGTTGATGGTCGTCGCCTGAACGTCGAGCGCCCCGCGGAAGATGTAGGGAAAGCCCAGCACGTTGTTGACCTGGTTCGGATAGTCGGAGCGACCGGTCGCCATGATCGCATCGGTGCGGATCTCCGCGACCTCCTCGGGCGTGATCTCGGGGTCCGGATTGGCCATCGCGAAGATGATCGGGTTCTTGGCCATCGACTGCACCATGGCCGGGGTCAGCGCGCCCTTGGCCGACAGGCCGAAGAAGATGTCGGCGCCCTCCAGCGCATCCGCCAGCGAGCGCGCTTCCGTCTTGACGGCATGCGCGGACTTCCACTGGTTCATGCCCTCGCTGCGCCCCTCGTAGATCACGCCCTTGGTGTCGCACAGGACGACGTTCCCGGGCGCGAAGCCCATCGCCTTGACGAGCTCGACGCAGGCGATGCCGGCCGAGCCGGCGCCGTTGCAGACGAGCCTTGCCGTCTTCATGTCGCGGCCCGTGATCTCCAGCGCATTGATGAGGCCGGCCGCCGAGATGATCGCCGTGCCATGCTGGTCGTCGTGGAAGACGGGAATGTCCATCAGCTCGCGCAGCCGCTGCTCGATGATGAAACATTCGGGCGCCTTGATATCCTCCAGGTTGATGCCGCCGAAGGAGGGGCCGAGGAAGCGGACGCAATTGATGAATTCCTCCGCGTCCTCCGTCGCCACTTCGAGGTCGATCGAATCGACGTCGGCGAAGCGCTTGAACAGCACCGCCTTGCCTTCCATCACCGGCTTGGAGGCGAGCGCGCCGAGATTGCCGAGGCCGAGAATGGCCGTGCCGTTGGAGATCACGGCCACCATGTTGCCGCGCGCCGTGTAGTCGAAGGCGCGGCTCGGGTCTTCCGCGATCGCCTTCACCGGGACCGCGACGCCGGGCGAATAGGCCAGCGACAGGTCGCGCTGGGTTGCCATCGGCTTGGTCGGATTGATCTCCAGCTTGCCCGGCCGGCCCATCGCGTGAAATTCGAGCGCTTCTTCCGCGCTCACCGAGGGACCCGACTGATCCTTGGCATGTTTGGCAGGCATGTGCGTGGCGTTCCTTCCCCAGCGCCCGTTCTTGTGGAGGTTTGGCGGGCAACCGGGATTAAGGCTACACTTTCCCCGAGTAAAGCTCCAAGCATGGAAATCGTTTTTGCCCGCGCCTTGCAGACGGATCTCGCCGTGAACGACCATATTTCCGCCGCTCCAGCCGATGCGCGCGCGCCGGCCGCGCCGCCGGCCCTGTCGGCGCAAGGCGCGACGCCGATGATGGAGCAGTATATCGAGATCAAGTCGGCAAACCCCGACTCGCTGCTGTTCTACCGCATGGGCGATTTCTACGAGCTGTTCTTCCAGGACGCCGAGGTGGCTTCCCGCGCGCTCGGCATCACGCTGACCAGGCGCGGCAAGCACCAGGGCGAGGACATCCCGATGTGCGGCGTGCCGGTCCACGCCGCCGACGATTATCTCCAGAAGCTGATCGCGCTCGGCCACAGGGTCGCCGTCTGCGAGCAGATCGAGGACCCCGCCGAGGCCCGCAAGCGCGGCGCCAAATCGGTGGTGCGGCGCGACGTGGTCCGCCTCGTCACGCCGGGCACGATCACCGAGGAGAAGATCCTCGCCCCGGGGGAGGCGAACTTCCTGATGGCGCTGGCGCGGGTGAAGGGCGCGGCGGCCGGCGGGGGCGACGCGCTGGCGCTGGCCTGGATCGACATCTCGACCGGCGTCTTCCGCGTCGCCGAGACCGCGCCCGACCGGCTCCTGTCCGACATCCTGCGCGTCGAGCCGCGCGAGCTCATCCTTGCCGAGCCGGTGTTCCAGGATCCCGGCCTGCGGCCGGTCTTCGACGTAGTCGGCCGCATCGCGGTGCCGCAGCCGGCGGTGCTGTTCGATTCCGCATCCGCCGAGGGGCGCATCGCCCGCTTCTTCGGCGTTGCCACCGCCGACGGCTTCGGCCGCTTCGGCCGGGCCGAGCTTGCCGCCGCCGCGGCGGCCATCGCCTATGTCGAGAAGACGCAGAAGGCGGAACGGCCGCCTTTGCAGCGGCCCGAGCATCTCGATGGCGGCGCGGCGATGTTCATCGATCCGGCGACCCGCGCCAGCCTGGAGCTGTTGCGCACGCAGTCGGGCAGTCGCGACGGCTCCCTCGTGGCGGCCGTCGACCGCACGGTCACGGGCGCCGGCGCTCGTCTCCTGGCGGAGCGGCTGACCGCCCCGCTGACCGATCCGGCCGAGATCGGCCGCCGGCTCGATTGCGTCTCTTTCCTGTGCGGGGAGCCGCGGTTGCGCGACGCCGTCCGCGCGCTGCTCAGGGCGGTGCCGGACATGCCGCGGGCGCTGTCGCGGCTGGCGCTCAACCGCGGCGGCCCGCGCGATCTCGGCGCCCTGCGCGCGGGCCTTGCCGCCGCCGCGGACATGGCCGCCCTGCTCGCCGATGCGGACCTGCCGGAACGGCTTGCCGGCGCGCGCGCGGCGCTGGAAGCCCTGCCGGGCGGCCTGCGCGCCTTGTTCGACGCGGCGCTCGACGACGAGCTTCCGCTGCTGAAGCGCGACGGCGGCTTCGTGCGCCGCGGCTATGACGCCCCGCTCGACGAGCTGCGCGCGCTGGCGACCGAATCGCGCCGGGTCATCGCGGCGATGGAGCGCAGGCTCGGCGAGGAGACTGGCATCCGCTCGCTCAAGATCCGCCACAACAACATCCTCGGCTTCTACATCGAGGTGACGGCGAACCATGCCGCCGCCCTGACCGGCACCGACGCGGCGAAGGCGCGCTTCATCCACCGCCAGACGATGGCGAGCGCGATGCGCTTCACCACCACCGAGCTGGCGGAACTGGAAACGAAGATCGCCAATGCCGCCGACCGGGCGCTGGCGATCGAGCTTGCGACCTTCGATCGCCTGCTGGCAGCAGCCGTCGAGGCCGCCGATCAGATCCGCGCCGGCGCGCTGGCGCTGGCGGAGCTCGATCTTGCCGCAGCTCTCGCCACGCTTGCCGCCGAGCAGGATTATTGCCGGCCCCGTGTCGACGGCAGCCTGACCTTCCGGGTCGAGGCCGGGCGCCATCCGGTGGTGGAGCAGGCGCTGCGCCGCCAGCTCGCCGATCCGTTCGTGGCCAACGATTGCGACCTGTCGCCCGGAGACGGCGCGGCGAGCGGAGCGATCTGGCTTCTGACCGGGCCCAATATGGGCGGCAAGTCGACCTTTCTGCGCCAGAACGCGCTGATTGCCGTGCTCGCGCAGGCCGGCTCCTTCGTGCCGGCCCGCGCCGCCCATATCGGCGTCGTCGACCGCCTGTTCAGCCGCGTCGGCGCATCCGACGACCTGGCCCGCGGCCGCTCGACCTTCATGGTCGAGATGGTCGAGACGGCGGCGATCCTCAACCAGGCAGGTGAGCGCTCGCTGGTGATCCTCGACGAGATCGGCCGCGGCACCGCGACCTTCGACGGCCTGTCGATCGCCTGGGCGGCGGTGGAGTTCCTGCACGAGAAGAACCGGGCGCGCGCCATCTTCGCCACCCATTTCCACGAGATGACGGCGCTGGCCGAGAAGTTGCCGCGCCTGCGCAACGTGACCATGCGGGTCAAGGAATGGGAAGGCGACGTCGTCTTCCTGCACGAGGTTGCCGCCGGCGCGGCCGACCGGTCCTACGGCGTGCAGGTGGCGCGCCTTGCCGGCTTGCCCGAGCCGGTGGTGGAACGTGCCCGCCAGGTGCTGCGCCAGCTCGAGGAGGGCGAGCTGTCGGGCAGGGCGTCGCGGCTGGTCGACGACCTGCCGCTGTTTTCCGCCGTCGTCAGGCACGAGCCGCCGCCCGCCCTCAGGCAGGACGGCCTTGCCGATGCGCTTGCCGCGCTCAACCCCGACGAGATGACGCCGCGCGAGGCGCTCGACGCGCTTTACCGCCTGAAGGGCCTTGCAGGCGGCGGCTGACGGCGGACGCCGGCTATAAAAGCCTGTTAAGCTTCTGCTGATATGACTTCGGCATGGACACGCCGAGGGCGGATCGACGACTATGAAAGTGTCCGCCAGGATTGCGGCTGTTGCGAAAGCCTTTCTCCGTCCGGGCAATATCCCGGCGGCGATCGCCTTCGTCGTCATTCTGGTCGCCGCCCATTTCGCCGACCAGCAGAACCGCAGCTACGAGCTGGAGAGGCTGCGCTCCGACGTGCTGGCGCGCGTCAGCGTGATCCGGGCCAAGCTCGAAGGAAACATCAACGGCAATCTGCAGCTCCTGCGCGGTCTCGTCAGCGCCGTTTCGACCGAGCCGGAGATAACGCCGGCCCGCTTTGCCGCGCTGGCGGGCCGGCTCATCGACGAGACCTCGGAAATCCGCAACATCGCCGTGGCGCCGGACCTCGTCGTGACGATGGTCTATCCGCCCGGCCGCAACGACGCCGTTCTCGGCCTCGACTACCGCAAGGATCCCGGCCAGCGCGAGGCCGCGTTGCGCGCCCGCGACCGGGACGAGCTCGTCCTTGCCGGTCCCGTCGACCTGATCCAGGGCGGCCAGGGCTTCGTCGGCCGTTTCCCCGTCTTTATCCAGGACGGCGCGACGACGCGCTTCTGGGGCTTGATCGCAGCCGTCATCGACCTGCAGCGCCTTTACAGGAGCAGCGGCCTTTACGAAATCGACGACCTCGATATCGCCATTACCGGACGCGATGCGCTCGGCGGCGCCGGCGAGCGCTTCTACGGGCGCGCCGAGACGATCGCCGACAATCCCGTCGTCGCCGATGTCAGCCTGCCGTCCGGCTCGTGGCAGATCGCGGCGCGGCCGCGCGGCGGCTGGACGGTGCCGGCCGACCGCATCACCAGAAGCCGGCTGTTCATGGCGATCGGCGCCATCCTGATCCTGCTGCCGATCATCGTCGCCGGGCGGCTGATGGACGAGCGGCAGCGCTACATCTCGGTGTTGCGCAAGCGCGAGGGCGACCTGGAGCGGCTGTCCAAGCGCCTCGGCCTCGCTCTCGAGACCTCCCGCATCGGCGTATGGGACTATTACGTCGAGACGCAGGAATTGCTCTGGGACGACCGGATGAACGAGATCTACGGCTACCCGACCGAGGGCGGCCCGCGCGATCGGTCACACTGGGCGCGCCGGCTCCACCCTGACGATCGCGAGCGGGCGGAGCGCGAGTTTCGCGACGCCATCGAGTCGCGCGGCCGCTACTACTCCGATTTCCGCATCCTGCTCGACGGCGGCGAGGTCCGCCACGTCCGCGCCAACGGCATGGTCTACGAGGACGCCGGCGGCGGCCTGCGCATCGTCGGCGTCAACTGGGACGTGTCCGCCGACGTCGCGCTCAACGAGGACCTGCGCCATTCCAACTTGCTGTCGGAAGCGCGCAACGCCGAGCTCGAGGCCGCCAAGGCGCGGATCGAATACAATGCGCTGCACGATTCTCTGACCGGGCTTCCCAACCGCCGCTATCTCGACGACGTGCTTGCCTCGCATGTCGAGAAATTCGGCCACGGCGAGCGCGCCGGCCTGCTGCATGTCGATCTCGACCGCTTCAAGCAGATCAACGACACGCTGGGCCATGCGGCCGGCGATGCCATGCTGGTCCATGTGGCTTCCGTCCTGCGCGGTGCCGTCGAGCCGCGCGATTTCGTGGCGCGCGTCGGCGGTGACGAGTTCGTCGTCGTGGTGTGCCGGCGGCCGGGCGAGCCGCTGGAGAACGACTATCTTGCCGGCCTGGCGTCGGGGATCGTGGAGCGCATGCGCGAGCCGGTGATCTTCCAGGGCCACGAATGCCGTTTCGGGGTCTCGGTCGGCATCGCCTGCGATACCGACGCCGAGGCCGACCCGCGCCGGCTCCTCATCAATGCCGACATGGCCCTCTATCGCGCCAAGGACAGGGGGCGCAACCGCTTCCAGTTCTTCAACGATGCGCTTCAGGACGAGATCATCCACACCAAGCGCGTCGCCGACGATATCCTGTCGGGCCTCGAGCATGGCGAGTTCGTCGTCCACTACCAGCCGCAATTCTCGGCCGACACGCATGAGGTGATCGGCGTTGAGGCGCTGGCGCGCTGGAACCACCCGGCCAAGGGCCTGCTGTCCCCGGCGGCGTTCCTGAAGGTCGCCGAGGAGCTCAACGTCGTCGCCGCCATCGACAGGATCGTGCTGGAACAGACCCTGCGCGATCTCGCCGCCTGGCGGCGGGCCGGCCTCGACATTCCCAAGGCGTCCGTCAATGTTTCGGCGCGCCGGCTGCGCGACGAGGAGCTGATCGGAAATCTCGGCGACCTCGACATCGAGCCCAATACGCTTTCCTTCGAGCTGGTCGAATCGATCTTCCTCGACGAGCAGGACGAGCTGCTTGCCTGGAATGTCGATCGCATCAAGGAATTCGGCATCGACATCGAGATCGACGATTTCGGCACCGGCTATGCCTCGATCGTCAGCCTGATGAAGCTCAAGCCGAGCCGGCTCAAGATCGACCGGCAGCTCGTCATGCCGATCGTCCGCTCGGCCCGGCAGCGTCAGCTCGTGGGGTCCATCATCGACATCGGCAAGTCGCTCGGCATCGAGGTCCTGGCCGAGGGCGTCGAGACCATGGACCATGCCCGCGTGCTGCGCGAGCTCGGCTGCAATGCCCTGCAGGGCTATGCGTTCGCGCGGCCGATGTCGGCGCCCGACCTGCAGGAGTTCGTGCTGGCGCAGCGCTGGCGCGCCGCCTCCTGACGCCGGCCGGGGCCTGTATCGCGGCGGCGCGAAACGCGCTATAGACCCGCTCGTCACGCAAAAGCCCGCGTCCGAGCCTTATTGCCCCGCATGGCACGAATTCCGCTCAAGCTGAACGAGATCGTCGATGGCGCAGCGCTGCGGGCCAGCCTTGCCGGCCTCGCGGCGGCCAATGGCGGCGACGGCGGCTCCCAGACCGTGCGCGGCGCGGTCCTCGCCCTGCTCAAGGAGCGGATGGCGGCCGGGCGCGCGCGGGCCGAGGCGCTTCTGGCCGAGGACGGCGGCGGCGCGGCCTGCGCGGCGCGCCTGTCGCATCTGATGGACGAGATCATTTCCGCCCTCTACGATTTCGCCGCCGGACATGTCTTCCATGCGCGCAACCCGACGCGGGGCGAGCGCATGGCGGTGGCGGCGGTCGGCGGCTACGGGCGCGGCACGCTGGCGCCCGGCTCCGACATCGACCTGCTGTTCGTGCTGCCCTACAAGCAGACGCCGCTCGGCGAGCAGATCGTCGAATACATGCTCTATATGCTGTGGGATCTCGGCCTCAAGGTCGGCCATGCCACCCGCAACATCGACGAGTGCATCCATCAGGCGCGGGCGGACATGACGATCCGCACCGCGATCCTCGAGGCGCGGTTCATCTCCGGCGACCGGGCTCTGGTCGACGAGCTGGCAACGCGCTTCGACGACGAGGTGGTGCGCAGCACCGGGCCCGAATTCGTCCAGGCCAAGCTCGCCGAACGCGACCGGCGCCATGCCAAGGCCGGCGAGAGCCGCTATCTGGTCGAGCCGAACGTCAAGGACGGCAAGGGCGGCCTGCGCGACCTGCACACCCTGTTCTGGATCGCCAAATATTTCTACCGCGTCCGCACCGGCGAGGAGCTGATCGGCAAGGGCGTGTTCACGCGCCGCGAATATCTGCAGTTCCGCAAGGCCGAGGATTTCCTGTGGGCGGTGCGCTGCCACATGCATTTCCTGACCGGCCGCGCCGAGGAACGCCTGCATTTCGACATCCAGCCCGACATCGCGCACCGGCTCGGCTACACCAGCCATCCCGGCCTGTCGGCGGTCGAGCGCTGCATGAAGCACTACTTCCTGACCGCCAAGACCGTCGGCGACCTGACCCGCATCTTCTGCGCCAAGCTGGAGGACGAGCAGGCCAAGCAGGCGCCCGGCTTCGACCGGCTGTTCAGCAGCTTCTCGCGCCGCCGCCGCAAGCTGCCCGGCACCGGCGATTTCCTGATCGACAACAACCGCATCACCATCGCCGATGCGAGCGTCTTCGAGCGCGATCCGGTCAACCTGATCCGCCTGTTCTGGTTCGCCGACCGGCACGGGCTCGAATACCACCCGGACGCTATGCAGCTGCTGACCCGCTCGCTCGGTCTCGTCGACCGCGACCTGCGCCGCAACGCCGAGGCCAACCGGCTGTTCCTCGACCTTCTGACCTCCGACCGCAATCCCGAGCTCAACATGCGGCGCATGAACGAGGCGGGCCTGCTCGGCAAGCTCATCCCCGATTTCAACCGGATCGTGGCGATGATGCAGTTCAACATGTACCACCACTATACGGTGGACGAGCACCTGCTGCGCTGCATCGGCGTGCTGGCCGGGATCGAACGGGGCGACAGCGCGGCGGCCCATCCGCTGTCGCACTCGCTGATGCCGGGCCTCGCGCGCCGCCGCGAGGTGCTCTATGTGGCGATCCTGCTGCACGACATCGCCAAGGGTCGCCCGGAGGACCATTCCGTGGCGGGCGCGCGCATCGCCCGGCGGCTCGCCCCGCATATGGGCTTCGGCGAGGAGGATGTGAAGCTGATCGCCTGGCTGGTGGAACACCACCTGCTAATGTCGATGACGGCCCAGACGCGCGACTTGAACGACCGCAAGACGATCGAGGACTTCGCCAACGTGGTCCAGTCGGTCGAGCGGCTGAAGCTGCTTCTCATCCTCACGGTCTGCGACATACGCGGGGTCGGGCCGGGCGTTTGGAACGGATGGAAGGGCCAGCTTCTGCGCACGCTCTATTTCGAGACCGAATTGCTGCTGACCGGCGGCTTCTCCGAGGTCGGGCGCGACCGCCGCGCGGCCGAGGCGCGCGAGCGGCTGGCTGCGGAGCTCGGCTCCTGGCCCGAGCGGGAGCGCGCGCGCTATCTCAAGCTCCACTACGAGAACTACCTGCTCACCGTCTCCCTCGAGGACCAGCTCCGCCACGCCGCCTTCATCCGCGAGGCCGACGCGGCCGGCCGCCAGCTCGCGACCATGATCCGCACGCTGGAGTTCGAGGCCGTGACCGAGATCACGGTGCTGGCGCCCGATCATCCCCGGCTCCTGTCGGTCATCGCCGGCGCCTGCGCGGCGGCGGGCGGCAACATCGTCGACGCGCAGATCTTCACCACCTCGGACGGCCGCGCGCTCGATACCATCCTGATCAACCGCGAATTCGCCCGCGACGATGACGAGCGGCGCCGGGCCGAACGCGTCGGCGGGCTGATCGAGGACGTGCTGGCGGGAAAGGTCTGGCTGCCGCAGATCATCCAGCAGCGCGCCAGGCCGAAGCGGGCGGCCAGGGCATTTCGCATCGAGCCGCGCGCCGAGCTGCGCAACACGCTCTCCAACCGCTTCTCGGTGATCGAGGTGGAAGGGCTCGACCGGCCCGGCCTGCTGTCCGAGATCACCGGCGCGCTTTCGGACCTTTCGCTCGATATCGCGTCCGCCCACATCACCACGTTCGGGGAAAAAGTGATCGACACGTTCTATGTCACCGACCTGACGGGCCTGAAGGTCGAAAGCCCGGCGCGGGTCGCCGCCATCCGCGACCGCCTCGTCGCCATTCTGGAAGGCGGTGTGCCGGCGCCCGCGCGTACCGGCAGGGCGAAGGTCGCGGCGGTCGAATGACCGGCGTGCAGTCCGCTCCGCCCGCCGCCGGGCCGAAGCCGACCGCCGGTCTCGTGCGCAAGTTCGCCACTGTCGGTTCCGCGACGCTTTCCAGTCGCCTGCTCGGCTTCGCCCGCGAGACGATGATGGCGGCCGCGCTCGGCGCCGGCCCCGTCGCCGATGCCTTCTATGCCGCCTTTCGCTTCCCCAACCTGTTCAGGCGGCTTTTTGCCGAGGGCGCCTTCAACGCCGCCTTCGTGCCGCTGTTCGCGCGCGAGATCGAGGCGGGCGGGCTCGACGGCGCCCGGCGCTTTTCCGAGGAGGTCTTCGGCGTCCTGTTCACCGTCCTGCTCGGCCTGACGATCCTGATGGAGCTGGCCATGCCGGTTCTGGTCAGGACCATCATCGCGCCCGGCTTCGACGATCCCGACAAGCTCTCCATCACGATCGTCATGTCGGCGATCATGTTTCCCTATCTGATGTGCATGTCGCTGACGGCGATGATGAGCGGCATCCTCAATTCGCTGCACAGATATTTCGCCGCGGCGATCGCGCCGGTCCTCCTCAACGTGGTGCTGATCGCCCTCCTGGCCTATGCGCTGATGTCGGGCCTGGACCCCGTCTCGACCGGCTACACCCTGTCCTGGGGCGTGCTGGCTGCCGGCCTCATGCAGCTTCTGCTGGTCACCGTCGCCGTGCGGCGGGCGGGCATCACCGTGCGCATGCGCCGCCCGCGCATGTCGCCGGCCGTCAAGCGGCTGTTGTGGCTTGCCCTGCCGGCCGCCATCACCGGCGGCATCACGCAGATCAACCTCGTCATCGGCCAGATGATCGCCTCGACCAAGGAAGGCGCCATCGCCATCCTGCAATATGCGGACCGGGTCTACCAGTTGCCGCTCGGCGTGGTGGGCATCGCCGTCGGCGTCGTGCTGCTGCCCGAGCTCGCCCGTGCGCTGAAGGCCGGCCACAACGTCGAGGCCGCGAACCTGCAGAACCGCTCGGTCGAGTTCGCCCTGTTCCTGACGCTGCCGGCCGCCGCCGCGCTTCTGGTCATGTCCGAGGAGATCGTGCGCGTGCTTTACGAGCGCGGCGCCTTTGCGCAGACGACGACGGATTCCGTTGCCGCCGCGCTTTCCGTCTTCGGGCTCGGCCTGCCCGCCTTCGTGATGATCAAGACCTTCACGCCCGGCTATTTCGCGCGCGAGGACACGCGCACGCCGATGATCTTCGCCGGAATCTCGGTGGCGGTGAACGTTACCCTCGCGCTGACCCTTTTCCCGGTCCTCGCCGAAGCCGGCATCGCGGCCGCGGAAGCCGCGGCCGGCTGGGTCAACGCGACGCTTCTCCTGGTGACGCTCGTGCGCCGCGGCCATTGGGGCAACGATCGCGCGCTGATGTGGCGCCTGCCGCGGCTCGTCCTCGCCGCCGCCGTGATGGCGGGCTGCATCTGGCTTGCCCTGGGCTTTCTGTCGCCGTGGCTGCAACCGGCCTCGCCGCTTCTCGTGCAGGTCGCCGCCCTTGGCCTCGTCATCGCCGGAGCGATGGTGGTCTATTTCGCCGTGGCGTTCGCCATCGGCGGCGGCGATCTCGGGATGATCCGTCGCAATCTCAGGCGCGACCGGAGGACCGGGTGAGCAGGCGCGGCGCGTATCCGCGACGCATGACGCCGCATCCGGCCGACGCTCCCCCTTGCGCCTGCCGCGCGGCTCGTTCATAAGCCGCGCACCGACTTTCGCCGCGCGCGAAACGGCCCTCCACAAGCCAACGGATCAGCCACCATGAACAGCTTCCGGCAACTCGTCTTTTCCGGCGTCCAGCCGACCGGCAACCTCCATCTCGGCAATTATCTCGGCGCCATCCGGCGCTTCGTCGCCCTTCAGGACAGCCACGACTGCATCTATTGCGTCGTCGACCTGCATTCGCTGACCGCCCAGATGGTCTATGAAGACCTGGCCGACCAGACCCGACAGATCACCGCCGCCTTCCTCGCATCCGGCATCGACCCCAAGAAGCACATCGTCTTCAACCAGAGCCGGGTCAGGCAGCATGCCGAGCTTGCCTGGATCTTCAACTGCGTGGCGCGCATCGGCTGGATGAACCGCATGACGCAGTTCAAGGACAAGGCCGGCAAGGACCGCGAGAACGCCTCGCTCGGCCTGCTCGCCTATCCGAGCCTGATGGCGGCCGACATCCTCGTCTACCGCGCCACGCACGTGCCGGTGGGCGAAGACCAGAAGCAGCATCTGGAGCTGACCCGCGACATTGCCCAGAAGTTCAACAACGATTTCTCCGCCCGCATCGCCGATCTCGGCGTCGGCGTGCCGATGCAGGTCGGCGACGAGACCGTCGACGGTTTCTTCCCGCTCACCGAGCCGCTGATCGGCGGCCCGGCCGCGCGCATCATGAGCCTGCGCGACGGATCGAAGAAAATGTCGAAATCGGACCCGTCCGACCTGTCGCGCATCAACCTGACCGACGACGCCGACGCGATATCGAAGAAGATCAAGAAGGCCAAGACGGACCCCGATGCCTTGCCGAGCGAGGTCGACGGCCTGGAGGGACGTCCCGAGGCGAAGAACCTCGTCGGCATCTATGCGGGGCTGGCCGACCTGTCCCAGGAGCAGGTGCTGCAGGAGTTCGGCGGCCAGCAGTTTTCCGTCTTCAAGCCGGCGCTCGCCGGCCTCGCGGTGGAGAAGCTCGCCCCCGTGGCCGCCGAGATGCGCCGCATCATGGCCGACAGGGCCTATGTCGACGCCGTGCTGAGGGATGGCGGTGAGCGCGCCGGCATGCTCGCCGAGCAGACGATGACGTCGGTTCGCGACATTATCGGGCTCCTCCACGATTGACCGCATCCGCCGTCTTGCGATTGCGGGGCGGCGGGTGTCAGAGTGCCCCTGACGACAACAGCCGCGAGGTTCGCGCATGGTATCGAAGCGTCTCAGCAGGGAAGCCGGCCATCGGCGCAAGTTCCTGGCCATCATCGACGACACGCCCGAATGCGAGCGCGCCGTCGCCTATGCGGGCCGGCGCGCCCGGTCGACGGGAGGTGCGATCGTCCTGCTGTTCGTGATCGATTCGGCCGACTTCCAGCAGTGGCTGGGCGTCAAGGAGATCATGCGCGAGGAGGCCCGCGCGGCTGCCACCGCATTGCTCGAATCGCATGCCGCGAAGGTGCGCGAGACGATCGGCATCGAGCCGGAACAGGTGGTGCGCGAGGGCAATCTGGTCGAGGAGATCCACAAGCTGATCGAGGAGGACCAGGATATCGCCATCCTCGTCCTGGCCGCCGCCGCCTCCAAGGAGGGGCCGGGGCCGCTCGTATCCTCGATCGTCGGCAAGGCTGCCGCGTTTCCGATCCCCGTGACGGTCCTGCCGCAAAGCCTTTCCGACGAGGATGTCGAGAGCCTGGCCTGAGCGGCCTTTCGCTTCGCCGGTGCCGGACCTATATCAGTGGTGCATCCTGCTTGAACCCGGCACCTGCCGGGTCTAATTGGAATCTTTCAAAGGAAGGCTCTGGGAGAGCTCCGATGTTCATTCAGACCGAAACCACTCCGAACCCGGCCACGCTCAAGTTCCTGCCGGGCCAGATCGTGCTGGAAGCGGGCACTGCGGACTTCCGCGACGCCGACGCGGCCGCCGGGGCGTCGCCGCTGGCGGAGCGCCTGTTCGGCGTTCCCGGCGTCACCGGCGTGTTCCTCGGCTACGATTTCATCACCGTCACCAAGGACGGCCTCGACTGGCAGCACCTCAAGCCGGCGATCCTCGGCGCGATCATGGAGCACTTCATGTCCGGCCAGCCGGTGATGGCGCCGGCCGCTGCCGCCGCAGCCGACATGGCCGATGGCGAGGAGTTCTACGACGAGGCCGACGCCGAGCTCGTCGTCACGATCAAGGAACTGATTGACACCCGCGTGCGCCCGGCCGTGGCCCAGGATGGCGGTGACATCACCTTCCGCGGCTATCAGAACGGCACCGTGTTCCTCTACATGAAGGGTGCCTGCGCCGGCTGCCCGTCCTCGACGGCGACGCTCAAGCACGGCATCCAGAACCTGCTCAGGCACTTCGTGCCGGAAGTCCAGCAGGTGGAGCAGATCATCGTCTGAGCGCGGCATCGCCGCGCCCGCCTTCGGGCGAGCGACAAAAAAACCGGGCATCGCGCCCGGTTTTTTCGGCCCATCGTTGCCTGCGACGGTCCTACTTCACGATCACCTTGGCGCCGACCTTGACGCGCTCGTACAGGTCGATCACGTCCTGGTTCATCAGCCGGATGCAGCCCGACGACATCGCGCGGCCGATCGACTTCCATTCCGGCGTGCCGTGCAGGCGGTAGCCCGAATCCCCGCTCTTGAAGTAGAGATACATGGCGCGGGCGCCGAGCGGGTTGGTCAGGCCGCCCGGCATGCCGCCGGCCCATTTCTTCAGCTCCGGCTGGCGCCTGATCATGGGCGCCGGCGGCGTCCATGTCGGCCACTCGCGCTTCATGGCGACGCGCGTGGTTCCCTTCCACTCGAAGCCCTCGCGCCCGACGCCGATGCCGTAGCGCACGGCCTTGCCGTCCGCCAGCGTGTAATAGAGGAACTTTTCCCTGGTATCGACGATGATCGTGCCGGGGGCTTCCTTGCTGTCGTAGCGCACGATCTGCCGGTGGTATTTCTGCGGCACCTGGCCGATCGGGATCGCCGGAAGCTGGTAGCCCAGATCCTTCCTCGCGCTGTAGTCGCTCGAAAACAGCGTACCGCCGGTGGTGCAGCCGGCAAGAGCGGTCGACAGCGCAATCGCCGCCACCGCCAGAATCGTTTTGACCCGCATCATGAAAATCGTGATCCCCGCAATGCCTCGAGGCTCGAATCGTGCCCCAATTTCGCCAGATTGTTAGAGCGCGGCAGCTTTTGCTTGCCAAGCCGTTTTGTGGCGGCGGCGGCGGCGGACGCGCCGCTTCGCAGGTCCAGTATGGCAAATGCGCAACAGCTCACGCGAATGTGAAGCGGAAAGCGGCGGCCACAACCTGTGGTGGGAGATGAAAAAGGAGAATTCTGCGCCGCCGCTGCCCGGATGCGACGGCATCCATGGCCTGCACGGCAAAGGTTCAAAACGTGAACAAACCATGCCACAATGGGCGATGCCGATCGTTTCCCCGATTCCCGTGAACCCGCTGGCCGATGGCCGCCAATCCGAACGCGCGATGGTCGTCCGCCGCGGCGTCCAGCGGCTTCTCGTCGAGATGGGGGCTGCCGTGCTGCCGGAGCTGTCGCTGGCGAGCGGCCGCCGCGCCGACCTCGTCGCCCTTTCGCGCAAGGGCGACATCTGGATCGTCGAGATCAAGTCGTCGGTGGAGGATTTCCGCGTCGACCGCAAATGGCCGGAATACCGCCTGTTTTGCGATCGCTTCTTCTTCGCCACCCATCCCGGGGTACCGGCGGACATCTTCCCGCAGGATTGCGGGTTCATGCTGTCCGACGGCTACGGCGCCGAGATCCTGCGCGAGGCGCCGGAGCACCGGCTTGCCGCGCATGTGCGCAAGGCGCTGATGCTGCGGATCGCCCGCTCCGGCGCCGCGCGGCTGACCGCCGCCGAGATGGCCGGCGTGGCGGTGCCGTCTCTGGAGGGGGAAGGGGAATGAGGAGGCGGGGCAGGGCGATGGAAAAAGCAAGGCGGCAGGGGCATATCCGGGCTGTCCGGGATCGCCGCGCTCCCGTTCGTTGCCGCTGCTGGCCCGGTCTTGATCCCTAACGCGGCGCCCGCTTCGCCAGGATCCGCTGCAAGGTGCGCCGGTGCATGTTGAGCCGCCGGGCGGTTTCCGAGACGTTGCGGTCGCAGCTTTCATAGACGCGCTGGATGTGCTCCCAGCGGACGCGGTCGGCCGACATCGGGTTTTCGGGCGGAGCGGGGCGCTCGCCCTGGTGGGTGAGGGCGGCGAAGATCTCGTCGGCATCGGCCGGCTTGGCCAGATAGTCGACCGCCCCGAGCTTCACCGCCGTGACTGCCGTGGCGATGTTGCCGTAGCCGGTGAGCACGATCATGCGCGCGTCGCTGCGGCGCTCGCGGATGGCCGCCACCACGTCGAGGCCGTTGCCGTCTCCCAGACGCATGTCGATCACCGCATAGGCCGGCGCCGCGGTCTTCACCCGGGCGACCGCTTCCTCCACGCCTTCCGCCGTCTCGACCGCGAAGCCGCGGCCTTCCATGGCGCGGGCAAGCCGGGTGAGAAAGGGCCTGTCGTCCTCGACGATGAGCAGCGTGCGGTCGGTGCCCAGTGCGCCGGTGTCCTCGCCGTTGCCATCCTCAGCCATCGCACTTCCTTTCTGTTTTTGTCGGCTTTCTTTAGCGCAATTCGTCATCCTGTCCAGCAACAGGGATGGAGGCTGTCGGCGGCGCGAACGCCTCGCGCGGCCATTCCACCGTGACCTGCGCGCCCTTTCCCGGCTCGCTGGCGTTGGAAAAGGTGATCGTCGCGCCGGAGCGTTCCAGCAGCGTCTTGGCGATGAACAGGCCGAGTCCCAGCCCGCCGCCGGCCTCGCCGCCGCCGCGCCGCGTCATATAGGGCTCGCCGATGCGGTCGATGATCTCCGAGGGATAGCCCGGCCCGTCGTCGGTGACGGCGAGGCGCACGCGTGCCGCGTCCCAGCTCCATTCGACCGTGACCGCCGCGCGTGCGAAATCCACCGCATTCTCGACCAGGTTGCCCAGCCCGTAGAGCACGCCGGGGTTGCGTCGCGCCACCGGCTCGGCGCCTTCGCGGCGGCCGGGCGCCAGGCGGATGTCGATGCCGAATTCGCGGTGCGGCGCCACCACCTCCTCGACCAGCGAGGTGAAGGGCAGGCGCGCCATGTGGGCTTCGCCCTCCGACGACAGGTTCGTCAGCCGTTTGAGGATGCCGCGGCAGCGCTCCGACTGCGACTTGAGCAGGGCGACGTCGTCGCGCACGCGCGGGTCGTCGCCGAGCGCGCGCTCCATCTCCTTGACCACCAGCGCGATCGTCGCCAGCGGCGTGCCGAGCTCGTGCGCGGCCGCCGCCGCCAGCCCGTCCAGGGCCGACAGGTGCTGCTCCCGCTGCAGGACCAGCTCCGTCGCCGACAGCGCGTTGGCGAGCAGGCGCGCCTCCTCCGCCACGCGGTGGGCGTAGACGCCGGTGAACAGGATCGACGAGACGACCGCCATCCACATGCCGGCGACATAGACGAAGGGCATCGCGATCTGCGTGCCGGGAAACCACGGCAACGGCAGGTGGAAGAATGCGAGCAGCGTTGCCGCCGCGATCACCAGGAAGCCGAGCAACGTCGTCAGCCGCAGCGGCAGCGAGGTGGCGGAGATGACGACGGGCACCGTCATCAGCAGCGAGAACGGGTTGGTCAGGCCGCCGGTCACGTAGAGAAGGCCGGCGAGCTCGGCGGCGTCGAAGGTGAGCAGCATCAGCGCCGCGCGCGGCTCCAGCAGGTGGGTCGCCGGATAGCGGAAGGTGAGGAACAGGTTGAGCCAGGCCGAGCAGGCGATCAGCGCGAAGCAGAGCGCGACCGGCAGCGGGAAGTTCAGCCAATAGGCCACCACGAGGACGGCGGCCGACTGGCCGGCAAGGGCGAGCCAGCGCAGGCGGATCAGCGTGTTGAGCCTCAGCCGGTGGAGGCCGGCCGGGCGCTGGGCGGTGATGTCGTTGGCCATGCCAGCCTTATGCTCTGCGCCGGCTGGCGCGCCAAGGGCCTATTTGCGCGGCTTGGCCCGGCTGGTCGCCTGCGCGTCCAGCGGGTTTTCGGGCCACGCATGCTTCGGATAGCGGCCGCGCATGTCGGCGCGCACGTCGGCCCACGACCCGCGCCAGAAGCCGGGCAGGTCGCGCGTCGTCTGGATCGGCCGGTGCGCGGGCGACAGCAGCTCGAGCGTCAGCGGAACCGTGCCGCCGGCGATCGCCGGATGCCGGGCGAGCCCGAACAGCTCCTGGACGCGGATCGACAGCACCGGCTGTTCTCCCTCGTAGGCGATCGGCACGCGGCTGCCCGACGGCGCGTCGAAGTGGGTCGGGGCGAGTTCGTCGATGCGCCGGTGCAATTCGTAGGGCACCAGCGACATCAGCCCGTCGATCAGCGCCTGCGGGCCGACACGATCGAGCGAGGGCTCGCCGGGCAGGAACGGCTCGAGCCAGGCCTCCAGCCGCGCCAGCAGCGCGGCGTCGGAAACCTCCGGCCATGGCGCGCCGAGGCCCTGGTTGAGATAGGCGAGGCGGTGGCGCAGGGTCGTGGCCGCCTTGCTCCACGGCAGCAAGGCGAGGCCGTGGGCGCCGACCGCCTCGATCACCGCGCGGTTTGCCGCCTCGCCCTTCGGTGCGGGCAGCGTTCGTTCCGACAGCAGGATCGCGCCCAGCCGCTCCGTCTCGCGCATGCGCACGGTGCGGCGCTCCGCATCGAAGGCCATCTCGGTCCGCCGCTCGATCCGCTCGCCGAGGGCCGCGCGGATCGCCTCCTCCGTCACGGCCGCGGCGGCTGCGATGCGGGCGGCCTGCGCCTTGCCTTGCAGGTCGGCGACGACGAGAAACGGCGCGCCGGCCAGCGCCTCCGTCTCGTCCAGCGCCGCCCCGCGCCCATTGGCAAGCACGTAGCGCCCGCGCCCGCCGCGCTGCCTTGCCACCCGGTCGGGCCAGGCGTGCAGCAGGAGGGCGCCGGCGGCGCTTCGGTCGGCGTCGGAAGCGGCGGCCGGCGGCAGGCCCGCGACGGTGGTCCGGCGCTTTGCCGTCTCCGCCAGCCTGCTTGCCAGGCCCCGCGCCGCTTCGGCCCGGGCCGACCGGTCCGCAACGAAGCGCGCCAGCCGCTGGTCGAGGTCGGGATCGCCGCCGCCGAGCCCGCGCTCCGTAAGAAGGACGGCGAGCCGCGCGGCCGGTTCAGCCTCGCCATGGCTTGCAGCCTCCGTCACCATATGCGCCAGCCGGACCGGCAGCGACAGCTTCCGCATGGCCGTGCCCGCCTCCGTCAGCCGCCCGGCCTCGTCGATGGCACCGAGGCCGCGCAGCAGGGTCTTTGCCTCCGCGAGCGCGGGAGCGGGAGGCGGGTCGAGGAAGGCGAGCGCCGTGGGGTCGCAGACGCCGAAGGCGGCGCAGTCGAGCACGAGCCCCGAAAGGTCCGCCTCCAGGATCTCGGGCGGATTGAAGCTGGCCAGCGCCGCGGTCTGCTCGGCCCGCCACAGGCGAATCGCCACGCCCGGTTCCGTGCGCCCGGCACGGCCCGCGCGCTGGTCGGCGGACGCGCGCGAGACGCGCACCGTCTCCAGCCGCGTCAATCCCGTCGCCGGCTCGTATCTGGGCAGTCGCGCCAGGCCGCAATCCACCACGACCCGGACGCCGTCGATGGTGATCGAGGTTTCGGCGATCGCGGTCGCCAGCACCACCTTGCGCCGGCCGGCGGGTGCGGGACGGATGGCGGCGTCCTGGGCGCGGCCGTCGAGATTGCCGTAGAGCGGCGCCACGTCGGCATCGGCCGGCAGGCGGCCGGCCAGCAATTCCACCGTCCGCTCGATCTCGCGCTGGCCGGGCAGGAAGGCGAGCACGCTGCCGGCTTCGGTCGCCAGCGCCTCGCGCACCGCCTGCGCCACGGCCTGCTCGACCGGCTGGCCGGCTGGCCTCTCGCGATAGCGGATCTCGACGGGAAAGCTGCGCCCGGCGCTCTCGATCACCGGCGCGCCGCCGAGCAGCGCGGCGACCCGCGCGCCGTCGAGCGTCGCCGACATGACGAGCAGGCGCAGGTCGGGCCGCAGCGCTGCCTGCACGTCCAGCGCCAGCGCCAGCCCGAAATCGCCGTCCAGCGAGCGCTCGTGGAACTCGTCGAACAGGATCGCCGCGATGCCCTTCAGCTCCGGGTCGTCGAGGATCATGCGGGCGAGCACGCCCTCGGTGACGACGAGGATGCGCGTTCGTGCCGATGTGCGGCTGTCCATCCGCATCGCGTAGCCGACCGTGCCGCCCGGCTGCTCGTCGCGCAGGGCCGCCATGCGGCGTGCGGCGGCGCGCGCGGCGAGCCGGCGCGGCTCCAGCATGAGGAGGGTGCCGTCGCCGCGCCAGCCGGCTTGGAGCAGGAAAAGCGGCACCAGCGTCGTCTTGCCGGCCCCGGGCGGCGCCACCAGCACCGCCGAATTGCCGCTCTCCAGGGCCGCGGCAAGCGCGTCGAGCGCGGTCGAGACAGGCAGGTCCGGCAGGGGCGGCATCTCAGCCCTCGCCGATCCGCAGGAGAGCGCCGCCGGCCGCCTCGGCGTCGGCCGCGTCATGCGTGACGAGCAGCACCGGCAGGTTGCGCGCGCGGGCGCGCGTGAAGACAAGCCTGCGCATCTGCGCGCGCAGCGGCGCGTCGAGCCGCGAGAAGGGCTCGTCGAGGAGCAGCGCGCGCGGGCGCGACAGAAGCACCCGCGCCAGCGCCACCCGCGCCTTCTGGCCGCCGGACAGCGTGTCGGGATCGCGGGGCCCGTATCCGTCGAGGTCGATGCCGGCGAGCGTCTGCGCGACCAGCGCGGCACGGGCCGCGCGCCCGCGCACGGCGCGCGGGATGGCGAAGGCGAGGTTGCCGGCAACCGTCATGTGGGGAAACAGCAGCGGGTCCTGGAAGAGGATGCCGACATGCCGCGCCTCGGCGGGGGCGCCGGTGATCTCGTCTCCGTCGAGCAGGATGCGGCCCTGCGCCGAAAAGGCCGGATCGAGGAAGCCGCCGACATAGGCGAGCAATGTCGACTTGCCCGAGCCGGAAGGCCCCATCACCGTCAGCACTTCTCCCCCCGCCACATGGCGGCTCAGCGAGACGAGCAGCCGCCCGTGGAGCCGGATCGCGATATCGTCGAGAAGAAGCCCGCCCGCGCCTGGCCTGTTTGCGTCTGGCCCGCCTGCCGCCGTCGGCTGTCCGTGCTCGTTCATGCTCCCGTCACGTCCGCATCGCCCGAAAGCGGCCGAATAGCAGGGCTGGAACGAGCGTTGCAACGGCGAAGCCGAGGAAGGGCAGGGCGGCCTGCAGAAAGGCGTAGACGCCGATGATGCGGCGATTGCCGCCGGAAGCGAGCGCCACCGCCTCCGTAGTGATGGTGGTGAGCCTGCCGGCGCCCACCAGCAGGGTGGGCAGGTACTGGCCGATGGAGACGGCGAAGCCGACCGCTGCGGCCACCAGGATGGCGCGCGTCAGCATCGGCAGCTTGATGCGCCGCATCATCGCGGCACGGCTGTGGCCGAGCCCGAGCGCGATGGCCTCGTAGCGCCGGTCGAAGGCGCGCCAGGGGTCCGACAGCGACAGCACGACATAGGGCATGACGAAGACGAGGTGGACGAGCACCAGCGCCGGCAGCCCGGCAGTGGCGCCCGCCACCTCGAAGAGGAATTGCAGGCCGAACAGGAACGCCACCTGCGGGACGATCAGCGGCAGGTAGACGAGGGTCAGCGCCACCCGGCGCCGGCCGGCGCGATCCTCCTCGGCAAGGCACATGAGCGTCAGGAGGGTGGCTGCAAGGGTTGCTGCGGCGGCGATCAGCAGCGTCGTCGCAAGGGGGACGACCGCGCGCGGCAACGCGTTCCGCCAGCTCCCGGGGGTGAAGGCGGACGGCAGCGCATCGGGAAACTGCCATAGTCCTGCCGCAGACCACACCGCCAACGCGGCAAGCCCGGCGAAGACGGATGCCGCGACGGCCGCCATCGCCGCGAAGGCGCCGATGAGAGCCGCGCGGTCGCGTGCGAACCGGAAGCCGCCCGTCGCCAGCCGGTCGCGCAGCCATGCGCCGGCATGTTCGAGCCCGACCCACGCCAGCAGCGCGGCCGCCGTCACGCAAAGCTGGAGCACCGCTCCGGCGGAGGCGACGAACCGCATCGAAAGGTCCGGGTCGTTCATCCAGCCGACGAGCCGCACCGCAAGCGTGGCCGGCCGCGTCGGGCCGAGGATGATCGCCACGTCGACCACGGAGGAGGAGAACGCGATCACGGCGAACACGGCGAGCCGGATCTGCCGGTAGAGCGCGGGCCATGTGGCGAACACGAAGCCGGCGATGCGGCCATAGCCGAGCGCGGCCGTGAGCCGGCGCTGGCGGGCGAGCTCCGCCTGCGGCAGCGCCGCCAGCGCCACCAGCAGCAGGAACGGAATCTCCTTCGCCACCAGCCCCGCCATCATCGCCAGTCCGGCGGGGTCGTTGACGATGAGGGCGTCGGGCGGCCGCTCCCAGCCGGTCAGCCAGGGCGAGACGAGGCGGGCGGCGATTCCGGACGGGGCGATCAGGAAGGCGAGCCCGAAGGCGGCCGCCGCGTGCGGCACCGACAGCAGCGGCGAGACGAGATGCTGCAGCCGGGCAAAGGCCGGCGTGCCCGCCCAGCCGGCGAGGACCAGCATCACCGTGCCGAGTGCGGCCGCCGCCGTCGCCACGCCCGCCGCGAACGACAGGGATGCCGAGCGCCAGATGCCGGGCTCTGCGAGGAGCGCCCGGAAAGGCGCCAGCGTCGGCGTGTCGCCGCCGAGTGCCGGCAGGTAGCCGAAAGCCGGCAACAGCGTGCCTGCGAGCCCGGCCAGGACCGGGCCGGCCAGGAGCGCCAGCGTCAGCGGCGGGCCGAGGCGGGAAAGCATGTGTGCAGCGCGTCGCCGGCGACGCCTTCTCCCCGTCCGCGCGGGGAAGGCGGTCCGAAGGGACAGATGAGGGGCGGCATTGCGGCCGGCGGCTGGCGCCGCCCTTCACCCGCCTGCCGGCATGCTCTTCCCGTGGACGGCGAGAGGAGCGCTGTCGGAAACGGCAGTTCCGGCCCGGCCGATGCGGAGGGAAACACTACTTCGCCACGCCGTAGCGCCGCGCCCATTCTGCCTCCAGCCGCTCGACCCAGCTTGGATGCGGCTCCGCCAGCGCCGGGCCGAGCTGGTCGGGCGGCAGCGTGGCGACGCCGAGATCGAGCGCGGAGAAGCGGGCGCGGGCGTCCGGCGGGAGCTTCTCCATCGCCAGCACGGTCGGGTCGCCCCACACCTTGGGGTCCTGCTTGCGCGCCTGTGCCTGCGGCGACAGCAGGAAATCGGCGAGCACAAGGGCGCCGGCCTTGGCGGTCGCGTTGTAGGGGATCGCGACGAAATGCGTGTTGGCCAGCGTTCCGCCCGCGAAGGTGAAGGACCGCACCGTGTCCGGCAGCTCGCCATTGGCGATCGCATTCGACGCCTCGGCCGGATTGAAGGCGAAGACGATGTCGAGTTCGCGGTCGGCCAGAAGCTGCTTCATCGCCGGATAGTTCAGCGGGAAGGCCCGTCCCTGCCGCCACAGCAGCGGATGCAGCGCGTCCAGATAGGCAAACAGCGGCCCGGTGGCCGCGGCGAAGGACGCCTGGTCCACCGGCCGTTGCAGCACGGCGGGGTCCGCCGTCGTCTCGATCAGCACCTGCTTCAGGAAGGAGGTGCCGGTGAAGTCCGGCGGCTGCGGGTAGGAGAAGCGGCCGGGATTGTCCCTCGCCCAGGCGAGCAGATCGCCGGCCGATCGTGGCAGGCTGCCGGCGTCGGTGCGGGCGCTGTCGTAGAAGAAGACGAGCTGCGCCATCCCCCACGGGCTCTCGTAGCCCTCCACGGGCACGGTGAAGTCGGTGCGGATGGTCGGCTTGTTCTCGACGTCGACATAGCGCCGGTTCGGCAGCTTCCCGGCCCAGCCGGGCCCGTAGAGCAGGCCCTGCCGCTTCATCGAGGCGAAGTTCTCGCCATTGATCCAGATGAGATCGACGCTGCCGCCGCTGTCGCGCCCCGCCGCCTTTTCCGCGAGCACCCTGGCGACGGCGCTGGCGGTATCCTCGATCTTGACGTGGACGACGGCGACGCCGTGGCGCGCCTTCATCTCGCCGGCCGCCCATTCGAGATAGGCGTTGATGTTTTCCGACCCGCCCCAGGCGTTGAAATAGACGGTCTGGCCCTTCGCCTGCGCCAGAACCTCGTCCCATCTCGCGGCGTCCGGCTCGGCGCGGGCGGCGGCGGCGACAAGCAGCAGCGTCGCCGCAGCAGCGAGCAGGCTGGTAAGGCGTGTCACGAATCTTCCTCCCTGGCATCGGCCGCAATCGCGCCGACGCTCGAAGCGGGAGGATTGAGCACTCCGCGCCGCGCGCGGTCAACGCCCGGGCCGCCCCACCGCTTCACGTCCGCGTGACGGCGGTGGCCCCGGGGGGCGGAGACGATGGCCGCCTCCGCGTGCCTATTCGGCCTCGTCGGCCGATTCGGCGTTGAGCTGGCCGTATTTGGTCTCGCCGATCTGCTCGTAGAGCGCGAGCTGCGTCTCGAGGAAGTCGATATGGCCCTCCTCGTCCGCCAGCAGTTCCTCGAACAGCTTCATGGTCACGTAGTCGCCGAGCTCGGAGCAGATCTCGCGCGACTTCTTGTAGGAGGTGCGGGCGTCATACTCGCCGGCGAGGTCCGCCTCGAGCACTTCCTTGACGTTCTGGCCGATCCTCAGCGGGCCGACCTTCTGCAGGTTGGGGTGGCCTTCGAGGAAGATGATGCGGGCGACCAGCTTGTCGGCATGGTGCATCTCCTCGATCGATTCGGCACGCTCCTTCTTGGCCAGCTTCTGGTAGCCCCAGTCCTCGAGCAACCGATAGTGGAGCCAGTACTGGTTGACTGCGCCGAGCTCGAGGAAAAGCGCCTCGTTAAGCCGCTCGATGATCTTCGGATCGCCCTTCATGGCTTCTGCTCCCGTACTGGACGCGCATCGCCTTGACGCGATCCAGGAATGTGATGACCTCCGCACCGCCCCGGCCGGCCCGCCGGTGATAATCCTCGGTGACGCGGATGATCGTTTCCACCACATTTGGGAAGCAGCCGCAACAACGCCCACGCTTGTTGAGCGTGTGATAGACCTTGGCGGGCACGATGAGCTGCCACGGATCCTGGTCGAGAAGCGACAGAATCGCCTGTTCGACCTCCTTTTCCGTGATTACGTTGCAGTGACAGACCAGCATTCGTGCTTTCCGCTGCGGTCGCCATTTCCGGAGACGGGAGCGCTCCGGAGGCGGCAATCGTTGCTTGCGGAGCCTATAATCCCCCGGGCGGGGGGCTTGTCAATGAAAAGCTGACAGAATCAGTCAGGCATCCCGTCGATTGGAATCGTTCCAGATTCGGAGGGGCGTTTCACCTCCAGCGGGAGGCGTGGAGCCGGGCGACGTCCGCCGCGCGGCACAGCTCCGTCCCGGGCGTCATCGCCGCGGCCGCCCCCGCCGCGATGCCGAGGCGGAAGGCGGCCCGCGGCGGCTCGCCGCGGGCCAGCGCCAATGTCATGGCCGCCACGAAGCTGTCCCCCGCACCGACGGTCGAGCGCACCCGCACATGGATCGCGGGCAGGATCTCGACGCCGTCCCGGTCGGCCAGGATCGCCCCGTCGGCGCCAAGGGTGACCGCGACGATGTCGGCTTCGCCGCGGCTCACCATCGCGGCGGCGGCCTCGCCGGCCGCTTCGATCTCCAGCGGCCGCCCGACCAGTCTTTCCAGCTCGCCGCGGCTGGGCTTGACGAGATGGACGGGCGCCTGGCCGAGCGTTTCGCTCAAGCCCGCTCCGGAGCTGTCGAGCACGAACCGGGCGCCGCGGGCGGCGGCCAGCCTCGCCATCCGCGCGAGGATGTCCGGCGGCGCGCCGGCCGGCAGGCTGCCGCTCGCCACGACGTAGCGGCTCTCATGCCCGGCCACCGCATCGAGGCAGGCTTCGATCGCGGCCGCGGGCACCTTCTGGCCCTCGGGCACGAAGCGGTATTCGAGGCCGGTGCTGGTTTCGCGTATGGTGAAGCCGATCCGCGTCAGCCCGTCGACGGCGATGCGCCGCGCCTTCAGCCCATGTTGGCGCACCAGCCGTTCGAGCAGGTCGCCGGTCTCGCCGCCGGCGATGAAGAGCGCCTCCGCCGCGCCGCCCAACTCGACCACCACACGCGCGACATTCAGCCCGCCGCCACCGGGATCGTAGCGCTCGTTGGCGGTGCGCACCTTGCGGGTGGCGCGGATCGTCCCGGTTTCGCCCGCGACGTCGAGCGCGGGATTGAGCGTCACGGTCAGGATATCGGTCATCTGCGCTGCGGGGTCCGCCCGGTCGCCTCGTCATCCATCGGATAGCCGAGCCCGGCTCGCGGCTCAAGCCGTGCCTGCGCAGCCTCGCCGTTCCGGGCCGCGGCTCAGATTTCGATGACGGGCGCCGTGTCCGAATAGAGCTGCTCGACCTCGGCGGCGCGGTTGCGCAGCACCACCCGCTGGTTGATCGAGCCCTTGTCGGTCATCTCGCCCGATTCCAGCGTCGGGGCCGGGTCGACGAGGATCATCCGCCGGATCAGCGTCGAGGAGCCGGTGCTGCGCCCGGCGAGTGCCTGCAGGCCGGACCGGAAGAAGCCGATCACGGCCGGGTGCGCGAACAGCTCCCGCGGGGACGCATCGGCGCCCGGCCCCGCAAGCCGGCGCAGCTCGGCATGGTTCGGAAAAACCAGCGCCGACAGGTAGGGCCGGTCGGCGCCGGCGATCGCGACATCGCGCACGGCCGCGCCGAAATGGTCGATGAAGGCGGTGCGCAGCGCGCCGGAATTGACCCAGGTCCCGGTGTCGAGCTTGAAGTTCTCGGCCGTCCTGCCGTCGAACAGGAAGCCGGCGGCGGGATCGGCGGGATCGGCCGGACGCAGCGCGTCGCCGAAGCGATAGTAGCCTTCCGCGTCGAAAGCCTGCGCGGTCAGCTCCGGCGCCTTCCAGTAGCCGGGCGTGATCGTCGGCCCCTTCACCCGGGCGTCGAACTTCCCGTCCATCGGCACCAGCTTGAGGCTGACGCCGGGGATCGGCAGGCCGACATTGCCGGCGCGCGTCACCGGCCAGGTGCACATCAGCGCGGCCGGCGCGGTTTCCGTCGCCCCGAGCCCGGTGCCGATCAGCACGCGCTCGCCCGTCGCCTCCACGGCCAGCCGCTCCAGCGCCTCCCATGTGTGCTGGCCCATCGCGGCGCCCGCATACCACAGCATCTTGAGATCGCGGAACAGGCTGCGGCGCAGCTCCGCATCGCGCTCCAGATGGGGGATCAGCGCGTCGAACCCCTTGGGCACGTTGAAATACCAGGTGGGCGAGACGTCGCGCAGGTTGCGCACCGTCTTCTCGATTCCGGCCGGTGTCGGGTTGCCGTCGTCGATGTGGAGCGTGCCGCCGTTGAAAAGGGCCATGTAGAACAGCTTGTTGCCGCCGGCCGTGTGGTGCCACGGCGCCCAGTCGAGCAGCACCGGCGGCTCGTCCTGGAAATAGGCGTAGACCGCGCGGACCATCGCCTGATTGGCGCAGATCATGCGGTGGGTGTTGACGACGGCCTTGGGCGCCCCGGTCGAACCGGAGGTGAACAGGAACTTGGCGATGGTGTCGGGCGTGATTGCCGAGAATGCCGCCTCGACGGCGTCGGACGGCCGGGTCGCCAGCGCCGCCGCGAAGGTTTCCGCGGGATCGTCGGCCCCGGTCGTGAACAGGCGGCCTGTCGAAGGGGCCGCGACGGCCCGGATCGCGGGCCCGAACGCCGCGGCATCGCTGGCGAATACGAGACCGGGCCGGATCGTGTCGAACACGCTGCGCAAGCGCGCCTTGTCTCCCTCGACCAGCGAATAGGCCGGCGAGATCGCGGCATAGGGCACGCCGACATGGTTTGCCGCAAGCGCCAGCAGCGCGTGCTCGAGGTCGTTGCCCGACAGGATCGCGAGCGGCCGTTCGGGCGAAAGGTTCCGGTCGAGCAGGAACTGGCCGAGCCGCCTTGCCTTGTCGGCGGCCTCGCCGAAGGTCAGCCGCCGCCAGCCGCCGTCCGCCCCGCGCGCCGCATAGAGCGTGCGCCTGGGTGCCTTCGCCGCCCATTCGAGCAACGGCTCAGTGATACGGTCGGGGTAGGGCGGCAGCGCGACCTGTTGCTCGACATAGAGCGTGCCGTCCCCGGCTTTCCGCAAGCCGATCCGCGGCTCCCAGAACCGCGCCCTGCGATAGACGGCCGTCTCGTCTGCCGCTTCCGTTCCCGCTCCCGTCAACTGCTCCTCCCATCGCTGCATCCACGATGGGCGCGCCGCTTGACGCGCCGACCCAAATCTAGTTCACTAAGAAACAGTTTTGAAGTGAATTATATTGCTCGGGCAAGCCCTCGCGGGCGAAGCCGGCGCCGGGGAAGGCCGAGGCATGGCTCTGGTCGAATATGCAATGCGCGACGGCGTCGCCGTGCTGACGCTCAACCGCCCCGACAAGCGCAACGCCATCAACGATGCGCTGATGGGCGAGCTCGGCGCCGCGGTCGACCGCGCGGCCGCGGAGGCGCGTGCGGCGGTCCTTTGCGCCGAGGGCGCGCATTTTTCCGCCGGCCTCGACCTGGCCGAGCAGGCGGCGAAGGACCTGATGGCGGGCATTGCCGGCTCGCGCGGCTGGCACGCGGTGTTCTCGCGCATGCAAAGGGGTGCGATCCCCTATGTGGCGGCCCTCAAGGGCGCGGTGGTCGGCGGCGGACTGGAGCTGGCCTCGGCGGCGCATATCCGCGTCGCCGAGCCCGATACCTTCCTCGCCATGCCCGAGGGGCAGCGCGGCATCTTCCTCGGCGGCGGCGGCTCGGTGAACATCACCCGGCTGATCGGCGTGCCGCGCGTCGTCGACATGATGCTGACGGGGCGCACCGTCGGCGCGGCCGAGGCGGAGCGGATCGGCGCGGTCAACTACCTGGCCGCGGCCGGCGCCGGGCTGGACAGGGCGATGGAGCTCGCGCGGCGCATCGCGGCCAATGCGCCGCTGTCCAACTACGCGACCATCAATGCGCTGCAGCGCATTCACGACAGCGGCCATGACGAGGGCCTGTTCTTCGAGACGATGATCGCGACGCTGACGCAGATGACGCCGGACGCGGCCGAGGGCATGCGCGCCTTCGTCGAGAAGCGCGCCGGCCGGCTGCGCGCGCCCGGCCCGGAGGATGCGGCGTGACGGCGTCTCCGCTTGCCGGAGGGGCAGCCGAGGCCGAGGCCGGCGATGCCGTCTCGCTCGGCGCGCTCGAACATTCGGCCGGCTTCGTCATGCGCATCGCCCAGTTGACCGTCTTCGATCATTTCTTCGCCGTCTTCGGCGACAGCGACATCAGGATCTCCGAATTCACCGTGCTTTACGCCATCGCCGAGAACCCCGGCATCCGCCAGGGCGTGCTCGCCGACGTGCTGAAGATCAAGTGGCCCAACATGACCAAGCTGGTGCGGGCGCTGGAGGAGCGCGGCCTGATCGAGCGCCAGGTTCCGGCGAACGACCGTCGCTCGGTCCACCTGAAGGTCACCGCCGAGGGGCGCCGGCAGATCGCGGCGTCGGAGGAAAGGATGTATCGCTCCGACCGGCTTGCACTGGCCATGCTGGACGATGCGGAGCATGCGCAATTGCTGCGTCTGTCGCGCAAGATCGCCGGCTGGCCGGCGGAGGCGGGGTAGGCCGATGGCGATCGATCTCGACCGTGTCGTCGCCGTCGACTTCCACACCCACGCCGAGGAGCCGTGCGGCACCCATGGCGACGATGGCTATGACGATTTCCAGGCGGGGATGGCGGCCTATTTCCGTTCGCCTTTCCCGCACCCGCCGACGATTCCGGAAACGGCCGCCTACTATCGCGAGCGCAACATCGCGGCCGTCATCTTCGCTGTCGACGCGGAGCGCGAGACCGGTTTCCGCCGCTACGACAACGAGGAGATGGCCGCGCTCACGGCCGAGCATGCCGACATCCTGATCCCTTTCGCGTCGATCGACCCGGCCAGGGGCAAGGCCGGCGCCCGCGAGGCCCGGCGGCTGATCGCGCATTACGGGATCAGGGGCTTCAAGTTCCACCCGACCATGCAGGGCTTCTATCCCAACGACCGCTCGGCCTATCCGCTCTACGAGGCGATTGCCGAGGCCGGCCTGCCGGCCCTGTTCCATACCGGCCAGACCGGCGTCGGCGCCGGCATGCATGGCGGCATGGGCATGCGGCTGAAATATTCCAACCCGCTCTACCTCGACGACGTGGCAGCCGATTTCCCCGACATGCCGATCGTCCTGGCGCATCCGTCCTTTCCCTGGCAGCACGAGGCGCTGGCCGTCGCCACCCACAAGCCGAATGTCTACATCGACCTGTCGGGCTGGTCGCCGAAATATTTCCCGCCGATCCTCGTGCGCTACGCCAACACCCTGCTCAGGGAACGCATGCTGTTCGGCTCCGACTGGCCGGCGATCCTGCCGGACCGCTGGCTGGCCGATTTCGACAGGCTGGACATCAGGCCGGAGGTGCGCCCGCTGATCCTGAAGGAGAACGCGCGCCGGCTGCTCGGAATGTAACCAGAAGACCGCGGCAAGCGGCGTGAGTGTGGAAACGCGAAAGCGGCCGCAGGCCGCGGGAGGATTATGATGAGAATGTTCGCAACTCTGCTTGCGGCCGCATCGATGGCCGCCTTCGCCGCCACGGCCGCCGATGCAAGGGATCTTCGGCTGGCATCGGGCGCCCCGCCCGTCCACCCGGCGGCGGACCCGCTCTACAAGAGCTTTGCCGAGTTCCTGCCGCAGGAAACGGACGGCAAGCTGACCGGCACGATGATCGGCCCCGAGGTGGTGAACATCGGCCAGGTCAAGCAGGCGCTGCAGTCCTCGCTCGCCGAGGTCGGCAACCTGCTGCCGCTCTACGTGCCGGCCGATCTCCCCAATACGGCGTTCACCGGCGACCTGGCGTTCCTGGCCACCAACCCGCACGCGATGGGGGCCGCCATGACCGAATATGTGGTCACCTGCGGCGAGTGCCAGGCGGAGTTCAAGAAAATGGGCGGCGTCTTCGTCGGTGCGGGCTCCTCCGACGTCTACGTCCTGCTGACCACCAAGCCGGTCCGCTCGGCGGCCGACCTCAAGGGCCTGCGGCTGCGCTCGGGCGGCTCCCCCTATGCGCGGTGGGCCGAGGCGATGGGGGCGACGCCGGCCCAGGTGCCGGTGAGCGACACCTTCGAATCCATGTCGCAAGGTGTGCTGGACGGCAGCATGGCATCGGTGTCCGACCTGATCTCCTATCGCCTCGTCGACGTCGCGAAATATATCGTCGAAGTGCCGCTGGGCACCTATCACACGACGTCGAACTTCACCGTCGCGCTGCCGGCCTGGCAGGCGCTGACGCCGGAGGAGCGGGCCGGCTTTGCCCGCGCCGCCAACAAATCGAGCGCCCTGTTCACGCAGAACTGGGGTTATGATCGCCCCGACAACGCACGCCAGACGGCGCGCGATGCCGGCATCGAGATCATCCCCGCCAGCCAGGACCTGATCGACGCCACCGACGCCTTCCGCCAGAACGACCTCAAGGCCGCAGTCGAGGTCGCCACGACGCAGCTCGGCGTCCAGGATGCCGACGCCAAGATCGCCCGTTTCAAGGATCTGGTCGACAAGTGGACCGCGATCGTCGCGGAGACCGGCGACGACGTGGCCAAGATCGCGGCCAGGGTCCAGGAAGAGGTCTGGGACAAGGTCGACTACGCGACATACGGCCTGTGATCGCGGCCCGGACGATCCTGCGATCCTTGTGAGCATAAGACCGGCGACGCCTCGCGCCGCCGGTCGGCCTGGCCGGGGAGGAGCCCATGCCTGTCGTGATCGAGAAGGCGGTCGGCCGCATCATGGCCGTCCTGGCGGTGCTTGGCGCTGCCGGCGTCATCCTGATGCTGCTGCACGTGACGGCCTATGTCGTGTCCAGGCACGTCATGGCGACGCCCCTGCCGGCGACCGTCGAGGTCGTCTCGCACTATTACATGATCCTGGTCGCGTTCCTGCCGATCGCCTGGGCCGAACTGCGCGGCGACATGATTGCGGTCGAGGTCCTCGATCCGCTCTTTGCGCCTGCGTTCAGGAAATGGCTCACGATCCTGGTCGCGCTGCTGACCTGTGCGGCCTATCTCATCCTCACCTACACGACCTGGCTCGTCGCGATGCGCGAATTCGAGGCGCGCAGCTTCGTCATCTCGCTCTCCGTCGCGCTGCCGACATGGCCGAGCTACTTCATCCTTCCCGTCGGTTTCGCCCTGGCCGCGATGGTCTCCCTTTATCGCGCCGCCGAAACCGCGCTGGGCAGGGTTGGCACCGGCGACGCCACAGCCCGGACGGGAGGGAACGCCCAATGAACCTCGCGGCCGGGCTGATCGGACTTGCCGTCCTTCTGGTGCTGCTGGCGTTTCAGGTGCCGGTTGCGATCGCCATGATCCTGGTCGCCTTTATCGGCACCTGGGTCCTGTTCGGCCTGTCACCGGCGATCGGCATCATTGCCAACACGCCCTACGATTTCATCGCGAGCTGGACGCTGTCGGCGGTGCCGATGTTCCTGCTCATGGGCTTCGTGGCCTATCATGCCGGCCTGACGGCCGGCATGTTCGACGCCGCGAAGCTGGCGCTGCGCAGGGTCCCCGGCGGGCTGGGAATCGCGGCGATCCTCGCCTGCTCGGGCTTCGCCTCGGTGTGCGGGTCGAGCCTCGCGACGGCCGCCTCGATGGGGCGCATCGCCATCCCTGAGATGGTCAAGGCCGGCTACCGGCCGAGCTTCGCCACCGGCGCGCTGGCGGCCGGCGGAACCATCGGCGCGCTGATCCCGCCGAGCATCCTGATGATCATCTACGGGGTCTTTTCGGAAACCTCGGTCGCCCAGGTCTTCATCGGCGGCGTTTCGGTCGGCCTCCTCACCGCGCTGGCCTATGTCGCGGTGATCCTGGTCATCGCCGCGCTGCGCAAGGACATCGTCCCGTCGACGCCGATCGGCGTCGAGGATCTCGATGCGGGGCAGGTCGCCCGCGCCATCTGGCCGGTCCTGGTCCTCATCCTGCTGGTGTTCGGCGGCCTGTTCAGCGGGGCCTTCACCGCGACCGAAGCCGGCGCCGTCGGGGCGGCCGGGGCGATCGTCATCGCGGCGGCGAGCGGCCGCCTGTCGCTGCATGTCATCCGGCAATCGGTGATCGAGACGCTGGCCACCTGCGCCTCCCTGTTCATCATCGGCGTCGGCGCGGTGATGTTCACCAAGTTTCTCGGCCTCTCGGGCGTTGCCGGCCTGATCGGCACGACCGTCACCGAGCTCGACCTCGGCTATTACGGCCTGATGGCGCTGCTCGTCGTCATCTACCTGATCCTGGGCATGTTCATGGAGCCGTTCGGCGCCATGCTGATCACGCTCCCGGTCCTTTTGCCGGTCCTCCACGGCCAGCAGATCGACCTCGTCTGGTTCGGCGTCTTCCTGGTCAAGATGCTCGAGATCGGAATGATCACCCCGCCGCTCGGGATGAACGTTTTCGTCATCCGCAACGTCGCCGGCGAATATGCGACGCTGACCGACATCTTCAGGGGCGTCGCCACCTTCTTCGTGGCCGATATCGTCCTCATCGCGCTGATCATCGCGATGCCGGGCATCGTCCTGTTCCTGCCGGCCATGCTGAAATAGGCGGGAGGCTTCGGGAGCCGGCGGCCGCTGGCGGCAAGGCTGCCCGGCCTGCGCGAAAGCCGGCCACGAGCGGAGAGTTGAGCGCGTCTGGCGCTCTTAACCTATACCCATGTCTCCGGGCCGTACACGGCAGTTTATGGCGGTGAGAGAGGGATTCGAACCCTCGATACGGTTTCCCGTATACACGCGTTCCAGGCGTGCGCCTTCAACCACTCGGCCACCTCACCACGGCGCGGGTGTTGCCCGGCGCGGGGCTGATCTAGTCGATATCGGGCCCGATTCCAAGCCCGCCCCCGCCTGCTTTTTCGAAAGCGGGGCAACCGCGCCCGCGGCTTCGCCGCGCGGGCGCAGTGGCTGCGGGATCGCGCCGCATGGCGGCCCCGGCGCGAGCTTTGCATTGCCCGCCGGCCGCTGCGGGACTATCTAGGGGGAAACGGGCGTAAGAACGTCCGCCGTGATGCAGGCGTTGGCAGGAAGGCGGCGCGCAGGTCTGGCATGATACGTTTCCTGTTCCGGGTACTGGCGACCTTGTCGCTTGCGGTCGCCGTCATCATGGCGGTGATCGATGCCACGCGCTCGATCGCCGCCTCCGAATGGGTGCTGACGCCGCTGGCCGAAAGCTGGCGGTCCGTCTCGCCCGACAGTCTCGCCGCCGCCGCCGGGTTCGTCCGCGACGCCACGCTGCCGGTCCTGTGGGATCCGGTGGCGCTTTTCGTCCTGGCATTGCCGGGCTTCGCCGTGTTCGCGGGCCTGGCCCTGCTTTTCTATCTCGTCGGCCGCCGCCCCGAACGCCGGGGGTTCGGGCATTTCGCGGCCGGCTGAAGCGATCCGGCTGCCCGCCGAGGGCGGCCCATACCGAAAGGAAAGACCATGTTCTTCCTGAGCGACATGCTGAACAAGAAGCTCAAGCTGCCGGCCGCCGCCGAGGCGCTGCCGGGCCGTGAGCGGCCGATCCCGACCGCCGCGCACCATTTCGTCAACGGCCATCCGCTGCACGGACCCTACCCGGAGGGGCTGGAGACGGCCTATTTCGGCATGGGCTGCTTCTGGGGCGCCGAGCGCCTGTTCTGGCAGACCGACGGCGTGTGGGTGACGGCGTCCGGCTATGCCGGCGGCCACACGCCCAACCCGACCTATCAGGAGACCTGCACCGGCCTCACCGGCCACGCCGAGATCGTCATGGTCGTCTACGACCCGGCCGTCGTCGGTTATGGCGATCTGCTGCGCCTGTTCTGGGAAAGCCACGACCCGACGCAAGGGATGCGGCAGGGCAACGATGTCGGCACCACCTATCGCTCGGCCATCTTCACCACGACGCCCGAGCAGGCGCGGCTGGCGGAGGCCTCGCGTGCCGCCTTCCAGGCCGAGCTCGACCGTGCCGGGCGCAGCCGGATCACCACCGAGATCAGGCCCGCGCCGGCCTTCTATTTCGCCGAGGCCGACCACCAGCAATATCTGGCCAAGAACCCGGGCGGCTATTGCGGCCTGCAAGGCACGGGCGTGACCTGTCCGCTCCCGCAGGCGGCTGCGGCCGGCTGAGCCTGGCGTCGCGCCGGCGCGCTCACCAGTGCGGCGGCCTCGTCACCGGGATGTCGGGAGCCGTCTGCTCCTCCAGCGCAAGGAAGCGGTCGGTCAGCGCATCGAGCTTGCGGCGCAGCTCCCCGATCGTCTTCCATTGCTGCGCGATCTGCTCCGAAAGCTCGGCGATCGTGCGCTCCTGCTCGGCGGCCAGCACCTCGAGGTCGACCAGACGCTCGTCTGCCGGCTTCATGCTACGGCGATCCCTTCCAGCGCCCGCCTGAGCGCGGCTTCGAGCGGGCGCGGGCGCCGCGTCAGCCGGTCGACATAGACATGCACGAAGAAGCCCTCCGCCGCCGCCTGCGCTTCCTCGTTGCGGAACAGGCCGATCTCGTAGCGCACCGACGACCTGCCCAGCCGCGCCACCCGCAATCCCGCCGTCACCACGTCCGGAAACGCCATCTCGGCATGGTAGCGGCAGCCCGTCTCGACCACCAGCCCGACCTGCGCGCCGGCATGCGGGTCGAGCGCGCCTTGCGCGATCAGCCAGCCGTTCACAGCCGTGTCGAACAGCGAGTAGTGCACCACATTGTTCATGTGGCCGTAGACGTCGTTGTCCATCCAGCGCGTCGGGATGGTGCGAAAGGCGCGGTAGTCACCGCGCAGGCTCGGACGGGGGCGTTCGGACATGGCGCGGAAATTGACAAGCCGCGTCCGATTTGTCGAGAGTGACGGGCAATTGGCGACCTCGCGCCGCCATGCTAGGTTTTTGACCGTGCGGTCAAATCCAGGGAGTGCGGCTTGCCGACGTCCAGCCCCCACGATCTCTACCTTGCCGCGCGCGCCGCGATGGAGAAGTGCTACGCGCCCTATTCGCGCTTCCCGGTCGGGGCCGCGCTGCGCACCGCGGACGGCCGCATCTTTGCCGGCGGCAATATCGAGAACGCTTCCTTTCCCGAGGGCTGGTGCGCCGAGACGACGGCACTGGCGCATTATGTCATGGCCGGGGGCGGCCCCATCGCGGAGATCGCGGTGGTGGCGGAAAAGATGGCCCGCATCACGCCCTGCGGCGGCTGCCGCCAGCGGCTGGCCGAATTCGCGGGCCCCGACGCCAGGCTCTATCTCTGCGACGAGACGGGCGTTGTCGAGACGCTGACCATGCGCGAGATCCTGCCGCTCGGCTTCCGCGGCGAGACGCTGAAATGACGGCGGCCGTCGACCATCTCGCGCAAAGGCTGGGCGGGCTCGGCGCCAGGGTGGCCCTCGTTCTCGGCTCCGGCCTCGGCGGGCTCGCCGACGAGGTCGAGGGCGCGATCCGCATTCCCTATGCCGAAATCCCCGGCTTTCCCGGAAGCGGCGTCACCGGCCATGCCGGTGCGCTGGTCGCGGGGCGGCTGTCGGGAACGCCCGTGCTGGTCCTTGCCGGCCGCGCCCATTATTACGAGCATGGCGATGCGGCTGCCATGCGGCCCGCGCTGGAGACGCTCGCCGGCCTCGGGGTGGAGACGCTGATCCTGACCAACGCCGCAGGCTCGCTCGATCCCGGGATGCCGCCCGGCTCGGTGATGCTGATTGCCGACCACATCAACTTCTCCGGCACCAACCCCCTGTTCGGCGAGCCGACCGACCGCCGGTTCGTCGGCCTGACCAACGCCTATGACGCGGATCTGCGCGCCGCCTTCGAGCAGGCAGCCGCGGCGACCGGCACGCGGCTGCACCAGGGCGTCTACATGTGGTTTTCGGGCCCGTCCTTCGAGACGCCGGCCGAAATCCGCATGGCGCGCATGATGGGGGCGGACGCGGTCGGCATGTCGACCGTGCCGGAAGTCATCATTGCCCGTTTTCTCGGCCTGCGGGTTGCCGCCTGCTCGGTGATCACCAATCTGGCGGCCGGCATGACGGGCGGCGAACTCTCGCATCAGGAGACCAAGGATATGGCGCCGCTCGGCGGCAGCCGTCTCGCCGCGATCCTCAGGCGGATGCTCGGCGACGGGCTCGGTGGCTAGGACCATGCTGCCCCAGGAGATCATCCGCCGGAAACGTGACGGCCATCGCCTGTCGGCCGACGAGATCGCGGCCTTCGTCGCCGGCCTGTCGGACGGCGGCTTCACCGATGGTCAGGTCGCGGCGCTGGCGATGGCGATGTTCCTGAACGGCATGTCGCGCAGGGAAGCGGTGGCGCTGACGCTCGCCATGCGCGATTCCGGCGATGTGCTCGACTGGTCCGGCCTTCCGGGCCCGGTCACCGACAAGCATTCGACGGGCGGTGTCGGCGACAATGTCTCGCTGATGCTGGCGCCGATCGTGGCGGCGTGCGGCGCCTATGTGCCGATGATCTCCGGCCGCGGGCTCGGCCACACCGGCGGCACGCTCGACAAGATGGATTCCATTCCCGGCTATGACAGCCAGCCGGACAATGCGCTGTTTAGCGCCACCGTGCGCGAGGCCGGCTGCGCCATCATCGGCCAGACGGCGCGGCTGGCGCCCGCCGACAAGCGCTTCTACGCGATCCGCGACGTCACCGCGACGGTGGAATCGGTCCAGCTCATCACCGCCTCGATCCTGTCGAAGAAGCTGGCGGCCGGGCTGCAGTCGCTCGTCCTCGACGTCAAGGCCGGCAACGGCGCCTTCATGGCGACCCGCCGGGAGGCGGCGAAGCTTGCGAAGTCGCTGGTCGAGGTTGCCGTCGGCGCCGGCCTGCCGGCCTCCGCGCTCATCACGGACATGGACCAGCCGCTGGCGTCCGCCGCCGGCAATGCGGTGGAAGTGGCGAACGCGGTCGATTTCCTCGCCGGCCGCCATCGCGATCCGAGGTTGCAGGCCGTGACGCTGTCGCTTGCTGCCGAGATGCTCGTCGCGGCGGGGCTGGCGCGCACGGCCGCGGCCGGCGAGAGGAAGGCGCGCGCGGCGCTGGACAGCGGCCGCGCGGCGGAGCTTTTCGGCCGCATGGTCTCCCGGCTTGGCGGCCCAGCGGATTTCGTCGAGGATTGCCGCAGGCACCTGCCGCGTGCGCAAGTCGAGCGCCCCGCCGCCGCTCCCCGCGCCGGCTATGTCGCGGCGATCGCTACGCGCGAGATCGGCCTTGCGATCGTCACCCTCGGCGGCGGCCGCACCGACCCGGCCGCGGCGGTCGACCCCGCCGTCGGCATCACGCGGCTGGTGCCGGTCGGCAGCCGCGTGGAGAAGGGCGATCCGCTGGCGCTCGTTCATGCGCGCGACGAGGCGACGGCCGATGCGGCGGTGCGTGCCATTGTTGCGGCCTATTCGGTCGGCGCGCGCAAGCCTGCCGTCGCCGGTCCGGTCCTGAAGAGGATCGCGGCGGGCTGAGCCGGCCTATTGCTCCATCGACAATACGCCGTTCTCGATCCGGAAGCTGGACAGGCGGGCAAGAAAGCTCATGCCCACGAGCGCGCCGGCCAGCGCGCTGTCCTCGAGGATCATGGCGTCGACGTTCCGCATCCGGATGCGGCCGATCTGCAGGGTATCGATGCGGGCGGTGGCGGCCCGCGCAATGCCGTTTGCGGTCCTTGCCTGACGGTTGAAATCGGCGGCGGTCAGGCTGATGCCGACCTGCCGCGCGGTCGTCCGGTTCAACGCGACCAGCGTCGCGCCGGTGTCGACCAGCGCCGTGACCGCGCGACCGTTGATCCGCGTTTCGGCCTGGAAATGGCCGCTCTCGTCCGCCTCGATCCGCACCTTGCGGCCGGACGGGTTGTCGCGCGGCGTCTCCATGCGCGCCTGCTGCACGACGATCAAGGGCCGTTGCGGGGGCGGCGCTTCCGCGGGAGCCTCGACGGCCGCGCGCACCAGGCTCTCGAACAGGGCGGGATTGGTTTCGTGGAGCACCGGCACGGAAGCCGCGCCGCCGCTGACGAGGCCGACAATGATGAGCTTGCGCAGCATGGAAGGCGCCCCGGCCGTTTTTCGTGCGCGCATTGTGGGTGCCCGCGAATGCCGGCCGGTTAACTGCGCCGTCCCGCTTCTCTCCAGGGTTAACGGACGGTTTCCGGCTCCGCGCGGCGCTATTTGGTGCCGTACATGCGGTCGCCCGCGTCCCCCAGCCCCGGCACGATGTAGCCGTGGTCGTTGAGGCGGTCGTCGATCGAGGCGGTGAACACCGGCACGTCCGGCTGCGCCCTGGTGAAGCGGTCGATGCCCTCTGGCGCCGCCAGAAGGCACAGATAGCGCAGGTTGACGGCCCCGCGCGCCTTCAGCATGTCGACGGCGGCGATCGCCGAGTTGGCGGTGGCGAGCATCGGGTCGACGACGATCACCAGCCGGTCGGCGAGGTCGCTCGGCGCCTTGAAGAAATACTCCACCGCCTGCAGCGTGTCGGGGTCGCGATAGAGCCCGATATGGGCGACGCGCGCCGCCGGCACGAGGTCGAGCATGCCGTCGAGCAGGCCGTTGCCCGCCCGCAGCACCGAGGCGAAGACCAGCTTCTTGCCTTCCAGCGTCGGCGCCATCATCGTCGTCAGCGGCGTCTCGATCTCGACCGAGGTCAGCTCCAGGTCGCGCGTCACCTCGTAGCACAGCAGGAGGGAGATTTCCCTGAGCAGGCGCCGGAAACCGGCCGTCGACGTCTCCTTCTTGCGCATGATGGTGAGCTTGTGCTGCACCAGCGGATGTTTGACGACGGTGACGCCCTGCATGCCGAATCTCCGGTCTCTTTCTCGCTTTTGCCGGCAATATTAGCGGCAAGCCCGGGACCGATATACCCGTCGGGGTCCGGCGGATCACAGCTTTGTCGGAGCCGGCGCCCATTTCGCGGGCGCGGCGCATCATCGCGGCGGCGGCGATGGCATCCGCATTTTCGATGAGCTATGGTCCGGCCGATCTTCACCGGGAACAACGTCATGTCGGAACAGCGGACCACCGCGGCGGGCGGAATGGAAACCTCCTACGGGTTTCGCAGCGTCGCCGATGGCGAGAAGCAGCGCCTGGTCGACCAGGTGTTCCATCGCGTCGCCGACCGCTACGACGTAATGAACGACCTGATGTCGGCGGGCCTCCATCGCCTGTGGAAGAGCGGCATGGTCGCCTGGCTCAATCCGCCGAAGCGGCCCGGCTGGCGCCTGCTCGACGTGGCCGGCGGCACCGGCGACATCGCCTTCCGCGTGGTCGAGGCGTCGGGACGCAATGCGCACGCCACCGTGCTCGACATCAACGGCTCGATGCTTCAGGTCGGCCGCGAGCGGGCCGCCAGGCGCGGCCTTGCCGGCCATGTCGATTTCGTCGAGGCGAACGCCGAGGCGCTGCCCTTCGAGGCCGGCACCTTCGACGCCTACACCATCGCATTCGGCATCCGCAACGTGCCGCATATCGACCGGGCGCTGGCCGAGGCCTACCGCGTGCTGAAGCCGGGCGGCCGCTTCCTCTGCCTGGAATTCTCCGAAGTCGACACGCCCTTCCTGGAAAAGGTCTACGAGCGCTGGTCCTTCGACGTGATTCCGCATATCGGCAGGGCCGTGACCGGCGACGGCGAGCCGTATCGCTATCTGGTGGAATCGATCCGCAAGTTCCCCAACCAGCACAATTTCGCGGCGATGATCCGCGAGGCCGGCTTCGACAGGGTCGCCTGGCGCGACTATTCGGGCGGCATCGCCGCGCTGCATTCGGGCTGGAAGCTCTGAGCGCGCCCGCCGCATGACAGCCGTCGGCGCATATTTCCGCCTCCTGCGCGCGGGCTGGATCATGGCCCGCGAGGGCGTGGTCGCCGCGCTTCCGGGCGATCAGCTCGTCGGCCTGCCGCGGGCGGCCTGGCGGCTTGCCTGCCTGTTCGCGCGCCGCCGCTCCAGCGAGCGCGGCCGCAGCGAGCGCATCGGCCGCGCCGTCGAGCGGCTGGGGCCGTCCTATGTCAAGCTCGGCCAGTTCCTGGCCACGCGGCCCGACGTGGTCGGCCACGATCTGGCGATCGACCTGGCGCGCCTGCAGGACCGGATGGAGACCTTCCCGCGCGCCGAGGCGGTCGCCGCCATCGAGGGATCGCTCGGCCGGCCGGTCGGGGATCTGTTCCTCGACCTTGGCGAGCCGGTAGCCGCCGCCTCGATCGCGCAGGTCCATCCGGCCGACATCGAGCTTGGCGGCCAGCGTCGGCGCGTTGCCGTCAAGGTGATCCGCCCCGGCGTGCGGCGTCGTTTCCAGCAGGATCTGGAAGGCTTCTTCCTGGCCGCGCGCATGCAGGAGCGTTTCCTGCCGGCGAGCCGGCGGTTGCGCCCGGTCGAGGTGGCAAGGACGCTGGCCCAGACCACCAGGATCGAGATGGACCTCAGGCTGGAAGCCGCGGCGCTCTCCGAGCTCGGCGAGAATACGCGCGAGGACCCCGGTTTCCGGGTGCCGTGGGTCGACTGGGAGCGCACGGGGCGCGACGTCGTCACGCTCGAATGGGTCGACGGCATCAAGATGTCGGACGTCGCGGCGTTGCGTGCGGCCGGCCACGACCTGGAAAAGCTCGCCGCGACGCTGGTGCAGTCCTTCCTGCGCCATACGCTGCGCGACGGCTTCTTCCATGCCGACATGCATCCCGGCAACCTGTTCGTCGAGGCCGACGGAACCATCGTCGCCGTCGATTTCGGCATCACCGGGCGGCTGGGCCGCAAGGAGCGGCGCTTCCTCGCCGAAATCCTCTACGGCTTCATCACGCGCGATTACCTGCGCGTCGCCGAGGTTCATTTCGAGGCCGGCTACGTCCCGCGCGACCACGACGTCCATGCCTTCGCGCAGGCGATCCGCGCTATCGGCGAGCCGATCCACGGCCAGCCGGCGGAAAGCATATCGATGGCCCGGCTGCTCACGCTTCTGTTCGAGGTGACCGAGCTGTTCGACATGGCGACGCGGCCGGAGCTCCTGATGCTGCAAAAGACGATGGTGGTGGTCGAGGGCGTCGCCCGCACGCTCGACCCCTCCTTCAACATGTGGAAGACCTCGGAGCCGGTCGTCGGCCACTGGATCCGCGACAATCTCGGCCCGCGCGGCGTGCTGGCCGACCTGCATCAGGGCGCCGGCGCCCTGGTCTCGCTGGTGCGCCAGGCGCCCGATCTTGCCGACCGCGCCGAGCGCCTGTCGCGCGAGATCGACGCGATGGCTGAACACGGCCTGCGCTTCGACGCCGCGACCGCGCGCGCGATCGGCCGCGAGGAGGCGCGTGCGACCCGTTCGGGCCGGGTGGCGCTGTGGGTCATCGCGCTCGCGCTCGCCGTGATCGCATGGAAGCTGTTTTGACGGCATTGCCGGCGATGACTACATTGCGGACCAGCAATTGTGGAAAGCCCATGGCGGCCTTGACCATCAGGAATGCGCCCGACGACGTGAAGCAGGCCCTGCGGGCGAAGGCAGCCCGACATCGTTCCGGCGTTCCCGCCGGCCTGAGCGTGGCGGTCCGATGACACTTTCCGGCAAGCGCATCCTGCTCGTCATCGGCGGCGGCATCGCCGCCTACAAGAGCCTCGACCTGATCCGCCGCCTGCGCGAGCGCGGCGCTGCCGTGCGCTGCGTGATGACGCAGGCGGCGACCCATTTCGTCACTCCGCTGGCGGCGGGCGCGCTTTCGGCGGACCGGGTCTTCACCGAGCTGTTCGACCGCGACGACGAGCACGACATCGGCCATATCCGCCTGTCGCGCGAGGCGGACCTGATCGTGGTCGCGCCGGCGACCGCCGACCTGATGGGCAAGATGGCGAACGGGCTCGCCGGCGATCTCGCCTCCACCGTGCTGCTTGCCACCGACAAGCCGGTGCTCCTGGCACCTGCGATGAATCCGTTCATGTGGGCGCACCCCGCAACGGTGCGCAACCGCGCAACGCTCGCGCGCGACGGCGTCCGTTTCGTCGGGCCCGGACGCGGCGAGATGGCCGAGAGCGGCGAGGCCGGGGAAGGCCGCATGGCCGAGCCGCTGGAGATCGCCGCCGCGGTCGAGGCGCTGCTGGCAGGAGCCGCCGGCCCGCTCTCCGGCAGGAAGATCATCGTCACGTCCGGTCCCACCCACGAGCCGATCGACCCGGTGCGCTATATCGCCAACCGCTCCTCCGGCAAGCAGGGCCACGCCATTGCGGCGGCGCTGGCAGTGCTTGGCGCCGATGTGCGGCTGGTTTCGGGCCCGGTGTCGATCCCCGATCCGGCCGGCGTCGCGGTCGTCCATGTCGAGACGGCGCGGCAGATGCGCGACGCGGTGGAGGCGCTGCTGCCGGCCGATGCCGGCATCTTCGTCGCCGCCGTCGCCGACTGGCGGACAAAGGGCGAGGCGGCCGAGAAGATCAAGAAGGCGGCGGGCAAGGGCCCGCCAACCCTCGCCATGGTCGAGAACCCGGATATCCTCGCCGGCATCGGCCATCATGCGAGGCGACCGCGGCTCGTCGTCGGCTTCGCCGCCGAGACGGCCGACCTCATCGCCAACGCACAGGCCAAGCTGGCGAGGAAGGGCGCCGACCTGATCGTCGCCAACGACGTCTCGCATGACAGTGGCCTCGGCGAAAAGGGCGTCATGGGCGGCGATAGCAACCGCGTGCGCATCGTCTCGGCCGCCGGCGTCGAGGAATGGCCCGAAATGGGCAAGGACGAGGTCGCCGCGCGGCTCGCGACGCTGATCGCAGAAAGGCTCGCGGGCGACTGAACCTTCGCCCGCCCGGCAAGGCCGCCCGTAAAGGCCCGGCGCCTGTGCGGCGCCGGGCCTGCGGGAAGCCTGCGCTGCGGACCGGTCAGGCCGCCGGCTGCTTGGCCCGGCGCAGATAGGGCAGCACGCGCTCGAACTCGCCGAACTTCGCCTTGGCGTCCTCGTCCGACACCGAGCCGGCGATCACGATGTCGTCGCCCGGCTTCCAGTCGGCGGGCGTCGAGACCGGCAGCTTCGCGGTCAGCTGGATCGAGTCGATGGCGCGCAGGATCTCCTGGAAGTTGCGGCCGGTCGACATCGGATAGGTGAGGATCAGCTTGATCTTCTTGTCGGGGCCGATGAGGAAGACCGAGCGGACCGTCTGGTTGTCGGCCGGCGTCCGGCCCTCGGAGCTGTTGCCCGCCGAGGCCGGCAGCATGTCGTAGAGCTTGGCGACCTTGAGGTCCTTGTCGCCGATCATCGGATAGTTGACGGCATGTCCGGTCGCGGTCTGGATGTCGACCTTCCACTTCTCGTGGCTGTCGATCGGATCGACCGAGATGCCGATGATCTTGGCGTTGCGCTTGTCGAACTCCGACTTCAGCCCCGCCATCGTGCCGAGCTCGGTCGTGCAGATCGGCGTGAAGTCCTTCGGGTGCGAGAACAGCACCGCCCAGCCGTCGCCGATCCATTCGTGGAAGTTGATGGTTCCTTCCGTCGTCTCGGCGGTGAAATCGGGTGCCGTGTCGTTGATGCGCAGGCTCATGGCGAACTCCCTTGCTGCGTCGGCATTGGCGCCGGCGGATTGATTTTGCGCAATCATAGGCTAGGGCGCGCGGCTTGCGAGGAAAGGACAGGCGAATATCCGGCGGAATCGGAATGGATTTGCGCATTCGCGCAAACATGGAAAATTTTTCTCCGCTTCCGGGCGCATCGCGCACGGCGCCGGTCGCCGTGCGGCCGGCTATCCGGCGCTGTCGAGCCAGATGGTCACGGGCCCGTCATTGACGAGCGCGACCTTCATGTCGGCACCGAACACCCCGTTGGCGACGGTGACGCCATGGCCGCGGACGGCATCCGAGAAGTGCGCGTAGAGCCGCTGGCCCTCCTCGGGCGCGGCCGCGGTCGAGAAGCCGGGGCGGTTGCCCTTCGTCTCGGCCGCCAGCGTGAACTGGCTGACGACGAGCGCCGCGCCGCCGGTGTCGAGCAGCGACCGGTTCATGCGGCCTTCGGCGTCCTTGAAGATGCGCAGGTTGACCACCTTGCGGGCGAGCCAGGCGGACTGCGCCTCGGTGTCGCCGCGCATGGCGCACACGAGCACCAGCAGGCCGTGGCCGATCGCGCCGGTCGTCTTCCCGTCGACGGTGACCGAGGCTTCCGAAACCCGCTGGACGAGCGCGCGCATGGTGAGTTCTCCCGAGTTCGACGTGCCGGGCCGCCGCGGCAGTCGCTCCTCTCCCGTTGACGGGGAGAAGAAAAAGGTCAGTCGCCCATCTTCAGGGCTTCGATGAAGGCGGCCTGCGGGATCTCCACCTTGCCGAACTGGCGCATGCGCTTCTTGCCTTCCTTCTGCTTTTCGAGGAGCTTGCGTTTGCGGGTCACGTCGCCGCCGTAGCACTTGGCGGTGACGTCCTTGCGCAGCGCCGAGATGGTCTCGCGGGCAACGATGCGGCCGCCGATGGCGGCCTGGATCGGGATCTTGAACATGTGCTGCGGGATCAGCTCCTTGAGCTTTTCGCACATGACGCGGCCCCGCTTCTCGGCCGCGGACCGGTGAACCAGCATCGAGAGCGCGTCGACGGGCTCGTCATTGACGAGGATCGACATCTTGACGAGATCGCCTTCGCGATAATCGGTCAGATGGTAGTCGAACGAGGCGTAGCCCTTGGAGATCGACTTCAGCCGGTCGTAGAAATCGAACACGACCTCGTTGAGCGGCAGGTCGTAGACCAGCATGGCGCGCGTGCCGACATAGGAGAGGTCGGCCTGGATGCCGCGTCGCTCCTGGCACAGTTTCAGGATGCCCCCGAGATAATCGTCGGGGGTGAGGATGGTGGCGCGGATCCACGGCTCCTCGATGCGGTCGATCTTGACCACGTCCGGCATGTCGGCCGGGTTGTGCAGCTCGCGCACCTCGCCATTGGTCATCACCAGGCGGTAGACGACCGACGGCGCGGTGGCGATCAGGTCGAGATCGAACTCGCGCTCCAGCCGCTCCTGGATGATCTCCAGATGCAGCAGGCCGAGGAAGCCGCAGCGGAAGCCGAAGCCGAGCGCGGCCGAGGTTTCCATCTCGAAGGAGAACGAGGCGTCGTTCAGGCGCAGCTTGCCCATCGCCGCCCGCAGCGCCTCGAAATCGGCGGCGTCGACCGGAAACAGGCCGCAGAAGACCACCGGCTGCGCCGGCTTGAAGCCGGGCAGGGCGTTGGCGGTCGGGCGCTTGTCCTCGGTGATGGTGTCGCCGACGCGGGTGTCGGCGACTTCCTTGATGGAAGCCGTGATGTAGCCGAACTCGCCGGGACCGAGAGATTCCACCGCAACCATCTTGGGCGTGAAGACGCCGGTGCGCTCGACATCGTAGCGGGCGCCGGTGCCCATCATGCGGATCTGCTGGCCCTTCCGCAGCGTCCCGTCGATGACGCGGACCAGCACGACGACGCCGAGATAGGCATCGTACCAGCTATCGACCAGCATCGCCTTGAGCGGCGCTGCGGCATCGCCCTCGCGCGGGGGCGGCAGGCGCTGGACGATCGCTTCCAGAACGTCTCCGATGCCGAGCCCGGTCTTGGCCGAGATCATCACCGCATCGGATGCATCCAGCCCGATCACGTCCTCGACCTGCTCCTTGATGCGCTCCGGTTCGGCGGCCGGCAGGTCGATCTTGTTCAGAACCACGACGATCTCGTGGTCGGCATCGATCGCCTGGTAGACGTTGGCGAGCGTCTGCGCCTCGACGCCCTGGCTGGCATCGACGACGAGAAGCGAGCCCTCGCAGGCGCGCAGGGAGCGCGAGACCTCATAGCCGAAATCGACGTGGCCGGGCGTGTCGATCAGGTTCAGCACATAGTCCTCGCCGTTGCGGGCGCGGTAGGCGAGGCGGACGGTCTGGGCCTTGATGGTGATGCCGCGCTCGCGCTCGATATCCATCGAATCGAGCACCTGCTCCTTGCCGGCCATCTCGCGCGCATCGAGCCCGCCGGTCATCTGGATCAGACGGTCGGCGAGCGTCGACTTGCCGTGGTCGATATGGGCGACGATGGCGAAATTGCGGATATGATCGAGCGGCGGCGTGGTTGGTGCGGTCATGGGCGGGGGAATTAGCAGGCCGCCCGCCAAAGGCAAAGCCGGAAAAGCGACGGCGGCCGGCGGCCTGACAAGGCGGGACGGGGTGGCGATCCATCAACGGCGCTGATCGCATCCATTCGTACTTCGCGCTTTTCCGCCCCCCGCCCCGGTGTCAGTGATGCGCCATGACCCCGACCGGCTTCATCGCCTATGCAGGCGCGCTGGCGATCGCCGCCGCCATTCCGGGGCCGGGCGTGACGGCGCTGGTGGCGCGCGCGCTCGGCTCCGGTTTCCGCTCCTCGCTGTTCATGGCGCTGGGCCTCGTCGTCGGCGACCTCGCCTATCTGACGGCGGTCGTGCTCGGGCTCGCCTTCGTGGCGCAGACCTTCGGGACGGTGTTCCTGGTCGTGAAGTGGCTGGGCGTGGCCTATCTCGCCTGGCTGGCGGTCGCCTTCTGGCGCTCGGGCATCTCGCCGCAGAAGATCGAGGCCGGCAAGGCGCGCGGCGGGTTCGTCGAGGGCGTCCTCTCGGGGCTCGTGCTCACGCTCGGCAACCCCAAGACGATGATCTTCTATCTCGCGCTGACGCCGACCATCGTCGACCTGCACGCCATCACAGTGGCCGACTATGGCGGGCTCGTCGCGGTCACCGTGGCGGTTCTGCTGGTCGTTCTGGTGCCCTATCTCGCGCTTGCCGCCCGCGCCCGCAGCCTGCTCGCGGCGCCGCGCGCGCTGAAGGCGCTCAACCGCACCGCCGCACTCTTCCTGATGGGGGCTGCCGCAGCCATCGCCGCGCGCTCCTGAGGCGTGGTGCGGCGATCTTTCGGCGGGCGTTCCGTTCGCGGCGATCCCCTCAATGCCGCCGCGCGGCGAAAATGTCAGCCGAACTTCGGCTGGTGCCGGAAGCCGCGCTCGCGGCGCGCGCAGGCCGGGCCGGGGCCGCGCATGTAGTGCCGCTCGGGGTGGTAGCTCGGGGCTATGAACTCGCGCAGGCGCCGTGCGCAGCGTACCATCACTGACCAGAAAAGCATCGTCCTGTCCCTGTCCCGCTCGGATGTCCCTTCCGATTGCTGCGTATCCTACGCGGGAGTCGTGAATGGACGGTGAACGAGATATTAGGAATTACGTCTAAGCAGCCGGAATCATGGCGCAAATGAGTCTGGCCGGAGGTATCATCGTGGCTGGCCGGAAACCGCGCCGCGCGGGGCCGCTTGACGGCGCGCCCGGGGCGGCGCAGATCATGCCCGGACGCGCCCGGCTTCCGGCGGCGGCTGCGTCGGAGGCCGGATCGCATGAACATCGCAGGAACCGCCCTGCTCGCCGTCTCGACGGTGATTTTCCTTGTCGCAGCCAGCGTGGCCAAGGTCTGGGCGCTGGCGCCCAGCATGCCGCGCCTGCTGCTCGTGCTGGCGCTCTATACCGCCGGCAACCTCGTCATGCTGCGGCTGATCCGCGATTTCGGCATGGGGGTTTCGCTGAGCCTGTCGGCCGTCATCCAGCTCGTCGCCGTCAATGTCGTCGCGTTCGCCTGGTTCGGCGAGCGCCTGCACGTGATGCAGGGGCTCGGCATCGTGCTGGCGGTCGTCGCCGTCGCCCTGATCACGCTCGGCCCCCATCTGACCCCACGATAGATGCGCAGATCATCTGTATTGATGCTTGACACATCATCATTGAATGTTGATATATGCATGATGCAGGCAGAAGCGGGATTCCTTTCGTGATTACCGCGGCCCAGATGCGCGCCGCCCGGGCGCTGGCCGGCATCGACCAGAAAACGCTCGCCGAGCGCGCCGGCGTCTCGTTGCCGACCATCCAGCGGATGGAGGCCAGCGACGGGGTGGTCCGCGGTGTCGTCGACACGCTGATGAAGGTGATCGCGGCGCTCGAGGCTTCCGGCGTCGAGCTGATCTCCGAGGCTCAGGTGAGCGAGCGCGGCGGTCGCGGGGTGCGCTTGAAGGTCCCGCCTTCGGCCTGAAGATGCGCTTGCCGCCGGCGGTATGGGACCGCCTGGCCGTGCTGCGCGAGGCAGGCAGTCGATGAATGTCATCCGGGCGGCCGGTCGGGCCGTCTCCCCGTCTTCTCCGGCAGGGCCGGACTTCCGGGAACTCTACACGCCGAAGCTGGTGACCGTGCTGCGCGAGGGCTACGGCCCGGGCCGGTTTCGCGCCGACCTCGTGGCCGGCCTGACGGTCGCCATCGTCGCCCTGCCGCTGTCGATGGGGATTGCCATCGCCTCGGGGGTGACGCCCGAGCGCGGCCTCTACACGGCGATCGTCGGCGGCCTGCTCGTCTCGCTGCTCGGCGGCAGCCGCTTCCAGATCGGCGGTCCGGCCGGCGCCTTCATCGTGCTCGTCGCGGCGGCCGCGATGCGCCACGGCGTCGAGGGCCTGATGCTGGCGACCTTCCTGGCCGGCCTGTTCCTGCTCGTGGTCGGCTATGCCCGCCTCGGCACCTACATCAAGTTCATTCCCTATCCGGTGACGGTCGGCTTCACCGCCGGCATTGCCGTCATCATCCTGGCCAGCCAGCTCCGCGACCTGTTCGGGCTCACCCTTGCCGGGCCGGAGCCGGGCGACCTCTTGCCCAAGCTGAAGGCGCTGTTTGCGGCGGCAGGCACCGTCAGCCCGGCCGCCACCGGGGTCGCGCTGCTCACCATCCTTGTCATCGCCGGGCTGAAGCGCGTGCGCCCGAGCTGGCCGGGCATGCTGGTCGCCATCGTCGTCGCCTCGCTGGCGACCGCCGTCCTGGCGCTGCCCGTTGAGACGATCGGCTCCCGCTTCGGCGGCATTCCGCGCACGCTTCCCTGGCCGGCGCTTCCGGCCTTCGGCATCGACAAGGTGGTTGCCGTGCTGCCCGACGCGATCGCGTTCGCGTTGCTGGGATCGATCGAATCGCTGCTGTCGGCCGTCGTCGCCGATGGCATGACGGGCCGCCGCCACCGTTCCAACTGCGAGCTCGTCGCGCAGGGCTTCGCCAATATCGGCTCGGCCATGTTCGGCGGCATCCCCGTCACCGGCACCATCGCCCGCACGGCCACCAATGTGCGCGCCGGCGCCCACGGGCCGGTATCGGGCATTCTGCATTCCGGCTTCCTGCTCGTCTTCATGCTGATCGCGGCGCCGCTCGCAAGCTATGTCCCGCTGGCCGCGCTCGCCGGCATGCTCGCCGTCGTCTCCTGGAACATGGTGGAAAGGACGGCTATCGGCGCGCTGGTCCGCTCGTCTGCCGGCGATGCGCTGGTGCTCGCCGTCACCTTCCTGCTCGTCATCTTCCGCGATCTGACGGAAGGCATCGTCGTCGGCTTCGCGCTCGGCGCGCTGCTGTTCATTCACCGGATGTCGACGGCGGTGGCGGTCGAGGCGCATGCGCCCGATCCCCTCGAGGACCGGCCGGACGGCAGCGCGGCCCAGCGGACGGCCTACGACCCGTCCGCCGCCAGCGACCCGGACGTGATGGTCTACCGCATTTCCGGCGCGTTCTTCTTCGGCGCCGCCTCGACGGTCGGCGCCGTGCTCGACCGCATCGCCGACCGGCACAAGGCTTTCATCCTCGATTGCTCGGGCATCGCCTTCCTCGATTCCACCGCGGCCAACGCCATCGAGGGCGGCGCGAAGAAGGCGCGGCGCGCTGGCGTCCGCTTCTTCGTCGCCGGGGCCTCGCCGCAGGTGCGCCGCATGCTGGTGACGCACGGCGTGCGGCCGCCGCTGGTGCGCTACAAGGCCAGCGCGGCCGGCGCTCTCGCGCAGTTGAGCGCCGAAAAGGCCCGCCGCACCGCCGCCTGACGCGCGGCGGGCGCGCTGCCCGAGGCAATATGCAGCGTTGCGGGACGTGGCGAATTCGCCTAGGCCACGGTGCTTTTCTGCCGTCGAGCGGAGCGACCGTTGGCCGATACGTCATCGCAGCACGGGGCGAGGAAGGTCCGCCCGCGCATTCTCAATCGCCTGCCGCCGCATCTGCGCGGCGAGCTCCTGCACATGGCGGTGCTGCGGGATCGCTCAGTCGACATCCGCACCGACAAGGGCGGCGCGCGCGTCGAGATGCGCTTCGACGAGGCCATTGCCGAGACGGAGGGCGTCGACGGGTTGCAGATCCACCGCGCATACTGGGTCGCGCTGGACCATGTCGTGGAGACCGTGCGCCTGGGCGGGCGTCCGCTGCTGAAGATGGCCGACGGCAGGATGTTGCCGGTCAGCCGCGCCTATCTCGACGCGGTGCGCGCCGCCGGCTTCTTCTGATCGAGGCCGGCTTCCGCCGGCGCGCGGGCCGGCTTGTCCTTGGCCCAGACCAGCGTCTTGTAGTCGAAGCCGTAGGTCAGCGTCGGCTTGACGATCTGGAAATAGGGCGACAGGTCGAAATCGCGCGGCGTGTAGAGCGAATAGTGCCGGATGTGCAGGATCTCGCGCCGCGAATAGCTGGATTGCGCCGAGGCGCGGCCGGGCGCGTGCGTGATCTCGGGCAGGATGGGGTAGCGGATCTGCTCGAACGCCTGCGCGATCATGGTCGAGCAGATCGCGCGCGTTGGGTCGCCCGAACCGAAGGCGATCATGCGCCGACGCCAGCGCACCGGCACCGGCGGTGTGGGGAAGAAATAGCGCAGCATGTCGAAGATGTTCTTCATGTCGTAGCGCGTGCCGAGCCGGCCCACCATGAAGTCCACCACCGTCTCGCGGTCCTCCGGCGTCAGCCCGCTGGGGCGGCAGATGCGGGTGTTGTAGGTCTGGTATTTCGACAGTGGCACCGCCACGCAGCCCTGGCCGAGATTGACCTCGACCAGCCGCGGCCGCTCCGAGCCGTTTGCCGGTTCCGGCAGCGCGTCGCCGACATAGAGCGCGGAATGCGACCATGTCGACTGGGTGAGATACTTGATCGCGGCGGAAATCTTCTGGTTGCCTTCGACCAGCAGGATGTCGCCGGGCTGCAGGGTCCGGTGCAGCGTTTCGGGGTCCGAAGGCGTGTAGGGCTGATAGCCGGACGATTCGGTCTGCAACCAGCGGGCCACCGCCCGTCCGATCCTGTCCAGCAACGTCTCCGGCCCCAGTTCCATGCCGCGCCTCCGTTTCTGGCCGGACTATGCCCTCCGCGCGGCGCGAATTGAAGGCTTGAGCCCGGCTTCATGCGCGGCCGGTTGTCGCCGCGCCCGCCGCAGGCTGTCGATGCTCACCGCTGGCCGCGTCTCCGATGAGCGGCCGTTTGCGACAGGCAAGCCCCCGGGAGGCGCGCGTGCGCACGACGCGGATCCGCTCCCGGCAGCCGTGCCGCGGCGGGGCGTTGCGTTGTCCGCGTCCATCGAATAGTTTAGAATTGTTCTAAACTGGATTGCGCCGCTCATGCTTGCCCGCCTGCCGACCCTCTTGCGCCGTCCTTTCAGCTCCCTGAGCGAACGCGAGATCCTGGCGCTCGCCATCTCCTCGGAGGAGGAGGACGCCCGCATCTACCGCGACTATGCCGACGGGCTGCGCGCCGGCTTTCCGGCTTCCGCCGCCATCTTCGACGGGATGGCTGCGGAGGAGGACGATCATCGCGCGGCGCTCGTCGAGCTGTTTCGGAGCCGTTTCGGCGAGCATATCCCGCTGGTTCGCCGCGAGCATGTGAAGGGCTATCTCGAGCGGCGCCCGGATTGGCTGATGCGTCCGCTCGGGCTCGACAGGGTGCGCGCTCAGGCCGAGCTGATGGAGCGCCAGGCGCAGAATTTCTACCTGACGGCCGCGCAGCACACCTCGGACGCCTCGACGCGAAAACTGCTCGGCGACCTCGCCGCTGCGGAGGCGGGTCACCGGACCAGGGCAGGGGAGCTTGAGCGGGAATTTCTGACCCGCGAGGCGCGCACGGCGGAAGACGAGGCCGATCGCCGCCAGTTCATCCTGACCTATGTGCAGCCGGGGCTCGCCGGCCTGATGGACGGCTCGGTGTCGACGCTGGCGCCGATCTTCGCGGCGGCGTTCGCCACGCACGATACGTGGAACACGTTCCTGGTCGGCCTTGCCGCCTCGATCGGCGCCGGCATCTCGATGGGCTTCACCGAGGTCGCCTCCGACGACGGCAAGCTGTCCGGCCGCGGCTCGCCGGTGAAACGCGGCCTTGCCACAGGCGTGATGACGGCGGTTGGCGGGCTCGGCCATGCGCTGCCTTACCTGATCCCGCATTTCTGGACGGCGACCGCCGTCGCCGCGGTCGTCGTCTTCATCGAGCTTTGGGCGATCGCCTTCATCCAGAACCGCTGGATGCAGACGCCTTTCCTGCGCGCGGCCTTCCAGGTGGTGCTGGGCGGCAGCCTCGTCTTCGCGGCCGGCGTGCTGATCGGCAGCGCATAGAACGTCCTCCTCGCGTGCGGGCACCGGGGAACGCCAGCCGCAATGCGGACGCCTCCCTCGCCCCGCTTGCGGGGTAGGGGTGAGCGGCGGCTGCCATCGAAACCTGAAAGATTCTACCCGATCCGCCGCAGATGGTTGTCCCAGCCCGGCGCGCCGTCGCCGGGGGCGGCGAGCTCTGTCGTGGCATCGGGCGTCATGTCGTCGATCGCGCCGCGTCCGCTGGTGGCGAGCACGTGCCCGCGCTCCAGCGGCGCGATCCCGCAGCCATCGGCGATCGCCTGCTGGCCGAGGCATCGCCCGGTCGCTGTGTCCCAGAACACGATCAGGCCGCCCCGCGGCGAAGACGTTGCGACGATGGTGCCGGACGTGTCGATCGCCATCGAGCCGATATAGTTGTCGAGCGCCCGCAGCGTCTCGCGCGGGCCCGGAAAAAGCTCCGGCTCGCGCCCGCGCCGGTGGCGGCCGACGAGCGCCGGCCGGTCGGCCGGATCGCCTTCGTACTGGCAGCCGAACCACACCGCGCCGAAAGCATCGACGGTCAGGTGGCGGATCGAGAGCCGGTGCAGCTCCGGCGAAAGCCGCACCTGCTCCACGACCTCGCCGGTCAGCGCGTCGAGATAGGTCAGGTTCGGCGCCATCGTGTCGAGATTGAGCTTGAGCCGCTCGTAGTCGGGATGGGTGAGGATGCCGCCATTGGCGACGCATACCGTCCTGTTGTCCGGCATCAGCACGATTTCGTGGGGGCCGATCCCGGCGGTGCGGAACTCGCCGATGCGGCGGAAGCTGCCGGTCGCGTCGTAGACGCCGGTCACGCCCTCGCCCGCCTCGTAGTCGCTTTCGCTGGCCAGCATCAGCTTCCCGTCGGGCGTGAAGATGCCGTGGCCGAAGAAGTGGCGTCCCGGTGCCGTCACGATCCCCACCGGCTGTGTGCCGCCGTCGACGTCGAAGGCGACCGCATGGCGGCCCGGCGCGCGGGCGAAGGCCACGGCCCGGCGGCGCGGCCCGTCGATCGCGAAGGAATGGCCGCGCGTCTCGACCGGCAGCACCAGCCGGTCGTGCCCGCGCTCGTCGATGACCGCGACCTCGTAGCCGGCGCGCGCGACCCGCGCGCCGAGGAACAGCGGCTCGTCCGCGGCGGCGGCCCGCGCGGGGAAGGCGGCGGCGCCCATCAGGGCGAGGAATGTCCTGCGGTCAATCTCCATCGAGCGCGTTGAACCCCATCGTCAGGCCGAGTGCCGGCGCCAGCTCCTCCGAGAGAAGATGCCCGGCACGGTCGAGTGCGGAATTGACGGCTGCGATCCGGGCACGGTCGGCCTCGTCGGCGAAGGCGGCTTCCGGCGGCGTCCGGATCTGGCCGAGCGGCGCCTGGGCCGCGGCCAGGGCGTCGTCGAGCGCCGCGACCGCTTGGCCCACCTCCGTGCGCGGGATTTCGCCATAGGCCGCTGCCGCAAGCAGCGCACGCATGCCGCTCACCTGCGCTTCCATCAGCCGGAACGACAGGCCGCTGCGCCAAAGCGGCGTCCGCTTGCCGTTGGCGGCGTCGGCGCTGTCGCCGAGAGCCGGGATCAGCTCGGCCGCCCGCACATACTGGATGACGGTGCCGGCCGCCTTGACGATCTCTCCGTCGACTTCCGAAGCCGACCGGTAGGGTTCGGTATCGGCGGCGGGGCTGGTGAAGGAGACGGCGAAATCCGTTCTCTCCTTCCAGCCGTCGGCGACGAGCGAGACCACCCTGGCGATATTGCCGGCGGCCGCCTGCGCATAGCGGCAGCGGAAGGGTTCGCCGCCCGCGGCCAGCTCCTGTGCGCCGGTGCCGAACAGGATGAACTCCAGCGCCGGGAGACCCTGCGCGGCGACGCTCTTTTGCGACAGCCCGGCCTGTGTCGTCGCGGTCTCGTCCCTGGCGGCCAGCACGCGCTGCACCTGCTTGAGGCCGAGGCCCCGCGGGTCCGGCCAGAAGAACAACCGCTCGAAGCGGTTGCCGGTCGCAAGCGGCCCGAAGCGCAGCACCGATACGCGGCCCCAGTCGCCGGTGACCGCGCCGAAGGCGGCGCGCGCTGCCGCCAGCCGGTCGCCGTCCGGTGTCGCGCACAGCGCCTCGACCGCTCCTGTCAGCTCTGCGGTCGAGGCGGCAAGCGCGGCGAGCGCCGGCCGCGCGACCTGCTCCGCCACCCGGCTGCCGGAGGAGCCGGCGGCGACGGCGGGCGCGGCAAGCGGCAGCACGAGGAGCGCTGCGAGAATGTTTTTCCCATCGATCTTCCAGAGATGTCTCACAGCGACTCCAGGAACTTCACCAGCGCGTCGCGCGCCTCGGCCGGCATGGCGACCACGCGGTCGCGCGCCGCCTGTGCCTCGCCCCCATGCCACAGCACGGCTTCCAGCAGCGTACGCGCCCGGCCGTCGTGGAGGAACCCCGCCTCGGCCGAAACCTGCTTCGCCACGCCGATGCCCCATAGCGGCGGCGTCCGCCATTCACGGCCCGTCGCCTGTCCCTCGCTGCGGTGGTCGGCAAGCCCGTCCCCCATGTCGTGCAGCAGCAGGTCGGTGTAGGGCCAGATCAACTGGAACCTGAGCGCCGGATGGCCGGCCTTGCGGCTGGTGACGTATTTCGGCACGTGGCACGACGCGCAGCCCGCGTCGTAGAAGGCCTTCTTGCCCTTCAGCACGACCGGATCGTCGACGGCGCGGCGGATCGGTGCGGCAAGGTGCTCCGAATAGAACACCACGAAATCGAACAGGTCCTGCGGCACCTCGGTCGCGCCCTCGGCGCCGCCGGCGCCGTGCGGCAGCACGCGGCAGGGCGCCTGCGCCGCCGTGCACTCGCCCCAATGGTCCGGCGCCGCGGGCGTCGAGAGCCCGAGGTCGCCGCTGAACGCGGCGGCCGACTGGGCGGCCACGCTCGCTGCGATCGCCTTCCAGCCGAAGCGGCCGATGGTCAGCCCGCCATGCCCGTCGCCGACCATGTTGGGCCGGCCGGAAATCCCGTCCCCGTCGGCGTCGTCGGGATCGGCACGGGCGAGCAGGTCGGCGGGATGGATCGCCTCGAGCAGCCCCATTCCCGTCATCGGCGGCGCCACGCGCGCCGACAGCATCAGCCCCGGCGCGAACGGGCCGAAGCCGGGATTGGCGATCGACAGCCGCGGCCGTCTCAGCATCGCCACCTCGCCGCCGGCGAGCGGTACCGGCACGTCTTCATAGGCGATGGCGACGCGGCCCTCCGGCGGCAGGCCGGCGACCGAATTGTCCTGCAATTGCAGTCCGTAGACGGGATCGGGCGCGGCCGGCAGCAGGCCCTGCGCGATGGCCACGCGCTGCTGCGGGTCCGGCGGCACCGAAAGCCGGACCAGGAGCGATGTCGCGCTGTCGCCGGCCGTCGCCGGCGCGTGCCCGCGGCCGTCCTTGATGTGGCACGACTGGCAGGCGCGTGCGTTGAACAGCGGCCCCAGCCCGTCAGAGGCGACGGTGGAGGAGGGCGCGCTCACCCAGTCCTTGCGGAAGATGCCGTTGCCGACGAGGAACTTCTCCTGATCGGGGAAGGGAAGGTTCGCCGAAAACTGCGAGAGCGCGTTGGCGTCGGAAACCTTCGGCGTCGTCGTGGCGCCCCCCTGCATCGCCTCGAACGGCTCGGCCTTTGAGAAGTCGGTCGCCGGCCGCGTCACGGCCGCCACGCGCGCCCGGTCCCGCGCGGACAGGTCGTCGCGCAGCGCCGCATCGCCGGCCAGCGCCGAAGCGCTGCCGAAAACAAGCAGGGCAATCGCGAACCTTGTCCTCATCCTCGCCCCGCCCGCCGGGGCGGGCTCAACAGCATTCCTGCAGCCGGATCGGCTTGCGGCCGGTCAAGGGGCACGGGCCGCCCGCCGCCCGTTCCCGTCCGGAAAGGGGGGGCCGCATTGCTCCCCCTCGTGCCTGCAATGCGGCGCCGGCAGCGCCTCCCGTCCCGCTCCCCACGGGGCGGGCAAGGGCCGCGCCGCCGGCCCGCGCCTATTGGAACACGGCGCCCGGATTGTCGAGGCTGTCGGAGCCCTCGATGGACACGTCGCCGACGTTCAGCACCGCGATCACGCGTTCGAGCGAGCGTGTCTGCGCCACCAGCGCGTCGATGACGGACTGCACGGCCGCATTGCCCTCTTCATTGCTCTCTGCGATCATCTGGTCGTAGGCCTCGACCGTCTCGCCGCGCGCCTTCATCGCCTCGGCGGCCTTCATGGTGGCGGCCAGCCTTGCCTCCATCTCGTCGGCGACCGCCCGGTCCGTCTCGCGCACATAGGCCGCGAGGCTGGCGCCCTCGACCCTGGAGCCGTCGATGCGGGCGTAGGAGCCGCGATAGACGTTATCGATGCCCTTCACGTCGTAGAAATGCGAGTTGAAGGTGTTGTCGGAGAAGCAGTCGTGCTCCTCTTCCGGGTCGTGCAGCATCAGGCCGAGCTTCATGCGCTCGCCGGCAAGCTCACCGTAGGAAAGCGAGCCGAGGCCGGTCAGGATCGCCGAGATGCCCTGCTGCGGGTCGGCCGTCAGCGCCGCGCGCGCCTCGCCGTCCGCCGTCCAGTTGCCGACCATTTCCTCCAGGTCGGAGACGAGCAGGTCGCTTGCCGCGACCAGATATTGCGCGCGCCGGTCGCAATTGCCGCCGGTGCAGTTGCCGGTGTCGAAGTCGGTGGCCGGCCGGTTGCCGGCGCCGGGTCCGGTGCCGTTGAGGTCCTGGCCCCACAGCAGGAACTCGATCGCGTGGTAGCCGGTGGCCACGTTCGCCTCGATGCCGCCGACCTCCTGCAGCGATTCCAGCACGGCCGGCGTGATCGTGGTGGCGTCGATCGTCTCGCCGCCATTGGCGATCTTGGCATTGGCGATGACGTTGACGGTGTAGAAGCCGTTCTCGTCGCTTTCCGTGCCGTAGCCGGCATCGACATAGTCGATCAGCCCCTCGTCGAGCGGCCAGGCGTTCACGCGGCCTTCCCAGTCGTCGACGATCGCATTGCCGAAGCGGAACGCCTCTGTCTGCTGGTAGGGCACGCGTGCGGCGAGCCAGGCCTGGCGGGCCGCCTCGAGCGTCTCTTCCGAGGGGTTGGCCACCAGCGCCTTGACCGCGGCGTCGAGCGCCCTTGCGGTCGTCAGGCTGTCCTCGTAGCCGGCCTGCGCGATATCGGCATAGGTCTTGAGGATCGCCTGCGTGTCGGCGGCCTGTACGGGAAGCGAAAGGGCGGCAAGCGCCGTCGCTGCCGCCAGCGCGCTGCGGAGGAAATGACGGGTCATGGGAATACCTTCGGTCGGTGTCGCGTTAGGTTCGCAAGGCCCGGAAGGGTGGCTTGGCGGCTCCCGCCGTCGTCGATGGCGGCCCCTTTCGGCCGGCACGATACTGGACCAGCACAGTCATGTTTAGCAAGTGCGTTTTTGGCGGCTCCCTCGCGGGCGGATCAGCGCCCGGCGCCGAACAGCGCCTGCATGTCGGCGAACGGCGTGGCCTGCCGGGCAAACTCGAAGCTGCCCGCAGAAAGCATCTCCGCGGCGGCGCGGCGCACCGCCCCGAAGGCGGTGGTGGCGAGCTTGGAGCCGACCGAGATGCGGATCGCCCCGGCCTCGCGCAGCGCCTCCAGCGTGAAGCCGGGAACCGCCAGCACGTTGACCGGCCTGGAGACGGCCGAGCAGACCGTCCGCACGGTCGCGATGTCGGACAGGCCCGGCGCGTAGAGCACGTCGGCCCCGGCCTTTTCGAACGCCTGCAGGCGGCTGATCGTGTCGTCGAGGTCGGGCCGGCCCCACAGGAAGTTTTCCGCCCGCGCGGTGAATACGAAGTCGCGCTTCAGCGACCGCGCGGCCTCCACCGCGGCGGCGACGCGCTCCACGGCGAGGGAGAAATCGTAGATCGGCTTTGCCGGGTTGCCGGTCGAATCCTCGATCGAGCAGCCGGCAAGCCCCGCGGCCTCCGCGGCGAAGATCGTCTCGGCCGCGCTGTCGGGGCTGTCGCCCTTGCCGTTCTCGAGATCGGCCGAGACGGGCAGTCCGGTTGCCGCTACGATCTCCCTCGCATGCGCGATGCGTTCCTCGAAGGGGATCGCGCCATCCGCTTTGCCGCGCGAGAACGCATAGCCGGCGCTGGTGGTGGCCAGCGCCTCGAACCCGGCGTCGGCGAGCAGCTTCGCCGTGCCGATGTCCCATGGATTGGGAATGATGAAGGCCGTCGCATGCAACGCCCTGAATGTCCCGCCCTTGTCCACCGCGCGTCCCTCCATCCGGCCTCGAAAAACCCGATGTTGCCGGGCTTCCTTCGCGTGCACAACCGACAGCTCCGGTCCAGGGCCGGGTGTCGGTTGGCTCAGAAGCGGGTTGCGGCCTCGCCGGCCAGCACCTCCAGCGCGTCGGAATCCGGCAGAAAGCGCATCTGCGCGGCATCCCAGCGATAGGTGACCTCGATCGTGCGGACGCCTGCGGCGGGAAGGTCGCTGCCGCCGCAATCCTCTTGCGTCAGCTTCGTCTCCTCGCTCACCGTGACGACGATGTCGGCATAGCGGCGGTCGCCGCGCTCGCCGGCGCGAAATGCGGGAACCTGCACGCGCTCGAAGCCGCAGAGGCGCTCGTCGAAGGTGAAGACCGTGTCGACAAGCTGGAGCCGGCCGTCGCGGACCAGCGACATGGCAGTGGTCGCGTAGCCCTGCTGCGAATTGAAATGCGTGCTCGTGGTGAGCAGCAGATCGTCGCCTGGGCCGAGCGGGATGACGGCAGGATCGCGGAAAGAGGTCCAGCGGTCGAACGCCACCTGCGCGGCATCCAGCAGCGACGGCTCTCCTGCCGGATCGAGCAGCGCCAGCGCGGCGAAGCCCTCGGCCTCGTCGCCGCCGAGATCGAACAGCAGGAGCAGCCGGTCCCTGCCTTCGGCGCGAACCGGCCTGACGGCCACGTTGAAGATCTGGAAGGCTTCCGGCGGCGGCACGCCCATGTCGGCGCCGCCGACATGGCGCATGTCGATCACGGTGCGGCCCCGATAGCTGCTCCCTTCAGGGGCGAGATCGGGCAGGACCTGCCGCGCGAGATCGAGATAGGTGGCGCCGCCGGCGCCGGGAACCGCGTCCGCAAGCTGCGGGAACGTCACCTCGCCGGCCGGTGCCGGGGTCGCGAGCGGCAGGGCGAGGCAGGCCGCCAGCAGAAAACTTGCGGAACGTGTGCGCATCCGGACTTCCCCTTTTCGGCACGGGCGGGGCTCCCCGCCTTCCTATCATGCGCGGGGTGGATGCGACAGGGCGTCGCGTCAGCCGGTGCCGGTGGAGCCGAACCCGCCGGCGCCGCGCGCGGTGGCGCCGGCCGCGGCGGTTTCCGCGGGCTGCGCGCGCGCGACCGGCGCGATGACGAGTTGCGCGATGCGCATGCCGCGCGTGACCGAGAAATCCTCGTCGCCCAGATTGGCGAGGATGACCTGTACCTCGCCGCGGTAGTCGCTGTCGATCGTTCCGGGCGAATTGAGGCAGGTGATGCCGTGCCTGAGCGCGAGGCCGGAGCGCGGCCGGACCTGCCCCTCGAAGCCTGCGGGAATCTCCATGGCGAGGCCGGTCGGCACCAGCGCGCGGCGCCCCGGCAAAAGGATCAGCGGCCGGTCCTCGGGCAGGGCGGCGCGCAGGTCCATGCCGGCCGCCCCCGCCGTCTCATAGGCCGGCAGGGGCAGGCCCTCGCCATGCGGCAGGCGGATGACGGGCAGGACGAGGTTCGCGGTCGTCGACATGGGGACAGCGTATCGGGGCCAGCGGGGGCGGGGTCAATCCGGACCCCGTGGCAATCCAGAGCTTTTCCCATTCTTGCCGGGTCCGGCGCCGCTGCCGCTTGACACGGCCGCTGGAGCCTAGTATTTAACTAATAGGTTATTTAACTGAACGGTTCTGAAATGGCCGCCGACCCGCTCTCGCACACGCTCGCCGCGCTGGCGGACCCGACCCGGCGCGCCATCCTGGCCCGGCTGGCGCGCGGCGAGGCGACGGTGACGGAGCTGGCAGAGCCGTTCGACATGAGCTTTCCGGCGGTTTCCAAGCATCTCAAGGTGCTGGAGCGGGCTGGCCTGATCGAGCAGGCGCGCACGGCGCAGTTCCGGCCCCGCCGTCTTCGTCCCGAGCCGCTGCGCGAGCTTGCCGGCTGGCTCGAGGGCTACCGGCGCCACTGGGAAGAAAGCCTCGACCGTCTCGACGACTATCTCAAGGAATTGCAGAGCAAGGGAGGCGCCGATGTGCGCGATGCCGAATAGCCTGCCCGAATTGATGTTCAGCCGCGTCTACGACGCCCCGGTCGAGCTCATGTTCCGGTTGTGGACCGAGCCCGAGCATATCCGCCGCTGGTGGGGTCCGCACGACTTCACCGTGCCGCGCGCCGAATTCGACGCCCGCCCCGGCGGCCGCCTGCGGATCGATTTCCGCGGCCCCGACGGCGAGGTCTTTCCCAACCTCGGCCAGGTGCGTGAGGTCTCGCCGTTCGAGCGGCTGGTGTTCACCGCCGAGTACCGGCACGGCGGCGAGAAGCTGCTCGTCGGCTCGCTGGTGACGGTGACCTTCAGCGACGAGGGCGGCAAGACCCGCGTGACCGTCAGGGCCGAGGTCTACCATGCCGCGCCGGAGGCTGCCGACAGCGTGGCGGGCATGGAGGAGGGCTGGACCCAGCAGCTCGAGAAGCTGGAGCTGGAGGCGCTCGCGGCCGCGCATGGCAAGCCGGGGCGCCTGACGATGGCGCTGCCCGAGGGCCGGCCCTACATCCTGATGACGCGCATGCTGGGCGCGCCGCGCGAGCTGGTGTGGACCTGCATGACGCAGCAGGCGCATTTCGCCAACTGGTGGGGTCCGCGCAGCTACACCAACGAGATCACCGATTTCGACGTGCGCCCCGGCGGGCGATGGCGGGTGATCCAGCGCGACAGCGGCGGAGAGGAATTCATCTTCCGCGGCACGTTCCGCGAGCTGGTGCCGCCGGAACGGCTGGTCTGGACCTTCGGCATGGAGAACATGTTCGAGGGCGTCGAGGCGGTCGAAACCTACATCCTCGAGGATTTCGGCGGCCGGACCCGCTACGTGGCGATCTCGCGCTTCCCCTCGCTCGAGGCGCGCGACGGCATGGCCGCGACCGACATGGAATGGGGCGCCAACGAAAGCCTCGACCGGCTGGAGGAGCTGGCGCGCACGCTTTGACGAAGAGCCCGCCGTGGGCGGCGGGCGTCAGGGATTTCCGTTCGACACCGGCAGCCGCGCTCACTATATAGCCGCGAGCCGAACGGGACCCCTGACATGGCCGAAACCATCAAAGACGCGGTGGCGCGCCGCCGCACCTTCGCGATCATCGCGCATCCGGACGCCGGCAAGACGACGCTGACCGAAAAGCTGCTTCTGTTCGGCGGCGCCATCCAGCTCGCCGGCGAGGTCAAGGCCAAGAAGGACAGGATCCAGACCCGTTCCGACTGGATGAAGATCGAGCGCGAGCGCGGCATCTCGGTCGTCACCTCGGTGATGACCTTCGAATATGGCGACAACGTCTTCAACCTGCTCGACACGCCGGGCCACGAGGACTTCGCCGACGACACCTACCGCACGCTGTCGGCGGTCGACTTCGCGGTGATGGTGATCGACGCGGCCAAGGGCATCGAGCCGCGCACGCTGAAGCTGTTCGAAGTGTGCCGGCTGCGCGACATCCCGATCGTCACCTTCGTCAACAAGATGGACCGCGAGGCGCGCGACATCTTCGAGATCCTCGACGAGATCGAGCAGAAGCTGGCGCTCGACACCGCGCCGATCACCTGGCCGATCGGCAGCGGCAGGAGCTTTTCCGGCACCTACCACCTGGCCGGAAACGCGGTTCGCCGCTCCGATGCCGAGACCGGGCGGGTGAGGGTCAACGGGCCGGATTCCGACCATGCGGCCGGCTTGCTGCCCGAAAACGAGCGTGCGGCATTCGTCGAAGCGCTGGAGCTGGCGCGCGAGGCATGCCGTCCGTTCGACCTCGCGGCCTTCCGCGAAGGCCATCTGACGCCGGTGTTCTTCGGCTCGGCGCTGCGCAACCATGGCGTGCGCGACCTGATCGAGGCGCTGGGCGCCTGGGGGCCGATGCCGCGCGCCCAGGAAGCCGACCGCCGGGACGTCGCCCCGACCGAGCCGAAGATGACCAGCTTCGTCTTCAAGATCCAGGCCAACATGGACCCCAACCACCGCGACCGCATCGCCTTCGTGCGCGTCTGCTCGGGCAGGCTGGAGCGCGGCATGAAGGCCAAGCTGGTGCGCACCGGCAAGCCGATGAGCCTTTCGGCGCCGCAGTTCTTCTTCGCCAGAAGCCGCATCACCGCCGACGAGGCCTATGCCGGCGACGTGGTGGGCATCCCCAACCACGGCACGCTGAGGATCGGCGACACGCTGACCGAAGGCGAGGACATCCTGTTTCGCGGCGTGCCCAACTTCGCGCCGGAAATCCTGCGCCGCGTCCGCCTCGGCGACGCGATGAAGGCCAAGAAGCTGAAGGAGGCGCTGCAGCAGATGGCCGAGGAGGGCGTCGTCCAGCTCTTCCAGCCGGAGGACGGCTCGCCGGCCATCGTCGGCGTGGTCGGCGCGCTGCAGCTTGACGTGCTGAAGGAACGGCTCAACATGGAATACGGCCTGCCGGTCGACTTCGAGATGGCGCGCTTTTCCATCTGCCGCTGGATAACCGCCGGCAAGGGCGAGCTCGAACGCTTCATCGAGGCGCATCGCGGCGATATCGCCCGCGATCTCGACGGCGATCCCGTCTTCCTCGCCCCGCATGAGTTCGGCCTGAACTACGAGGCCGAACGCTGGAAGGACGTCGCCTTCGCCGCCGTCAAGGACTATCAGGTGCGCGCCGAGACAAAGGCGGCCTAGGCCTTTTTCGAGCCACTGCCTGGCGGGGCTGGCGCACACGCGCTCCTGCGCGTCGCATGCCGGCTTTCGCTTCCGCCGCGAATGGGCTAGAGCCGGACCATCATGTATCCGCCTGCCTCTCCGGTGAAATGAACGATCTGGCTTCCGCCGCCGGCCGTTCGGCCGCCTTCACGGGCGCCGCCACGCGGTCGCGCACCCCCGGCACGCTGTTTCTCGGCATCGATACCGGCGGCACCTATACCGACGCGGTGCTGTGGTCCGAGGCCGGGGGGACGGTCGTCGCCAAGGCGAAGGCGCTGACCACGCGCCACGACCTTGCGGTGGGAATTTCGGGAGCCGTCGGTGCGGTGCTGGAAAAGGCCGCCGTGGCGCCCGGGGCGATCAGGCTCGTTTCCATGTCGACCACGCTTGCCACCAACGCGCTGGTCGAAGGCCAGGGCAACCGTGCGGCGCTCGTCATGGTCGGCTTCGACGATGCCGACATCGCCCGCGACGGGCTCGCCGATGCGCTGGGCTCGGATCCGTTGCTGCGGCTGTCTGGCGGGCACGACGTGCACGGCAATGCCCATCCGCTCGACATGGCGCCGCTGGAGGCCGCGCTGCCGGAGCTTGCCGCCTCGGTCACCGCCTTTGCGGTCTGCGCGATGTTTGCGGTCCGCAACCCCTCTCACGAACTCGCCATCGCCGAGCTGATCCGCAGCCGGACCGGCCTGCCGGTGACGGCCAGCCACGAATTGTCGGCCCGCCTCGGCGGGCCGCGCCGCGCGCTCACCACCCTGCTCAATGCACGCCTGGTCGGCCTGATCGACCGGCTCGTCGCCGCGACGGAGGGCTTTCTGGCCACCCGCGGCATCGCCGCTCCGCTGATGGTCGTGCGCGGCGACGGCGCGCTGGTGTCGGCCGGTTTCGCGCGGCAAAGGCCGATCGAGACGATCCTGTCCGGCCCCGCCGCCAGCCTCGTCGGCGCGCGCCATCTGACCGGCCTCGACGATGCCGTCGTCTCCGACATCGGCGGCACCACAACCGACGTCGCCGTGCTCGATCGCGGCCGCCCGCGGCTCGACCCCGACGGCGCGATGGTCGGCGGCTGGCGCACGATGGTCGAGGCGGTCGCCATGCGCACCTTCGGCCTCGGCGGCGATTCGGAGGTCGCGCTGGCCGAGGGCGGCCTGGAGCCGAAGCTGAAGCTCGGGCCGCGCCGGCTGGTGCCGCTGGCGCTCGCCGCGCATCTCCATGGCGAGGCCGTCGTCGGCGTGCTGCAGCGGCAGGTGGCGGCGACCAGCCCCGGGCGGCTCGATGGTCGCCTCGCCTTCCGGACCGGCCTGCCCGAGCGTTTCGCCGCCGGCCTCGCGCCTGCCGAGGCGCGGCTCTACGCCGAGGTGACCGGGACGCCGCAGGCCGTCGACGGTCTGGTCTACTCGACCTCGCAGATCGCGACGCTCAACCGGCTGGTCAGGCGCGGGCTCGTTCACATGGCCGGCTTCACCCCGTCGGATGCCGCCCACGTCCTCGGCCGCCAGGCGACCTGGAACGCCGAGGCCGCCCGCCTCGGGGCGACCCTGTTCGCGCGCCGCCGCGACGGCCGCGGCGACCGCCTCGCCGACACGCCGGAGGGAATTTCCGCGCGCGTGCTGGCCGAGGTGACCCGCCGTTCGGCCGAGGTGATCCTGGAAACCGCCTTCGTCGAGGACGGGATCGGCGGGCCCGAGGCGGTGGCGCATCCTTTCGTGCAGAACGCGCTCGACGGCAGGTTCGGCATCGCCCGCTTCTCGCTGTGCCTCGACCGCCCAGTCGTCGGCCTCGGCGCCTCGGCGGCGCTCCACTATGCCGCGCTTTCGGAGCGGACCGGCAGCGGCTGCGTGATCCCCGACGATGCCGACGTGGCCAATGCGCTGGGCGCGGTCGTCGGCCAGGTCCGCGTCGCCGCAGAAGCCTTCGTCTCGCAGCCCCGGCCGGGGCAGTTCCGCGTCTCGGCGGGCGAGCTGCTCGAGGATTTCGCGACCGAGGACGAGGCGCTGGCCGCCGCCGGCGCTCAGGCGCTGCGGCTCGTGCGGGAAAGGGCGGAAGCGGCCGGCGCCGCCGAAGCGCGCACGGAGGTGGAGACCGAGATCTCGACCGCCACCATCCGCGGCGAGCGCAGCTTCGTGGAAGCCCATGTCGTGGCCACCGCCACGGGCCGGCCGCGTATCGCCGTCTAGCAATTCGCGGAAAGACCGGCATAGCGTTTTCCCGCAGCGGCTTTCCGGCTTTGGCGGAGCTGTCGCATATGGGGGGCACCCCCACCCCTGCCCCTCCCCACAAGGGGGAGGGGACGCCGTCGTCACCTTCCGGGAAAGACCGTCGAAGCCCGCGCCATGCGGCGCCGGATCAAGGTCTCCCTCCCCCTTGTGGGGAGGGGCAGGGGTGGGGGTAGGAAGCCGCTCGGCTCTCCGCTGCGATTGGCCTGCGCGCTTTCCCTCGCTTTTGCATGAAACGCTTTGCTGCGCGCGCGAATTGACCCTGCGGGGCGGCCATGCCATTGCCGGTCCGGCACGATCTCAATCGGGTGGATGATTTGGCATGACGAAGCGCGTTGACAGGAACGGCCTTGCCGTAGCGGCAGAGCTGGCGGAGTTCATCGAGGACCAGGCGATCCCGGGTACCGGAGTGGCGCCCGACCGTTTCTGGCGCGAGTTCTCGGCGATCGTGCACGATCTGGCGCCGAAGAACCGCGCCCTGCTAGAGCGCCGCGCCGAGCTGCAGGAGAAGATCGACGGCTGGTACCGCGAGCACGGCGCTCCCTCCGACATGGCCGTCTATGAAGGTTTCCTGCGCGAGATCGGCTACATCAGGCCCGAAGGGCCGGACTTCAAGGTGACGACGCAGGATGTCGACCCCGAGATCGCGGTCGTCGCCGGGCCGCAGCTCGTGGTTCCCGTGATGAACGCGCGCTACGCGCTGAACGCGGCCAATGCGCGCTGGGGCTCGCTCTACGACGCGCTTTACGGCACCGACGCGATCCCCGAGACGGACGGGGCGGAGAAGGGCAGGGGCTACAATCCCAGGCGCGGCGAGAAGGTGATCGCCTGGGCGCGCCGCTTCCTCGACGACAGCGCGCCGCTCGACGGCGCCTCGTGGTCCGAGGCCGCGAGCTTCGACGTCGCGATGGGCCGGCTGGCGGTGACGCTGCGCGACGGCCGCATGACCGGCCTGATCGAGGGCGACCAGTTCGCCGGCTATCGCGGCGACCCGTCCGCGCCCGATCACATCCTCCTGCGCCGCAACGGGCTGCATGTCGACATCGTCGTGGACGCGGCCTCGGCGATCGGCAGGGACGACCCGGCCCACATCTCCGACGTCTGGCTGGAGGCGGCGCTGACCACCATCCAGGACTGCGAGGATTCCGTGGCCGCGGTGGACGCCGAGGACAAGGTCGTCGCCTATGGCAACTGGCTGGGCCTGATGAAGGGCGACCTCGCCGACACCTTCGAGAAGGGCGGGCGGCAGGTCACGCGCACGCTCAATCCCGACCGCGCCTATGTCGGGCCCGACGGCAAGCCGACGACCCTGCCGGGCCGCTCGCTCATGCTGGTGCGCAATGTCGGCCACCTGATGACCAATCCTGCGATCCTCGACCGCGACGGCAACGAGGTGCCGGAAGGCATCATGGATGCGATGGTGACCGCGCTGGTCGCGCTCCACGACATCGGCCCCGGCGGCCGCCGCGCCAACTCCCGCGCCGGCTCCATGTATGTCGTCAAGCCCAAGATGCACGGCCCCGACGAGGTCGCCTTCGCCGCCGAGATCTTCGGCCGCGTCGAGGCCGCGCTGGGGATGAAGCCCAACACCATCAAGATGGGCATCATGGACGAGGAGCGCCGCACCACGGTGAACCTCAAGGAATGCATCCGCGAGGCGAAGGACCGCGTGGTGTTCATCAACACCGGCTTCCTCGACCGCACCGGCGACGAGATCCACACCTCGATGGAAGCCGGCCCGATGATCCGCAAGGGCGACATGAAGCAGGCCGCATGGATATCCGCCTACGAGCAGTGGAATGTCGACATCGGGCTCGCCTGCGGGCTTTCCGGCCACGCCCAGATCGGCAAGGGCATGTGGGCGATGCCGGACCTGATGGCCGCGATGCTGGCCGAGAAGATCGCCCACCCCAGGGCCGGTGCGAACACCGCCTGGGTTCCCTCGCCGACCGCCGCCACGCTGCACGCCACGCATTATCACAAGGTCGACGTGCATGCCGTTCAGGAAAGCCTCAGGAGCCGCCCGCGCGCCAGGCTGTCCGACATCCTCTCGGTGCCGGTCGCGCCGCGCCCCAACTGGTCGCCCGAGGAGATCCAGAAGGAGCTCGACAACAACGCGCAGGGCATTCTCGGCTATGTGGTGCGCTGGATCGATCAGGGCGTCGGCTGCTCCAAGGTACCGGACATCAACGATGTCGGGCTGATGGAGGACCGCGCCACGCTGCGCATCTCGTCGCAGCACATCGCCAACTGGCTGCGCCACGGCGTCTGCGGCGAGGCGCAGGTGATGGAGACGATGAAGCGCATGGCCGCCGTGGTCGACCGGCAGAACGCCGGCGACCCGCTCTACCGGCCGATGGCGCCCGATTTCGACGCCTCGATCGCCTTCCAGGCCGCATGCGACCTCGTCTTCAAGGGGCGCGAGCAGCCCTCCGGCTACACCGAGCCGATCCTGCATCGGCGCCGGCTGGAGCTGAAGGCGAAACAGGGCACATAGGCTCTCCGGGTAGGGCGACGACTTGCCGAGGGAGACGCAGATGATCCTCCTGGCTATCGACACCGTCGCCGATCTGTGCGCCGCCTGCGTATGGGACGCGGATGCGCAGCGCGAGCTCGGCCGCTGCGTGCGCGACATCGGCAAGGGCCATGCCGAGGTGCTGATGGCCGTCATCGACGAGGCGCTTGCGGCAGCCGGCAGGACCTACGCCGATCTTGGCGCGGTCGCGGTCGCGGTCGGGCCGGGCTCGTTCACGGGCATCCGGGTCGGGGTGGCGGCAGCGCGCGGGCTGGCGCTGGCGCTTTCGGTGCCTTCGGCCGGCGTCTCGACCCTCGACGCGCTGGCGGAAGACGCGCGCGCCGCCTTTCCCGGCCGTGCCGTCCTCGTCGCGCTCGATGCCCGCCGCGAGGAATTCTACGTCGCCGCTCAGGGGCCGGACACGGCGGCGCCCGCTGAGCCGCGCCGCGTGCAGTTGCCGGAAGCGGTCGCGCTGGCGCGGCAGGGCAGGCCGGTGCTGGCCGGCAGCGGGGCCGCCACCGTCGCGCAGGCCGCCGGCGGCGGCTTCGATCTCGCAGCGCAGGCCGCGACGGCCGACGTCGCGACCTATGCGCGGCTCGCGGCGCGGCGCGGATTTTCCGGCGAAAGGCCGCGCCCGCTTTATCTGCGCGACGCCGATGCCAGGCCGCAGCAGGGGTTCGCCCTGCCGCGCAAGGACGCCTGATGCGGCTGCCTTTCACGCGCCGCCACACCTTTACGGTCATCCGCCTGACGGCCCGCGACGCCGCCGCGCTGGAACGCCTGCATCGCCAGGATTTCCCACGCCCCTGGTCGGCCGCCGAGTTCGAGAGCCTGATCGCGCAGCCGGCCGTGTTCGGCTACATCGCGGTGCCCGACGGCCGGCCGCGCAGCGAGGCCGCCGGCTTCGTGCTGGCGAGGCTGGCCGCCGGCGAAGCCGAGATCCTCACGGTCGCGGTGGACGGGGCCGCCCGTCGGCAGGGGCTCGGCCGCCGGCTCATGGATGCCGTGCTGCGCGATCTTTACGCCCACCGGGCCGAGGCGCTGTTCCTCGAGGTCGACGAGACCAACGCGCCGGCGGTCGCGCTCTACCGCGGCCTGGGCTTTGCCGAAGTCGGGCGCCGCGAAGGCTACTACCGGCACGCCGGCGGCGCGCGCACCGGCGCGCTTGTCATGCGTCGCGATCTTCGCTAGAGCATGGCCTTGGGAGCGGATGCCGCTTTCCGGAAAAGATCATGCTTAAACAAGAAGATAGAGCGGAATAGCGATCCGGCGCAAACGGATTCCGCTCTACCCGTCGCGGGAAACGGACAGTCGGGGGAGGCGATCATCGGCAGGTTGCGCGCCGCGACGGGGCTGGCGGCGGTCGCCGTGGTGACGCCGCCGATGATGCTGGCGCAGTACGTCGCCCTGCGCACCGGCCTGTTCAGCGACCGCGTGCTGCCGCCGCTGTGGCATCGCTTCGCACTCAAGGTGCTCGGGATCCGGCTTCACGTCGTCGGCGAGATCGTGCGCGACCGGCCGCTGCTGATCGCGTGCAATCACGTTTCGTGGACCGACATCATGGTGGCGGGGGCCGCCGCGCCGGTGAACTTCGTCGCCAAGGCCGAGATTTCCCGCTGGCCGTTCGCCGGCACGCTGGCGCGGCTGCAGCGCACCGTCTTCGTCGAGCGCGAGCGGCGGCGCGCCTCAGGGGAGCAGGCGGGCGAGGTCGCCGGCCGGCTGGTGGCGGGCGATGCGATGCTGCTGTTCGCCGAAGGCACGACCGGCGACGGAAACCTGATGCTGCCGTTCAAGTCGACGCTGTTCGGGGCTGCCAGCATGACGGTCGAGGCCGGCCGGGCCGAAAGCGTGGTCATCCAGCCGATGGCGATCGCCTATACGCGCTTCCACGGCATGCCGATGAGCCGGCATGGCCGCATGCGCGCGTCCTGGATCGGCGACAGCGCGCTGCTGCCGCATCTGATGGACCTGCTCAAGGAAGGCGCGATCGACGTCGAGGTCCATTTCGGCGCGCCGGTCGAGTATCGCGGGGGCATGAGCCGCAAGCAGGTGGCGCTGGAGGTGGAGCGCCGCGTGCGGGCCCTGTTCGTCGACGCCCAGCGCGCGCCGCTCGCCGTGCGGCGCAAGGCGCGTGCCGGCGATGGCAACGGAACGCTTCCCTCTCGCCGCGAAAGGCTTTAGACAGCCGCGCATGGATACCGAAACGCTTTCGGCACAGCCCGCAGCGCCGGCGAAGACGGGGGCCAGGAAGGTCTTCGTCAAGACCTATGGCTGCCAGATGAACGTCTATGACAGCCAGCGCATGGCCGATGCGCTGGCTGCCGACGGCTATGTGACCACCGACGCGCCGGAGGATGCCGACCTCGTCCTGCTCAACACCTGCCATATCCGCGAGAAGGCTGCGGAGAAGGTCTATTCCGAGCTCGGCCGCCTCCGCCGCATGAAGGACGAGCACGCCCGCGCCGGCCGCGAGACGCTGGTCGGGGTGACCGGCTGCGTCGCCCAGGCGGAAGGGCAGGAGATCCTGCGCCGCGCGCCGGCGGTCGACCTCGTCGTCGGCCCGCAGACCTATCATCGCCTGCCCGACGTGGTCAGGAGGGCCCGCGCCGGCGAGAAGGTGGTCGACACCGACTACGCCATCGAGGACAAGTTCGAGCACTTGCCGGCGCAGCGCCCCGCCGCCGTGCGCAGCCGCGGCGTCACCGCCTTTCTGACCGTGCAGGAAGGCTGCGACAAGTTCTGCACCTTCTGCGTCGTGCCCTATACGCGCGGCTCCGAGGTCTCGCGCTCCGTCGCGCAGATCGTCGCGGAGGCCGAGCGCCTGGCCGCCGGCGGCGTGCGCGAGGTCACGCTGCTCGGCCAGAACGTCAATGCATGGCACGGCGAGGGACCGGACGGGCGCCAGTGGGGCCTGGGCGAGCTTCTGTTCCGGCTTGCCGCAATTCCCGGCCTCGCCCGGCTGCGTTACACGACCAGCCACCCCCGCGACATGGATGACGGCCTGATCGCCGCCCATCGCGACCTTGCCGAGCTGATGCCCTATCTCCACCTGCCGATCCAGTCGGGCTCCGACCGCATCCTCAAGGCGATGAACCGGCGGCACAAGGCCGCGGACTATCTGCGGCTGATCGAAAGGATCCGCGCCGCGCGGCCCGATATCGCCATGTCGGGCGACTTCATCGTCGGCTTTCCCGGCGAGAGCGACGCCGATTTCGAGGCGACGATGCGCATCGTGCGCGAGGTCGGCTATGCGCAGGCCTTCTCGTTCAAATATTCGCCGCGCCCCGGAACGCCGGCCGCCGACAATGCGTTGCAGGTGGCAGATGAGGTCAAGGACGAGCGGCTGCAGCGCCTTCAGGCGCTCCTGTCGGAACAGCAGGCTGCGTTTGCGCAAAGCCTGGTCGGCCGGCGGATCGGCCTGCTGATCGAGAAGCCGGGCCGCCGCCCCGGCCAGATCGTCGGGCGCTCGCCCTGGCTTCAGCCCGTGATTGTTGATGAAAAGGCCGGTGGAATCGGTGACATTGTCGATGTGCGAATCACCAGTGCTGCCGGCAATTCCATGTTTGCCGAGCCGATCTGAGGGGACAGTCTTCCAGTTGGGGAGAGCTTGTTGAGCGCCGCCACCGAACTCAAGCAAGCGCCTTCGGGCGCGTCCGATCTGGCGCATATCGTCCTGACCTTCGACAACAACAAGCATGCCAGCGCGCTCTACGGCCAGTTCGACGAGAACCTGGCCCGCATCGAGCGGAAGCTTTCCGTCGACATCCGCTCGCGCGGCAACCAGCTTTCCATCAAGGGCGACCCGCTGGCGGCCGAGCAGGCGCGCCGGGCCCTCGACCACCTCTACGGCATGTTGCAGAAGGGGCAGGAGGTGGCGCCCTCGGACGTCGACGGCGCGGTCCGGCTGGCGATCGCGGCCGATGACCAGCTCTCGCTGCCGACGCTGGAGCGCAAGGGGAAGATGGCCGCGGCACAGTTTTCCACCCGCAAGCGGACCATCTATGCCCGCTCGGCCAACCAGGACGCCTATATGCGGGCGCTGGACCGCGCCGAGCTCGTCTTCGGTGTCGGGCCGGCCGGCACCGGCAAGACCTACCTTGCCGTCGCCTACGCCGCGATGCTGCTCGAGCGCGGCATGGTGGAACGCGTGATCCTGTCGCGTCCCGCCGTCGAGGCCGGCGAGCGGCTGGGTTTCCTGCCGGGCGACATGAAGGAGAAGGTCGACCCGTATCTGCGGCCGCTCTACGACGCGCTCTACGACATGATGCCGGCCGACAAGGTCGAGCGTGCCATCGCCGCCGAGGTGATCGAGATCGCGCCGCTCGCCTTCATGCGCGGCCGCACGCTGCGCAACGCCGCGATCATCCTCGACGAGGCGCAGAACACCACGCCCATGCAGATGAAGATGTTCCTGACCCGGCTGGGCGAGGGCGGGCGCATGATCGTCACCGGCGATCCGTCGCAGATCGACCTGCCGCCCAATACCAGCTCGGGCCTCGTGCAGGCGCTGCGCATCCTCGACGGCGTGCCCGGCATCGTCACCGTGCGTTTCAACGAGACCGACGTGGTCCGCCATCCGCTGGTGGCCGAGATCGTCGCCGCCTACGACCGCGACGCGGCCGGCGGCGGCGCCAAGCCGCGGGGCTGATGGCGGCGATCTCCATGCCTGCAAGCCCCGCCCGGTCCGATACGGTATCCCCAGGCCCCTCGATCGTGATTTCGGTGGAGGCGGGCGGATGGCCGCCCGAGGCGGAGCTGGCTGCGCTGTGCGGGAATGTCGTCGCCGCCGCCCTTGCCGATCTCGCGCTCGCCGTGCCTGCGGCTTGCGAGCTTGGCGTGACCTTCGCCGATGACGCCGCCATCCGCGCGCTCAATGCCGAATGGCGCGGCAGGGACAGGCCCACCAACGTCCTGTCCTTTCCGGCGTTTCCGGTCCGTCCCGGCGCGCCGCTGCCGCCTCTGCTGGGCGATGTCGTGCTGGCGTTCGAGACCGTGGCGCGCGAGGCGGCGGAGGAGGGCAAGCCGTTCCTCGACCATCTTTCGCATCTGGTGCTGCACGGTTTCCTGCACCTTGCCGGCTATGACCACGAGACCGAAGCGGAGGCGGCGACGATGGAAACGGCGGAGCGCCGGATCCTGGCTGCCCTTGCGATTCCCGATCCCTATGCATAATTGAGGCCGTAAACGGCAAACGACGATGAACGACTACGCACAAACTGCCCCTGCCCCCGCCGCGAGCGGCGAGCCGGCCGGCGGCGAACAGGGGGACGGCAGTCCGGACCCCAGTTCGCGACAGCCAGGCCCCTCCATTTTCCAGCGCTTTGCCGGCCTCCTGCGGCCGCGGAACGGCTCCTCGCTCCGCGAGGACCTGACCGACGCGCTTTCGGAAACCACCGCCGAGGAGTTTTCGCCCGCGGAGCGGGCGATGCTGAAGAACATCCTGCGGCTGCGCGAGATCCGGGTCGAGGACGTGATGATCCCGCGCGGCGACGTCGAGGCCATCGAGATAACGAGCACGCTCGGCGAGCTGCTGACGCTCTTCGAGAAGTCGGGCCATTCGCGCATGCCCGTTTATGCCGAGACCCTCGACGATCCGCGCGGCATGGTCCACATCCGCGACGTGCTCGGCCATATCTCGCGCGCCGCCAGGCAGCGCAGGGCGCGCGGCGCGCGGCGCGCGGCCCAGCCGAAGGACGGCGCGGCGAGGCCGGCCGAATCTGAACGGCTCGACCTGTCGCGCGTCGATCTCGGCCGCACCATCGGCGAGCTCGGCCTGATGCGGCCGATCCTGTTCGTGCCGCCTTCCATGCTCGCCTCCGAGCTGATGGCCCGCATGCAGGCCGCGCGCATCCAGATGGCGCTGGTCATCGACGAATATGGCGGCACCGACGGGCTGGCCTCGCTGGAGGACATCGTCGAGATGGTGGTCGGCGACATCGAGGACGAGCACGACGAGGACGTGCCGCTGGTGACCAGGGCGGGCGAGGGCGTGTTCGTGGTCGACGGCAAGGCCGAGATCGAGGAGGTCGCCGAGATGATCGGCGATGCCTTCAAGGCCGGCGAGCACGAGGAAGACGTCGACACGATCGGCGGCATGATCTTCAACACGCTGGGCCGTGTGCCGGCACGCGGCGAGGTGGTGCAGGCGATCCCCGGCTTCGAGTTCCACGTGCTCGATGCCGATCCGCGCCGCGTCAAGCGTGTCCGCATCGTCCAGAACCGTGTCGGCGATCGCCGCCGCCGCACGGCATCCCGCGCAGGCGCCGATCCCCACGCCGAGCCCGAGCCCTGATCCACGCCTGGCAGCGAAACCTTATGTAAGCCATCAAGCACGCTAAGGCACACAGATGCTGGCGACGGCGCGCCGGCGCCGTGCCGCTTCCCGCAAGTGATTTGGCGGCGAATCGCCGGGCTGGTAAAACCTCCGCGATGATTCGCGAACCGTGACCGAGATGGCGGGGGCCTTGCAGAGCGACACGCAGCCTGTCGTGGTGCGCGGGGACGAGCCGGCGCGTCAGCCGCCGGTCGCGGCGCTGGCCGGGCGGTTGATGCTGTTGTGGGGCTGGCGGCGCGCGCTTGTGGCGCTGTGCGTCGGTGCCCTTGCAGCGCTCGCCCAGGCGCCGTTCGATTTTCCCGCCATCGGCTTCGTGTCCTTCCCGGTGCTGGTCTGGCTCCTCGACGGTGCGGCAGGCGACGCGGTATCGGGGCGGCTGCGCCGGCTGCGGCCGTTCTTTGCGACCGGCTGGTGGTTCGGCTTCGGCTATTTCGTCGCCGGCCTGTGGTGGGTCGGCAATGCCATGCTGGTCGACATCGACAAATATGCGTGGGCGCTGCCGATCGCCGTGCTGATCCTGCCGGCCGGGCTGGCATTGTTCTACGGCCTGGCGGCAGCGCTGGCGCGGCCGCTCTGGGCCGACGGCCTCGGCCGCCTCGCCGCGCTTGCCGCCGCCTTTGCCGTCGCCGAGTGGCTGCGCGGCACCGTGCTGTCGGGCTTTCCGTGGAACGCGATCGGCTACGCGGCCATGCCGATCCCGCCGATGATGCAATCGGTGACGCTGGTCGGCATGACCGGCATCAATGCCCTGACCGTGCTCGTCTTCTGCCTGCCGGCGCTGTTTGCGGCGCCGCGGCGCGGACTGCCGGTCGCGCTGGCGCTGGTGCTGGTCGTCGCCGCGCATCTCGGCTTCGGCCATGCCCGCCTGGCGTTCGCGCCCTCCACTCCGGCCGAAACGCTGTCGGCGCGGCTCGTGCAGCCGTCGATCGACCAGTCGCGCAAATGGGACCAGAAAGCGCGCGACGACATCTTCGCGACCTATCTGGAGATGTCGGCGCGCCCGCCCGAGCCCGGCGCGCCTGCGCCGCAGCTCGTCATATGGCCCGAAACGTCGGTGCCCTTCCTGCTTCAGCAGCGGCCGCAGGCGCTTGCCGCCCTCGGCGAGACCATCGCCGACGGGCAGACGTTGCTGGCCGGCGCCGTGCGCTTCGAAGGCGAGGCGCCGGGCGACCCGTCCACCCGTTTCTACAATTCCGTCGTGGCGGTCAATTCGGCCGGCGTTCTCTACGACGCGGCCGACAAGGTGCATCTCGTGCCGCTCGGCGAGTTCGTGCCCTTCGAGGATCTGCTAGGTAAGTTTGGAATTACCAAGCTCGTCGACCTGCCGGGCGGCTTCTCGGCCGGCGCCGGCCGGCATCTGATCGAGGTCGCGCCCGGCATCCGCGCCGCGCCCTATATCTGCTACGAGGTGATCTTTCCGGCCATCGCCGCGCGCGAGGCCGCCGACGCGCAGCTTCTGGTCAATGTCACCAACGATGCCTGGTTCGGCGATTCGCCGGGGCCCTACCAGCATTTGCGCCAGGCGCAGCTCCGCGCCGTCGAGGCCGGCCGGCCGATGCTGCGGGCCGCCAACAATGGCATCTCGGCGGCGATCGATTCTTATGGCAGAATAGTCGATGCGCTCAGGCTGGACAGCGTCGGCAATCTGGACGTCGTGCTGCCGTTGCGCCCGGCGGATGACATGCGGGCCGCGCGGCCCGACCTCGTCGGATGGGCTCTGGTGGCGTTGCTGGCCCTATGGGGAACGGTGGCGCGCGTCCGCCGCTCCGTTCGTATCAATTGACATACCGTATATTAGAAATTCATAGTGTAATCGTCGGTCATCTCATGTCGGATCGGCGCAGCGGGTAAAAGGGGGCCGGCTGCGCCAGGGCGGATCGGATCGGACAGGTAGGGGAGCCGGCATTCCCGGGGCAGGACCATGACAGAAAACAAGAAGAAGCCGAATCCGATCGACGTGCATGTCGGCAGCCGCATCAGGTTGCGGCGCAACATGCTGGGAATGAGCCAGGAAAAGCTCGGCGAGATGCTGGGCATCACGTTCCAGCAGATCCAGAAATACGAGAAGGGCACGAATCGCGTCGGCGCCAGCCGCCTGCAGGCCATTTCCCTGATCCTGAGCGTACCGGTGTCCTTCTTCTTCGAGGACGCCCCGACGGAGACCGCGCCCGGCGGTTTCGCCGAAAGCGAGGGGGCCAGCTACGTCGTCGATTTCCTGAGCAGCACCGAGGGCCTGCAGCTCAACCGGGCCTTCACCCGCATCCGCGACGCCAAGGTGCGCAGGAAGATCCTCGATCTCGTCAAGACGCTCGCCGAAGACGATAGCTGACGCAATCCCGCTTCGCGTCGGTCTGGCGCAAAGTTTTTGCGTGCTCTGCGCCATCGGCAGCATGGCGCGCGATTGACGAGACCGCTGCTGCTTGGCTAACAGAGGCCGCCGCGGCGGCCCGGTGCGCCGCCGTTTTTTCTTCAAGGGGGATCACCCGGTGGCGCGACAGGACTATCTCTTTACCAGCGAATCCGTTTCCGAGGGGCACCCGGACAAGGTTTGCGACCGCATTTCCGACGAGATCGTCGATCTGGTCTACCGCGAGGTGCGCAAGGTCACGCCGCAGGATGCGAAGCGCTACGCCAAGGTGGCGGTCTCCGACCCGTGGAAGGTGCGCGTGGCCTGCGAGACGCTGGCGACGACCAACCGGGTCGTGATCGCCGGCGAGCTGCGCGTGCCGCACACATTGCTGAAGAAGGACAGGGACGGCGACGTGCTGCTCGACGCCTCGGGCGCCCCCGTCATCAACCCCTCGAAGTTCAAGTCGGCGGCCCGCAAGGCGATCAGGGCGATCGGCTACGAGCAGGACGGCTTTCACTGGAAGAAGGCCAAGATCGACGTATTGCTGCACGGCCAGTCGCCCGACATCGGCCAGGGCGTCGACAATGCCGCGGACAAGCAGGGCGAGGAAGGCGCCGGCGACCAGGGCATCATGTTCGGCTATGCCTGCCGCGAGACGCCGGACCTGATGCCGGCGCCGATCTATTATGCGCACAAGATCCTCGAGCTTCTGGCTGCCGCCCGCCACCAGGGCGAGGGCGACGTCGGCAGGCTCGGCCCCGACGCCAAGAGCCAGGTGACCGTGCGCTATGTCGGCGGCGAGCCGAAGGAGGTCACGCAGATCGTGCTCTCCACCCAGCACATGGAGGACTCCTGGGACAACAAGAAGGTGCGCAAGGTCGTGGAGCCCTATATCCGCGAGGCGCTCGCCTCCGGCGGCCTGACGATCGCGCCGGATGCCAACTGGTACATCAACCCGACCGGCAAGTTCGTCATCGGCGGCCCCGACGGCGATGCCGGCCTGACCGGCCGCAAGATCATCGTCGACACCTATGGCGGCGCGGCGCCGCATGGCGGGGGCGCCTTCTCGGGCAAGGACACGACCAAGGTCGACCGGTCGGCCGCCTATGCCGCCCGCTACCTTGCCAAGAACGTGGTGGCCGCGCGCCTTGCCGACCGCTGCACCATCCAGCTTTCCTATGCCATCGGCGTCGCCCAGCCGCTGTCGATCTATGTCGATCTGCACGGCACCGGCAAGGTCGACGAGGCGAAGCTGGAGAAGGCGCTGCGCAAGGTCATGGACCTGTCGCCGTCGGGCATCCGCCGCCATCTCGACCTCAACAGGCCGATCTACGCCAAGACCTCGTCCTACGGCCATTTCGGCCGCAAGCCGGGGCGCGACGGCTCGTTCTCGTGGGAGAAGACCGATCTGGCCAAGGCGCTGCGCGAGGCGGTCGCCGCCTGAGGCGGCCGTGCGGGGACGATGACCGGCGCACGGCGCAGCCGCTCCACCGAAGCCTTCTTCGGACGCCGGCACGGCAAGGCGCTGCGGCCGGGGCAGGCTGCGGTCGTCGAGGCTCTGCTGCCGGAGCTTCAGATCGACCTTGCGATGCCGCCGCCCGTGCCGCTTGCGGGCCTGTTCAAGGCATCCGTGACGGAGGTGCGCCTCGAGATCGGCTTCGGCGGCGGCGAGCATCTGCACCACCGCGCCGGCTGGATGCCGCAGGCCGGCTTCATCGGTGTCGAGCCCTTCGTCAACGGCATGGCCAAGCTTCTGGCGCGGCTCGCCGCGGAGCCGCGCCCCAATATCCGCGTCTACGGCGACGACGCCACGCGGCTGCTCGACTGGCTGCCGGATGCCTCCGTCGCCGGCATCGACCTCCTCTACCCCGACCCGTGGCCGAAGAAGCGGCACTGGAAGCGCCGCTTCGTCAGCGCGGCGAATCTCGACCGCTTCGCGCGCGTGCTCCGCCCCGGCGGCGCGTTCCGCTTCGCCTCCGACATCGACGGCTACGTGAACTGGACGCTGCTCGCCTGCCGCGATCATCCGGCCTTCGCGTGGCAGGCGGAAAGCGCCGACGACTGGCGCCGGCCCTATCCCGGCTGGCCGGGCACGCGCTACGAGGCCAAGGCGCTGCGCGAGGGACGCATACCGGCCTATCTCTCCTTCGTGCGGGCCTGACCTCCGGCCCGGACTACTTCGCGCCAATCCGTCCGCCTTCGAGCTTGGCCTGCTCGGCTACGGCATGCGCCAGTTCGGCTATCCGCTGGCGCCGGTGGTGGTGGGGCTGATTCTCGGGCCGATGGCCGAGCAGCAGCTCAGGCGGGCGCTCGCCATCAGCCAGGGTGACCCGACTGCGCTCGTCCAGTCGCCGATCTCGGTCGCGCTGCTGCTGTTTTCCGCGGCCGCTCTGATCGTGCCGCTTGTCCTGCGCGCCCGTGGCAAGGGCAAGGTGCTCGCAGCGCTTGCCAGCAACGAGGATTGAGTTCCCCGCGCCCCGTGAGGCAAGCTTGCCCGATGCCGAGAAGGCGGCCGGCAGGCGCCGGCCGCCTTCTTTCGGAAATAGCGGAAGACCGCGCCGCAGACCCGGAACAGCCCGCGCCCGCGTCGCCGCCGGTCAATAGCGGCCGATGCGGGCGAACTGCTCGGGATCGATGCCGAGGCGGCGCAGG